>Ga0099364_10001431_pt1 | contig 39493 bp, 38 predicted proteins | sample TergutTh196P3_FD_73070 | JGI IMG/M metagenome (GOLD analysis project Ga0099364, IMG submission 73070) | Microcerotermes parvus P3 segment gut microbial communities from Pointe-Noire, Republic of the Congo - Th196 P3 | ecosystem: Host-associated > Arthropoda: Insects > Digestive system > Gut ... | reverse complement strand
GACAATATTTTCTAAGTATTTAAAAACATTTCCCATATAATTAGCCCCCCTGTAATGCTAATTATACCATATATCGTCTTTGTTGTGAAGCTTTTTTGAAAAGTTTTTATTCATGCGTTTGGCGTGACGGGACTAAGACGATTTCGCTTAAACAGTGCGAAAAAGGGGTTAATGGTTGTGATGGTGTCGGTTCGTATTTGGTGCAGTCCACTCCAGTGGCGAACCGCCACGGGCGATTCCCGCCTACCCACCCAACGTGTGGGTTCGACGGTTCGTATTTTATAGACTTTCGTACTTTTCCATCAATGTGTCAACACGTTCAACGAATAGATTTGCGTCTGCCAAGTAATTTGGATACGCTTTAAGCAAAGCGTTTGCATCGGATGCTGATACGAGTACCGCAAATGCGCCGTGATTGGTTTTTTCTATTTCGGCACAAAAATCAGCGGCGGCTTCAAATTGAGTTTCGTCATACCCATAAACTTTGGATTCTCCGGTTTTAGCATCAACCCTTATTAAATAATAGGAGCGTTCTCGCTCCCGTTCTCCGGAAAACGTTGGTAGCATACGTATAGCGCGAATTATGTTCAATGAGTTAGTTTCGACATCAAGAACCTTTGCCTCGTTAAATATTTCGATTGGATTTTGCGGAACATATTTGCTAAGCGGTGCGTTTTCTTCTATCGAAAAAAGTGCAGAAATTAACGCCATGTACCTCAACGTTTTTTCGTCACCTTCGCCCGCCTTAAGGTTAACGCTTTTTCTCAAACTAAGTGCTTCAACGGCTGTAGCCCAACAATGCTGTAATGTTGTACGGATTTGCACTTCTGTTTTCAATCCGATATATTCTGTGTTTGGTCCGATATATTCATAAACAAGGTGTACACTCCTATAACCATCTTCTTTTGGATTGGTTATATAATCGTATATTTTAACAAGATTACTTTTAATATTGGAATTATTATATTCGCGGACAGCATTTTTTACCTCGCTTATGTCATTGACTATTACACGGCATCCGCCTAAGTCTTGCATTGTTTCAAGCCCCATAGCAGGAAAACGAATAAGCTTGGCTAAGATGGACTCTAATCGTTTTAATCGCTGAACAACTAAAATGCCTTTATTCTTTTCGGCGTAGCACTTTCCAAGTAAATAAAATGCTTTCAGGGGGTACGCATGAGACGACCTCCAGTTGTTAATAACTTTGTAAGCCTGCGCTTCATCGATTTTACTAAAATCGTTTTTGGCAACGGCTTTTCCTGCCTTCTTAACCGTACTTTTATCATATTCAGGTTTTTTCCAATCCACGCCGTTGCACCGCCTTTCTATACTCATGATATTTCAACTCCTTTAGTATAACATGGATTCTTGACTTTTTCAAGATGTTTTTCAAATTTCCCACTTCATAATTGCAAGCTGTCAAAACTTAGTCTAAATAAATACCAACAATTCATCATTTCTTTTTTGGTTATTTCATGGTATAATGTCAATATGCATAGCGCGTGAAATAAATTAAAGGAATGATGAATTGTGAAAAGAGAATACATATTTACATTATTAATAGCGGCTTTGTTTATAACAGCCGCATTTTTTATGCTCGGAAACAAGGTGGAACCCCGCCCTCCCCAAACGACAAGAGTGACACAATCCCCAAAAACGACAAGGGCAAGTCAAAGCCCTAAAACAACAAAGGCTACACAATCCCCAAAAACGACAAAAGTAAGCCAGACTCCCAAAATAACAAAGGCAACACAATCCCCAAAAACGACAAAAGCAAGCCAGACTCCTAAAACAACAAAGGCAACGCAATCCCCCAAAACGACGAAAGCAAGTCAAACTCCTAAAGCAACAAAGGCGACACAGCCCCCTCAAACGACAAGCCCACCCCAAACTTCCGCTGTTACTCCGCGAAAAAGTGTGCAGAATAGTGGCGGTTTTAAGGTAGTCGCTTACTTTCCCTATTGGCGCGCGGGGCAGTTGGATAAGCTTGATTTCTCTGTGATTACGCATGTAAATTACGCTTTTGCCATTCCAACCACTGATGGAAAAATTCTCCCCCTCGAAAATCCGACTTTAGCACGAAACGTAATAAGCCGTGCGCACAACGGCGGCGCGAAGGCGTTGATTTCAGTCGGCGGCTGGAGCTATAACAACCAAAGATTAAGCACGGTGTTTGAAAAGGCAACCGAAAGTGAACAAAAAGCTCAAGCTTTTGCTAAAAATATTGCCGCGCTCTGTGACAATTACGGCTTTGACGGGGTTGACATAGACTGGGAATATCCGACTTTGAACAGTGCGGGCTTAGAGCGGTTGATGAGAAATTTACACTCTGAAATGGCGGCGCGCGGAAAGCTTCTTACAGTTGCTGTTCCATCGGGGGTTTCGGCGGACGGCAGATATGTTTACGAGAGCGCGAAAGCCTTCTGCGACAAAACGCTTATGTATGCCGACTGGCTCAACGTAATGGCGTATGACAACACAAGCGATTCGGCGGGCCATGCAAGCTACAATTTAGCGGTTAACAGCAATAATTATTGGAAGAACTCCAGGGGGCTTTCTAAAAATAAGGTGGTAATGGGTATACCTTTTTATTCAAGGGTCTACGGCAAGGATTTCGTGCATGGATTTTCATACGACTTGGTCACAGCCGCTAATCGCGATAATTACAACAAAGACACGGCAACATATAACGGCATGACTGTCAATTATAACGGCTATTCCACCGTTCAAAATAAAACCGCATTCGCTCTCGAAAATTCGGGCGGCGTGATGATTTGGGAAATAGCCCACGACAGCTCTAATAAAGAAATCAGTCTCTTGTCGGCTATTAAAAACATGATTAATAAAAGCTAATAAAAGTTAAAATTAAAAATTTTAAAAAAACACTTGACAAACAGAAAAAAATAATATATAATAACAAAGTCCCTAAACGAGCAAGGTTATTACTACGCTTGTGAAAGGGTATAAACGAAAGAAGAGTAACCTCTCACCCGCCGACTCATTTATTTGATGTAATGTCAGGCGCGGTTGTTTATTAAATATTTGCGTTTTTACGCTGTATTTTTAAACACGGGGTTTTCCCCGTGTCTTCTTATTTTGAATTTGAAAGGGAGTGTTTGACTATCAGCACAAAAGATTTAACCCTCAATGAACAAATCCAAGCCAATGAGGTTCGCGTTAACGATGAAAACGGCGCGCAGCTTGGGATTATGCCGTTGAGCGAAGCGCGGCAAATGGCAGACGAGCGCAACTTAGACCTCGTTCTTATCGCGCCCCAAGGAAAACCGCCTGTTTGTCGTATAATGGATTACGGCAAGTATCGTTTTGAACAGGCAAAGCGCGAGAAAGAACTCAAGAAAAATCAAAAGCAAATTGAGCTTAAAGAAATCAGAATGTCGCTTAATATCGACACGAACGATTTCAACACTAAGGTGGGAAACGCGATTAAATTCCTGAAAAACGGCGATAAGGTTAAAGTCACCATTCGTTTTAAAGGCAGAGAGATGACCCACCCTAAGTTAGGCGAGGCATTGATGCGGAAAGTTATTGAAACTTGTGCTGAATACGCCATATCGGAAAAAGCACCGAAATTTGAAGGTAGAAACTTCGCGACAGTCTTAAATCCTAAGACCGTCGCCGCTAAAAAGCATAACGAAAATAAAGGAGGGCAAGTTTAAAAAATGAAAAATAAAATTAAAACCCACAGTGGGGCAAAAAAACGCTTTAAGTTGACTAAGTCGGGTAAAATTAAATTCCGTCGAACTAACAGAATACACAGGTTAACCCAAAAAGCGACTAAACGCAAACGCAACAGCAGGGCAAACAGATATGCCGACAAATCAAACATGGCTGAAATTAAATTGCTTTTGCCGTATAAATAAGAAAATTTAACAAAAATCTGGAGGATAAAATTATGGCTCGTGTGAAAGGCGCGTTAGCGACACGCAAGAGAAGAAATAAAGTATTAAAGCTCGCAAAAGGATATTGGGGTAGCAAAAGCAAACTCTTTAAAACCGCAAAAGAAGCGGTCTATAAGTCAGGGCAATACGCTTATATCAGCAGACGTTTAAAGAAAAGAGATTTCAGAAAACTTTGGATAACAAGAATATCAGCCGCGTGCAAATTAAACGGCATGAACTATTCTACCTTTATCAACGGTCTTAAAAAAGCAAACATTCTGCTCAACAGAAAAATGTTGTCTGAAATTGCCATAAGCGATTCTGAAGGGTTTACTGCTCTTTGCGCTAAGGCTAAGTCAATGGCTGTGTGATGACAGTGTGATGGCAGTTGACAATTGACAGTTGACAGTTAATCTAAAATATCACGGCCGTTTGACGGACGTGATATTGCTTATTTTGAGGTTTTAATGATAATAACGTCGAGAAAAAATGAAATCGTTTTAAAATACAAAAAGTTAATTGCCGATAAAAAAGAGCGGCTTAGATTTGCGGCGTTTGTTTGTGAGGGCTTTAAGCTTTCTGAAGATGCGTTGAGTTGCGGTGTTATGCCGCTTAGTGCTGTTTTTACCGATTTTGCCGTTAAAAAATATGCCGACTTTTATAAAAAAGTGGCTAAACTGTGCAAACTAACGGTAATAAGCAACGATTTAGGGGAATATATATCCGATACAACCACACCGCAAGGGGTTTTTTTGGAATTTCACATGCGCGAAAAACCGGAAATTTCGGGTAAACTAATAGCCGACGCAAAAAAACTGCTCTTGTTAGACCATATTCAAGATTCGGGGAATATGGGGACAATAATCAGAACTGCCGAGGCCCTCGGAATGGATGCCGTGATTTTCACACCCGATTGCCCCGATATTTATTCGGGAAAAGTTTTGAGGGGTTCGATGGGTTCTGTTTTTCGGCTGAATTTAATACCCGCTGACTTAGTGTCTGCCGTAAAAACGCTTAAAGAAAACGGTTTTAGCGTGCACTCGTGCGTTTTGGACGATGATGCCAAACGCCCCGACGAAATCAACTTCAACAGAAAATCAGCAATAATCATAGGTAACGAAGCGAGGGGGGTTTCTCCCCAAATTACAGACTTAGCAGACGAGAAAATATACATTCCCATAGAAAAAATTCAATCGCTTAATGCTGCCGTTGCCGCGGCAATCCTGATGTGGGAATTTAAACGGGGGTCTTAGATTGTCTAATCTTATAATTGTAGAGTCACCGGCAAAAGCCAAAACCATTGAAAAATATTTAGGCAAAAGTTATAGGGTAGTCGCGTCTGTCGGGCATATCCGCGACTTGCCTAAATCAAAGTTGGGGGTGGATGTCAAACATGACTTCACACCGCAATATGAAAACAAAAAAGAAAAAAAAGAAGTAATAACAGAGTTGAAGAAAAAAGCTAAAAAGGCGAAAAACATCTATTTAGCCACCGACCCTGACCGCGAGGGGGAGGCTATTTCGTGGCACCTTGCCCATATTTTGGGGCTTGATGTCAATCAACCGATTCGTGTCACCTTCAACGAAATAACCAAAAGCGGAATAGAGTTCGGCATGAGCAATCCGCGCGGCCTTGACATGGATTTAGTTAACGCCCAACAAGCGAGAAGAATACTCGACCGCTTAGTTGGCTATAAGCTAAGCCCGTTTTTATGGAAAAAGGTGAGAAAGGGGCTTTCGGCAGGCAGGGTTCAGTCTGTCGCTGTACGAATAATTGTAGAACGTGAAAAAGAAATAATGGCTTTCGTCCCACAAGAGTATTGGAGCATTGATGCACAGCTTTCGGTTAAAGGCGAGAGAAAAACATTTTACGCTAAATTAGCTCAAATAGACGGGAATAAAGCCGAGCTTGAAAATGAAACGCAGGCTCATGAAGTTTTAGCGCGTTTTGAGGGAGCTGAGTTTACAGTCGATGGAGTAAAAAAATCAATAAGAAAAAAACAACCCGCCCCGCCGTTTATTACCTCGACCCTTCAACAAGAAGCATCTAAGAAGCTGTCTTTTAATTCGCGCCGTGCCATGAAAGCGGCGCAAGAGCTTTATGAGGGTGTCGAGTTGCCCGAACACGGGTTAATCGGGCTGATTACCTATATGCGAACAGACAGCACAAGAATTTCAGACGAAGCTAAAGCAGAAGCAAAGCAAATTATAACAAACAGATATGGAGAGGAATATCTCCCGAAAAAGCCACGCGAATTTAAGTCAAAAAAAGGCTCTCAAGACGGACATGAGGCAATTCGTCCATCAGTCGCATCTATCACGCCCGATGATATAAAACAAAGTGTTAGCGCGGACCAATATAAGCTTTATAAACTTATTTGGGAACGGTTCATGGCGAGTCAAATGGCGGATGCTTTGCTTGATACCATGTCGGTATCGATAAAAGCCGACAACTGCATTTTTAAGGCGAGCGGTTATACTGTTCGGTTTGACGGTTTCACGCGGCTTTATGAAGAAATCATTGAAAGTGAAGGCCAAGAAAAAGAGCAAAAAGTCGCCCTGCCCGCGCTTTCTAAAGACGTTAAACTGAAAACGAACGCGGTTAAAGCAAATCAACACTTCACCCAACCGCCGCCGCGTTATACCGAGGCGAGCCTTATTAAAGCGTTGGAAGAAAACGGAATCGGAAGACCCTCAACCTACGCGCCGACCATTTCAACCATACTTGACAGGCACTATGTAGAGCGACAACAAAAGCAGTTATTGCCGACCCCTTTGGGTGATGTTATTACCGACTTACTCAAAGACCACTTTAACAGAATAGTTGACACAAAATTCACAGCGGGAATGGAACAAGAATTAGACAGCGTAGAAGAAGGAAACACACAATGGGTTGACGTGTTGCACAAATTCTATGAAGATTTTGAGCAGACACTGTCAAAAGCCGAAAGCGACATGGAAGGCAAACGCGTAAAAGTCCCAGACGAGGTGACTGATATAGAGTGCGAGTTGTGTGGTAAGCACATGCTCATAAAAATCGGGCGTTTCGGAAAGTTCATGGGTTGTTCGGGTTTTCCTGATTGTAGGAACACTAAACAACTCATAGCAGAGACGGGTGGATTTTGCCCTAAATGCGGGAAAAAGATGTTGGCTAAAAAATCGAAGAAGGGTAGACCGTTTTTCGGCTGTGAAGACTTCAAAAGCTGTAACTTCATGACTTGGGACACGCCTATTGCCGATAAGTGCCCGTTATGCGGTAACTATTTGTTTCAAAAGGCAGGTAAAAAGATTTGCTGCCATAAAGAGGGTTGCGAATTTGAAAAATGAGTTGTTCAAGTCTATAGAATGTAGCGTAATCGGTGCCGGTTTAGCCGGAGTTGAAGCGGCGAATGTTTTAGCACGTGAGGGATTCTCGGTTAGGCTTATTGAGATGAAGCCCGTGAAAAAAAGCCCGGCTCACTCTTATGACGGGTTTGCCGAATTGGTTTGTTCAAATTCCCTTAAAGCCAAAAGAATTGACAGTGCGGCAGGTATGCTCAAAGAAGAAATGAGAAGGTTAGGCTCAATAACAGTTGAGGCCGCCTTGCGCACTGCCACCCCTGCCGGAGGGGCACTTGCGGTAGACAGAGTTTTATTTTCAGACCTAATCACCAAACAAATTAAAGAAAATAAAAATATTACGGTTGAACATCGAGAGTTAACACTGTTCCCCGAAAGCAACGCAATTATCTGCACAGGACCTTTGACAAGCGATGCTTTTGCCGCGAGAATTGAACAGCGGTGTGGGGTTGGCTTTTTGAGCTTTTATGATGCCGCTGCACCGATTATATCCGCTGAGAGCATTAATGCGGACAAGGTTTATTTTGCCACTCGCTATGATAAAGGAGAAGCGGATTATATAAACTGCCCTTTTGAAAAAGAAGAATACGAGCGGTTTTATAACGCCCTTGTGCAGGCGCAAACTGCCCCTTTGCGTGAATTTGAAACGCTGAAAGTTTTTGAGGGCTGTATGCCGATTGAAGTTTTGGCGAAAAGAGGGGCTGAATCACTACGATACGGCTGTATGAAGCCTGTGGGGCTGATTAACCCGAAAACCTCAAAACGCCCGTATGCCGTGGTTCAGTTGAGGGTTGAAAATAACGCCAAAACCCTTTATAACCTTGTGGGGTTTCAAACAAATTTAAAATTCAGTGAACAAGAACGGGTGTTCAAACTAATCCCCGGGCTTGAGAACGCCGAGTTTGTGCGTTATGGGGTAATGCACCGCAATACCTTTATAAACAGCCCCAAACTTCTCGATGAGACGTTTATGCTCAATGGCGCGGACAATATATTTTTCGCAGGGCAAATTACCGGCGTTGAGGGCTACATGGAGAGCGCGGCAAGTGGAATTATTGCAGGAATGTCTTTGGCGCGAAAGTTGAAAGGGGTTGCTCCTTTAAAACTACCGCCGACATCTATGATAGGGGCATTGTCTGCCTATATAAGCGACAAAAATCGATACTCCGACGACTTCCAGCCAATGGGGGCAAACATGGGATTATTACCTCCCTTAGACGAAAAAATCAAGAACAAACAGGAAAGATATATGCGATTGGCTGTTAGAGGAATAACGGCAATTGACAGTTGACAATTGACAATTGACAATTTTGGTGTCGCCTTGCGGCGACGAATTTAAGGGAATGGGTGTTTTGAAAGTGACGTATACGATTATAGCCGGGGTGAACGGTGTGGGGAAGTCTTGTTTGACGGGTGTTTTAAGGGCTGAAAGAAGAGATTTGGGGGCAGTTATAGATATTGACAAAATCGCGTTACACAACAAGTGCGCGGCTGTGAGTGCCGGTAAAATCGCGCTTAAAAAAATAAACGCGCTTATTTCAGAAGCTAAACCTTTCACACAAGAGACCACTTTATCAGGCAAAAGAACAAAAAGAACCATTAAACTTGCAAAGAAAAAGGGCTATGTCGTAAGGCTTTATTATATAGGGCTGAACACCTGTGACGAGAGCGTTAAAAGAGTAAAAAATCGCGTTGAAAAGGGTGGTCATAATATTTGCTATGAAGACATAGAGCGCAGATTTAAAAGCCGTTTTGAGTCGCTTATAAATGTTCTGCCTTATTGCGATGAAGCAGTTTTCTATGATAATGAAAACGGTTTTGTTGAGGTGGGTGAATATAAAAACGGGGAGTTAATAACTAAAGGCAGTGATTTTCCCGAATGGCTTGAGGTTTTGCAGAAAGGACATGTCTAAAAAAATGAAGATTGCAATTGATGCGTTTGGTGGCGATAATTCGCCTGATGAGGTTATAAAAGGCGCGGCTTTGGCGGTGGAAGAATATGGAGTAGAGATTTTCTTAGTCGGTGACAAACAACTGCTTAAAAGTCGTTTTGACACGCTTTCAGTTTCGGGTAGGAATGTCGAGATTATACATGCAGACGGTATCATAGGAGTTGAAGACAATCCAACCGACATAAGAAAAGCAAAAGCAGGCTGTTCTATGGGAATGACTTTGAAATTAGTTTCGCAAGGCGTTGCAAATGCGGCAGTGAGCGCGGGAAGCACGGCGGCTTTGGTGGTCGGCGGCACTATGGTTGTCGGCAGATTAAAGGGTGTCAAACGCCCGGCGTTAGCCACAATAATGCCAAGCACCAACGGCTTTTATATGCTGTTGGACGTTGGCGCAAACCTTGAATGTCGCGCTGAAATGCTGTTGCAGTTTGCTGTGATGGGTAGCGTTTATATGGAAAAAATCATGAACATCAAAAATCCACGTGTGGGGCTTTTAAACGTTGGCACAGAGGACAAAAAAGGCAGAGAACTCGAACTAAAGGCATTAAGCCTTCTTAGTGAAGCGCCCGTCAATTTTATCGGCAACATAGAGGGAAGAGACCCAATATTGGCAAGATGTGACGTTGTTGTAACAGACGGCTTTACCGGAAATGTCTATCTTAAAGTGGTTGAAGGAATGGGTTCATTTATGAAGGTGGGGTTTAAAACAATTTTCACCACAAACATTGCCGCCAAAATAGGGTATCTGCTTTCAAAAAAAGGTCTGAAAAAATTTGCCGACAGCATTGATTATAAAGAAGTGGGGGGGACACCCCTGCTCGGCTGTAACGGCGCGGTGTTTAAAGCGCACGGCTCAAGTGATGCACACGCGTTTAAAAATGCCATTCGCCAAGCACGAGAGTTTGTCAAAAGAGATGTTCTTCGTGAAATAGAGAAAAATTTAAAAGAGTTGGGAAGTTTATGAGGGCGGCGAATTGTTAATTAGTTATAACTTTAAAAACAAGAAATATTTAAATGAGGCACTGACCCATTCATCTCTTGCCGACACCACGGGAATAAAGTCAAACGAGAGGTTAGAGTTTTTAGGGGACAGTATATTAGGCATGGTCGTGGCTGACTTTTTGTATAAAAACCTACCATCACTGCCGGAGGGTGAATTGACTAAAATTCGCGCAAGCATAGTCCGTGAGCAATCCCTCTCTGAGTTCGCCAAAAAAATCAAATTAGACGAGAAAATCAAATTAGCAAAGGGTGAAGAAGTAGCAGGCGGCAGGGCGAAGAAGTCAATATTAGCCGATGCGTTTGAGGCGCTTGTCGCGGCAATTTATCTTGACGGTGGAATGAGAGAAACAAAAAAATTTTTGTTGCAGTTTATGCCTAACCCCTCTACTTTAAAAAAAGCGAATGTCGAACGCAGGGATTATAAAACTATTTTGCAGGAGTTAGTCCAAAAAAACCATAGAGAAACGGTGGAATACTATTTAGCCGAAGAGAGCGGCGCACCGCATGAAAAAACTTTCACCCTACAGGTAAAGTTTAAAGGCAAAATTATCGGGACAGGCACAGGCACAAACAAAAAAAGAGCAGGACAAATGGCGGCTAAAGATGCCATTGAAAAGAAGATTTTCTAAGTTTCAAAGCGCGTTTATGTAGAAAGGTCAGAACTGAAAATATGTTTTTTAAAACGTTGGAAATCCAGGGGTTTAAATCGTTTCCCGAAAAGACCATTCTTGAATTTAATACTAAGATGACAGCCGTGATTGGCTCAAACGGGAACGGTAAAAGCAATATAAGCGATGCGTTGCGTTGGGTTATGGGGGAACAGGGGGCGAAAACTTTGCGCGGTCACAAAATGGAGGATGTGATTTTCCACGGGACACAATCGCGAAAACAAATGGGTTATGCTAAAGTTGCCTTGACAATAGATAACGCCGACAGGGCGTTGAACTGTGATAGCGATGAGGTTATAATCACCCGCAAACTTTATCGAACGGGCGACTCTGAGTGTTTAATCAACGGGGCAAAATGTCGGCTTCGTGACATACACGAGTTACTCATGGGAACAGGCTTAGGCAGAGACGGCTATTCGATAATAGGCCAAGGAAGAGTCGCCGAAATCGTTAACAGCAAAGGAAAAGAACGCCGCGAAACCTTTGACGAAGCGGCAGGAGTTTCAAAGTTTCTTCATAAAAAAGAACAATCCCAACGCGAACTCGCAAGAAGTGAAGAAAACATATTAAGGCTCATGGACATTGAAAACGTGCTTGCCGAACGACTCCCTGTTCTTCAAAAACAGGCTGAAAAAGCACTAAAAGCAAAGGCTTTAACCGAAAGCGAGAGAAACCTTGAAATCTCTTTGAGTGTTGCACAAATTCAAAATATTGACGACAGCCTTTATGAGATTGAAAACGCGGTTTTATCAAATCAAGGCGAGTGTGAACATTTTGAGCGCGAAATATATGAGCTTGAGATTTTAAGAGAAGAAAAGTCTAAAGAGAAGATGAGCGTTTCAGCAAAAACAGAAGAACTAAGAAGCCGTTCAGAGCAGACAAACGAGCTTATTTCTGAGAAAGAAAAGGAGGCGACAAGAGCCGAAACCGAAATAGAGTTTAACGTTAAAAGAATAGCCGCAATCAAAGAACAGATTGAAATTTCAAATATTGGCGTTTTAGAATTTGAACGTGAAATTGAAAAGCTTAACAGCCAAATTTCAGGTTTTGGGAATAAGAGCCGCGAGCTTAAAAGTATAGTTGAAAAAAATCAGATTGAGCTTTCTGAATTTGAATTAAAAAATTCACAAATTGACGACGAATATAAGCTCTTAGATAAGGAATTGTCTACCGTTTGCGCCACTGCTGCTAAAGCTGAAATCTCGCTTAAACAAGCACGCGACTTGCACGATGAACTAACTGAAAGACTAAAAGAAGAAATTGAACGCCTTGACAATCGTCAAGTTCTTTTAGACACTCATCAAAAAAAGAAAAGAGAGTTGTCATCACAACTGAACGAAACTCTCGAAAATATAAACGAGGTTCAAAATAAGCTCAACGGTTATGCTATGTTGTTTGCCGGAAAAGAAGAGAAACTGAACGCACTCAAGGCTGAACATGACACGTTAACCCGCGAAAAAAACCAAAAGAAATCGCGCTATGATGCACTCTGTGACATTGAAAAAAATATGACGGGCTATCACCAAAGTGTCAAGAGTGTGCTCAAAGAGGCGAAAGCAGGACGACTGAGCGGGATTTACGGTTCGGTCGCCGACATTATAAAAGTCGCTCAGAAATACACAGTGGCAATTGAGACGGCATTAGGGGCGGCATTACAAAACGTTATAGTTGAAAATGAAGAGACGGCAAAACGGTGTATCAGATTTTTAAAAGAAAATAATGCAGGTAGAGCGACATTCCTCCCTTTAACATCGGTTAGAGGTAACGCCTTAAATGTCCCCGGTTTAGCTAATGAAGATGGGTTTTTGGGGGCGGCGTGTGACTTGGTTGAATATGACAAGAAGTTTGACGGCGTTACATTGTCGGTTTTAGGAAAAACTGCCGTTTGTGAGGACATTGACATAGCCACATTTACAGCGAAAAAATACGGCTATAAGTTCAAAATCGTTACCCTTGACGGGCAGGTGATTAATGCGGGCGGCTCTTTTACCGGCGGCTCTGTTAAAGAAAGCGCGGGAATAATCTCACGTAAACAAGAAATAGAAACATTAGCAAAAGAACTCACGAAAATAGACAAGTCACTTGAAACATCAGATGCTCAACTTAAAACATTGACATCTGAAACCGCTAAAATGGCTATTGAAATTGAGGGCTATAAAGAAGAAGCGGCGGAACTTAAAAACGCGCAAACACGGCTTTCAGCCGAAATTTCGGGTGTAACTGAGCTAATCAGACAGTGTGAAGATGCACAAGACACGGCTGACGTTATAATAAGCCGTCACCAAAAAGCCATAGAGGAAAAGCTTCATGAAATTGAAAATCACACTACTATTTTGACAACTGCTGAAGCTGAAATTGCCGATAAAACCGCCGCCGCCCAAAAATTAGGGGACACGTTGCAAGAGCGCGTTGCCCTTCGCGCAGGGTATTCCGCTCAAATATCAAGCCTTAATATCGAAATAATTACATTAGAAAAAGATGCCGAGAATCTTAAAGCACAGATTGAAAATGCGCAAAAAAGTAAACGGGACACAGGCGAAAATAACGAGAAGCACAACTTAGAAATTCAAGAGCTTTCAGATAAAAACGGGCTTTTGACAGAGCAAATCAACACATTCCACACAGAAATTGAAGAAATCAGGAAAAACCATTCTCAAAACCGCTCAGAGATTGCCGCACTCATTGAAAACATAAATCTGATTGAGAAAAAAATCAGTGAAATTAACAACGAAATAAGCGAAAAACATACCGATAAAGAAAAGTTTTCAAACGCGTTAGTGTTGGCAAAAGAGAGAAAAGAAAAAGCGGACTCGCAACTTGACGGATTAAAATCGGGGCTTTGGGAAAAATATGAAATATCACCGTCAGAGGCTAAAAAAATCGCCACCCCCATTGAAAACTTAAACGCGGCAAAGTCAGAGCTGTCAGAAGTCCGCAAAAAATTGAACGCGCTCGGGGCGGTTAACTTTGCGGCAGTGGAAGAATTAGAGCAGGTTGAGGGAGAATATGCCGTCCTTTCGGGGCAGTTAGACGATGTGAAGAAGGCTAAGAGAGAGCTTGAAAAACTTATAGACGGGCTAACCACCGACATTACCGCGCGGTTCATTCAGAGTTTCAACGAAATAAATAAACATTTCGGGCAGATTTTCACCGAAATTTTCGGCGGCGGAAGTGCGCACCTTGAATTAAACACCCCTGATGATGTCTTAAATTCGGGGATTGAAATTTACGCCGCCCCACCGGGGAAGGTAATCAAAAATCTAATCTCGCTTTCGGGGGGAGAGCAAACAATGGTAGCAATCACCATATATTTTGCGATTTTGTTACACCGCCCCACCCCATTTTGTATGTTGGATGAGGTTGATGCCGCGTTGGACGATGCTAACATATCGAAATACGTGAGCTATCTGAAACGCTTTTCGTCCACGACACAGTTGATGTTAATTACCCACAGGCGTGGGACTATTGAAGAATGTGATGTATTGTATGGCGTTTATATGCAAGAAAAAGGCGTTTCAAGATTATTAAAGCAAGAATTGTCAGATTTATTGACAGTTGACAGTTGACAGTTGACAATTGACAATTGACAGTTATTGTGTCCGCTTGCGCGGACGGATTTAAAATTCAAATACGTCGCCGTTAGGCGACACAACAACTGTCCACTGTCCACTGTCAACTATCAACTGTATAGAAGGGAGAATTTAATGGGATTATTCGATAAGATTAAGCAGGGGCTTAAGAAAACTAAAGACAGCTTTTCTGAAAAAATCGCCGGGATTATGAAGTCGTTTAAAAAAATAGACGAGGCGTTTTTTGATGAGCTGGAAGAAACCTTGATTTTGTCTGATATAGGGGGGGTTACTGCAAACGATATTTGTAATCAACTCCGCGTTGCTTTGAAAAAAGCAAACGAGACAGACGTTAACAAGGCGGTGGAAATCCTCAAGGATATTATTGCAAAAATGCTTTCGGGCGGCAACGAGCTTGACTTGCCGACAAAGCCGACGGTTATCTTAATCATCGGGGTTAATGGTGGAGGAAAGACCACCACCGTAGGCAAACTCTCTGCCAAATTTAAAAACGAGGGTAAAAAAGTCTTGGTTTGCGCGGCAGACACTTTTCGCGCCGCAGCAATAGAACAGCTTGACACCTGGGTTGAGCGCGCCGGTGTTGACATTATAAAACACGCCGAGGGAAGCGACCCGTCAGCGGTTGTGTTCGACAGTTGCAGAGCCGCAAAAGCACGAGATGTTGACATTCTCATCATCGACACGGCAGGGCGACTTCATAACAAAAAACACCTGATGGACGAACTCAAGAAAATAGCGCGAATTGTCGCAAAAGAGTTACCCGAAAGCACGTTTGAGACACTGCTTACATTAGATGCCACAACGGGTCAAAACGCAGTTAATCAAGCAAGGCTGTTCAACGAAGTCACGGAAATTTCGGGAATCATACTTACTAAACTTGACGGCACAGCAAAAGGTGGGATTATAATATCAATCAAAAATGAGCTTAACATTCCGGTGAAATTTATAGGGGTGGGCGAAAAACAAGACGACCTTGAACCATTCTCACCCCAAAGCTTTGTGGATGCTATTTTTGAAGGAGTGAACTTTGACGAACAATTGACAGTTGACAATTGACAATTGACAGTTATTGTGTCCGCTTACGCGGACGGATTTGAATTTATTTTTGTGGGGTTTAGCGATGATTATAACAATAGCGACGAATAATGAGCATAAATTGGTTGAAATTAGGCAAATATTAGAGCCTTTGGGTTATAAAGTACGCTCACTTTTTGAGGCGGGTGTTGAAATAAAACCCGAGGAGAACGGAACAACGTTTTTTGAAAACGCAAAAATTAAAGCGCGCGCGGTCTATGCGCTTGTGAAAGCCCCGGTAATTGCCGACGACAGCGGCTTAGAAGTTGAATGTCTAAATAACGCTCCGGGCGTTCACACGGCGATTTATGGCGGCGAGTCTCTTTCGGCGCGCGAGAGATGTGAGTTTTTAATCAAAGAGTTAGCTAACGCAGGGCAGACACCGATTGAACGAAAGGCTAAGTTTGTTTGCGTGATTCATTGCATATTAGACGAAGGCGTTGAATTTGCGGTGAGCGGCTGTGTTGAGGGTTTTATTGCAAACAAGTTAACAGGCGAGAACGGCTTCGGATATGACCCAGTTTTTATGCTTAACGAACACGAAAGCATGGCAACTATTGAAACAGAGAGAAAGAACAAAATCAGCCACCGCGCAAAAGCATTGGAAAAATTCTCAAAAGAAATAAGCGAAAGGGCGAATCTTAAAGTTTAAAAACAAATCTACTAAAACGGGGAAAACGAAACTTTTCGTTTCTCGTTAGTGTGAGGAGGACAAATCTGAAACAATGTTAAATTCAAAACAAAGGGCGGGTTTGAGAAAACACGCCAACTCAATCGAGACGATTATGCAAATCGGCAAGGGCGGCATAAACGAAAACTTGACTAAATCTATAAGCGATGCCTTAGAAGCGCGCGAAATGGTAAAACTCAGAGTGCTTGAAAACAGCGATTATTCAGCACGTGAAGCGGCTGAAAATGTCGCTTTAGCAACAAACGCTCAGGTTATTCAGGTGATAGGCACAAGGTTTGTGATTTATCGCCAAAACAAATCTCCGGAAAAGAGAAAATATGTTATATAAAATCGGGCTTTATGGGGGGGCGTTTGACCCACCGCACAAAGGGCATATCAATGTCGTTAAAAGCGCGGCGGCGGCGTTACAGATAGATAAGTTCTTAATAATGCCGAGTGGCGAGTCGCCGCACAAAGACAATCGAACCGAGTTTAAACATCGCCTGAACATGTGCAAAATCGCCTTCGCCCAATTAGGAGAAGTTTCCGCTTTAGAGGGGGAAATTTCAGGCAAAAGCTACACCATTGACACCCTTAAAAAAATCAAGCAAATTTACCCCGACAGCAGTGTGTTTTTAATTATCGGCTCAGATATGCTTTTTGGTTTTAAAGGGTGGAATGACTACAGCGGAATTTTAAAGCTGTGCAAAATAGCGGCGGTGGCTCGAAACCACGGTGAGCATGAAGCGGTGAGCGAAGCAGTTGACACACTGAATGCGATTTTAATAAACGCCGAAACCCTGCCCATGTCTTCAAGTGAAATTCGTGAGAAAATAGCCGCTGGTGATGATGTCGAGAGGTATATTACGAAAGAGGTGATGGAATATGTCAGACAGCATGAGCTATATTAAGTCGGTTTTGTCTGAAAAGCGATTTAAACATAGCGTTGCAGTGGCGCAAATGTGTCAACAGCTTGCCGAAATTCACTCTTGCGACACCGAGCGTGCCTATATAGCAGGAATATTGCACGATGTCAAAAAAGAAGCAAGCCATGACGACTTAAAGGCATTAGTCGAACAGAGCAATATGTTTGTGAGCGACATAGAAAGAGAGAACCCAAAACTGTGGCACGCTATTGCGGGCGCGGAATTTTGCAAGAGTCATTTCAACATTAAAGATGAGCAAATTCTTTCCGCTATTCGTTTTCACACGATTGGAAAGGCGAATATGAGTCCGTTAGAGCAAATCGTTTATTTGGGCGACTTGGTCTCATACGACCGCGAGTTTCACGATGTAGAATATTATCGTGATTTAGCGTTCAAAAATTTAGATTTAGCTATGCTAAAAGCATTAACGTACATAATAAGCGACATAATTTCAAAACAACGGCAATTAGCACGATATTCTTTTGAAGCCTATAATTATTATTGTAATATACACGAGGAGAAGGAGATGTCTAAGTTTGAAAATAAATCCTCGTAAATATGGGAAAACGCACTTTCAAAACGCATTTGTGCAGAAAGGAGATATCTAAAAGAATGAACGATTTAGAAATTATTAAAACTGCCGTAAAGGCTCTCGATGATAAGAAAGCAAAAGACATAAAAGTAATAAAAGTGGAAAACTTAACGAGTCTTTCTAATTATTTTGTATTGTCAAGCGGCTCTAATTCAGCGCAGGTTAAGGCGTTAGCGGACGAAGTTGAAGTCAAGCTTGCTAAAGAGGGGCTGAAGCCAAACCGCACCGAGGGTTATCACGGGGCAAATTGGGTTGTTTTAGACTACAGTGATGTAATCGTCCATGTTTTTCATGATGAAACACGCGAATTTTATGACCTTGAAAGGCTGTGGGCAGACGGCGAAAACATCTCTTTAAAAGAATTTATATAAATTTTATATAAATATGGAAAATTTCTCTTGACAAAAACAAAATATTGTTGTATAATAACAAAGTAGTCATCATATTCAGTTATTTTGATTATAGCCTGTGCTTTTGAGCAAAGGGAGGGAAATAAATGGCGGAAGTTCGTCTTGGAAAGAACGAATCACTTGACACAGCGCTTAAACGTTTTAAGCGTTCATGCGCGCGTGATGGCGTTCTTGCTGAGGTTCGTAAAAGAGAACATTACGAAAAGCCTTCGGTTAAGCGCAAAAAGAAGTCCGAAGCTGCTCGCAAGCGCAAGTATAAATAATAGTATAAGCGGACTTTATTAAAGTCCGCTTAATTCCTATTCTCTGCACTCTATTATTATATGCTCTGCTATTCTACAGTCTATTTTCGGAGGTTAGCCACGTGTTGTTTAAGCCGGATTTTTGTTTGCACAGCGTCACGGATATTGACGAGACATTCCTAAATAACAACAACATCAAAGGGCTGATTTTAGATTTAGACAATACCCTTTCTCTTCACGGCTCACCCGTTGAAGAGGTCGGCGTTGTGGAATGGCTGTCGCTAATGCGCACTCTTGGTGTGAGAATGGTTGTGCTTTCAAACAACACGAAAAAGCGCGTTGAACCGCTTGCACAAAAACTTTCTTTAGAGTTTATTGCGTTTGGGGCGAAGCCGTTGCCGTGGGGAGTTAGCCGTGCGGTAAAGAAGTTGAACCTTAATAAAAACGAAATATGCGTAACAGGCGACCAGATTTTCACCGACATCTTAGCCGGAAAATTAAGCGGTGTTCGCACTATTTTAGTTGAACCGTTTGAATTAGAGACACAAATGTTAATGCGATTTAAAAGAAAGATTGAGAAAAATTTCAGATGAGTATATCTTTTGGGCCGGGTGGAAATTCAATAAGCTTTGCGGGGCGGAAATTTCCGGAAGAATTGCCGGAATATCTTCACTCTTTCGGCTTAAACGGCTATGAATTTGAGTGTGGGCGTGGGGTTAGAATCAGCGAAAAAACCTATAGCCTTACCCCTGAACTAAAAAACAAACATTCGCTTACCCTCTCGCTTCACGCCCCGTATTATATCTCGCTTTCAAGCACGAAAGAACAAACGCGGCTTAAAAGCGTTGATTATATAGTCGAGTCGGCTGTTGCGGCTAAGCGGTTGGGGGCGGAGAAAATCGTGGTTCATTCGGGTTCTTGCTCAAAAATCACACGCGGACAGGCACTGTGGCTTGCGAAAGACACACTTAAAGCGGCGAGTGCCGCCCTCAAAGAGAGGGGACTATACGATGACGTTATAATCTGCCCCGAAACAATGGGAAAGGTTAATCAGTTGGGGACACTAAGCGAGGTGTTAGAACTCTGCGCTCTTTCTGAGCGGTTCTTGCCCTGTGTCGATTTTGGGCATCTCAATGCGCGTGACGGCGGTTCAATTAAAAGCATTGACGATTATGCGGCAATATTAGACGAAATAGAGAACAAGGCAGGGTTTGAGCGACTGAAAAAAATACATATACATTTCAGCAAAATTATGTATACAGATGGCGGCGAGAAAACCCACCTGACTTTTGAGGACACGGTGTATGGCCCGGATTTTGAACCGCTAATCGAACTTATAGCAAAAAGGGGTTTAACCCCAAGCATAGTCTGCGAGTCACAGGGAACCCAAGCGGAGGATGCCGCTGAGATGAAAACTTATTATAATAAATTTTTAAATTAATATTTTAAATTTAATATTTGTGTGAAAGGAAGGTCTAAAAGAATGATTTACATTATTAATGGCCCGAATCTGAACCTTTTGGGGAAGAGAGAAATTATGGTTTACGGCACGATTACCCTTGACAGCATTACCGAAAATGTCCGTGCGCTTGCATCTCAAATGGGGAGAGTGGTTGAATTCTTTCAAAGCAACAGTGAAGGCGAAATCATCAACATAATACATCAAGCACGAGACAGTGCCGAAGGAATCATAATCAACCCCGGCGCGTATACACACTATAGCTATGCTATACGTGATGCGATTGCGGCGGTGACACTTCCGACGATTGAAGTTCACATCTCGAATGTACATAATCGCGAGGAATTTCGCCACAATTCGGTCATATCGCCCGTTTGTCGCGGTGTAATTTGCGGTTTTGGAATAGAAGGGTATGTTTATGCCCTTATGTCGTTAGACACCTATTTAAGCGAGAGAAATCAGATTAACAGAGGGCAATGATGAACATAGTTTCAAGAGGATTAGACCGCACGCAAGGGGCGTTAATAAAATCTCCCGCTAATCGTCGTTATTTGAGTGGGTTCTATTCGAGTTCGGGAATTTTATTTATTACGGGTGATTCAAAAAGCTATCTGTTAGTGGACTCTCGTTATTATGAAAACGCAAAGAAACAGGCGTTGGGGTGTGAGGTTATTTTATTAGACGACTTCCAAACGCAGTTTAATGAGATAATCGCGCGGCATAAAATCAACAGAATCTCTGTCGAAAATCGCAAAATGACAATCCGCGAGCTTAATGAGTTGGTGACTGATTTTCCGCATGTTAAATTTATTTCCGATGGTTGGTTATCTGAAACTTTAATTAAGCACCGTCTGATTAAATCAGATGATGAGATTAAAAAAATGATTGCCGCCCAACGGATAGCCGAAAAGGCGTTTAATAAGTTAACTCAAAAACTTCATGAGGGAATGACTGAGAAGCAAGCGGCAGGGTTGCTGAATTATTATATGCTGGGGTTGGGTTCACAAGATGTTTCTTTTCCCACCATTGTTGCAAGCGGGAAAAACGCCTCTGTTGCGCACAGTGCGCCCACTGATAAACCCTTAAAGAAGGGTGAGTTGATTATTTTTGACTTCGGGGCTGTTTGTGACGGTTACCATTCCGACATGAGCCGAACTGTTTGCGTGGGTAAGCCGAGCGACAAGCAAAAAGAGGTCTATAACGCTGTTTTGAGCGCGAACAACGATGCTATGAAGGCGGTGAGAGAAGACATCACCGGCAAAGTGATTGACAACATCGCGCGAAGCACACTTGAAGCGTGGGGATACAACGAATTTTTCAAGCACGGGGTGGGGCATGGTGTCGGTTTAGAGGTTCACGAGCCGCCGAGCCTTTCGCCGAAGGGCGAGCATACCCTTAAAGCCGGAATGGTTGTCACCATTGAACCGGGCGTATATATTCCGGGCGCGTTTGGTGTCAGAATTGAAGATATGGTGGCGGTGACAGAAAACGGGTGCATAAATTTGACAAAAACACCAAAATCACTCATCATAATTTAGTTAAAAAGACACTTTTAAAAATGTCAAAAATATAGTAAAATATAATAGTAAATATAAATAAAAAGCTGAAAGGAAATTAGAATATGGTATCAGCAGGTGATTTCAGAAACGGTATAACCTTTGAAGAAGAGGGCAACGTAATGCAGGTTGTTGAGTTTCAACACGTTAAACCGGGCAAAGGCTCGGCGTTTGTCCGCACTAAAGTTAAAAATGTAATAACCGGTTCGGTTGTCGAAAAAACGTATAACCCGACCGCGAAGTTCCCGAGCGCGTTCGTTGAGAGAAAGGACATGGAGTATACCTATTCTGACGGTGATTTGTTTTATTTCATGGATTCGGAGACGTACGAACAAGTTCCCATAAACAAATCTGAATTAACCGACAGCTTTAGGTTTGTTAAAGAGAACATGGTGTGCAAAATTTTGTCTTATAAGGGGAAGGTCTTCGGCGTTGAGCCGCCGAACTTTGTTGAGCTTAAAATCAACGAAACCGACCCCGGCTTCAAAGGAGACACAGCCACAAATACCTTTAAACCCGCCATTGTTGAAACCGGTGCGGAAATTAAGGTTCCACTTTTTATTGACATAGGCGAGGTTGTCAGAATTGACACGAGAACCGGCGAGTATATGGAACGGGCGAATAAATAACGCAGTTATGAAAAAAGGGGGTTTTAAGTTATGGCATATGAAACAAAAGCATTATTGTCTTTATTGGCAGATGCGGCACTTAAAGCAGATACTGCAAAAGAAGTGTATAGGGTTATCGCAAAGGCGGCAAATTCTGAGGGAATATTATTAAAACCCTATGAAGAAGCAAAAAAGGAATTGTTGAATGGCGGTTAAATCCACCGCAAAATAACGAGAGTAAATTTTATATTTTATATTTTTATGAAAGGTAGGGTATTAAAAATGACTGTATTGGAGAAAGTTGCCTACATCAAGGGGTTGGCAGAAGGTTTGAAGGTTGACGAAAGCACAAACGAGGGTAAAATCACCCTTGCCATTCTTGACGTTTTAAGAGACATAGCACTCTCAATCGAAGAGTACGATGAAACTTTTGACGACATGGCAGAGGTTGTCGCCGAACTTGACGAGAGGGTTGAGCTTCTTGAAGAGGAGTTTGACGATGATTTTGACTATTCTGATTATGACGACTTTGATGAAGACGACTTATACGAAATCACCTGTGAAGAATGTGGTGGGGTTTCAACAGTTGACTACAGCGTTTTGCAAGGCGTTGAACTCGCCTGCCCAAAATGCGGCAAAGCTATGGACTTTTTTGAAGATGAAGATGAAGATGAAGAAGAACCGGAAGACGAAGCATAAACAGCGCGAACTGTAGGGGACGGGCGGCTTGCCCGTCCCGTGACCGCAAATAGCGAAAACAGGGGGTTTTATGTTATGGCATTTGAAACAAAAGTATTATTAGGCTTATTAGCAGATGCGGCAATTAGAACTGACTCAAAAGCGATGTATCGAATCATTGCTAAAGTGGCAAATTCAGAAGGAGTGGTCTTGAAACCGTACAAAGAAGCAAAAGCGGAAATTGATTCAGAAAACGAAGACGATTAACCATACCGTGGGGGACGGGCAGGACCCGTCCTGAGACCGCAGAAGTTGTAGGAGAAAAGATATGGCTTATGTTCGCAAAACCGTAAGTGGGGCAGAGTTAAATAACTTTATACATCTCCCCTTGTCGCTACGTAACAGGAGAGTAGAAGTTATCGTTTTACCTGCCGAAAACGCTGTACCCGAAAAACAAACAGGCAAAGTTTGTCGAATTGGCTGTTGCCCCAATCTTCCCGAACTGCCCGACAGCTTCTTTGAGCCGTTGCCGGAGGAGGATTTGAAAGCATGGGGACTGTAGGCTATCTGCTCGACACTTGCACTTTGCTTTGGGCTTTGCGTGGAAGTCAAAATTTGAGCATAGCGGCTAAAGAAGCGATTGCTGATACGAGTGTAACAAAATATGTTTCTTCGGTGAGTGCTTACGAAATCATGTATAAGCATCAACTCAAAAAATTAGAGGAATATATTTTTGTTGCCGAAAACTATTTCGATGTTCTTGAAATGTTTGGCGCGAAAGAATTGCCGTTAAGTGCGCGCCACGCACATTTAGCAGGAAAGTTCAAGTGGGAACATCGTGACCCTTTCGACAGACTGTTAGCGGCACAAGCCTCATTTGAAAATCTTACCCTAATCACGAGTGACCCGGCGTTTGATACTCTGCCATGGGTTTTGACTGTGTGGTAGGATTCAGAAAACGAAGACGATTAATGGTTCAATTTGTATTTAAGAAAGGTGAGTTTATGAAAATGAAAAAATTAGTAGCTATTTTGTTGTCGATGGCAATGCTTTCAACTACCTTTGCGGGAGCCGCCATCACAGACGATGACCATATCGGTGATGGTGAAACTTTCGGCGAGGGTGAGATGCTTGGCGATGGTGAAACGCTTGGCGACAATGAAACGTTCGGCGAAGGTGAGACATTCGGCGATGTTGAGACGTTTTACGGCGGTGAAACATTCGGCGAGAGCGAAACGTTTTACGGCGGCGAGACATTTTATGATGATACATTTGATATAAATAATACGCCCGGATATGAAGAGGTGTACATAACAGATGAAGATTTAATTACCGCAGAGTGGAATTTTGATTTTGACGGTGATGACTTTATCCTTGATAATACAGACTCTACTGAGAAATTTGACGATTGTGGTTGCACCGGTGGTGGTCATACCGACCACTGCCCGGGTAGGTTTAGATATACTGTTTCGGGCGGTGAAGCGACAATAACCGGATATGGGCGATATATAGCCGCTCGCAACGAAACAACAGGGCGGTATTATACTATCGGATTTCAAGACTGGGCTGTCCCCACCGATGGGCATTTGATTATACCCGACAAATTGGGTGTCACCAATGATTTCGCCGGTTACCCTGTGGTTGCTATTGAATCGGCTGTGAATTTTCACCCGAACTTGCCGCCGGCCTCTTTTCCTACTACCGGGGAAACACCCGGCGCGTGGGAAAACGATTCAGGTGCTGTGTCTTTTACCCCCGTTCGTGGTGTTTTTATGTCAAGACCCCCATCGCCCCCCGGCGCGATTGGCGACTTTAACGCTTTTCAAGCAAGTATAACTAAGGTGACCTTGCCCGAAACCCTTGTCACTATCGGCGAAAACACCTTTTCGGGCTGTGGAGCCTTGAGGTATTTTGAACGCGCCAATAGCTCAGGTGATGAGCAAGACGTGACGGGCTCTACCTATCCTGACAGCGTGAGCAGAATATATAAAAGCGCGTTTCTCGCCACTGCATGGTTAGAAGTTTTCACACACCCCTCTACCGGTGTTGTCCGAAGTTCTATAGGCGGCGGCCCGGTGTATTTCGGAAAGGTCGCTTATCTATATGTTGACCCCATTGCACCCGGGAATTTCCAAATCTCTTTGCGTGATGACACAAAAGGCATAGCAGAGGAGTTTAGCCGAAGCACCAGAATAAGCAATTTGACAACAAGCTCCGGTGCAAATTTCCCGGAATTAATTTGGATTGGCCCTTCTGCTCTTGTAGTAGGAGACACCTCCCCGTGGTCTACCCCTTACGGCAACGATTTTATTATCGGCAACGTTTATTGGCTACGCAGAAACCCACCGCCCGGTCAAGGGTTTATACCAAGGCTTACAATCCCAGAGGGAATAGTGCATATAGCAGACAACGCTTTTTCCGGGACGAATATCGACATCAACGAGTTTATAATGCCCACTACACTGAAAAGCATAGGGAGAAGGGCGTTTTTTAACAAAAATACAATAACATCAGTCAATTTGCCCGAGGGATTTCTTTCAATCGAGCGTGAAGCATTTCGCGGTTGCACCAGTATAGGAAGATTTGACTTTCCGACCACTTTCACACATCTTGGGGATATGGCATTTCGGGGTTGCACCACTTTACAGACAATAGGTTTTGAGCAAACGCAGGTGACTGTGATTGGAAATGAAGCGTTTAGAGAATGCACAAGGCTTGACTCTGTCACCTTAGGCGAAAAAATTGAGATTATCGGCAGTGGCGCGTTCAGAGGTTGCACAAATTTAAACTCAGTTGTCATGATTAACTCTCCGAATTTAAGGTATGTAGGCAACGATGCGTTTAATGGTTGCACCGCTGCTACATTTACCTTCGCATATTTGCCGGATTCGGTCGTTTATTTGGGCAGAAGAGCGTTCGCCAACTGCACAAATTTAGAGACTATAAGACTGCCCAAAGAGCTCAAAGTGGTTGAGCAAGACACTTTTAGGTCTTGCGCAAAATTATCGCGTTCATATAACCCCGATGAGCCTTTTGACCAAACTAAGCCGCCTGAGCCGACCGTGATTTTACCCTCCGGTTTACTTGTTATAGACAGAGGGGCATTTCAACGCTGCACGGGGTTGACTGAAATTGTCGTCCCCGATAGTGTGGTGAGAATTGAAGAGAAGGCATTTTACATCTTTGCTTCGGGGGTGAGACCGACCCCGTTGCCGCGACCGGTGATGAAAAAAGCCCACATAGGCGATGGGGTGAGATATATCGGCAGATACGCTTTTCAAAACCACGTGGATATAGAGAGCATTTATGTCGGCGAATCGGTTGAAGTTATCGATTGGTCTGCTTTTCAGAATAATGCATCATTAGTGGAGCTTTATCTTGGCAGCCAATTATGGCTAATCAATTCTAATGCATTTAGGGATTGTATATCTCTGCCCGAGCTTGTTACTCCGGATAGTCTCAGAGTTATAGCAAATGAAGCATTTAGAGATTGTTGGAGCTTGGCTGATTTAACACTGAATGAAGGGTTAGTAGAATTGAGCTTTGGGGCGTTCGGCATCTCGTATTTAGGAACCGGCACTATGGCTGGCAATTCACCGCCACCGCCCACCTCGACTGAACGTCAAATAGAAAGTGCCTTGAGACATGTGAGAATACCGGACAGTGTGACACTGCTTACCGAGGGTAATACCAGTGGCACCGAGCCGACATTGGGTGTTTTTGAAAACAACAGAAACCTTGAAACAGCTCATATAGGCAGAGGTGTTTATCGCATTCCCGCTCGCATTTTTATGAGTTGTATTCGTTTAAGAGCAGCAACCATAAACGTGTCACCACCGCCGGGACCTCAAATCATCACCGAAGTCGGGTTGTGGGCGTTTAGGAATTGCAGTTCTTTAAGAACCGTTAATATACCCTACACAATAAATATTGTTCAAGGTAACGCTTTTACCGACAGCGGTGTGGTTGCTATGGTTTTCATTGACGGAATGGAAGAATTAGTCTCGCGTTCGTTCCAGAATGCTAAGTCGTTAAAGGCAATCATGTTACCCGAGACTATGCAACGAGTGAGAGAGTATGCTTTTGAGGGTTGTGATAGTTTAGAGTCGGTTGTTATGAGAACAATGCAACCACCAATTGACCCGACCACACTGCAATCTCCATTTTCTGGCTTAGACTTGAGCAAAATCACAATCATTGTTCCCGTGGGGGCTAAAGAAAATTATGAAGCACACGAATTTTTCAAAGATTTTGAAATAATCGAATCTGACTTTGCCCCGTTGCCGGTGACGTTTGAAGCTAACCCTGCCCACGGTGTAATTGGCGAAGTTTCTGCTAAAGTTTCAGGCTCGATTATCTGTGACGGCGAAAGATGTGAGCGCGAAGAAGGTGAAACCTGCCCCGGCGGCGAAGAAGTCGGCGTTGGTGACCATGAATTTAGAAGCAGCGAGAGAATCGGAATTGGCAGTATTGTCGAATTCTTCCCGGAAACCGAACCCTGGAACTATGTTACTTCATGGGTGGTGAACAACCACGATGTTGGCGGTGAAAACTCAACCGCGCATACAGAATTAGTGGCGTTAGAGTCGCTTCACGTAGTTGCGAATTTGGCTGAACGCGGCACGGAAACAAGGCGTATGATTTCTTATAGCATACAAAGCGGCGCCGTTGACGGACACACATTTTTCGAGGCGTTTTGGTACGACAATGACGGCAACCCTGTTCCACTTCAAAGCGGCGGCTTGGTTCAACAGGGCAGAACCGTTGAATTCAGAGCCACGACAATTCCGAGAATTAATGATTCCGGGCAGAATGCCGGCACGGAAAATCGCTGGGCAGTGAACACCTGGACTGACGGTGCCGGTCCCACCCCACCGCCGGCGGCAATACTCTCGCAGGCAGGGTTAGACCGATATTGGCTTGAAGTCGGTAGCACCGACAAAACTATTCGCGTGCAGTTTCTCGCAAATGGGACGTTAAACCAAAGCAACCAAACTTGGTCAACTCACCCTGGAAGAGCCCCAATCGGCGATATTAACTTTGATGGGGTTGTTAACGAAAAAGATTTAGAATTGTTGCAAAATTATGTTGACGGCGACACAAGCATTCGCCACCCGAACCTTACCGATGCGCAGTTTAACGCTGTGTTCAACATCAACCGCGACACCATGAACAGAATAAATGCCGCTGATGTTGAATATTTGAGAAACTATCTTGATGACATCAGAGGTTATACGCTCGGCACTTTGCCGGTGCAGTTTAACGTCACGAATCCCATGCCTGTCTTGCCGCCCGAGACGGTTGACATTACATTCAGATACACTAATCCTGCCGTTAGTCCCGGCATAAACCTACCGCTGAACTTCTTAGAGGCAACTGTTGACGGTGTCACATACAGACCGGAAGCCTCAGGTGTTGACCATAAAATCACCGTGCCTTATGGTAGCGTTATCGAGTTTGAAGCAAAAACGTTTGAGGTGGTAAGTCGAGTTACAGCCGGAGCCACAGAAAGCACGCACACAGACTACTATGCAATAAATCTTTGGACTGACTCGGCGCATAATCAGGCAACTAACCCGGTTCTCCCTGCGGCAGGCGCGAATAAACACTGGATTGATGCCATAGGCGACAGAACTATAACCGTTAACTTTATGCAAAACGGCAGATATACCATCGCAAGAAACATCAACACAGGGGTTGTCACAAGAAACTGGGCTGTGCACCCGACCCGTGCGTTGATTGGCGACATTAACCTTGACTATGTCGTTGATGAGACCGACTTAGAATTGCTGACAAGATATCTAAGCGGCGACGCATCTGTTCGTAATCCCGGATTAATCGGAAACGCTACAAAAGATGCTCAATGGAGGGCATTTGTCGATATCGACCGCAACGGCTTCGAGAACGACTGGGACAAAGAACATCTTGAAGCATATCTTAATGGAACAAGGGGCTACGCCTTGGGTTATGCAACCGCGGCGTTTAGCGTGCAAAATCCAATGCCCACTAATGATGCCACCCTAACTTTCGCGGTGGCAAGTCAGCCCGATGGCGCGCAAAATGAGCTGATTGCAACTGTTAACGGCATTGAAGTAAAAAGCGGTGACGACGTGAGAGCAGGAAGCGTTGTTGAATTCACAGCGGTAGCAAAACCGTTAGACGTGAACGGCGGAAAACGCCACTTTGCAGTCTTGAACTGGGAAAGCAGTCTTGACGGGCAAGCTTCGCACACGACAATCCCCAACACAGATGGTTATGTTAAAATATGGATTGTCTACAACGAGAACATGAGTGTGCGCGTTAACTTCACAGACAACGGGATAAGAGCCGACAACGGCACATGGTCGGGAACAGGCTCGACAAACGGCAGACCCAACAGAATATTAACCGGTGACATAAACGAAGACGGCATTGTTGATGCGAATGACTTAACCGCACTAAGAAATTTCTTAACAAGGCGAACAATACCGTCAAACTTAACCCCAGCGCAAATGGCGCAAATAGTAGACATAAACCGCGATGGCAGAGCAAACATAGCCGACTTGACATACATCAAGAGAGTTCTCGTTAAACAAAGAGTATTTTCACCAGCCTACCTTGCACTGATTTAAGATTATATTTAAACACCGCCCGACACACAAGTGCCGGGCGGTGTAATTTGCCATAAATTCAAATCCGTCCGCGTTAGCGGACACAACAATTGTCAATTGTCAATTGTACATTGTCAATTGTCCGTCAGATTTCCTCCAAATCCTCGAAATCATCACTGTTAGGGACGGTTTCGTTCACTTCAAATCCGAATTCGGGTTGATTTTCTTGTTTTTCAAGAACGTCTTGTGCGACAAGAGCGTCTTGTGCGACAAGAGCGTCTTCTTCGGCAAGAGTATCTTCTTGTTCGGAATCTTTTTTATTAAGCTGTGTCATCATCATGTCTTTAAGGTCGGTAATGTCTTTTTTGATACACTCAACCGAGTTCTTGAGTAAATCAACTGTTTCTTCTCCTTTTTTCCTCAACACTTCAGGCGGCGTGTCCCTCAAGCCTTCTGCAACTTTGTCAATCCCGGTTCTGACAGTCCCGACTGCCATAACCGATGCTTTTTTTAGCTTTTTGCCGAAAGAACTGTTTTCAGCATAAACCATGTCGTTTTCTTCAGAAATTTTCTTGCTGATAAAAATGCCTATTCCAACTAAAGCCCCAATTCCCAAAACAGTAAATAATCTCATATAGTTCACCAAAGCCTTTCTAATATTTTCCTTTTTATTATACAACTTTTTGTTCAAAAAGTAAATAGAATATTGAAAATTATTTTTATTTTTTCCCGTTATCTCTGTGTTATGTATATTGTCAATTTAATCAAATTATATGAATTATAATTTTTTATAAATTTTTTAAAAAAATTTGCACGAAAAACTTGCAAAAGATATTATTTTGTGATATAATTATATGTGTTAATCTGTCGCAAAGGAATGGTGGAAAGATGTCCGTTGGCTATAATTATGAAGCAATTCTAAACGCAAACTACGATATACTCAAAGAAATAGGGAGTATCGGAATGGGGCACGCCTCAACCGCGCTCTCACAGATGCTTAATATGAAAATCACCATAAATATCCCCGAGGTGTATGCGATGAGTGTCAGCTCTGCCACGGCGTATCTCAAAGAGCGCAAATCTGACTCTTATGTAGTTCGCTTAGGGCTTCAAGGTGATTCTAAAGGTGAAATATTCCAAATACTTAACAAAGACTTTGTCAATAAAGTCGTCCACTTCTTTTTTCAAACAGATGTTGACGACATATACGCGCTTGACGAAATGTTCTCATCACTGCTCCACGAAATAGGGAACATAACATCAGGGGCTTATTGCAACTCGTTGGCAGCATTGACAGGGCTTTTTATCGACATAACCACGCCGTCATACTGCCCTGAATGTGATGCCACATTTTTAGAGGGCAAAAACAGCGAACTGCCGAACCAAGAAATTTTTATTGTCAAAAACAGCTTTTATTTCGGCGTTGATGAAGTAAAAAGCAGTTTCCTCTTTATCCCCGAATACGAAACAGTAGAAATGATTCTCGGCAAGTTAAGAGAATATTACGGTTTCGTGAACTAATTTAACTTCCTGATTAGCGAATTTTGTGGGAATGTCGCTACCTCTTCCAAAAACAAAACCATTTTTTCTCTCGCTATATTTGCGACTTTCGTTTCTATGCCCTTGCTGTTTAACATTTTTCTGATTTTAATCTTGACAGGGGCACTCATAGGCGAAACTATTTCAATCTCATCAGTGAGCTTGAAATAATTTCTTTGCGTAATAAAAAGTTCTTCTCCCCTACTCTCGTCAACTAAACCCACAAAATCATAGTCGCGAATATAACCGCCGTTCATGAGCGACTGTTGCCCTCTCTCATTAAAATAAAAACCGGTTGAATATTCGCGATGGCTCACAGCATTCACTTCTTTAGTTATCCAGTCAAGCGTGCCGCCGGAAGTTTCAAGGCAGTTTAACGCAGCGCGATAGGCGTTGGTGATTACCCCCGTGTAATATGCTGATTTTGCTCTTCCCTCTATTTTGAAGCTGTTAATTCCTGCATCTGCCATTTTGTCAAGGTGTTCGACCATGCACAAATCTTTTGAGTTTAATATAAACGAGCCCTGTTCGCTCTCAAACACTTTGAAATATTCGCCCGGGCGTGTTTCCTCCATGAGCGAATAGTTCCAACGACAAGGCTGGGCGCACTCACCGCGATTGGCATCGCGGTTTGTTAAATAGTTCGACAATAAACATCGCCCCGAAAACGAAACGCACATCGCGCCGTGAACAAACGCCTCAAGTTCAAGCTCGCGTGGAATTTTAAGGCGGATTTGCTTAATCGCTTCAAGGCTGAGTTCACGCGCTAACACAATCCTCTTAGCCCCTAAATTATAAAGAGCCTCTGCATTGGCATAGTTCATCACCCCAACCTGCGTTGACATGTGAATGTCAAGTCGGGGCGCGTGTAGTTTTGTCAACTCCATAAGCCCTAAGTCGGCGATAATAACTGCATCAACCCCTGCTGTATCAACGGCTTGAATAAACGACGGAAAAGAGTCAACCTCAGAATTAGTGGGGATTGTGTTGCAGGTTAGGTAAACCTTACAGCCGTGGCTGTGGGCAAACTCAACCGCCGCGGGAAGTTCTATGTCGCTGAAATTTTTCGGCGATGCTCTCATTCCAAACATGGTTGAGCCGATATACACGGCATCAGCCCCAAACAAGACGGCCATTTTCAAACTCTCAAAGTCACCGGCAGGCGAGAGCAATTCAATCTTACTCATTATTCTACGACCACCAATCCTGCTAATACTAAGTTTTGTTCGTGTTCTGCAAGGGTTTTGGCGAAAAAGACTTCTTGAGTTTCTAAGTTGGCGCAAAAGTAGTAATAATCAGTTTGTGGGGCGTTTATAACCGCTAACATTGCGGCAAGCCCGGGGTTGCAAATGGGACCGGGCGGCAAGCCGGGTGTAACATAGGTGTCGTAGAGTTCCACCATGTGTTGGTTATAGCCGAAGGTATCTTTGGCGTACATAGACGTTACATCTGATTCAAGAAGAGGAAAGACCTGACTGTTATGAAGGCGGTTAAGAAAGACAGATGCCACTAATTCTTGGTCTTCTTGAGTCGCCGCTTCTCTTTGCACCATCGAGGCGACTGTAACGAAACTGTCAAGTGTAAAGCCCATTTCGTTTATGGCTTTATACATTTCTCGTGTGAATTTTTGATTGAAATTGTCATACATTGTTTCGGCGGCAATTCTTGCCTGACGTTCTAAATCGGCGGCAACCTGTTCAGACTGAACGCTCTCTTTCACCTCTGGCGTAACATAAAACTCATAGGTGTCGGGGAACAAATAGCCTTCAAGCTGAAAATATTTGTTGTTTGAGTGCAAAAGCCGTCTTTCAAAGCTGAACTTATTTAACTTATGGTTATAATATTTCTCGAAATCTTCAGCGCGACAAACGCTGTTTTCTTCGAGCAACCTTCCGATTTGCGGGGCGGTCATTCCCTCTTGAATTCTTATTGAAACGGTTTGTCTTACTGTCGAGGTTGACTGCAATCTTTCGACTATTGAGCTATAAGTCATAGCTGAGCTTAACAAAAACTGGCCGTTATTGAAAATCTGTGAGTCTTGCCTGCCCACGTAAAACACAAAAAATTCGGGGTAGCCGATAATTCCGTTTTCGTTAAGAATTTCGGCAATTTCTTTTACCGTGGCGTTCTCGGGAATCTCAATCTCAACTTCAAATTCGTTTTGCGATATACCGGTATAATCAAGCGCGCCGCGCACTAACGTATAACCCAACAAAGATGAAACAAAGATGATAAAAATGACCAACAGCAAGCTGCCCATTATATGCACCAATGTTCTTTGGGATTGTCTTGCCTTAGTTCGTGCAGAGCTTGTGCGTTTTGTTTCCGGTTGAGTTGTCGGCTCCTGCCGCGGCGGCAACGGTTGTCGCGGCGGCAATGGTTGTCTCGGAGGCAATGGTTGTCTCGGCGGCAGCTCCTGCCTTGGCGGCAACGTTTGCCTTGGCGGCGGCTCCTGTCGCGGCGGCAAGGTTTGTCCCGGCGGCAACGTTTGCCCCGGCGGCGACGATTGCCCTGTGTTGATTATGTTTTTAGCTCTTTCTAAAATATCATTTAGAACGGCGGTATCGGCAAATTGATTATCGCGCACTTATAAATCCTCCCTAATCAGTAAATCAACAGGAACATCATGTTCTTGTGTCGGCAGTTCGTCAACAAAGTTACTGCTATAACAAAGCCCTATTTTAATGCCGGGATAGTCTTTCAAAAATCGGTCATAAAAACCGCCGCCATAGCCTATTCGGTGGTTTTTGCGGTCAAAGGCGAGGGCAGGGACAATGCAAACGCTATCGCGGTAGTCAGAGACTATTTCGCAATCCGATGAAGGCGCGGGAATCCCACGAAAACCAACCTCTAAATCTTTAAAGTCGTTTATATAGAAAAAGTTGATTTTTCCTTCGTCCACTCGTGGCAGGGCAACCTTCTTTTTTTGTGAAAGGCAATAGTTGACAATTTCTTTCGTATCTATTTCATCGTTAACCGACATATAACAAAGAACGGTTTTCGCATTTATAAAAGCATCACAGCAAACAAGCTTTTGGAATAAAACTTTATCTTTACTCTCGCGCTCTTGGCAGGTTTTACGCGCGGCACTCAGCATTTTTCTTAAATTAGTTTTGTCTTTTAATGGATTAATATCATTATAAAGTTGCGCGGCTTTTGCGCGGCTATCTAAAACCTCGACTAATTTCAGCGCGAACTCAATGCTCGCCCCGGCACTCACAGCGGTAATAATATTTCTGTCATGCACAACAGACATGGGTAATATCTGAGCCCCGATAAGGCTTTTTTCAAAGCCGGGATAACAGACCGCTTTAAAACCCTTAAGTAAGCCCATTTCGCCTAAAATTGACGGCGCGGCACAAATCGCGGCTATATAAATTCCACGTTCGGCACAGGCGTTGATTGCTGTTCTTACGCTTTCATTGGCTTTGAGGTTTAATGTCCCGGGCATACCGCCGGGGAGTATGAGCATTTCGCACTCATCGCTCAAAACGAACTCGTCTATACTAATATCTGTTTTAACGCAAACACCGCGCGCACTGGTAACAACGCCGTCTGTTTTCGCTGAACCGACACCCACACAAACGACTTCACGTTTCGCTCTCCTCAACATATCAATCGGCGCAATCGCCTCAATCTCCTCAAAACCATCTGCCAAAAAAACATAAACCATTTTTTTAAACTGCCCCTTTCAGCTATTAAAAATAACTTTAAACTTCTCAACCATAAATTCGGGTTTGTATGAGAGTTTTGCTTTTCTTAGATTTGGCTCGCCGTTGTCCTCTTCGCGGTTGATGAATTTATAGCCGTTGCACTCGCTTTTCACAAACTCGTGATTAATTGTGGGGTATGCCCCTTGAAAGTCGGTGAACGCCTTTTCGGCGTGAACCACAAAGGTGTCGGTGGTTAAATGCTCGCCGAAAGTGAACGCTTGAATTTCCCCGTCCGCTCTTAACAATCCACCCTTAAAATCTAAATCGAAATAGTTTTTAAGCCCTAAGTTGACGGCGCAAATTTCGGCTTCCATTTCGCTGTTTTTGCCGCACTCGTTAATTTTGCACCACTTTCGGCTAAGCTGAAAACATTCCTCAATATTTTCTTTTGTGATTGTCTCATAACTCCAGTCATTGTCCTTAAAACGATTAATGTGATTTCTCTTTGAGTGGAGCTTCTTTCCTTTAAGTGTTGACAGCGACTCGTGCGTATAAACATAATCGAAAAAATCACGATTAGAGGTAACAGTTATAGCACCACCGTAAATCTCGCTGAGTTTTTCAGAGTTTTCTTTGCTCATTGAAGAAAAACAAAGCGGTTTATTCATCGTTGCAGTGTATTTTTTTAACTCATCGACTAAAGTCTTAATGTCAAAATCCCCCGCCGGGAATAAAAACCCGTAGATATTTTGAATAAGATAAAACTTTTTTGTGTCGCAGACCTTTAAGTCATAAATGCCTTTCCAGATAAAATTGTTTCCGAAAGAATATTCACAGCTCATGTTGCCTGAAAATTTAAGGTGTTCATCTGCCCACGGTTTATCGCTTAATTCTATTTCTCTAAATTCAAACATTTATATATTTCCTTTACGATTTCTGAGAGAATCACTTCTTTACTTTTAATTTGTTTGTTTTCCACACAATTAATTTTATGCCAATTATCTTTGTTCCCCACAAATTCGGCGGCTTTTTTGCATTTGTTTAAAAAGGGAATGTCATTTTCGTGTATATCTTTGCTCTGCTGTGTGTTATATCGCTTGTCCAACAGGCGTTGGCTTTCTTCAAGAGGCATGTTTAAATATAAAACCAAGTCAGGGCGCGGCAAGCTCAATTTATTATATTCATAGTCATACAGCCATTCGAGAAATTCCTCCCAAACAGCCGTGTCGAGTTTCGCCATCTGATAGACGGCGTTTGAGGTGGTGTAACGTGCCGCAATAATATTTTTGCCTGATTTGAGGGTGTTCTCCCACTCGCTTTTATAGCTTAAATAGCGGTCAATTGCGTAAAAACTCGCGGCGGAATAGGCACTGGTGAGTGCGGACGGCTCTTTGAGCGCGCCACTTAAATACTCACTTATAATCCGCCCCGAAAACGAGCCGTAATTCGGGAAAGTGACAAACCCACAGTTCAGCCCTTCGTTTTTAAGCAACTCAAACTGTGTGCTCTTTCCCGAACCATCAAGCCCTTCAATGACAATTAGTTTAGCTTTCATGATTTTAAGTCCCTATCAATTCCGGTTAAGAAACGTCTAAGTTTAGTTATATCATTTGCATCGGGGTGCTGTTTTGTTTCGCTTTTCGGTGCGACTATAAAGCATTGTTCGTTTGGTGGGAAGTTTTCCAGCTCTACAATTGAGTATTTGAGATAAGTTAAGTCAGCTATATTTATTTTGCCATCGTTATTACAGTCGCCGAGTTCAAAAATAATCGGCACTTCACATGGGTCGTCACATTCGCCTTCGCCCTTACAGTGTTCGCCGCAGCGAACGAAGTCGTCATACGCCGAAAGCTCGATTTCGGTGTCTGCCACTTCTGATTCAAGGTGAGTCTCGGTTTCGATTAGTTTAACCCAAACGCGCGCGCGTTCAAGCTCTTTTTCAAAAGTCAGCTCATTAGACTCGTCAAATGTTATGCCGTCTTTTGAGTATAACGCGCCCGTTTCGGGGTTGGTGATTGTTACAACGTAGTCGCTGTCAGGGGCTGCCCGAACTGCAAAGAATATTGTGGGTGGAAGTTGTTCTGCTTTTTCTACGATGTCGGTTGGTTGTGAAGTCACGCTCCCCACATAGCCTTCTGCTGTAACGGTGACGGTTATTATGTTGCCTATATCTTCTTGCGTTAAGAGATATTGCGCTTGGTCTGCCCCTTCAATCGATTCTTCTCCTCTTTTCCAGTTATATGAAAACCCGCTTGACGTTCCACTTGAATTAAATATTTCAGTCGTGTCAGCGTTAAGAATTTCGTCGAAAACAGGAACACCTGTAATTTCAACCGTGCCTGTTAATTGTGGGGGGATTCTAAAATTAAGTTTAAATTGGGTGTTTGGTTCGTCTGCAATGTTCAAGAGCGCGTTTCCCGGTATGTTCAATTGATAATTCACGCCCTCATCAAGCGGCGCGGTTGGGAAAAACCTCAAAACAGAGCCAACGATTTCTATAGTTCCGTCAATCGGTAAGCCGGCAGAATTGGTGAAGGTAATTTCGCTGTAGGCATCGCCCTCAAAAATCTTAGTGGTAAAGGCAACATTCGCCGAGTCGCTTAACAATTTATCGGCTCTGACGGCTATTGGCTCTGCATATGAATTTAAGTTTAAGAAAGTTGCCGTCGGGTTTCCGATAACTATTCCATGTCTGCCTTTGTTTATAGTTCGAGCAGATGAAGGGCCGAGGTTATAAACGCTGTTCGGAATGTCTTGTGCGTTTTCGGCATTGATAATTAAAACGCCGCCCGCGCCGTTGGTTCCCTCTGAGCCTGGGGTAGCATTGGAAGTGGGTCTGGCAGCGCCATTATTATAAGAATTCCCTCTTGCGCCGCCCATTCCTCTTCTTTGCCCTGAAACAATAAATCGCGGTATTTCGGTTTCATCATACGCTATTTCTTCAGCTGTGATGGTTAAAACGCCGCCGCCGTAGCCGCCACCGCCACCACCGCCGCCGCCTGCGCCATTTGTGCCGAGCGATGTATTATAGTGCCAAACAGAATCGCCCTCATCGCCGTTTATATCATAAGTGCTCCCGTAGGCAGGGGTGTCTGAAGAGCCGCCATGGCCGCCCATAGTGCCGCCGTAACCACCAATGCCCCACGCGCCGCCGTTATCTTCTCCGTTTCCGCCGCCGGTGCCGTTAAAGCCGCCCCTTGAGGTTATTCGCCCGTTCGCGCCGTTTCCTCCTACGCCGCCTGTGCCGCCGCCAAAGCCGCCGGCTCCGCCACCGCCGCCACTGCCGCCGTTATAGGCGTTATTAGCACTTTCAGTTGGATTGGGAACAGCAGGGCTGCCATTACCGCCATTGCCGCCATTACCACCGCGCCCGTAGACCTCGGGGTAGAGCGCGTAGCCTGAACTTGTATATGCGGCAAAACTCTCCATGTCGCCTGCCGATGTGGAAGCGTTTACCGCATTTGACGGTGCGGCAGGATAGTATTGGTTTCTCACCACGATGACGGCGTTCTTTCCTAAGGTTAATTTTCCTTTTACGTTTAAAACCGCTTGTGAAACGCCGTGTGAATAAACGGTTACATTATCACCTATGTGTAAATCGCCCTCTATGGTATAAACGCCTGCGAAAGGGTGAGCCTCAACATTTGGGGAGAGTATTACGTCATTTTCCCAGACTATACTTTGGGGTTGGTCGTCAATATGATAGTCGGCTTCAAGAATTTCGCTGTCATCATAGCCCTCATGTATGGCGATTGCCCTTAAAGCTATAGGGGTAAATACAACAATCGGTTCGCTATAAAGCAACGAGTTCGCAGTAGGCTCAGAGCCGTCAAGGGTGTAATAAAGAGCGGCTCCCGGTGTTGCTGTGCTGAGTATAATTTGCTGCCCCATTGCGACACCGCCGCCGCGCGGTGACGCGGTTGGTTTTTCTAACTGAATGGCTGTCGCTCTCGTTGTAAATTCGATTAAAGTGTCTTTTTCAAGCGGCACACCGACTGAATTTTCAAGCGAATTTTCGGGAATTGTAAGCCTGTATTCTGTGTCATATTCAAAAAGTGAAACAGGGGTAAGCTCTAAGGTGTTACCATTGATTTGCTTTCCGCTTGACACGGCGACATCAGCGGTGACGTTATAAAGCTGAATGTCTTCATAACTTTCACCCACTTGAATGGGGACGTTGTAGGTAACTTGTAATATTTGGTTTATAGGAATGTCTATTGCGTTATTTGCAGGGTTCGAGCTAACTAAAGCGAGTGGGGGAACGGCAACGGTTACTTGACATTCAGCCGTTTTGCCGTTCACTGTACGCACTGTTATAGTTGCTGTTCCGGGCCCACGTGCCGTGCACGAGCCGCGGTGGTCGCCGAGACCGATTACGCTTACAACCGATGTGTCGCTTGAACTCCAGGACAAAGAGGTTGAAGTGTTGGCGTTAGGCGGAGTAATAGTTGAGCTTAACAAAAAATTATCACCGACATTTAAATCTAACGTTTCGGGCGACAAAGAGATGTCGGTAGGGGCGACAAGCGCGGCTTGAGTGGTGATGTAAAATTGGGCGCGTTGCGTTTGCCTGAAACCGCTCCCCAACTCGTGTGTCCACTCTAAATAGACCATGGTTGAGGGCCATTGCGTGCCTGTTGCTCTTATCGTGCAATAGTGCATATTGCCACTTCGTGAAGTGCTTACAATTACGACATCGGACGTGTTTGAGAACCACCCAACGATTTGGACGTTTACATCACCGAGGGTGCTTGCGGTTAGTTGCATTGACTCACCCACGCGCAGGGTGAAGCTATTGTTTGCCAATGTCGGAACAACGGCAAACGGCAGTATTAATGATATTGACAGAATGAGCGCGAACGCTCTTTTGAGAAAAATTTGTGGGTTCATGGTTTTGGGTTCCTTTCTAAGCTACGCTATATTATTTATAGTATAGCAGATTAAAGTGAAATTGTCAATGATTTCTTTTTTCAGACATGCCTTTCTGCACAAATGCGCTTTGAAAGTATGTTTTCCCATATTTACGGGGATTTATTTTTAAGTTTT
>Ga0099364_10001430_pt1 | contig 39494 bp, 30 predicted proteins | sample TergutTh196P3_FD_73070 | JGI IMG/M metagenome (GOLD analysis project Ga0099364, IMG submission 73070) | Microcerotermes parvus P3 segment gut microbial communities from Pointe-Noire, Republic of the Congo - Th196 P3 | ecosystem: Host-associated > Arthropoda: Insects > Digestive system > Gut ... | reverse complement strand
ACCTGAGGCATTAACAAATTATTTTGCGGCTTAATTTGCTGTCCGAAAAATCGGGGGATACCCAAGCCCACCCTAAAAATCCTCTGTGTACTCCGTGCTCTCCGTGAGCTCCGTGTAATAAATTTAGAGTTGATGTAATTACTCAACAAGCTCAATGCGACTGAAAGAACGAAGTGAAAAAACAAAGAATATTTACCAAACTAATCATAATGTAGTATAATAAAGGCATGCTTGAATATATAATTACATTGGTCTGGGATGATGAAGCTTCTGTGTGGATTGCTGAAAGCGAAGATATACCAGGGCTCATTCTTGAATCTGCCTCTTTCGATACCCTCGTCGAAAGGGTTAAAAACGCAGTTCCTGAACTCCTTGAGTTAAGTGGTAATGCCAATTCACCGGTAAAGCTCCATTTTAAAGCTGAACGCCTTGCAATCGTTGCATAATGGCCGAATATGAGAAAAAGGTAAGAAAAAAACTTGCCGAAAATGGCTGTTACTTTTTACGGCGTGGTAAAGGGGATCATGATATTTGGTATAGCCCTATTACAAAATTACCTATTACAGTAGATGGAAAGATCGCATCTCGTCATACAGCAAATAGTATATTGAAGCGAGCAGGAATTAAATCACAGTTTAAATAATTTCCCCTAATTCCGGTTAAAAAAACCCATCTTATAACCCGCACTAAGGCCGATGGAAGTGCGGCGGAAGTGAATTTCCGGGGGGTTGGGGTAAAAATCCCCGTAGGGGTTTACCAATCGGGCATCGTTATACGAGTACCAATAACTAAGGTCCACAAAGAAGGCACCGTTTTCACCTGCCCTCATGCTCAGTTGGGTGCCAATGCCCGGGGTTATGAAGGGGAAACTAGAGAAGGCCCTTGAACTGCGAAGGGAAAAGGAAGCCGCTCCATAGGGTGAAATTACAAGGTTTCTTAGGGGCTTAATCGGAAACATCAACTTTCCCCCTGCTGCCGCTGTAATCAGCGTGGGATCATCAAAAAATATCACCTGAATAAAGGGCTCTATGCTCAGCCAGTCAAGGACATGTGCTTCAACGCCAAGAGAGGCAGCCGGGAGAGCAGTTGTCCTATTATCAATCGGAGCCCAATCGCCCGGTCTTAAATTATTAGTATCATCTCCTCTAAAAACAGCAGAACCTTCGTAAAGGCCTCGGGGCAGCAGTCTATAGAAAGCTATGGGATAATCTGCCGAGACCCTGACATAAAGCCACTTATTGCGCCACTGGTCACTCGGGTCACCTGCACCAACACCATTGGGGATATTAACTGCGGCCCTAAGGAAGAGAAACTGGGTATACTCGTACATTGCATCGAGCTCGGAGAAGGTAAAGCCAAAGGAGACAACTTCTTCGCCATCGGAATTATCAACAAGGATAATTCTGATTAAAAACTGGTCTTCGTCAGCGGGAGGTGCCTCAACTGAACCGTCTTCGTAGGTAATCATATTGCGCGATACATCAAATCTGAAGATATAGGCAGCATCCTGTCTATTACCTGTGATATTATAGCCTGCCGCGCTTCCCTCTGTCCTGAAATTTTCCATGAAAAAGCTAAGATGCTGGGCGCTTGCCGCATTTCCCTCTATGAAAATGCCCCCACTCTGCCCGTAAGCGGTGAATGAGAGGGTTATCAATAGAAAAAAGAGCAGAAACCGGCGCATTCTTATCATTAGATCCTCATATAATTATCGGCTATTATCGGTTTTTTACCACCCTCTTTCACAGTTTCTTTAAATAGTATAGGATCAGGGCATGCCAAAGATTGAAGTTAACGAAGAAATGTTCCTAAAGCTCGCCGGTTTCTCAAGCGGAGAGTGCTCGCAAAGCGAGCTCGAGGATGCCCTCGTCTGTGCAAAGGCGGAGCTTGATGAAAGCGGAGATAAGAGCCTGCCCCCGAGTGAACGGATTATCAAAATAGATTTAAATGATACAAACAGGCCGGACCTATGGAGCACTGCAGGCGCTGCAAGGCAGGTCCGAGTGTATAGGGGCGGCAAGAGTACCGATTATTCATCATTTTTTTCATCTGCAGAAAAAAGGCAAACGAGCAAGTATAAGGTTATCATCAAAAAAAGTGTGGAGCCCGTAAGGCCGTATATGACCGGCTTTGTTGCCCGCGGAATTGAAATCGACGATTCAATGTTAAAGGACATGATTCAAACCCAGGAGAAACTTGCCTGGAACTATGGGCGGAAGCGGCGTTCGATGTCAATGGGACTTTACCGGACCGGCATAATCAAATGGCCCATAATTTATAAGGGAGTGGACCCTGACAGCGTTTCATTTGTCCCCCTGCAATGGGAAGAGCCTCTGACTCCCCGCGAGATTCTTAAACAGCATCCTAAGGGGAAGGAATTTGCCTTCATCCTTGAACACGAGAAGGTGCATCCCCTATTACTGGATTCACAGGACCAAATCCTCTCCTACCCGCCGATTATCAACTCGGCTGACCTTGGGGCGGTGCAGGTTGGTGACAGTGAAATCTTCGTTGAGCTAACAGGGACCGACAAGAAGGCCGTTACTCTTGCTGCTTCGATCATGGCCTGCGATCTTGCAGATTACGGTTTTAAGATTGAGCCGGTTGAATTAGAGTATGACTTTGATACACCCTTCGGCAGGAAATGTATTACGCCATATTATTTTCAAGAGCCGGTTTTCTGCTCACTTAAACGGGTGGAAAAATTCACGGGCGTTAAATTGAGTGCCGATGAATGTCTTGCCGCTCTTACAAAGATGGGGGTAAAAGCCGAGAAGGCACTTGATAAGGAGAGGAGTTCTGCCGGTGAAAAAAGCGAAGGGATTTGGGCATATCCGCCTGTATACCGTAACGATTACCTTCATGCAGTTGATGTCGCAGAAGACATAATAATCGGCTGCAGCCTTGATAGGTTTACTCCCGAACGCCCAAGTGACTTTACCGTTGGCCGTCTTACTCCGCTTACCCTCTTTGGAAGGGAAGTAAGGGAATTGATGGTGGGCCTTGGGTATCAGGAGATGATCTATAATTACCTGGGCTCAGGCAAGGACTTTATCGAAAAGATGCGATCGTCGGGGGAAACAATAGTTCGCATTTCAAACCCGATGACAGAGAACTATGAATATGTCAGGGACGGAATAATAGCATCTCTTTTAGCAAGTGAATCGGTCTCGGGACATTCGGCATATCCCCATAAGCTTTTCGAAATCGGCAAGGTCACTTATTGGGAAAAGGAGAAAAAGGCAGACCCAAGGACAAGACATTATCTGGGTTTTCTTAATGCCGATAAGGATGCAAACTTCAACACAATTGCTGCACAGATTCAAACTCTTTTTTATTATCTTTCAAGGGAATACGAAGTTGAGGAAAGGGAAGACCCGCGTTTCATAAAGGGGCGCTGCGCTGCAATTCTTTATAAGGGAGACTGTATAGGAGTTTTTGGTGAGATTCACCCTGAAGTCCTTGAAAATTGGGGCATTGGAATGCCCTGCACTGCAGCAGAGCTGGACATGGAAGCACTTCTATAATTACTTCTCGGTCAGGTTACGCACTCCGTCCCAGTCGGCAGGAGGCGGATTAACGATGAAGTTCTTGCATCGCTCAAGGTAAACAAGGGAGGGGCCGTCACTGTCATAGGTGAATGATTCGCTAAAGCCTTCCATTGCCTCCTTCCATTTTCGTTCCTGGAAATAATCAAGGGCATTATGGAAGATATCTACGAGCATCTTCTTTTTCGGGTCTGCTTCCTCAACAGTGTCGAGCAGCTCGTGGAGCAGAACGGGCTCATTAATGCCTACAACCCTGACCTTGTCAATTCTGCGCGAAAGAATAAGGCCATTAGTTTCGCGAATTGTATTATCGGAAGCAATAATCCAGGTTCCGTATTGATTGTTAACACTCTCAAGACGTGCGGCAAGGTTTACTGCGCTTCCCATAATCGTATAATTCATCTTATTCCCTGTACCCATATTACCTGCAACCATGCTTCCCGTATTTATTCCCACCCTGGTCAAAATTGGCACGGGGGAGAGCTTTTCTTCCATTATTTTGATATTTACTTCTTTCTCGATTTTCTTCATTGCGATTGCCGCCAAGCATGCCTTAGTTGCATGGTCTTCCATCGGCATTGGCGCTCCGAAGAAGGCAACAATTGCATCGCCGATATATTTATCGATCGTTCCTTTTTTTTCAAGGATTTCATCACTCATTGAACTTAGATAATAATTAAGGAGACTCACCAATTGCTCGGGGTCAAGCCGCTCGGAGATCCCTGAGAAGCCTTTTATGTCGGTAAAGACTGCACTCATGTGACGCATAGTCCCTCCAAGCTGCAACCTTGTCGGGTCTGCTATAATTTCCTTTACAACATCATCGGATACATAAGTAGAAAAAGCTTTTCGGATAAACTGCTTTTCCTGCTCTGAGCCTGCATAGGAGATTATTTCACGCAGGATAACTGCCGATACCATTACCATCAGTGTTAACAGCGGATTAAACAAAATACCCGTAAAGCGGAATAAAAGGATGGAAGCAAGGCCTGCAATACCTGCAACAAGTATACCAATAATAGCTCTTGGAATCGGAGCTATCTTTACGCTTATAATAAAAAATAGAAGGACAAAAATAAATGTCAGAGCCACACGCCACGGCATGCTTACCGGGTTAATAAAGGTTTCCGATAGGATCATATCTATTACAACACCGTGGGTTCCGACATTTATATAAATTGGATGAAAGGGATTGGTCCCGATATCAGTGGTTCCTGTGTCGGAGCGCCCGATTATGCAGAACCTGTTCCTTACGGTGTCTTCGATCTTCGCGGCAATTTCATTGTATCTGAATAAGTTAATGCTCAAGACATTTTCGAGAGCTTCTATGTATTCAATTTCTTCAACAAAAAAATCAACTGCGCCGGGGAAAGCTTCTATCAGACTTGGGAGTATATTGATGATTGCAGAAGATACCTGCATGTCAAGAAATTCCTGAATTAAATAACGGCTTTCATTGCGATAGTTCACAAAACTTTGAAAGTATTCTTCGGATGTATACTCAAGGGCAGCCTCTTTATAGGCATTTACGGCATTGAATAAATCATCGAGTTCCGCTGTAAGAAACGGAAGCCATACGAGGGAGGAATCAAAACGGCCATAGGTGAAAAAATCAATTGTATTAAGAGCCCTTGCATAGTACTCGAGCTCGGCTTCAAGCTCATCAAGAAGGGAGAAATCATGGAATGATATATGGGTATAGGTTTGAAAATAGTTTTCCCTTGGCCAATCAAGGATCATCCTGCCTGAGCCGTCAAGGGGGATGGTAATATCCTTGACAATGCCATCGGTTGTGTCGTCGGCTGTGCCGTTGGGCATCCTCGCACCGCGCAGGATCATCCGATTATTGTCAAGCTCAATGTCAGGATTCCCGAGAAACTCAACAAGGGGAGCAAGGGCTAATTGCAGATACCAGTGATCGTGAATATTCTGCGTCAGGTTCAAACGCCGTCTTGTACCGTCCCCGTCTACAACCACATTCGTAAAGCCGGCTCCTCTTGCAGAGCGGGCAAAGTCAGGAAAGGTTGGCAATATGTCAACATAGCTCCCCCTTTCAGCCCCGGGTAAGGCAGTGACCGGGTGTGAAAAAAGCTCCTCTGCCATAGGGCGGCGGGATCTCTGCTCATCATCAGCAAGGGCCTCCCCCCTTAGATTGAGCGTAGCCCAGCTTCTTCCAAATAATTTTGAAGCCTGAACCATGTACAGATCATTGTCCCTTGAAATTCTCCTTGCCCTATTATAGAGATTGTTATGCTCATCACTTATTATTGTGTTAAGTGTCCTCGAATATTCATCAATAAGATCGGGGCCTGCCCTTCCTGAGCTTATCGAATTAAATAATTGCCCCACAACAGAACTTATCTCCGAGAAGGTCCTGTTAAAATCGGCAGAAAGGCCGTGTCTTAAGTAAATCGCATCTACACCCGGGGGCCCTCTGTCGATGTACTCAACATCGAATACAGCGGCGATTGCGCCGAACTCTTTGAGCCGCAGAAGGGCATCCGCCGTAATCGAGCGGGGCCATGGGAAAATACCGTTAAACGCAATGGCATTATCGTCGATATCAAGAAAGGCAACGTAACCTGTCTCCTCCCTCTCTGCGCGGAAGCCGAGCATGAAATCGTTTACCTGATAAGCGATATTTTCAAAGGCTCCAAGAAAATAAAAGAGGGTGAAAAAGATTGCAGTCCCAAGTCCTATTAGAATATTTTTCTTATTCATGATCTTAATATTAAAGCGGAATAGCGATAGTTTTTCAACCAATTAAATGATAGAATTAGGGGAAAGGGAGAGCTGAATGCCGGGAAAGATATATATTATACACGAGAATGATGAATGGACAGTCCATTTGACAAATAGGCTTTTAGAGCTTGGCCTGCCGTATGAGAGTTGGCATTTGGATAAGGGCATTGTTGATTTAAGCAAGGAGCCGCCTCGGGGGGTTTTCTATAGCCGCATGAGTGCATCTTCCCATACAAGGGGGCACCGATATGCACCTGAGCTAACTTGCGCGGTTCTGGACTGGCTTGAGTTCCATGGAAGAATGGTTTTTAACGGGAGCAATGCCCTGCGCTTTGAAATAAATAAGGTTAAGCAGTATCTTTTTCTTGAAAGGTTCGGAATTAAAACACCGAAGACTGTTGCAGCAGTGGGAAGGGAGCAGATTTTAGACGCCGCAAAAAGTTTGGAATGCCTGCCTTTTATCACTAAGCATAATAGGGCAGGAAAGGGTTTGGGGGTTAGTTTATTTAAGTCGATAGATGAGCTTGAACAGCATTTAAAGCATCCCTATTTTGAAGATTCAGTTGACGGCATTATGCTTTTGCAAGAGTATATTAAATCACCTTCGCCCTTTATAATCCGCACTGAGTTTATCGGGCAGAAGTATCTTTATTCGGTAAAGGTTGATACATCCGATGGCTTTGAACTTTGCCCTGCCGATGCCTGTCAAATTGGAGATTTGTTCTGCCCTGTCGGCGAGAGTGCTGAGGAGCAGATGAAGTTTCAAATAGTTGATAATCCGCACACAGAGTTAATTGCAAAGTATGAGCACTTCCTGAATAAAAATGATATTGATGTTGCAGGTATTGAGTTCATTATGGATGAATGGGGCATTCCCCATACCTACGATATAAATACAAACACAAATTATAATTCACAGGCGGAGGAGAAGGCAAATATCTTTGCAATGCTTGAGCTGGCAAAATTCCTTGGAGCTAAACTGAAGATCGCCTAGTCCTTAAAGTGAAGGTAGGCGAAGTTCTCGGGGATATGCGAGTCGTAAGAGCCGTGCTCATTTAAAGACCAGCCCACACTTTCGCTTATGGTCTTGCCGTGATAATGCAGGGCCTGGAAGCGGAAGAACTGGGCCCTGAGCATGTCCCCCGCACGAGGCGGTATACTATTACCCGGGCTAAGCGTTTTAAAACCCTCCCAGGGGAAGGCAAGCTCCACATTCCAGCCGGAATCCACGGTCCCGGGGTCGTTTATCTTCCCGTCAACCTTGACACCGCACTTCATGCCGGGGAAGTCCCAGTCCATAAAGGCCCAGCGCTTGCCCCTTTTATGCTTTCGGAACCTGCTTGCGTCCTGGAAACCGCTAAGTACATCCACATCGCGAGTATGAAGATCAAACTCAGGGATATCAAAGCGACTGCCTTTCTTTAGGGCATCCTGATAAATAAAAAACACCTCGTATACAGTCCCAAAGGCATTCACCTCCATTTCGTAATAACAGTCCTCCCCGTCAAAAAACACTTCCACATCATTGTCAAACCAGATTAGGGAGTCTCTCTCCGTAAAGGAAGCCCTAACCTGCGGCTCCTCCAGGGTAAAGCCTATGTACAGGGCCTTTTCATCCCAAAGACTCGAAACTTGAGTATTAAAGAAGGCCTTCTCCCCCGTTACAAGGTCTACAAAACGCGGAGATTTTTCAGCATTTTTCCAGACAGGCTTTTCAAGATTGCCGTCGATTGAATTATACAAAGTATCACCCTTAACTTTATTGCAATTTAAGTGTGCGATGCGATCATCACTTATTATATAACTTTCCTTCATCTGCTCCTCCTATCGGTTCCGCTATCTTACATTATACAACAAAATAATATAAACATAATTATGAAGATTTTAGTAGGCGGAATGAACCATGAGTCAAACACTTTTAATCCGATAATCACAACCGAAGATGATTTTCTTACCTTTAGGGGGGATGAGATTCTTGAGAGGGGCCTCAACCCCGGCTATTCTCTTACAGGGATTATAAAGAGGTTGAGGGAAGAAGGTGCGGAGATTGTCCCCACTGTGCTGTGCAGGGCAGTACCGAATGGTCCTGTGTCTGCTTCTTTCTATAAGAAGATAAAGGATGATATTCTGACTCGGGCGAGGGAGGCCCTTTCAAAGGGAGAAATCCACGGGATCTGCCTTGCGCTTCACGGTTCAATGAAGGTTGAAGGCCTTGGTAATGCAGAAGAGGATCTCTGCCTCGCCCTTAGGGAAGTGCTCGCGCAAATTCCTATGACCCTTGCTCTGGACATGCACGCTTCAATAACGCCCGGCCTTGTTGAAACAGCCGACGGCATAGTCGGCTATAAAACCGCCCCCCACACCGACAGTGCAGAAACCGGCTACCGTGCCGCAGACATGCTGATAAGGGCCCTAAAAACGGGCCTCCCGCTTAAAACTTATTACGAAAAAATCCCAATGCTCATTGCCGGTGAAAAATCGGAAACCGACGCAGAACCCATGGTTTCGCTCATTAAAGCCTGCATCACCGCAGAAAGCGAACCCTCCATACTCTCAGCCTCCCTCTTCATGGGCTTCCCCTGGGCCGATGACGAGCACAACGGGGTGGCCGTTCTGCTCACCTGCCTTGATGATGGCAGAGCCCCGGAAAGAGCCGAGGAATTAACAAAGGAAATTGCCGCATCTGTATGGGAGAGGCGCAGGGATTTTAAGTTCAGGGCAGAGCATTATGGAACTAAAGCGGCACTTGAGGCTGCATATTCCTACGCAGAAGCAGGGGAGAAGCCTATCTTCATTTCCGATTCCGGGGATAATCCGACAGCGGGATCCACAGGAGACTCAACGGATCTTCTGGAAGCCATAATCTCGACCATGGACAGGTTAGATAAACTTCCAACTCCCTTCCTTTACTCAGGCTTTTTTGATGCCCCGGCTGTCGCCTGCTGCATTAAGGCAGGGGAAGGTGCCGGCCTTTCAATTACCATTGGCGGGAACTGGGATACTATAAACGGAAAAAAGATTCCGCTGAAAGTAAGGGTAAAGAAAATTGTAAGAGATTATGGCCCGTATAAGTCGGACCTTGCTCTTATAATGCATAGGAATTTGCTCATAGTCATAACATCAAAGCATATAGGCTTTGGCGACCCTGCCCTGCTTCCTAGCCTTGGAATAAACCCCGAAGATCATTGCCTTATTGCCGTAAAGCTCGGTTACCTTGAGCCCTGCTTCAGGAAAATAGCAAGGCGTGCAATTTTAGCCACCACAAAAGGCTACTCGAATGAAATTATCGAAAGCATCCCCTATAAAAAAGTGAAACGGCCTGTGTTTCCCCTTGACGAAGACGCCTAACCCTTTAAGCCGCCGCGGGCTACGCCTGTCAGGATCTTCTTGCGGGTGAAGAGGAAGAGAATGATCATCGGGAAGATGACTATTGTTGCACCCGCCATAAGGCTTTCGTAGCGTACCCCGCCCTCGTGGATAAAGGCGAAAAGGCCGAAGGGCAGGGTTCGATTATTTGTTGAGTTAATTATCAGGAGGGGCCAGATAAAGGCATTCCAGGAAGTTATCGCATTTAATAACATAATGGTTGCAATGGTCGGCCCCGACATTGGAACCACGACCTTCCATAGGTAGAGCCAGTTGCCTGCACCGTCAACCCTTGCGGAATGGTAAAGGCTGTCGGGAATATATAGAAAGGCGTTGCGAAGTATATATGTATAAAAAATACTTGTGGTGAATGGTATAATTAACGCAGGGATTGTATCGTGCATGCCGACGCGGACAATGGTACTGTAATTCGTAATAAGGAGCATCTCGAAGGGAACCATCATAAAAGCTAATAAAAGTGCAAAGGTCATGTCCCTTCCGGGGAATTTCAACCGTGCAAAGGAGAAGGCTGCAAGAATTGAAGTAAAGCCTGTTAGAACTACACAGGTAATTGTCACAAAAAGAGAATTTATAAAGTATCTTCCGAAGGGAGCGGTATAAAATGCATAGCGATAATTTTCCAGGTTCGGGGTACGAGGAAAGAAGGTGGGCGGGCTTGTATTTACTTCTGCGGCAGTCTTTAGGGAAGAGAGTATCATCCATAAAAAAGGAAACAGAGCTATGACTGCGCCTATGAAAAGAACTGTATAAATTAAGGTCTTTTTAATTCCGTCATTCATTAATAATGCTTCCACTTCCTTTGAATTAATAGCTGTACCATTGTTAAAACAAATACTATCAGAAACAGTATTACTGCTGCTGCCGCTGCGGCTGCGAGCCGCCATTTAAGATAAAACATATCATAAATATAGTAGACAACCGTATAAAGAGAGAAAGCAGGCCCCGGCCTTCCGTTGAATAGGGGAAATAACTCGGAGAAAACCTTGGATGTGGAGATAACATTCAAAATGAGGACAAGGCCGATTGTTGGAGCAAGGAGAGGAAGGGTGATACGGCGAAAGACAAGCATGGGCCGGGCCCCGTCAACCATTGCGGCTATACCATACTGGGGGTTTATGCTTTGCAGACCGGCAAGTATCAATATTATCGTGAAAGGCAGCATGCTCCATATCCCGTAAATGATAAGCGCAATTAGGGCCCAAGCAGGATCGTTTAACCAATTAATTTGCGAGACCCCAAAGAACGAAAGCAGATAGTTAAAGAGCCCGTAGTCGTAGTTAAAGAGCCATCTCCAAACAAGGCCCACGGCTGTTACGCTGGTTACCATGGGCATGAAGAAGGCGGTTTGAAAGAAGCCGGTGAACATGAGCTTTCGGTTTAGCATAACGGCAAAGAAGACAGAAAGGGCCGTAGAAATTGGGACAGTAAAGAGCACATAAAGGCCTGTGTTTCTAAGCCCTGAAATAAAATCCCTGTCTGTGAATATCCACCTATAGTTGCTCAAGCCAAGTCCTGTGCTTGTCTGCGAAAGAATACGGTAATTTTCCCTGAACGACAGAACAATGACGTTAATAAAGGGGTAGACTGTGAATATTATTAGCCCGATTAAAAAAGGCAGGAGGAAAAGGAAGGGCTGAATATGCTCCCGTATACTCGCCGCACTTTTTTTCATTCGGTTCTCGTTGCTACCTGTAGGTGCTCACCTAACGATGAGCGCTCACCTAACGATGAGCGCTCACCTAACGGTGAGCTTGCAACTCCCTATTCGACGCAGCAACTGCATCTGCAAGAGCCTGTGCGGGAGTCCTTGTACCAAGGGCCGCGGCCTCCATCATTCTTAGAACTTCATTACGGACAGTCGAAGAGCCTACAATGGCAGGCAGACCGCCAATTCTATGGGCCTGCTCTGAGATTGCACGCACCGACGGCTTGGTTGCCGCAAAGGCCTGAAACTCCCTTGAGTTTAGGGCTGCAATGGGTATCGGCATTGCATCATAATCAATGGCCCATTGAGCTGCGACTTCAGGACTCATGAAGTACTTATAGAACTCGTAAACTGCAAGCTCTCTTTCGGGTGTAGATCTGAAACCTGCATAGTTAAAATTATAAGTCGGCACCCAGACCACCGGGCCTTCCACGGGGATTGGTGCAACGCCAAGTTCAAACCTGCCGCCCATTGCACTCAAGATAAAGTCTATGCTTGCAGAAGAGCCGATATATGCTGCAACGGCCTCGGAACCGAGGAGGTTTGAGAAACGCATGTCAGCGCCTGCAATACGGAAAATACCTTCCTGTACCAGATTGGAAAACCAGGTGAGTTTCTCAAGGGCTATAGCATTGTCAAATGCAACTGTCCTTGTATTCACATCGATATAACCCGAACCTCCCTGCATGATCAGAGAATGGAAAAGGTCTTGCAAAGAATCAGGGCCAAAGGCAGGTCTGCCTGTTTCTCTTACGATTATTCGGCTCTGCGCTTCCAGCTCAGTCCAGGTGGTTGGCGGCCTAAGGCCCAGACGATCGTAAAGAGTTTTATTATAGAAAAACACAGGGCCTGTAGCGATTACAGGAATAAGGAAGACACTGTCCCCGCCCCATTGGGTAATATCTGCATAGGCACCCGGGGGAATGGTATTTCTGAAGTTCGGGATGCCAATCGTCGTATGGTTTATATATGGAGAAAAATCAATAAGATAGTCCTCTGCAACGAAATTCGATGCATCGTTTGCAAATATTCCGTGAACCATGTCAGGTCCGATATTGTTCCGCACCGCCTGAAGAAGTCTAGGTTCAAAATCGACCCTCGGATGAGACTGTAATACCACGGTCACCATCGGGTTCTGCGAGTTAAAGGTGTCGACTATTCTCTGGAGAGCAGCCTGCTGATGGTCTGTGAGCATGTGCCACATTACAATTTGAACAGGTGCACTTAACTCGGTAAGGATTGCCGTGTCTGCCTGTTGGCTTCGAGCCGAGCGGCCTCCGGCCCAGAGAGGGCTGACAATAAAAGCCACAAGGGCCAGAATAAATAGAATTTTCTTAAACTTCATCTTAAACCTCCGTTAATATTTTACTATGAAAATGTTTTAGAAGTAAAACACTTTTTTAATTTTTTACAGTCATCGGTGCTATCATCGGTCCCTTGATTAATAGTGCGACTATCACATTAAAAATCGAGATTCCTGCCGCAATATAGAAAACATATTGCGGGCCAAAATTAAACCAGACAAGACCGCCAAGGTAGGCACAAACTATGGAAACCACATGATCCATGCTGAGCCCCGTGGAAAGGGTCGGAGTAATGTCTGCAGCATCTATTGCAATTGTTTTAAGGTACATGGTACGGGCAATGCCCATCTGCATTGTAAGCCTTTCAAAAATATAAAGACCGTAAACTACCATGACAGGAAATCCCATCAGTGCCATTCTGCCGGTTAAAAAACCGTTGCTGTAAATTCCAAAGGCAATGTAAACGAAGATAAATAAAATCCCCTCGGAAAATAGGATTATTTTCGGGCCATAGCGATCTGCGAGTCTGCCTATCATTGGAAGCATGAATATGCCGATAAATGACCCTATTATACTCAGAAAGGCAAGGGTATCGGCCCCCCTGCTCAAGATTTCAATGAGCACCCAGGGCCCGTACACTATCATGATCTGCCTGTGGACACCGACAAGAACAGCGAGTGCATAGTATAGAATATATTTTTTCCTGATGATAATTTGAAACTGCTTCTTTCTGGGCTGTCCCTGAACCTTATACTTTTTAAGAAGAACCATGTAAAGGATAATCACACATACGAAACCGACAGCTCCAATAATAAAAGGCATTTTTAAGGGTGTACTAAAACTAAAAAAGCCGAATCTGAAGCCGAAGAAGATTAATACGCTGGCAAGCATTGCGAAGGCGGTGCGAATACCGCTGTATTGCCCCATTCGCTTTCCTACATCTTGCTTGCCTATGATAGAGAGCCCTATCCCGTCTTGGAGGGGCATATACATGTGCTGACCGAGTGAATGAACAAAAATAAATACGGCCATTATGCCAAAGGCAGGGGTGAATAGGCCGAGAACCACAGCGCCGATTGCAGCAAGGACCTGGGCCAAAATTGCAAGGCGAACATCCCCCATGGGGGCAGCTATGGCGATGATAAGAAAGCATAGGACACCGGGTAACTCACGGGGAAATTCGAGGAAACCCCTCTGGACAGCAGTAACATCATATGCGTCTTTGAAAAAGTTGGAAATAACGCTGTCGCTCATTCCGGTGGCCAGCCCTGTAAAGGCTACAATTGCAAAGAAAATCCACAATTCCACAGAGATGCGTGCCGGGCCTATCGGGCTTTGTTCCTTCATGGTCTAAGCATTATATATCATTTATCATCAAGTGGATATACCTGCATCATGGGTTGATTTTTTCGGCAGCTAGGTAGTTTATTCTCGTCATTGAGGTAGTAAAAAATGGCCTGCTCTGTGGTATTATGGAGTCGAAGGCGGAAGGTGAGAATGGAAACAAAAAGGGGATTGCAGCGTCTAATTCTATTTCTTTTCGTAATTTCTTTCTTTATTGTCCTATTTGCCTCGTATACGGCAGCCTCAATGAGAAACTACCTATTGGACAGCATGGAGCTGAATATTGAAAAAAGGCTTAATATGACTGCAGAAAGACTTGCAGAGCTGATTAGCCTTGAGGAATTAGATCGTTATACGACAGAGGCTGACATGCTGCTTCCTTCATATAGGGCCCTCCGGCATGAGCTTCTTGATTTTTCTCAAAAGATGAATATTTTATACGCTTATTTTATAAGGCCTGTCGGCGAAAATATGTACTATATAATCGATAATGATTTTAACGAGGAAACCCGGGTCGGCCTTGATACCCCTCCGTTTAGAATAGAAGACGAACCGATAATCGCCTATGCAATTCAAGGTAAAACCGCATTTCTGGGCCTCGGAAACTATACGATGGAATGGGACGGAATGACAACTTCCTACGCTCCGATTTTTGACTCCAACGGAAGGGTTGCAGCAATAGCAGGAGTTGACCTTTACGATGAGACCATAGTAATGGCATCACGAATGATGCTTTACCTGACAGCAGTGCAAATAATCGCAGTTGCCGTTATCTTCATAAGCGGCATACTCTCTTTCATCCTATTCCGCAGGGAAGCAGAAACCGCAAAAAAGGCAAACGCTGCAAAAAGTGACTTCCTTGCAGCAATGAGCCACGAAATTCGAACCCCAATGAATGCAGTTATAGGTCTTTCGGAAATTGAACTGCGAAGTGAGCTGCCTGAATCAAGTAAAAAAAATGTCATTCAGATACATCGCTCAGGCTCCTTTCTGCTTGGACTTATTAACGATATTCTTGACATTTCAAAAATCGAAGCAGGGGGAATACAAATAGTACCTGTTGAGTATGACAGTGCATCAATGTTAAACGATACCCTTAATCTGAATAAGGTAAGAATTGGCTCCAAGCCTGTCAGCCTTATTCTGGAAATAGATGAGAAATTCCCTGCGAAGCTGCTTGGAGATGAGCTAAGGGTAAGGCAGGTACTGAATAATCTTCTTTCAAATGCTGTTAAATATACCGAAAGCGGTCAGATAAAGCTCTCTGTGAGCAGCGAAGTCCTTACCGATAAGGTGCTTGTGAAATTCATAATTACAGATACCGGTGTTGGAATTCGTCAAGAAGATATGAGCATGCTCTTTACAAGTTATGTCCGTTTTGATTCAAAGGTTAATAGGAAGATTGAGGGAACGGGCCTTGGTCTTGTTATCACAAAGAATCTTGTGGAGATGATGGGAGGGAAAATCTCGGTAAAAAGTGAATACGGTAAGGGCACGCAATTTATCGTAGAAATATATCAGGACCTTTTATCTTATACACCTATGGGAGAGGAAATAGTAGAAGAGCTGATGAGCTTTAACTATACATTCAGGGACATGGATGATGATACAGTCAGTTTCAGGATTCCCGAAAGCAGGGTGCTTGTGGTTGATGACATGCCTGCAAATCTCCTTGTTGCAAGAGGCATGCTGAAGCCCTATGGACCAAAGGTTGACACTGCCGCAAGTGCAAAGGAGGCAATTGAACTTGTGCAGAGGCAGCCCTACGATCTAATTTTTATAGACCACATGCTTCCTGACATGGACGGTGTTGAAGCTGCGAAAATTATCAGGGCCTGGGAAAATGAGAGACAGAAAAAGAGCGAACAATCGGATTCAGAGAGTATTCCGATAGTTGCCCTAACAGCACATGCCCTGCAGGGGATGAAGGAGTACTACCGTGAGCAAGGTTTCCAAGACTATATTTCAAAACCAATAAGTCCTCAAGTTCTGGATGATACTATTAACAGGCTCATCCCCGAGCACAAGAAAACTGCCGCAGAGAAGGAGCAGGCAAAATCCTATGAACCTAAGGTTCCGATACATCGGCCAATAAACATTGCCATTGCAATGGAGCATCAGCATCTTGATATGCTGAACCACTACCGTCTATCTTTTAATCAAGATAAATTTGACTCTGCAAATTTTGAAAAGCTAATCAATCTGCTTGATTCGATAGATTCGGGGGATGATCTAAAGGGCAGGGCCGCAGGTTTAAGAGAAGCGGCTCATAAAGCAGACATAAAGAAAATACGGGATTTGCTTCCTGACTTTTGCGATGCCTTAAAGGCACGGCAGGAAGCAGGTCTTGAAGACAGAACACTAAGTGAAGTTTTGCAAAGACTTAGAATAGCAATTGAAAGCGGTAAAACAAAGGAATCTGAAGCAATTATGGGAGAACTTGGCAGCATAAGCTTAGAGCCTTCGTGGAGGGAACTGTTTTTCCTTCTTTACGACCTGCTTTTGGAAGGAGAACCCGAGAAGGCTCTTGGCGCAATAAGTCTTTGGGAGAGGATAGATAAGAGGTAGGAGATGATAAAAGTACTTATCGTAGAAGATCAGACAATGCTGCGCGATGCCTTGGAGCATTTAATAAGCAAACAGAATGATATGAAAGTTGTCGGGACAGCAGAAGATGCACGCATGGCGCCTGAGCTATGCCGCAGTTTAAATCCTGATCTTATATTGATGGATGTGGTTACAGAGAATTTCTCCAACGGAATAAACTGGGCAGGTATAATTAGAAAGGAAATGCCGGATATTAAAATTGTGATAATGACCTCCCTGCCTGAGATAACCTTCATTGATGAGGCAAGGAAGGCAGGTGCTCACAGCTATATCTATAAAAGCTCAGGGAGCGAGCATTTATTCTATGTTATTCGCAGTACAATGAAGGGCATAGGCATATATCCCGGCCCCGGTGAGTATACTTCCTTTGCTTCACAATTCACCGAGAAGGAGATTGCCGTTATACGCCTTGTATGCCAGGGTAAAACGAGGAGTGATATGATTACAGAGCTTGGAATATCGGAGTCCATGCTTAAACCGATAATCACATCAATTCTTGACAAAACAGGTTTTGACAGTATTGCGAAGTTTGCTATTTACGCTGTCGGCAGAGGTCTGATAGTATCTGATTTACAATAAAATAAGGAGAAGTTTATGTTAAAAATTAAAATCGCAAATAAATTGCTGCTCTTTTTTGCTCTTTCAATGCTGCTGTTTTCAGCTTGTCTCACAAACCCTCTGACAGGGCAGAGAACCATGGCCTTTGTAAACAATAGCGAACTGTTCCCGATGGCCTTTGAAATGTACGATGATTTCATCGCGGAAAACACTGTTGTTACAGGCACCCCCGATGCCCTTATGGTAGAAAGGGTTGGCAGAAGGCTTGCAGATGCGGCTCATAGATGGCTTACAATCGAAGGGGTTCCGCATTACCTGGATGATTACGAGTGGGCCTTTACTTTAATTCTGGATGATACAGTGAATGCTTGGGTCTTACCCGGAGGTAAGGTTGTGTTTTATACCGGGATACTCCCTGTAACTTTAAACGAGGCAGGGCTTGCAGCCGTTATGGGCCATGAGATCGCACATGCACTTTTAAACCACGGCCAGCAAAGGATGAGCGCAAGTTTACTGCAGGAAATAGGTGCATTGGGGATTTCTCTGACTACCGCAATTTTAATCCCGGAATTCCATGACATGGCATTACTTGCCTACGGAATCGGCTCAACCCTTGGCGGAACCCTGCCCTTCAGCCGCAGAAACGAGCTCGAAGCAGATGAGTACGGAACGATTCTGATGGCCATCGCAGGCTACGACCCGATAGAAGCTGTTGCCTTCTGGGAGCGCATGATGGCATTGAGCAGCGGCGGCTCTGTCCCGCAATTCCTAAGCACCCACCCGTCAAATGCAAGCAGAATTAGAAACCTGGAACGCCTGGTTCCCGCAGCAAGGCAGAAGGCAACAGAGTTCGGAGTTTATTTTTAGTTTATATTTGCCAAAGTGCAGGGATAGGGATGGCAAGCAGGTTTTCACCAAACTCAACTGTCCTTTTACCTGAATATAGAACTATCCCTTTACTAAATTTTTCCTTAAGATTATTTTGCAAGAAGCGGATATGCTTAAAATCATCCGGCCGAACAGTCTCTGATGCTTTTACTTCAATGGCAAGAAGACTTCCATTTCTTTTTTCTATAATGAAATCAATTTCTTTTTGATCACTTGTGCGAAAGTGAAAAATTTTACCATCGTTCATCAGCGACAATTGCTTTTTGAGTTCTGATAAAACAAAGTTTTCAACTAAAAAACCGTATATATCAGGACGTTTTTTTTTGACTTCTCCCGGAAAAACTCCCAAAATATGGCATAAAAGCATTGTATCGTTGAAGTAGATTTTTGGTGATTTAACAAGGCGTTTTTCAAGGTTCTTGAACCAGGGAGGCAGTAAGCAGGTTAAAAAAACACCGTCAAGCAGAGCCCTATATCGTTTTAGAGTTGGCTGAGAAGCTTTAACAACTCCTGCCAAATCAGCCTCGTTTAAAAGGCCGCCTATACGCCCTGCCATAATTGAAAGGAGTTGGGGCAATAACTCAATTTTATCTATGTCTGCAAGATTCTTAATATCTCTTTCCAATAATGTTGAAATATAGCTTTGACACCATTGTGTCTTGTTTTTTACATCAAGCGACAATTTAGGAAAAGTAGCTTTGGAAATAACTGAAGGAAAATTAAATTCGGAGAAATTAGCAGGAATACCTTTGGTGGAAGTAAACATTTTTTCAATAAAGTTGCCCTTAATCTCAAAAATTTCTCCGGCAGAAAACGGATATAAAGTTCTGACATACACACGCCCGACAAGCGCCTGCGATAATTGTGGAAACAACATTATATCCGCAGAACCTGTTAAGAGAAATTTGAGCTTTTCCTTCTTCCTGCGGGCTTCATCAATTTTGAGCTTAAGGGCTAGAAAGGAGGCAGGAACATGCTGTATTTCATCAAGAATAACCAGCCCTTCCTTTACACCGTTAAAAGTTGCACCGGGAGATGCAATCTCTGCAGCACGCATGGTTATATCGTCAAAGGTTATATATGTGACCTGTTTATACTGTTCGCCGAAAGCTTCAACTAAGGTACTTTTTCCTACCTGCCTTGGACCATTGATGAAAACAGCATCAATGTCCTTTAGATCATCGGCAATGAGCTCATGGATATATCTTTTAATAAAGCTTGGCACATTACCTCCAAATAATTCCTGCAAATATAACACTTGTCTTATATAAATTATAATAGAGGTCTTTAACATTTGCAAGAGCCCCGATTGAAGTGATAAGAGGGGGTTCACCGGAAGGAAAAATTATGATACACTCACCTAAAGAGGGGAAGGTTAAACCATGAAGATGTCGAAATCATTACTTCTTTCCATTGTCTGCTTCCTTGCAGTTTATCTCACTGCCTGCTCGGGCCCCTTTACCGAAAAGCCGGGGGAGACTGCCTCCGTTACAATTAACCTTGGGGGCGAGCCGATGGCAAGGGCAACGGGTTTTTGCGGGCTGGTCGGTGTAGCAGGTCTGGAACTGACTTTTGAGCTAACCCTTATAGACTGGGAAAATGATATCCATATTCCGTTACAGGTAAATGCTGCTACGGGGACAGCAACAAGGTCAGGATTAAGCCCCGGCAGCTATTCCATTATTGCAGATGCTTATGTGAACGGTTGGCCTTATGCTTTTGGCGATACAGACCAGTTTACCTTAACTGCGGGGCAAAATAGAACAGTGCCTGTTACGATGGGAAGGATACCCGAGGCAATTGCTTTAAGCATACCTAAGGGTCAAACCTACAGTTTTCCCAATACTGTTTTAAACGGCACTCCGCAACCTCTTACCATAAATGTCTATAATTTTACTAATGATCTGAATATAACCCTGACATCAAACTCTCCAAATTCATCGGATTTTACTATAGGGGTAGGAGCCACAATAACTATACCACAGGATACTTCTGTACCTGTTATAATAACTCCTACAGTAACTTCGGCGGGAGTAAAAAATATTAACATGGGCTTTACATGGGGCATTGGTCAAAATCTGACCCATGCTTTTAGCGCCCTCGTTTATATAGACGGAGGAGCTGTAACAACCTTTACAGGGCTTGACAATGCGATTAAAACTATATCATCAGAGCCCGGCCCCAGAGTTGTTACAATTGGTGCAGATATAGATTTTGAAGATTCCATCATATTTTTTAATAATGATCCGGATATCATTCTTATAACGGACGGCACTCAAAGAATTTTAAGAAGAGCGCAAGGTTTCCTTGGGCCGCTTTTTACAATCAATGCCGGTCGTCTTCAACTCGGGCATAGGGATTATGGCACCTCTCTGACCATAACCGGCGGTCATGTCGACGACATTGTTTATCCGCTCATAGAAATCGAAAATTCATCTTTCCCTGCAGTGGCAATACTGGAAATTAACGGAGGTGTTTCTATTATAGCTAATTACTTCAGTGCGATTTACTCTTTCGGCACAGTTATAATGAATAATGGTCTAATAACGGGAAATACCATAGGAACATTACCTCCTCAGATGCAGGGCGGCGGTGCCGTAAATATACGAGGAGGCAGCTTCAGTAAGTACGGAGGCAGCATACACGGCAATAATTCAACCCAAGCCGAAGGCGGGGCCGGACTGGTTTTTGCCCCCGGCTCAACAATAACCTTCGGCAGGACAGCCCAAATTATAAGTAATAATCATATTGTCTCAGGTCAAAATATACCAAGCAATGTTCGTATTGATACGGGCAATTTTATTACGCTTGGAACCGGAGTTAATGCACCGGCTAACGGGATGAATGTTGGGGTAACTCTAGTGCCCTCGGGTGAAGGCGTTTTTGTTAATTCAGGTGCATGGCCCGAGCATGCAGCATTTTTCGAATCGGACACAGGCGGCACTGTCGTACACGACGGTATGCAGCTTAGGATAGAGCTGTAGGAGGTTCATTTAACTGAAAAATCATCACTGTAATGGACAAGAGATGCTTTAAAAGTGCCGTAGGTATAGTTTCAATAAATTGATAGTCCCTTGCATTATAATCTATGGTCACAAGTTGGTCCAAAAGAACATTACCGGCTGTTTTAGTTTTCTGCAAGGGAATATAAAGGGGATACTTCCTTTTAGTGTTTGATATGGGCGCAAAAATCGCAATATTGGCATAATCGCTTATCATCTTATTGGAAAGGCAAATATAAGGCCTATACCCTGCCTGCTCATGGCCTTTCTTCGGGTCAAGATTGATTTTAATAATATCCCCTTGCAGGGGTATGCTTTTTACCATTGCTCATCCCCTGTCGGTTTTACCGGATTTATAAGAGTGGTTTTAAATGAGCCGCCTGTATAATCTTTAAATAGATACTCTAACGTCCCTTTTTTGGGCATGGGCGCTTTAGTAATAACGATTTTCTCATCATCTGCATCCAAAAAAACCTTATCATTACAATTTATACCTAAGGCCTTTACCATTTTAGCAGGAAGCCTAAGCGCATGGCTGTTGCCCCACATGGAAATAATTGCTGAAGTCATTATATCCTCCTGAGCAGAAGTATATACCTTATGTAGATACATGTCAATGCTCAAGAGGGGTTCACCGCAAAGAAGAATAATGATACACTTACCCCAAAAGGGGCATGTGAAAGTCATGAAAATATCGAAAATGTTAATTCTCTCTGTTTTTTGCATATTTGCAGTTTATCTAGCTGCCTGCTCAGGTCCCTTGGCAGGGGGCGAGCATGAGAGAACTGCAACTATTAGGATTAACCTTGGGGGTATATCAAGGCAATTGGTTGATATAATAGAAGGAGAGCACCTTCTATTATCGCATAAGCTGGTGCTTATAAGCCAAACAGGTGTAACAGTTGAACGAGACCTTAAGCACGGCCCAAACGAAGTGTCAGTCCCTGCAGGAACTTGGCTCATCACAGTGCATGCTTATGATGGTACTGTACTGCGGGGCCTTGGAGAGGCTGATGATGATGGCGTACCTATAGGTTATAGAACCCTCGCTCCGAACGACACTGAAAGCTTCGATGTTAACATGGTAAGTGTCATGGAGATAAATAGCTGGGATGCTATAAATACTGCCATAAACTCTCCCGGCGAGGCTAGCCGGCCTATCATCTTATTACTAAAGGGCACTGCCTGGACTGCAAGCTCACCGGTTACAGTCAGCCGCCCCACTACTCTTCTTGCTGACGGAAATTTAACAATAACCAGGGCGCAGGGATTTATCCAGTCTCTGTTTACAATTAACTCAACCCGTTCACTAACCCTCGGCGGAAACTTGAGCAGGGGAAACCTCGAAATTAATGGAGGTGGGTTTTCAGTCGCAAATCCATTAATTAGTGTACCTGCAGGCAGCACGCTGGTAATGAACAGTGGTGTAACCTTAAGCAATAACAATAATACAAGTGGTGCAGGCGGTGCTGTGAGTATAGTCGGCGGAGCTTTCATCATGAACGACGGGACTATAAACGACAATGCTGCCACATCCGGAGGAGGTGTCAACATTGCAGGCGGCAACTTCATTATGGAAGGGGGCGTAATAGAAGGTAACACCGCCGCCATGAGCGGGGGCGGGGTGAATGTTGATACCGGAACCTTCACGATGAGAAGCGGCACTATTAGGAGTAACAGTACCGGTCAACTAGGCAGTGCTATAAATATAGGCGCAGCTCAAAACTTTAATAAAACAGGCGGTACTATTTTCGGCTACGGCTCGCCGGGTGCAAATACAGGCGGTACAGATCATATAGTGAATCTTGCCCTTGTCCCCGGTACGACAGGGCCGTTAACAAGAACCTTTACTTTGACTGACGGGGATAATTTAAGCACAACTACACCCGGAAGCGGCTGGGACGGCGGCACGGGAACAGTGACGGACCCTTTCAGAATCTTTACAGAGGGACAGCTCCGGGTGGTCGGCAGATCTAACCCGATAGCAGGCTGGAACCTCTCTGCACATTACCGTCTTGAAACAAACATCACTCTTACAGGCAATTGGACTCCTATCGGAACGACAGGGAATCGTTTCACGGGAACATTTGACGGTAATAATCGAACCATCACCGGAATGAATGTTGGTGTAAATACTGATTCAGGGGGCATGTTCTACCAAATTGGAGCAGAAGGTACAGTAGAGAACTTTATCTTGGCAAATGCAATTATTGAGCTCCAAAGCACAGTAGGTGCAGTTGCAGGCGAAAACTATGGAATCATTGAAAATATAACAGTTAGCAATCTAACCATTGACGGCACCAGTGGTACTAATCTGACAAATATTGGCGGCCTGGTTGGAATAAATAGGGGAAGTATTAGTAATTCTTCAGTAACAGGAACGATCCGTATATTACCCACCACTCAAGGGGAACACTCTAATATCGGAGGCCTTGTTGGCACAAACCAGCGTCAAACCCCAACAGCCTCTGAGGCTATAATTACGGGAAGTTTCTTCCGCGGTAATGTCACAGGCAGCGGCATTTATATTGGCGGTATAGCAGGTACAAATCAAATCGCAGCAAGAATAACAAACTCTTATGCAGCAGGCAACGTCACAGGCATGAGCTATTCGAGCACCTCGAGCCGTAATGTCGGTGGACTGGCAGGACAGAATATTACTAACGGTGTTATTGAGTACTCTTTTGCAGTCAACGATGTTGATGCAGGAGGCAGCGGCCCAAGTATCGGGGGCATTGTGGGGCATAACGACCAGGGTGAAGTACGAAACTCACTTGCACTAAATCCGAATATCACAGGTGATCAAACAAGCTCGGGGCGCATAATCGGAGGCACAAGCATCGCTCCACTTCCTAACCTTATAAATAACTTTGGCCTTGCTACAATGACTCTTAATTCAACGCCTCAACAACCATGGTCATTCAATACTGTAGGAATGAAAAACGGTGTTGATGTAGCACCGGCACAATTAAGAGAGCAGTCATTTTGGGCAGCTACCGGTCCAAATGGCCCCGGCTTCTCCTTCAACCTGAGCGACTGGGTCTGGAACGGAAATAATGGTATGCCAAGTCTTCGGGGTATAGGAGGACAGATCCTCCCATGGCCTCCGCTGTAATATAGGGTTAAAGTAAAATATTTGGAGAACATAATTCATGAAAATTGACTTTAAAGCTATCGCAAAAACATGCCTCGCCATCATTGTCGGCTCTCTTTTAATGTTTGCACTAAACCGATATTTTTCTTTTAATACCGGGGTAGAAAACACTTACCTGTACCCGGGGAATGCCATCCTTGCCATCTTTGCAGCAGCCTTCGGGCCCATTGCAGGGCTGGCCATCGGCTTAATCGGGCATACCCTTGTTGATCATGTAGCAGGATGGGGACTGTGGTGGAGCTGGATAGTTGCTTCAGGTCTTTTCGGCCTTATTATCGGCTCCTTCTCGAAACAGTTCAAAATACAGGAGGGCGGATTCGGTTTCAGGCAAGCACTATTCTTTACCGGCGTTCAGACGGCATCGAACCTCCTGGCTTACGGTTTTACTGCAAGAATTCTTGACCTTTCAATCTTTACCGAATACTTTGGCACGGTTACAATACAAGGCTTTGTCGCAACAGGTGTAAACAGCGTAACTGTCTTAGTAATTGGAACTCCATTTTTAATCCTCTTCTCAAAGATAGTTGCACGCAATAGGACAACAGCGCCGGCTCAAGATGAACTTAAAGATATAAAGAAAGCTATCTGGTTAAGACTGGTCCTTGGATTATTTTTTGTTTCAGCTCTCCTCATTTTATCCATAGCAGAGCTTGTGAATTATCAGATGGTAAATTATGAAAGAACTGTTTTACAAATGACAAGCAATCACTTAAAATCTGCAGTACAATCACTTGCAATTTTAGTTAGTGCCGAAGAGCTTGATCTTTTCCATACAGAGGCAGATATGGAACGCCCTGAATATGGAGAATTAAGAGAACGGCTTATAAATTTCGCAGAAGACAATAATATTCTCTTTGCATACTTTTGGCGCGATCATGGTAATAACATGAAGCAGTATATAATAGACAGTGACCAGGATCCCGAAACAATGGTCGGGCCGGGTGACTTCGAGGAGATTGATGAAGCGGCCGCATATTATGCTCTTGAAGGGCAGGTTTATTTAACAGACCTTGGTGACTATACAGCAGAATGGGAGGGCCTTCTTACAGCTTATGCGCCTGTATTCGACAGCGAAGGCAATGTCTATGCTGTTGCGGGAGTGGATATACAGGACTTCTTTATTTTCACCCAGAGAGAAGATGCACGGAATATGACCTTCTTGCAGCTTGTTGCTGTCCCTGTTTCGGTAATCCTCGCCCTTTTAAACGTACTACTCTATAGGAGAAAAACAAGACAGGTGGAAGAGGCCCATATAAAATTGCAATACTTTAATAATAATTTGCGGCGAGCATTTTCCACTTACCTTTCCGAGGATGTTGTCGAGGAAATAGTTTCCGATCCCACCCGCCTTCAGCTCGGCGGGGAAAAGCGTTATATGACTGTCCTCTTCACCGATGTCAAAGGCTTTACAAGCATAGCAGAAGTATTATCACCCGAACAGTTGGTGGAACTTTTAAATTACTATCTTTCCACAATGAGTGATGTAATTCTTGATAACGAGGGCACAATCGATAAATACGAGGGAGATGCGATAATGGCATTCTTTGGCGCTCCCCTGGAACTTCCGGAACATGCCCTGCGAACTTGCATAACTGCCATTCAAATGAGACGCCTTGAAAACGGAATCAATAAATATGTGTCCGAGCATAACCTTAGCCCTTATCCACTGTATACACGGTTCGGTATTAATTCAGGCGATATGGTAGTCGGGAATATGGGCACTCAGAAAAAGATGAACTATACGATAGTAAGCAATGCAGTAAACCTTGCAGCTCGCCTTGAGGGGATAAACAAACAATACGGAACGCAGATTTTAGCATCGGAAGAGACAATCAAGCAAACCCACGGGAGACTCCTTACACGACGCTTAGACCGTATAAGGGTTGTCGGTATTAATGAGCCGGTGCAGGTTTATGAGATACTCGAAATAAAGGCAGATGCACCAAGGCCAATGCTTGATCTGGTACAGGCCTTTAACGAGGCACTCGAACTTTTTGAAAAGCGCAAATGGAAGGAAGCAGAGGCAAGTTTTAACAAGGTCTTAGAGCTTAAAAGTGATGACGGCCCTGCCCTTCTTTATCTCGAACGGTGCAGAGAATATATCTTGAAAGAACCGGATAATGACTGGGATAGTATCTATAATTTTACGGAAAAGTAAAGATTATCTTTGCCTGCTTATAAGCATAAAACCTGCGGCTCCTATGCCTGCATCCTGCTGTTCTTCCCAAGAGGCTATCATAACATTCTCAAATATAGCAAAGCCGGTATAAGTAAAACCCTCGTCAAGGGGAGGAAGAGTAAAGCCGTTTAGGACAGGCTCTTCGCTTCTATAGGAGGCCCTCCACTGCTCAACGTTAATTCTCTCCCCGGGAAAATCAAGACCGCCGGTGCGGAAATACTGTGATTCCGCTTCGGCACTCTCCTTCTCCCTTACCCGATAGTACCAATAATCGTCAATGCCCTTATGTACAATTTCTGCCTCACTGCCTGCGGGAATATTCCGGAAGGCCCCGATATTATAGCCAATGGGAATCGGGCTTAAAGTATCAAGAGTAAAGACCTGGGGATTCGGAGATATGCCGGCGGGTGGAGAGAAGAAGTCGTTTCTATAAAGAAGCGCAAGGGGCCTGTCATCCCATATAAAAAGAGACTCCGCTGTATAATCATTCCAAAACTGCCGGTCGGCAACTCTGTATAAAAGTAATTCCTCACCATTATCATTTCCGTTTTTTTTGAAAACCAAAAAGCCGTCCCTGTTAACAAGCATTACGAGAAAACTTTCCCAATGTAAGATCCCTGTAATATGCCTTGCATGGGGCCAAGGTTTAAAATCGGGAAGGGCCGCAGCCGCAGGGGAAATGATATGAACAGGCCCCGTGGAACCAAGCTCAAACCAAAGAGGGTTTGCACCTGTCTTAAGCAGGGCGAGAGCGGGCCACGCAGGCCATACGGAGGCAGCTTCTTCGGTTATTGGCTCGGTATGCAGAGCTGTCACAGCCCATCTATTCCGCGTACAGCCCCAAAAGGCCGGCAGAAGAAGCAGGAGTATGAGCAGAACAAGGCCGGCTTTATATCTTTTCTTCATTTTATCTGTCTTATTCTAATAATACTAATGCAATTAAGCTTATAGTGCAAACTTAGCGTGCAATGAAAATCCAGCCCCGGGTTGAACCCTTAAGAATTCCCTTGCTCGACACCCAAGTCTCTGTGCTTTCGTAAACTTTTAACTCTAAGGGGCCTTCAGGCGGTGCGTTAATCGGAGGCCTAAAGGGTGAGCTGCTTATCCAGAGCCCCCCGATATCGGTAAGTTCCGAAATGACAAGCTCATTCGATCTTTCCGGCACTATGCGCCTTGAATCAAAGCCCGAACGCACAGTCCTTGCGGCAATGTCCCTCCAGTCCGGTAGCCAGGGGTCTTCCTTCACTTCATCACTTATATTACCCGTAACAAGGATTTCCCTGAACCTTGGCCAGTCGAAGTTCCAGGGAAGTCTCTGCGAGCCTGTCTCAGCCGCTGCCCCCAGCTCCTTCCAGAAGACTGCATCAACACCGCCCTCCCAGGTCAGCACCAGATTTCCCCCCGAAACATCTCTTGGGAAGATTCCGCCTGCAGGGCGCATAAGTGCCGGGTGCAGATCAAGGTCAGGCCAATAGGGCCATGCTATAACCGGATAAATCCACTCGTTGATAAGCGAAAGCTCAAGACCGCCGGTCCCTGAGTTAGTCCCCGCAACGCCTTCCCGTCTCTGCCAGACCCCGACCTCGTTAACCCACTCAATTCGCCAGAGAGGCTCACCAAGTACTTCCTCCCAGTGCCCGGGCAACTCAGGAAGCACAAGTGAGTATGACGAAAGAATCGGCCGATCTTCACAACCGGACAGCAGTAAAACAAAGAAAACTAAGAATAAAATGTTTTTTCTTTTCATACCCCTATACTGCGCGGAAATGAGTTTTGCTTTGAAATATATTAACTTTTTTAACTTTTTTTTCAGATTTCTATCTCCGTGTTTTTAAATCACACAGCGGACACGGCGGCACGGAGCTCACAGCGAAGATACAGAGTTTGGCCCACTCTAGAAACTCGCCGTGAGCGCTGTGTCGCTGTGTTCGCTGTGTGATTAAATTTAGAGTGGACTGAAAGCACGAAGTGATGAAAATTTAATCTAAAATTGTAATTTCCACACGTCTATTATTATTTCTTCCCGCTTCGGTGGCATTATCGTCAATGGGCATGGTCCCGCCCCATCCCCTGTAAACAAAGCGATCTTCGCTTATGCCCCTCTCTACAAGCTCTTCAACCATGCGCCTTGCCCTCTCTATGGAAAGCTCCATCTCCCCTGTAGGACGGCCTGTGGAAGCTGTATGACCCTCTACAAGGAAGGTCTGATACGGAATCATGTGCAGGGCCTCAGCGATAATATCAAGGCGGTAAACTTCGTCAGGGAGAAACTCTGCAAGGTCAGGTGCGAAGCGAATGTCTCTGATGCTAAGGAGTATGCCTTCAGGAATGGGAATAATATCTATGTCGATGCCGGGCACCGTCGAAAGGGCCACTGCCGCAGGAAGCCCTCCCCTATTTTCAGGCTCGTTGCCAAGTGCAAAACCCCAAGTGGGCATCGTCTGCCACTGATCGTCAGGGCTAATTTCACTCAAGAGAACCCTTGATTCATCAAGGACAAGCACCACGCGGCCCTCAGCCAGGAGGCGGCGATTGTGTTCGCTTGAAAGTATTCGCAGTGCATCATAGGGATCGATTACGGGGTCTGTCGGGACAAAGCCGAAAGCTTCCCTTGCAATTATTCGCATCGGGTTCGCTCCGACAAGCGCAAGAAGTTCAGGGTCAAGGCCTGTCGGGGTCGGGCGAAAGATGCTCTGCGTTGCAGCATAACGGACAATTGAATTACTCTGCGACCTGTCAAACATGCTTAAATCATAAATAAGATTCATTTCCGTGTCCCAGATCTTCGGGAAAAGACAGGGCTCAAGGTAAGAAGAGGTTCTTCTTCCGCGAACAGGAAGTAAATCGTCTGCAATTATTATAATGCCGGTGTAATTTTGAGTCGGAACAGGAAGGATTGGTCTTATCGGATTATTAACCTGCCTGTGGGTCAAGAGCAGAGAACTTATGCTTTCAAGATCGATGGAGAACCGGCCTGTCATACGGCTTAGATCACCGGAAAGGCTTGCCGGGTTTCTTCCTGCTTCGAGGGAAATATTATAGAGTTGATCGAGAGAAATATCACCACGGCCGACCAAATCCCTCACGGTGGTGCTTGAGTCCACCCTCAGAGCAAGGAGATAGGGCTGCAGAATTTGGGGATATGCTTGTCTCAGGGTTTCTTCACCGAGGAACCTGCCTGTCGGGAGTCTTAAACCTGCCTGTGCCAAGTTAAAACCTGTCTGCCCGACCAATTGGCCCCCTGCCCAGTTTGCCGAAAAGGAAACATCAAAGTTTATCTGACTTTCCTGCGCATTACAGGGGATTAAAAGAGTACTTAAGCAGATAAAGAACAGGAAAAATCTCTTCATTTCTTCTTTAATTATCGGTTTATCTTGCCGGTGTTCTTAGTATTATACCTTCGCGAAGTATGTCATTTATCCCCATTCCGTTCGCTTCTGCAAGGCTTTCGGGGTCTACGTTATAGGCAATGGAAAGCGACCATAGGGTATCTCCCCTTTGAACCTGATGCTCTCCCGTGAAAACCCCCGGGTTACGCCTAGTAATAATAAACGGCTCTACTTCCCTTATTGCGGGAATCATCAGGCTACTGCCGAGTCTTAGATACCTCTCCTGGACCCCGGGATTTGCAGAAAGAATCTGATCCACGGTTACCCCGTAATGGCGTGAGAGTGCGAGCAGGGTATCCCCTGAGCGGATTGTATGATAATGGAATTCAAGGAGGGTGATATCCCTTCTCTCAAGGGCCTCTGTAATTCTTTCAACGTAAAAACCGGGAACCTTAATATAGTGGTTTCGCGCAGGCGGAGTGATAAAATATACAAGTTCCTGATTTCCCATTAGAAGCTTATCCCTATCCATTCCCGTGCGGTCAGCCAAGAGCCGAAGATCAACCGAGCGCCCGACAGGAACCCTTGTCCACCTATGATCGATAGGCTCATCAAGGTCAATCCCGTAGTATGAGGCATTTGTCAGCACATAGGCTGCCGCAATAAGACGGGGGACATAACGCAGGGTTTCGTTTCTAAGAAGGCCGCTCTCTGCAAGAACCCAATAATCATCTATGCCCGACTCTTGAATCAGCCTGTTAAGCCCGCCAAGGCCCATATTATAGGCTGCAAGGGCCAGGTAATAATCTCCGAAGAAATCGTAATTTTCCTTTAGTTTGCTTAAAGCACCCTGAGTGGATTTCCAGAAATCCCTTCTCTCGTCCATCCAATCATCAATCCTCATGTCAAAGGGGGTCATGCTGTTCTGCATGAACTGCCAGAGGCCCGATGCGCCCGCACTGCTCACTGCAGTGGGCAGAAAGTTGGACTCAATCAGGGGGAGGTATCTAAGCTCCCAGGGCATTCCCATTTCTGCAATTTCAGAGTCAATGAAGGTCAGGAAATGCGCACCCCTTTCCATCGAGGCAATAAGGCCCGGCCTCCAATCGGCTGAAGCGTAGAGCCTTATATAGTGCTGAACCAGAGGCTTTTCAAGCACCTCCCTTGTAAGGATGGAATTCTGCGCCGCACAGGGTACAATAACGAGGAAAATTAAAGTGAAAAATAAAACCCCAAATCTTTTAAAACTCAAAACTCTTTAGAATCTCTCTCCATAAAAAATACCGGCCCATTCCCATCGGCCATGAATTTCAGGATCAGGCGGGAAATGGATCTTCCTAAAGTAAAGATACCATGTCGGGATATGCTGTGACCAGCCCCAGGTACGGAGGAAGGCTTCGTTTGCATTTGAGCTTGCATCCAGGGTATCTGCGTAACGTATCCTATTTCCCCTCATAAAATCCGAAAGGTTAAAGTTTACATGCCCTGCAACACCCTCAACATTTGAAGAATCATGCTCCCAGGTGCGGGTAAAGAAGTTTGCCTTTGCGTGATAGGACCAGAGCCTGTTCGCAGAACCCGCATCAAGGGCCTCTTTCACTGCATCAACAAGTACATTAAGACTTTCAAAAGTCCAGTCTTTGGCAGAATTATTAAAGTCTACAAGACGTCTTGCATAACTGTCCGCATCAGGGAAGCCCGGGACATTAGAACCCATAAAGGAAAGATAACGGGTATATGCCTTAATTGCCTCGTTCCATTCGCCTGTTGCCTCATGAGCCTGACCGAGCATGAAAAACGAAGGCCCCGGATCAATTTTATCGAGGAAACGTGAAATGAGCTCTTCGTAATACCATTCGATCTGCTGGGGGTTATCAACCAAATTAATTAATTGATTTAAACTTGCAAGATGAATTGACTGGCCCATTACCTCAAGATCGGGATAGTTTCGGACTATCATATCAAAATACATAGCTGCCATCGGGTGGGCACCCATTTCCCCGTAGGAGAAGGCTATCATAAAAAGATAATATGCATTATAGGGATCATCCGGATGGCTGTGTATGCGGGAGCTAAGGAAATTGATTAGCCTATTATACTCCCTCTGCTTTAAATAACTGTTTGCAATTTCCATAACAACTGCGAGCTGCTCCCTTGAGCCCTCGGGTTGGTGGGTTAGAAGGTAGAAAAACTCTTCAAGATTACTCTGCTCAGCCCTGCTCCCCGAAATAAAGTACTGCTCCGAGGGGGTACCTTCATTGACATTTGAACAAATCGTAAACAGAACCAAGACCGGAATGAGCAATAAACCTGCACGAACCGGGGTTAACTCAATTTTCTTCATCTACTCTCCCATAAGCATGACCAATCCGGGCAGGGGCCTCCTCGCCCTGATTGAAAGATACTTAAACGGATGAATATCAAGCAAATTATGATACCAGCCGTCAATTTCATTTAAGTTAATTATATTAACGGCAGGATTATGAGAAATCGGAAGTACATTTCCTCTTTCAAGCAAAAGAGACTCTGCCTCTGCAAGAGTATCCCAGCGATCTCCCCCCTCCTCTATCATCGAGCGCGCCATAAGAATCTCAAAGTCTTCGTCATCATGATGTGCATCATTCAGGTTAGAATCCCTCATCCACATCTGTAAAAAGGTGTGGGGGTCTGCGAAGTCGCCTATCCAAGAAATGGAGCCCACATCGTAATCATCATCCTTTAAGGACTGTAAATAATCCGAAAAGGGTACAACGTCAATGCTCACAGGGACTCCAAGGTGGGTATACCAGGAAGCAGCCATAAGATAGGCGATGCGGCTCGCCTCCCTTGAGGGAGTTATCCTGACAACAAGTTCGGGCAACCCTTCCCCTCCGGGGAATCCCGCTTCAACTAAGAGGCGCTCGGCTTCTTCAATGTCGGTCTCGGCCAAGCCGGGCACATCCGGATAGCTCGGGATTGGAGGGATCAGGCTTATTGCAGGTAATAGGTGATTTTCGCGAATCTCATCCCAGGGCAGAGCAAGGGAGAGGGCCCTTCTTAAACGGAAGTCATCCCAGGGTTTTCTTAGAGAACGAACATAGAAATAGTAGGTGGCAAACATTGCATTCACCTGAATGCCGCTATTGTCGGTAAGGGCGTCATAGTTCACATCCCCGTGTATCCATCTTGCCTCACCCGAATTCCACATTGATGCAGCTTCATCGCCGTCTATTGCAAATCTTAAGTCTAGTCTGCTTAAGCTAACACTTTCACTGTCCCAATAATAAGGATTCCTATTTAGTACTATATGATGCTCATTCATCTCTTCGATGTAGAAGGGGCCGTTGGAAATCGGCACAGACGGGTCACCTGAGAGCATCGAGGGGTGCATTGCCCCGAATGAATGGTGACAGAGCATACTCAAGAAAAAGGCGGCAGGCGAATTAAGACGGACAATCAGGGTCCTGTCCGAGGGAGCCCTAATTCCGACCTCCTCGACAGATACACTGTCAAGGCGGTACTCCCTTGCGCCCTCGATTATGTCAAAAAGTGATGAATACGGGGCATTCCTTCCCGGTTCAAGAAGGGAGAGCCAGGTATCCCGGAAGTCTTGTGCCCGCACAAGATCACCGTTCTGGTATCTCGCATTCTCCCTAATCGTGAAGGTCCATTCTCTCCTGTCAGTCGAAAGCTCCCACCTCGAGGCGACTGCGGGAATAGGTTCCATTGTAATCGGGTGGTATGAAAAAAGCCCCTCGTAAATTGCCGTGAAAATTTGGGCCTCGCTTGCCATATAGGACATGCGGAAATCAAGTTCGCGATCCCCTGCAGAGAAGACTACGGTCATTTCATCGGAATGGGGCAGCCAGGGTCTTGGCGGGCCCGAATCCTGCGAGTGTGAACCGACAACCGGGCAGAGGAAAATTAAACAGGAAAAGGTAAGAAGGAAAAATCTATTTTTAAAGTTCATTATTACTCCATCAACTTTCGGAGGGTTTTACCCCAAGACGCCTTAACTGCTCCTCCTCTTCTTTCTGAGCATTATATTCATGGCGTTTGGCATTTGCCTTAAGAACGGAATTCTTTATTGTACTTAGTTCAGGTTTAATCCCCTTAATTCTATCCCTGTCCTCTTTATCAACTTCAGCCTTAAAAAACTCATCCATCGCCGAGAGCACCTTATGCAGGGACTGAAGCTCGCGCACATTTCTTTCAAGAAAGCCCACCAACTGCTCTTCAGGCATTGCTTCGAGTTTCGCTGTGGTACTGGGTGTCCGTGTGGCCATTGGGGTCAGGGTGCGTATTTTCCGTTCGAGGTCGCTTCGGAAGGTATTAAAGAAGACCCTTTCCTTTACGGAGACGGCTTTTACCGGGTCCATGTATTCAAGGTCATAGACCACAGGGTCAGGCTCCTTATTCATCATCTGTCTTATTAAATTGACAAGTTTTTCAAAGAAACCCTTCTTCCTGTTTTCCAAAACAGCCTGATTTTCATCGATTTTTACTAAAATATCGGAGAAAGAACTCGCAGTGCTTCCAAGGGAACTTATTCCATCAATCAAAATATTCTTAAAAGATACTTCGGCTTTAGCAGCCTTCGGCTTATTATCCGCAATCTGGAGTTTCTTTAAGACTTCCGCCCTTAAACTAGGCCCGTCCTTCGAATAATCCTCCTTCATCACTTCTTCAAGGAGGTCTCCGTAGAAGGGAACCCCGGGCTTCGCCTGTGACATTTTCTTTCTTAGGACATTGATATTTGCCATCTCTGTCTGGGACATCCCTGTTGTCGCCTCTCTAAGGTCAAGCTTATAAGCCTCACTAAGATAGTCGGAAAGGGCCTTCAGGTGGGCCATTATCGGGGCGCAGGTCTTTGCAAGATTGCTCAAGGACTCGGTAATTACGCTCATTGTAAGGGCATCCGAGCCGATTTTCACCTGATTCGTCATTTCAGCGGCAGCCTGGGTCATCGGACTCTGGGAATCAAGGCTAAAATGCACCCAGTCTATGTATCTTACAAGACCCACAATACGCTTAATACGATCCAAGGTAAGAAATTCCGTACTGTACTGGTAGAAGTTGACTAAAAAGTCCAACTGGTTATCATAATTTGCCAGTCTCTGGGTCAATTGATCCAGTTTTTCCGCTTCCGTAAAAGTTGAAGACTTTGGAACTTCAAGTTCACCAATTTTGGCCTCCTGCTTATAGGGGTCAATATTGATAAGCCCTTTCTTGACATAGATATTATATAGGGAGGTGAAGCCGGTATGGTATAGACGGAGTTCGTCTTTTAACTTTGGCAGCTCCGTTTTTTCAAGCCAGTCTCCCCTTGCTTTTAGGGCGTCTGATAGTTCCTTTACATAATCATCATTTTCAGCCATTAATTATATTATGCACTAAAATTGAAGAATAATCAATCAAGTAAGCAATCAATCCGGTAAGCATTGCTCAATTGATTGCTCTTCGAGTCAAACCACCTGTTGAGATTATCCCGTAAAAAGGGCATAATAGACACATAATGGCCATACATACAGCAATTATAGGTGCAGGCGCCTGGGGAACGGCGATTGCCAAGGTTATCGCAGATAAGGGAAAGGATGTAATGATCTGGGCCCTTGAGAAGGAAACCTGCGACGATATAAACCGGCAGCATATAAATTCTCGTTTTCTCCCTGAAATCCAACTGCCGGTTAATGTGCGTGCAAGCACCGACTTAATCGAGGCGGCATCGGGACGGAAGTTCCTAATCCTCGCGGTGCCTTCGATGTATCTGCTTCATGTAGTGAAGCAGATACTCTCTGTGCCCTCCATTCGGGAAGGCGAGACAGCAATCGCAGTGCTGACCAAGGGCTTCCTGCCCTGCCCAAGGGTATCTGACCCGCGGCTCATCCTCGAGGCCCTCGAGGACTATCTCCCCGGCTTTTACAGGCAGTCCCTTGTCTATATTGCAGGTCCAAGCCACGCCGAGGAAGTCGCAAGGGGGAAAATCACCGGCCTTATTGCGGCAAGCGAGAACGCAAAGAACAGCATTCGTTTCAGGAACCTCTTAACAGGCAAGACCCTCTTTGTCTATTCATCCTTCGATGTGCGGGGGGTCCAGGTTGCGGCGGCAGCAAAGAACGTTATTGCAATTGCATTCGGCATGATGGAGGGCTTCAGGGCAATCGGAAACAATTTTGCAAAGCACTTCGGGGCAGGCACCGAGTCCCTGCTTCTTGCCGCAGGGCTTAACGAGATTCAGATTCTTGGAATGGCAATGGGCGCAACCCACCCTGAAACCTTCACCTCGATTTCAGGAATCGGGGACCTCGATGTCACCTGCCGCTCGATTTACGGGAGGAATAGGCGTCTTGGCAGGGAAATCGTAGAGAAAAAAATCGTAGAGAAGTTTAAAAATATAGATGATATTTTGGAAAGGATAAGTGAACTCGGATTTTTCCCCGAAGGAGTTGCGGCAGCTAAATATGTAAACATGCTTATCGAAAAGCATAAACTAAAGATGCCCATATCCTCAGGGATTTTCCGCATTTTGAATAGGGAGCTGGAACCTTCGGATTTCCTAAAAAATTACTTAAGCAGGTTGGGACGTTAAATGGAAGAGTATCAGGGAAAGGCCACAATGGAAAAAATTACCTCGCTTGCAAAGCGGCGGGGCTTTGTGTTTCAGTCGTCGGAAATTTACGGCGGACAGAGCGGTGCCTGGGATTACGGGCCCCTTGGAGTCGAGCTGAAGAACCGCATCGCTTCACTCTGGTGGAAGGAGATGACAAGGCTCCAAGACGATATAGTGGGCCTCGATTCGTCAATTTTGATGCATCCCCGCGTATGGGAGGCTTCGGGCCATGTTGAAAATTTCACCGATCCATTAATCGATTGCAAGAAGTGTAAGAGCCGTTTTAGGGAAGATATGATAAATGATGATAACCTGACCGCGAAAAAATGCCCCGATTGCGGCGGAGAACTTACCGACTCAAGGAAGTTCAACCTCATGTTCAAGACGAATATCGGGGCAGTTGAAGACTCATCGAATATAATCTACCTAAGGCCCGAAACCGCTCAAGGAATCTACTTAAACTATAAGAACGTAATTCAATCAAGCCGATTGAAAATTCCCTTCGGAATTGCGCAAATCGGAAAGGCCTTCCGCAACGAAATTGTCACGAAGAACTTCATTTTCCGCACCTGCGAGTTTGAACAGATGGAAATGCAGTTCTTCGTAAAGCCCGGCACCGACGAGCATTGGTTCGATGAATGGCGCAAGCGCCGTTGGGCCTATTACGAGAGACTTGGAATTAGGCAGGAACGCCTAAGATGGCACGAGCACGGCCCGGGTGAAATTGCCCATTATGCAAAGGCCGCCTACGACATCGAATACCACTTCCCGATGGGCTGGAGGGAGCTTGAAGGTGTCCATAATCGCACCGACTATGACCTTGCGCGGCATACACAGTTTTCAGGCAAGGACATGCAGTACATCGACCAAGATAGCAACGAGCGCTATATCCCCTATATCGTAGAAACTTCCGGGGGGCTCACAAGAAGCCTCCTAATGATCCTCTGCGATGCCTATGACGAGGAGGAAGTTGAAGGTGAAGTCCGCACTGTAATGCGCTTCCACCCCGAAATTGCTCCGATAACCGTTGCAGTGCTCCCCCTAATGAAAAAAGACGGCCTTGCAGAGCTCAGCCTTGACATTCAAAACGAGCTGAAAGAAGACTTCGCAACGGACTATGACCAGGGCGGGGCAATCGGCCGCCGTTATCGCCGTCAGGACGAGGCGGGAACCCCCTTCTGTATCACAATTGACTATGAAACAAAGGAAAATAATACGGTTACCCTGCGTTTCAGGGACTCTATGGAGCAGGTTCGCATTCATAGGGCCGAAATTGCAGAGCGCTTAAGGAAGGAAATAAAAGGAGTAAAGTGATGAACTTACTGCAAAAAATGAAGGAAAAGGCAAGGGCAAGGAAGAAAACCCTGGTCCTTCCCGAAGGAAAGGATAAAAGAATCCTTAAAGCCGCAAAGATTGTGGCAGAGGATGGCCTTGCACAGTCGATCATCATACTTGGAAATGAAGCCGATGTAAAAAACCTTGCTTCAGCGGAAGGGGTAAATCTGTCAGAGGCCCCGAATATTAAGATCATTGACCCCACATCCTCACCCGATAAAGAAAAATACGCAGCGACCCTATTCGAGCTCAGAAAGCATAAGGGCATGACCCTTGAAAAGGCACGGGAAGAAATCACCGAGCCAATCCGCTGGGGTGCAATGATGGTCCACCTCGATGAAATTGACGCTATGGTAGCAGGGGCAGACTATTCCACAGCCGATGTGCTGCGAGCAGGGCTAGCCATTATCGGCATGGCCCCCGGAATGAAGACTGCATCGAGTAACCTCATCCTCCAATCCACGGACACATCCTGGGGAGCAAGCGGGGCCTTCATCTGCTCCGATGCCGCCGTGGTGCCCCACCCTACGGCAGAGCAGCTCGCCGACATTGCCATTGCCTCGGCACAGTCATGCCGTGACTTCTTCGAAACAGAGCCCGCCGTTGCCCTGCTATCCTTCTCTACAAGGGGCTCAGGGGGAAATGACGACCCCACAATTGTGAAGGTCAGGGAGGCCCTGGCCCTTATAAAGGCAAGGGAGCCGGGCCTGCTCGTTGACGGGGAACTGCAATTGGACAGCGCAATAGTCCCCGAAGTAACCGATAAAAAGGCACCGGGGAGCCCCGTAAAGGGCAAGACCAATGTCTTAATTTTCCCCGACATAAATGCGGGGAATATCGGTATAAAACTGGCCCAGCGCTTCGGCAAGCTCGATAGTTACGGGCCCTTCCTCCAGGGTTTTGCAAAACCCATCTGCGACCTTTCAAGAGGTGCAACAGTGGAGGAAATCGCAAATACCTGCGCACTTACCCTTGCCCAAGTCAAATGAACTCGTAGTTGCAGGGTTTTTAGGAAAGCTAAAACCTGCAGCGGAGGCAGGAGAAAAGGGTGATTACCGCAAGGCGATTCAGATCTTGCGTAAGCTCCTTTCCGAAACCGAGGCCCCTGCCGAGGCCTGGCTGCTTCTCGGACGATCTTTCCATGCCTTAAAGGATTATTCACAGGCCCTTGCAGGCTTTTCCGAGTATATAAGGCAGAAACCTGACTCACCTGAAGGCTATCTCTTCTTGGGGCGCAGTTATCTTGCAGCCCAGATGCCTTATAGGGCAGTCCCATACCTCAGAAAGGCGTTAGAAAAGAGCCCGGGGAGCTCGAATGCGAAGGCCCTTCTTGGAATCGCCTACCTAAAGTCAAAGAACTCGGGCGCCGCAGTGGAAATGTTACAGGCTGCAGTCGAGGATGCACCTGCAAATAAGCGCATTTACAGAGCCTATCTTAATGCCCTTATGGTAAGGGGGATAAGACTCTGCGGAAATGAGGAATACGATCTCGGCTTTCAAATCCTGACCTTTGTCCTTGCAAATGCAGATGAGGCGGGAATGGCCGACAGTCCGATTCTAAGACTGGAACTGGGAAGGGCTGCAAGGGAAACAGGGCGCATGCAGGAGGCCCTTAAGCACTTTGACGAGGCCCTTAAGCTTTCGGGAAACGACAGGCGCATACGCTGGTCAAGGGCTTCTGTATTGATGTCCCTGGGGCGTAATGATGAAGCAAGGACAGACATCGAAAATATCCGCTCCCACGACAATAATGTGCCGAATCTGCCCTGGAATAGCGAGCTTGTCGACCTCTTTATGATTCGTTCCTTTATTGAGGCGGGGCA
>Ga0099364_10001429_pt1 | contig 39512 bp, 38 predicted proteins | sample TergutTh196P3_FD_73070 | JGI IMG/M metagenome (GOLD analysis project Ga0099364, IMG submission 73070) | Microcerotermes parvus P3 segment gut microbial communities from Pointe-Noire, Republic of the Congo - Th196 P3 | ecosystem: Host-associated > Arthropoda: Insects > Digestive system > Gut ... | reverse complement strand
ATCGAAAGACTGATGCCCAGGCTAGCACAGAACGATGGATTTTACACGGCATTTACGGCGCCGGATAAATACGCGAGCTCTTACGTCGGACATATGTACTACATGAACCGGGAGATGAAGGTTCGCTTGTTCGGCAGGGTAGGGATAAATATAGATAGGGATTTATTGCGGGAAATAGAAATTCTTGATGAAGATGTGGATTTCTGGAGGAGGCACAGGTTTTTACTGGAAATAAGATACGCATACTATAAACTGCTTCGGAAAATCGCGAAAGGAGATTTACGTCAACCTTACAAAGATCGTTGGCTGTGGCTTAAAGCGATAAGGCGATTGGTGAAAAAAAACGATTAAGATGAAATATCCTTTTTCCTGATATATTGGTGATTAATACTGTGTTTTGGGCTATTTTCAGTAGGCACTAATTATCGCCGGCAAATTCCGCATTTGGTTTCGTGACGCAGAGCAACCTTTTCTCGCTTAATGCTTTTTACGATCCTTGATTTACTGACGCTCCTTTGAAAACCAATAATTTTTAACTACGCCCGGATGTCTTTGCCTATACCGCTATTCAACTTGGTTTCACACCGATTGTTTTTCAAGCCGTTTCGGGGTTAATGGTATATAATCGGGATTGGCGCGAAAAGGTGACGGATTATTAGACGCTTACGTTGGTGCGGTGTAAAGGCGATTAATCAAAGTATTATCAGGAGGGGGTTTCTTTATGAAAATCATTGCAACATGTATTCCTAAGTATGAAAGCGACTTAATTGAATCAAACTGCCGGTACATGCTGACTTTTTGCGACGCGATACTATTGTTTGACAATTATAATATAGATAATACGATGGATATCGTTCAAAGTATGATAAAAGAAGGTTTGAACATCATTGTTTTTCAACCGTCATTGAGTAAAGGCGGAGATTTTATTGACGCAAGGGAACATATAATCGAAGAAATGGTAAATGCGGCTTTTCAGGCATACGGTGCCGACTTGGTTTTTATATTTGATCCGGATGAATTTTTATTTCACGTAGACGGGCACAATCCGCGAGGAGAACTGGAAAATTTGGCGGAAGACTGTGAATATCGATTCCAATGGAGAAATTATATTTATCAAAACGATCCGGTTGATAATACAGGGTTTCTTCCCGCGTTTTTTTCAGAGTACCAAATAACTCCGTATCCTTTTTATAAAACCGCTTTGAGCAAATATCTTTTTAATCGCTATTCCCCTTCTTTCGAAACCGGCAACCATGCATTGGCATTTTCAAATCCGTCTGAGAGGGGAAAAATTCCTATGATCAAGTCGGAAAAATTGCATTTGGCTCATTTTCCATTGCGCAGTAAAATGCAGACCATGACTAAAATACTCACTGGTAAAATACAATTATGGGGATTGAATTACCCCCCTGATAACTTGGTGGGGTTCCACTTGTCCGATATTTATGACAATATAATGAATACCGGTATGATTTCAGAGTCCGATGTTCGCCAATACTCTTTATATTACGCGGTTCAAGAAGAATATCACTCTACGATCACGAGTGCTGCGGGGGGTATGCCTATTACTCATTGCGCCGGGGATGTTCGACTGAAATATACAAATTATGATGCGAATGAAGCGCAACGGTTGTTTCTCCTGTTTCTAATGGACCGGGTAAAGAAAATAATACAGGGGGTTCATGATCAGAATGACGAAAAAATATCTTTGTTAAAGAAAGAGATAGAAAGTCTGACGCCACGTAAGCTGGAGAAACTATTGAATCGCTTCTTCCATTTTTTTCGCTTGAAATAATATATTAGCAACAGAAATTCGCTTTTTTCCTTGGAAGGGCATATATCGTGATTTCTGTCCAGGCAACGTGATTCTTTCTTACAAAGAAAGAATATATATCTTTGTGCTGCGTAATCAAATAATACGGGACATCGATGTAGTCGCGCCCTAAATTATGATATATACTGATTGCAAGATAAGGGTGAAATTGCCTGATTGTTTTATAAGCCCCAACTAGAGCCGGCAATTCCGCACCTTCAATATCCATCTTTATGTAATCAATATGAGGAATACGTTCTTCTTCCACAAATTCATCAATGGATACAACTTCGACAAAATCTGCGCCAGCTTCTGAAAGACAGCTTCCGCCGGGAAATTCTGAATTATAAGCAAACTTCAAGGTTTTACTCTCGCTATACAGTCCTTTGTTTATGCAGATATTATTTTGAATGTTTTTGCCGACAAGCTTTACAAAGGATTCCTTAGAAGGTTCGAAGCTGAAAATTTTTCCTTCCGTACCGACGTATTTTGAAAACAGCATTGCCGTGTCTCCATCAAGCGCTCCGCCATCAATGATGTACATGCCTTCTGCGAGTTGTATATTGTCAGGAAGATTTTGTTCATCCAAGGAAGCGACTTCTTTTGATGCAAGTATATCCCAAGTGCTTTTTACTTCATTGTCAATAAGCAACATGATTTCTTGGTGTTTTGCCTTAATAAAAATTCCGTATGGATCTTCAAAGAAAAGCAGCACGCAAATACCCAAAAAAAGGCTATAAAACAAAATATTATTCGATACATCGTCTAAATTTTGTGTGATTATTGCTAATTCTTTTTGATGGGTTATGAAATAGCTATAAACACTATGTTGTAAGTTATGTACCTCCATTTGCTTTTTATCATTTATTGCCAATAAATGCTTAATAAAATCACGATAATAATCACAAAGCAACACTTCATGACAAAGCATAACATTCGGAATTATTTCAGCAGTTTGCTCATTAAGTTTACCTAAAAGTTCTTCGAATCCACAATATTTCCTCATTTTTTTCCGTAACCATCTGCTTAATCTTGACATCTGCCCCTCACATCTTCTTTCTAAAAAATTTTTCGATACCCGTCGTCACGAACACATACAAAATCAGCGGGCCTCCATAAAGGAAGTCCGCTGAAAATTGTTCGTATCCGAAAATTTGCCGAGCCGAGAGTTGGGTTTACATTTGAGAACGCAAGAAACAGCCCGCAGCCCGCAGCCCGCAGCCCGCAGCCCGCAGCCCGCAGGATTATGTCTGGATGTCTCAGTTTGTCAAGTGGTGTTTTAAACAAAATAACGCCTCTTTGCTTAATATTAAAAAATTCGCCTCAGTATTATTGAGCCACTGCGATTTCATTCCGGTATATGCGCAAAAATATAATTCTAAGCTATGAATACTGAAACAGGAGTTGCGAGATTAACAGTACATTTTTTACCATAGTAAATTCATTATAGCATATTTTTATTATTTGCTCATACAAATCATCGCGCGTACATAAACTATTTGTTTTACAATTGTTCTGCGGCAGGAATCCTTCGGCCGTTTTCAGGGTCGTAACCTTCACAGTATGCGCACACAGAGAACGGTTTTTCGCCTAATTTCATAGTTTGATTAACCATTTCGTCAATAGGCAACGCACCTGTCAAATCTACATAATCATCGTCATTGCTTTTAAAGCGTTCAATTATCGCTGCCGACGCGGCTATCCCGCATCCCCATAATTTGCCGTCTTGTATGGTTTTACAGCTATATCGGTTTTTGCATCGGGTAAACCGTTCTGTCAGACTGCCTGTTACCGGCGTATCGCTTAAAGACAAATCAAGCCATCCGCCAAAGTACTGCTCTTTTTCATTATAATGACAAACCTCGTATTTGATATGGTTTTCGTCACATTGCCGCAACAGCTCATTCAGCTTGATAGAATGTTTCCCATAATCGTCGATTCGCACAAGATAGTCATATTTCAAATTGTGAAGAGTGTCAACTACCGCTGTTCTCAACGCATATGTGCCGTTAGTTACCAGTATTATCCTTCCGAATTGCTGGGAATATTGGTTTAAACCAATTAGTATTTCGCGTATTTGGGGATGCAGAAACGATTCCCCGCCTTGTGGGCGGAAATTATCAACACGGCTGTATATTTTAAATATCAGAGCAATTTCGCTCATTAAATTATCCAGCGGGTAGTGTACGGCTTTGCCTGCATCCCTGAATGCGGGTATGAGCGTTGCGCAATATTTGCATTTCAGCGTGCAAACTGTGGTAACCATATGGGTTAAATTATCAACAACCATTTCCTCTTCTCTTCCCCTATTCGCTGCCTTGTTTTAGAGTATGCGCAAACAGTTTGCTGTTGTTATGCGAAATAGCATAATTTGGATTTGCCTCCAATATCAGTCTCTCCATTACTTGTTTATCGTCATGGTAATGGTATGTGCAAAGCGACAATTTTGGAGAGAATTTTCGCAGAACGTTATTTGCGCCTCGAAGCATGTCTCGCTCCGCTCCTTCAATATCCGCTTTGATATAATCTATTTTCCTAAAATTATTACACTCCGCAAAATTATCAATCGTTACCGATTCAACCTTTCGAATCTGGTCTCGCCGGGAGGTGCCTGAAGCAATATGGTTGCCTCCGTATGCCGCGTTGTCCGCAAAGTCCACGAAACCGTCAAAATCGCTTACGGCTGCCGGAACAATGCGGATCCTGCCGTCATACAGCGACATTGTCTTTTTTAGCGTTGCCAACATGTAAATGGAGGGTTCAAACGCAAAAACCTCGCACCCTTTTGTCGCGGCCAGCGCGGATATTACTCCGAACGCCGCCCCAAGGTCAAAAACTGTATCTCCTTCATTAAATATGCACTTTCCGACTTCATAAGGACCTTCTCTTGAGAAATAACGTTTACCGTCATACGGCAACAATAAATCGCCGACTTCAATCAGAAAGTTATTCTTTTCCACAGCCGTTAACGAGTCGTCTATGAAAAAGTTTGGAAGCCTGACCTTGTTAAGGGTAAGTATTTCAGATTCAAAAAACATCTTTGCGTCTACCTCAAAGGCATCGCTGAGAAGCAGGCATAAACGCGCCGTCACCCCGTCGAACATTTGTTCGTAGTATTCATATTGAAAATCCGATTCAGGAAATACAGAGGCAATATTGCTGATTTTCAGCTGCTCATAAATACCGCTGTGATGCGTCACGTTTGCCCCTAAGATTATGTTCACGTCTGAGTTTAGGTCTGTGACGCAGATAGAGTGCGTATCGCCGCCGGCGTCAATTTGCCCTGAAAAACCCGGTGAATAAGTAAAACCCTTAAAGTCGACATCGTTAGCTTTAAGGATGCAACTCAGAACGGCCGCGTTTCCGCCGGTTCCGTATATATAGACATTTCCTCCGCGCGCGAAGGCAAGCATGTCGTCGAAGGCTTTGTTATGCGGGATTCTATCCACTTATCATCGCTCCTTTATTTTGGGGCATTTTCTATTCCATTATACCATTTGTTCCGCGGCGGGTATACGCGGGCTGGTCTTTGGATCGAACCCGTAGCAATATGCGCAACCGATAAATGGCGTGTCTCTCCACGCCTTGATGGTTTCCTTTTTTTGTTGAATGGTTGTTTCATCGAACAAATCAACGATTTCGCGTTGAGCCATTTGAATTTTATCGAGTTTAAGACCACTGACGCAGTACTGGCAGTTATATAATTTTCCGTCCCAAAGCACGCTGCAATCATCCGGCATACGGCAGCGCCTAAACACCCCGTTCAATTGTTCTTCCGAATAGCTCCTGTACTCGTAGCCTCCTAAATCAACCCAGCCGTCAAAATATTGTTCGGTTTCGTTATAATTCCTTTCGTCTAACGGTATTCCGAACCTCTTTAGCGTGGAGATTACCTCGTCATATTTTCGGGAAAGAATTCCGTAATGGTCAACGCGAACGAAAACCTTGCAAGACAAATTTTGAAGCGTGTTAAAAATAGACTGTCTCGGTAGATATGTTCCGTTGGTAACTATGCACATATGCCCGAATTGCTCTTTATATTTTGCCGACGCTAGAATAATCCTCTCGATATCAGGATGTAAAAAAGATTCCGCGCCCGCCAGACGGAAATCGTCTATGTAATCATACACTTGGAAGACTTTTTCGAGAGAACGGACTATCAAGCCCGCATCGGAATTGACGGGCCGTTCAAAATACGGAAACGACCACCCACATTTTTTACAACGCAATGTGCATTGTGTTGTTGTGTGTACATTTAAACATTTTATGCTCATTCCATTGTTCATATGCTTGCTCTTCAAGTTATTTGTATGGCAGGTGTTAACCGTAGCGAGTTTTTAACATCAAAGCCATTACATTTGCAGCAAATCTCGGGTGCAGACTCAAATTTCCCACGAATAATGCCTTGAATATCGTTGGTTATCATGCCCGCCCCCCCCCCGGATATTTTTAACAGTTCTCCTTTGCCAACAGGCGGCAAACCTTTTAAAAACCGCCCCATAGCATACGTGCAAAGAAATACGTAACCGTTATGGATTGGAATACAACGATTGACCGCGAACCTGCAATTATTAAAATTAGCCGCAGCTATTTCAAGCGAGTATGGAATATCCTCATTTTCAAAACCCATATCTACCCAGCCGCCATATTCTGGATTGTCGCCAAAGTAATAAACTTCAGAAAAAGGGATATTATATTTCTGCAAGGTTTTCTTGATTTCCTCCGCTTTTTTTGACAGTTCCCCGTAATTGCTTAAGTAAAAATAAATAATTTTTTTCTCGGGATCCAAAGAGTTAATGAGTTCCAGCAAATCGTCAGGAGGGGCTACGGTGCAATTTGTAACTATCCTGAGAGTTGAATACAAATTCCTGTATTTGAACAGTTCTTCCGCAATGCTGCTGATGTCCGGGTGCAGTAAAGGCTCTCCGCCTATGATATCGGCATGAACATTTTCGGGTAGCTGAAGATGCGATGAATAATTAGAGAAAAAACTTTTGATTTCATCAAATATTTGTGGTTTTGGGGTATGGTGTTTTTTTTTTCGCATATGGGTCATAATATTCATCCTTTCATTAAATGCCCTCACCTCCGCCTTAAACTTCACAGGAGATTTTTGGCGATTAAATATTGTTAATACTGGATTTATCCACTCATCTTGAAAGCAGAAAAACCAATTTCAGCGTTCAAAACGCCTTTAAATCGTTAATTGAATCAATCCCAAAATGCAACAATTTTATAAAATGTTGCATTTTCGCTGAATTCGCTCTGTTGCCGGATTTATTGGGTCGGTCGAGCGCTGGACTGCGAAAAAGAGATAAAAAACGATAAAAAAATTTTTTGAGGAAAAAATGTGTGGTGGATGGAGTATAACTGTTGTATCATGTATAATAACTTTATAGAAACACTTTGTGATTTTCAAAATGCAACATTTTATAAAATTGTTGCATTAGGAATTTATTTAATAAAGAAAGCGGCATTTTGAGAACCGAAATTAGTTTTTCTACTTTCAAAACGAGTGGCAGCTAACCCGATATTAACAGTATTTATAATATACAAATTAAAGAGGGATTTAAAAAAAATGGACAAAGCAAGCATGACCGCCGATTACATTCCGCTTCATATAACATCCGTTTGTACGCTGAGATGTAGGCATTGTGGAAACGGCTTCCCGAAATACAAGCCTCAACGCCACAGCGAAAAACAGATCATAATTTCAACGCTTGAAAAAGTGTTTAGCATATTCAATAACGTGACCGAACTGAGAATCGCTGGAGCGGAAGCCCTGCTTCACCCTGACATCGGGGAAATTATGGCCGAGGCGGCGAAATACTCAAAACAATTTGAGCGCATGGTGGTCGTCACAAATGGAACATACGTTCCCAGGGCCTCTGTCCTTTCGGCTATAGCCGGATTGCAATGCAACGCCATTGTGTATGTAAACGATTACGGAAAACTTTCGGTTAAGCTTGAAGAGGTTTTGGAAGGACTGCGTAACTATGGTATTAAAGCTGACTTAAGGCATTATAACGACGAGAAGCAGTATTATGGCGGTTGGATAGATTTAGGTATAGACGAATTCAGCAAAAAGAACTATCCGCCTAAAAAACTGACTGAAGTATTCAGAGTATGCAGGAAGAATTATTATGTCTTTGACGGCAGGACGTACGGCTGTTGTCCTGCGTCAGCACTGTACGAAACTGGATTCCTCCCCCCCCCGAGTTCAGATTATGTGGATATGTTGTCTGAAAAAACAGTTGAGGAAAAACGGGCAGTCATCGCTAAACTGTTTGACAGGCCGTATCTGGCCTGCGGTTATTGTAACGGCTACGATGTCGAAAACGGTAAAAGGATTAAGGCTGCAGAGCAGATAGGGGAATAATAATATATGAATAAATATGAATTATATATAACACAAATAAATGTACACACTACAACGAAATGCACCTTAAAATGCAAAAAATGTTCATGGTCCTTCCCTTACTTTGAACCTCATATACATTCGGATGCTGATTTAATTGTACACTCTCTTGAAGGCGTATTCCAAGTATACGAAAACGTTCATGAATTGAGCATCGCCGGAGCGGAAGCGTTCCTCCATCCGGGTATAAACGAGATTATTACTGGGGCGGCAAAATATTGCAATCAGTTCGATGTAATGCGTATTGTGACAAATGGTACATATATACCGAATAAATCAATACTTAATACGATAAGTTCGCTTCCATGCGATGTGTTTGTTCGCGTTGATGATTATGGCAAGTTATCAGGCAAAAAGCAAGAAATTGTATCGGCGTTAAAAGAATACGGTATTAAAACAGACCTGCGCCCGTATAACGAGGAAGAGCAGGCATTCGGTGGATGGATTGATTTAGGCGAATACAAATATAAGAATTACTCAAAAGAACAATTGAAGGATGTATTCAGGCGTTGCAAGATGCCTTTAGATTGTAGCGTCCTTTGGGATGGCAGGCTTTATAATTGCCCGTATTGCATCAGTGGTTTTAAATTAGGCAAAATACCTATGGCACGGCGCGAATATGTTGATTTGTTTGATGATACGACGATAGAAGACAAACGAGCTTTGATAAAAGCGTGGAAAGATGAGCCTTTTGATGGGTGTGCATATTGCAATGGTTACGACCCCGAGGCCAGCCCTCGGATTCCCGCCGCAGAGCAATTGTAAGGCGCACCGTGCAGAATTATTATCCATCGTACACGGCTTGCTCCCCTGCCTTAAACCTTGTTCCGCCCTCGACGTCGAAGCTGTCGCAGTATTTGCATGCCTCAAGGGGGCGGCTGACGAGCTCCTCGGCTTTGGCGCGCTGCATTTCGGGGCTGTCGTCCGAAAACAGGTCTATTTTATCCTCGGGAGGAATTGTGATTTTGCCGAGCTGCACCGCGCCTGAAACGGTCGGGCAGCGGTAAATAAAGCGACCCCAGTTGAAAAAGGTTTTGTAGTTGCAGTTGTCGTACAGTTCGGCGAGGCGCTCAGGCGAATAATCGCGATATTTCCAGTTTACGCCGAATTCTATCCATCCGCCGTGATATTGCTCTTCGTCTGTGTAGCGAACGACCGTGGTATGGATGTTATTTTCCTCAAGCAATTTCATTAATTCATCGTATTTATGGGAGTAAACGCCATAGTAGGAAATGCGTATGTCCGCATGGTAATCGAGGTTTTTAAACGTGTCTATTATCGATTGGCGGGGCATGACAACCGCGCCTGTGCATATCCTTACGAAACCGAATTGGCCCTTATACTCTCTTAAGGCTTCCATCACGGTTTCCAAATCTTTATAAAGAAACGGCTCGCCACCCATCAGGCAAACTTGCTCGAAACGGTCAAAGATTTTAAAAATTCTCGGCAGAGAGGCCAGAACGGTGTCTATATCCGCGTTCCAAAGTTTCTGTTCGGGAATCATAAGATAACACCCTTTGCATTTCAGCGGGCACGCGGTGGTCAGCATAACCCCTAGCCGCTCTTTTGACATATAATCTATCATAAGTTCCTCTCCTTTATTTTATCTGCTCGCCTGCAGGAAACCGCTTGGAAGCGTCGTCACTGCCGTGGTCGCCGGAGCAGCGGTCGCAAACCGACAAATAACGTTTGTTCGCGATTTCATGGAACTTCAGCCGCTTTTCCCTGCGGCTTTCGGCGCCAAGCAAATCCACGTAATCATCGGGATAGTCGGGTATAATACCAAGTTCCATGCCTCTTTGCGAGCGCTGGCACCAATGAACCGTTCCGTCGCGGGTGCGCCAGTTGCCTTTCATTATTCGCGTTATCCCGCAGTTTTTAAAGGTTCGCTCCAGTTCTTCCGGCATACGCCCGCGGGGTTCCCACTCCCCGAAATCCACCCATCCGCCATAATCCTGGTCTTCGCCGTAATATTTTATTACGCGCAGGTTAATGCCTTCGTCCCGCAATGTCTTATACAGTTCGGTGCTGCGTTCGGGCGCGATGCCGTAATTACTGGCGTGGACGATAATTCTGTTCTTATACCGTTTCAACGCGTCCAAAAGCTCTTTTGAAACAGGGATGGTGCTGTTAGTAAATACCATAAGGTTATTAAAATAATCGGAGTATTCAAAGGCAATATCTGTCAGCCCGGCAAGATGCGGGTTCAAAAACGGCTCCCCACCGCCCGACAGGTGAAGCAGGTCAACATAGTCAACAACACTAAAAAGCGCGTCAAAAACCCGGCGCGCTTCTCTGGGCGTCATATCAGGCAAAGGCTTATGCCCGGGTATAAACTCATCGCACAGCCTGCATTTTAAATTGCATCGCGTCGTTACCACAAGCGACATTTTGGAAATAATAAGCTTGTCAGTTTTATCGGACATACTGTTCCATCCATTCCTTCTCAAAATCCAAAGCGTATCCGCAGTTCATGAACGTGTCCCTGCACTCCGCCAATTCTTTAATCATCAGGCTTCGGCGGTCAAAACATTCGGCAATGCTATACCGGCTTATCTTCTCAACCATTGAAATCATGAACGAATGTTCGAAATACCTGAATATTGCCGCGCTGCCGTGGAATTTAGCGCTAAGCCATTCCGTGCGTTCACGGTAGACCCACAGATATTCGGCAAGCGTTTCTTTGTCCAACAATTGATGGTTGGTCGTCCATGCCGAATTGTTGGCCTCATGCCGCACAAACGTGTATTTTGCAAGCCCATGATACGCGACGTGCCCGGCGCCTGCCAAAACCTTATATATTAATTCAATATCGTCATATTTGTTGTCCTCGGAAAACCGAAGGTTTTTTATTAATTCGTGCCGGAACATTTTTGTTGGGAACTGCACGTTGAAGCGTTTGCGCCAAAGCATTTCCACGATGGCTTCCTCGGCCGTCATAATCCTTTTTTCGTCGAAAATTTTGTCGGTCGCACCGCAAATCGACACATCGGCTTCATTTTCGGTTATCAGATTATACAGAAACTCCAAAAAATCCGGCTCGACAAAGTCGTCATCGTCGATAAACGCTATATATTCGCCGGTAGCGGATTCAAGCCCCGCGTTACGGCCGCTTCCGATGTTACCGCGTTCACGGTGAATCACGCGAATACGCGAATCTTTAGCCGCGTATTCGTCGGCAATTGCTCCGCTGCGGTCCGTGGAACCATTATCCACAATAATGTATTCAAAATCCTTGAAGGTTTGATCGAGGACACCCTTAATCGCCCGCCTAACTAGAACTTCACGGTTGTAGGTCAGCATGATTACGGAAATTTTCAATCTTCCCACACTTTCCACGGCGCGTTTCCGCTGTTCCATAGATTCTCCAAAGCGCTTTTATCCCGCTGGGTGTCCATACACTGCCAATAGCCATAATGTTTATAAACGCCAAGCTTACCCATTACGCTTAACCGTTCGAGCGGCTCGCGCTCCAATATCGTATTGTCTTCGTCAAGGTAATCAAAAACTTCGGGTTCCATGACCATAAATCCTGCGTTGATCCAAGTGCCGTCCTCGGGCGCTTTTTCATGGAAGCCTGTAATCGTTCCATCGCGGTCGTTGATATCGAGCACGCCAAACCGAGCGCCTGGCTGAATCGCCGTCAAGGTGACCGTCTTGCCGGATTTCTCATGTGTTTCTATCAGCTTCGGCAGATTGATGTTCGATACACCGTCACCGTAAGTCATAAGAAACCGTTCGCCTTCAACATACTTCCGTATGCGCCGGATACGTCCGCCGGTTTGTGTGGCAGGCCCTGTATCCACGATCGTCACGCGCCACGGTTCGGCAATGTTGGAATGCACCGTCATTGCGCCGCCGTTGGAAAAATCAAACGTAACGTCGGAACGGTGCAGGTAGTAGTCGGCGAAATACTCCTTGATGAAATAGCCTTTGTAGCCGCAACAGAGAATGAAATCCTCAATACCATAGTGGGAGTAGAATTTCAATATATGCCACAGGATCGGCGCATCGCCGATCTCGATCATCGGTTTCGGCCGTAAGTGTGATTCTTCGCTTATGCGGGTACCGAACCCGCCGGCGAGTATGACTGTTTTCATTCGTTTACCCGCATGGTATAAATTTTTCATAACGACGGAATACCCAAAAGAACCGCGGAATAAACCTTCCGAGAACACAAACAAAAACAGCGAACCACTGTACAGGAAGTCCGCTGAAAAAGTTGTTTGTATCTAAAAAATTCGCTGAGTCGAGAGTTGGATTTACATTCGAGAGCGTAAGAGAGGACGCCAGACCGCAGACCGCAGACCGCAGACCGCAGACCGCAGACCGCAGACCGCAGACCGCAGAATTATTCGCGTTTTTTTGGTTTTGTCAAGGGGTGTTCTACGCAAAAAAAGTCCCTTTCTTTTTTCTAAATTATTTCGTGAAGATCACTTTTACTGCGGGTATTATAACATAGTCGCTCCTGAAAAAGTCTCACTATTTAAGGTTGTAGAGAGTATAGTGGGTCTTTTCCTAACAATATGATGTTCCTGAGCTGCGGATACAAAAAGCTCTCAGGAGCTTTCTCATATTGAAACCACACACCGCGAGGATTACATTATGAACGTCTCCAAGGATTTCACGCAGATAATTACGGCTCAGACGGTGATCCGATTTCATATGGCCGATTATCGGCTCTACGGTAACCTTTTGTCACACCATATCCAAGAAGTTCTCTCGCTCACCAGGACGAATATACACAGTCTTTTCCTCCTTGCTAAGTTGGCCTCTGTATTCCGTGTACTGCTTCTCCAGTTCCTCGTCCCGCAAACCTATGATCCGCCATCTTTCAGAAGAACTCCAAGCACAAGATCGGCGAAATGTGGGTTCATACAAATCGCGCGAGTGCGGCGTCAAAAGCGTTAGCGGTTATCCCTCGCTATTTTTTTCACAATTCGCCTTATCATTTTGAGCCTCAGCCATTTATCTTTGTAGAATTGCCGTAAATCTTCCGTCACAATTTTCCGAAGCAGTTTATAGTATGTGTATGTTATTTCCAATAAAAACCTATGTTTCCGCCAAAAATCAACATCGTAGAGATCGCTGTTAGGAGTTTCCATCGTTCGTAATAAATCCGTATCTTTATTTATACCGATCTTGCCGAACAATCGAACCTTCATCTCCCGGTTCATGTAGTACATATGTCCGACGTAAGAGCTCGCGTATTTATCCGGCGCCGTAAATGCCGTGTAAAATCCATCGTTCTGTGCTAGCCTGGGCATCAGTCTTTCGATTGCGTGCACTAAAAGTCCATCTATCTTAGGAAATGGCTCTTCCGGGAAATCTTCATAACGCCAATTGTAGCTCCTCAACGTATTAAGCGCTTTTGTTCGCGCCCAAAACATCCCTCCGAATGGAGCTATGGGATGGGGGTCGAGATAATCTTCTTCAATATTGAAGCGGCGCTTCAATATTATCCTGGTATTATCATAATTTTCCGCCCACTCATCTGCTATAACGCTAAATGATCCTCCAGCCACCGTAAAAGGAACCAAAAATCCTAATCTTGGGTTGTTATTAAAGGTTTCGATGACATTTTCCACAAAGGGAACAGAGTAAAGCAGGCTCGAAAAACAGTGTTCCCGAAAATCTGATCCAATAAGGTCAGCCTTTGTATAAGCCGTTTTTTTTCCGTGGACAAAACAGACTAAATCATATTGGTTAATTATTTCCCTGCATGTCACCAACAGCGCTGCGTTATCCCTGCCCCGGTTGGGCTGCGCTTTGTATATTGTTTTGTTGGGGTTGCCGGAGAAAAATCTTTCGCATTTTTCGCGCACACTTTCCGACGTATGCACTATTACGACGTCGATATACTCGGGAACTGCCCGGGAATATATGTGGCAATATTCAACCATGTCTTCATAATAAATATACATAATGACGGCCGCTTTAGAATGTATTTTTTGTCTCGGTGGCAACGCAGATGATAATATGAAGTTCAGATTCAGGTGATCGTTCAGCGTCGATAAATGCTGCGTTTTGAGCAGATCATCCCAAATTATATCCGCAAAATCGGGCTTATATTTTTCCAGGTAATCCATCAGGCGTTTAGTATGAAATCCCATCACTAAATCGCCCGCTGGGGACGATATGCGCTTAAAACCGTAAAAAAACTTTCTCTTTACTATCGGGCACTTGTTCTCCATAACATGTATATCGCTGATGAACGTAGGGTTATTATGAATCAACCTGTCATACTTCTCAAGGTTCATATATGCCGCCGATTTGAAGCCCTTGCCCTCAAAATATCCGGTTAACCTTGCCTCGCATCTTAATGAAGCATTTAGTAAATCTTTAAGAGACGGCAGGTTTATCCAATACTTGCGCCATGCATCCGAGGCCAGAATTTTCTTTCTGAAAACCATCCAGTAACTTTGGATATGCCTCGGAACTCTTGCATCCAGCCTGGGATGCATGTTGATTCCCCAAAAGTCACACGCGGCAGCGTTCATGGCGTCCCACATTTCCGAAAAGGGATATATCGGGCCGTAAAAACTGTTGTTGGTCAGCAGCAGTTCGTCGTATCGCGCGATATTGCCGTAACCGATGTGCTCGATGGCCGCTTTCCACGCGCCGAAATCGAAATCTTTATTTTCCCTCACAAGAAGCGTTACGCCTGCGGAGTCAAGCCTTCGTCTGCCCTCCTCGGATAATTCGCCGTTCACAACAACCATTATTTCCGACACGGCCTCTTTTATGCCGTTCAAACAATAAAGGGCATAATCGCGGACTTCGCCTTTGGAGTCGTAGTGCGCATATATCGCAAGTCGTTTTGAGGATTTGTTTTTCATAATTCACCACGGCAAAAATCAAAGCAACACATAATTATCACCGACATATTCCGCTATTTTATAATCAGGACTTTTTTCACCATTCGCCTTATCGTTTTAAGCCTCTGCCATTTATGATAATTGAAAAATTTAACATGCGCATTGTAACATATATAGGTAACATATATGGGGCATTGAGTGTTACTATGGTTACGGCGGTTACGGAAAAGCTTATCGCAGGCCCGTCCGGCAGCGCATACTCACATATGCTGCCATCGGGCGTTGCCTGAATAACAGGTTCGACAAAGGTCAGTTCGCGAGTCTCAACAAAACAGCCGAAGCGCTTTCGCCAACAGGCGTTTTGATATATCCGCTTACCGGCGTTGACGAACGCTTTCCGTTTGTGGATCCCGAGGCGCGGGAATTTACTGTCGGGAACACGGACGACTCGCGGGTTTTCTATACCGCATGTATGGAATGTTTATATAATGCGCGGCTTGAGCGCCGGTGTATACGAAGGGGTTGCGCAGGACACAAACTTACAGACGCGCGTTCAAGAATCTTACATTGTAAAAGGTATTTTTTCTCACGCACCTGCCGCCGTATCTGTTTCAGAGCTAATTCCGCGCTTTTTATACCTATTGACAATACGCTTTATTCCGCTGCACAGGGTAGGCTACGAACCGTATGCGGTGTACTTTCCTGTGCGCAAGAAATAATCAATAGATAATTCTCCTCCATCGAAGTTAATTTTGATATTTTTGTGGCTCATACAGAGAGCTTGACAGATTCAAAACAGATGATAGCATAACATACTATAGAGATATGGGTTATATGTTAATATGCGCTTGTAAACGAAAATAGCGTTTATTCGGCGAAAGGAAGCAGAAGGAACCATATGGGTAACGAACTGAAAACAAAGAGGATTCACATTGGGGGTATGACCTGTGTGAATTGCGAAACAAAAATTGAGCGCAAACTCCACAGTACCCCCGGCGTGAAAAAAGCGAAGGCGAGCTACAGTTTCGGAACGGCTACTGTAACTTACGACTCAGACGTTGTTTCGTTGGAAAATATCGCCGATGCCATTGAAAAATCGGGCTATAAAGTACTGACAGGCAATCGTCAGCCAAGATCCGATATTAGCCGTGTTATTGGATTCCTTATAATCATTGCGGCGGTTTATATGCTTCTGGAGCAGTTCGGGCTTTTGAATATGCTTGCGCCAAGCCGGTTAGCTGACGAAAGAATGGGGTATGGGATGCTGTTTGTGATTGGCTTGGCCACATCGGTTCACTGTATCGCCATGTGCGGCGGCATCAATTTATCCCAAAGCATACCGCGCGGAGATGAAAATGAAGACGGTAAGTTTGCCGCATTCAAGCCGGCTTTTCTGTATAATGCCGGCCGTGTGTTTTCGTATACGGCTGTCGGCTTCACAGTCGGCGCTCTCGGCTCGGCAATTACTTTTACCAACGCCATGCAGGGAGCCTTGAAATTAGCCGCGGGTGTATTTGTGGCCATTATGGGCATCAATATGCTGGACATCTTCCCGCGGCTTCGTGTACTAAACCCGGGGATGCCAAAATTCTTCGCTAAAAAGATCAACGCGGAAAAGGGGCAGAGTAAAAGCCCTTTGATTGTGGGTTTACTGAACGGCTTTATGCCGTGCGGCCCGTTGCAGGCCATGCAGATTTACGCGCTCTCTACCGGGAATCCGTTTACGGGCGCGTTATCTATGTTCCTGTTCAGTATCGGAACCGTTCCGTTGATGTTCGGGCTGGGAGCGTTCGGTTCGCTCATGGGAAAGAAGTTCGCGGGCAAGGCAATGTCGGCGGGCGCGGTTTTGGTTGTGGTTCTCGGCCTTTCGATGCTCCAGCAGGGCTGGAGTTTGTCCGGTTTCGCGGATATGTCCGGCTCTGCCGGCGATGTACAAAACGAATCCGCAGTTGTTGAGAATGAATATCAAATTATTTACAGCACGCTGACTGGAAGAAACTACCCGGCAATTACGGTGCAAGCCGGAACACCCGTTAGATGGATTATCGACGCGCCGCAGGGAAGCATAAACGGCTGCAATTACAGGATTTTTATAAGTGAATACGATATTGAGCATACATTTGAGCCCGGAGAAAACATCATCGAATTCATGCCGGACAATGAAGGGGTTTTCCGTTATGCCTGCTGGATGGGGATGATTCGAAGCGCCATTACCGTAGTTAATAATTAAGGTAACACATTGGAGCGTCAGGCTTATTGTTATAATGGCATCATTGCATTGAGCCAAAGTGAAAAAACGGGGTGAACCACATGGAAAATCAGGTTCTCAGCATCCGGGGGATGACATGCGTTGCCTGCGCTGCCCGGATCGAAAAATCCATCCAAAAAATGGACGGAATAGAAAGCGTGTCGGTTAATTACGCGACAGAGAAAGCTACAGTGGCATATGACCCGCAAAAATTACGGGCGTCCGCTATCAGGGAAGCCATTGAAAAAACGGGTTACAAGGCATTTGCCGTTTCTAAGGGGAATGCCGTTGATGAGGATAAAGCCCGGAAGGAAAAAGAAATCCAAACATTATGGATGAAATTCATCGTATCGGCTGTTCTGTGCCTGCCGCTTTTCTACATCGCAATGGCGCCGATGATAAAATTTGTCAATCTGCCATTCCCGCGGTCATTGGATATGATGAATTATCCGCTTACTTTCGCCTTGTTACAGTTGGCGCTAATGCTTCCCATTGTCATAGCCGGGCATAAATTCTATACAATCGGTTTCAAGGCAATGTGGCAGCGCAGCCCAAACATGGACTCGCTGATTGCCATCGGTACGTCGGCGGCTGTTATTTACAGTTTGTACAACACTTTTCTTATCGCGCGGGGGAGAATCTACGCGGCGGATATGCTTTATTTTGAGACGGCGGGAGTAATCGTCACATTGATTTTGCTCGGTAAAACCCTGGAAGCCATCACGAAAGGGAAAACGAGCGAAGCGCTGAAGAAGCTGCTGGGGCTTGCGCCGAAAACCGCCGTCATCGTACAAGGCGGCGAAGAAAAAGAGATTCCTGTAGACGAAGTGGAAATCGGAGATATTATTGTTGTGAAACCCGGCGCGAAAATCCCGGTGGACGGTACGCTGACGGCCGGACATTCTGCCGTGGATGAATCCATGCTGACCGGAGAGAGTATGCCGGTTGATAAATCCCCGGGCGCGCCGGTATACGCCGCCACCATCAACACCACCGGTACGTTCCGTTTCCGCGCGGATAAAATCGGCAGCGACACCGCGCTTGCGCAGATCATCAAGCTGGTGGAAGACGCGCAAGGCTCTAAAGCTCCCATCGCCGCAATCGGCGACAAAGTGGCCGCCTATTTCGTGCCTATTGTCTGCATTATCGCAATCATAGCGGGCATTGCTTGGTATTTGGCTGCGGGAAATATTGAACTTGCCTTAACGGTGTTTATTGCAGTGCTTGTAATCGCCTGCCCCTGCGCCCTCGGCCTGGCGACGCCCACCGCCATCATGGTCGGTACGGGTAAAGGCGCGGAGAACGGTATTTTGATAAAAAGCGGCCAGGCCCTCGAAATCGCGCATCAAGCCGACACCATCGTATTCGACAAAACCGGCACGATAACCGAAGGAAGGCCGCAAGTAACCGATATATTGGTCACTGAAGGCACGATCCCCGACGAGCTTCTGCAAATCACGGCATCAGCCGAAAAAGGCTCCGAGCATCCCCTCGGGCAAGCCATAGTAAACGGCGCAATAGAAAAGGGCCTCGAAATATTACCGGCCGACAGTTTTGATTCCATTACCGGACGCGGCATTGAGGCGGTTATAAACGGTCAGGCTATCCTCGCGGGAAACCGCAAATTGATGGAGGAGCGCGGCATTTCACTGTCCGCGCTGGAATCTGAGTCCGACAGGCTGGCGGAGAGCGGCAAAACCCCGATGTATGTCGCCGTTGACGGCGGATTGGCGGGTATCGTGGCTGTCGCCGATGTAGTAAAACCAAGCAGCAAATCTGCCATAGACGCTTTGCACGAAATGGGCGTACAAGTAGCCATGATTACGGGCGACAACAAAAAAACAGCGGCTGCCATTGCCGAACAAGTGGGTATCGACAAGGTGCTGGCAGAGGTTCTTCCGCAGGATAAGTCCGGAGAGGTAAAGAAACTTCAAGACGAAGGACGAAAGGTAGCGATGGTCGGCGACGGCATTAACGACGCGCCCGCTTTAACGCAAGCCGACATAGGTATCGCCATCGGTTCCGGCGCCGACGTGGCCATTGAATCGGCCGACATTGTGCTGATGCGCTCCGATTTAATGGATGTTCCGACAGCCATAAGGCTCAGCAAAAAAACAATCACCAACATAAAGCAAAATTTGTTTTGGGCGTTTCTTTACAATTCGACCCTAATTCCCGTCGCGGCAGGCGTACTGTACATTTTTGGCGGACCGCTCTTAAACCCCATGCTGGCGGCGGGCGCAATGGGGCTCAGTTCAATATCGGTGCTCTTAAACGCGCTTCGGTTGAAACGATTCAAGCCGTATACGGTGAGAAAGGCGGGAAATTAAATGAAAAAAAAACTGATATGCCTTGCGGCGGCGGTTGTATACGCCGTAATCGTTATATCAGCGGCCATGCTGCTTTCGGCGAATCCAAAGCTTGATGTTGTGGCAAACTATGCCGTCACATCTTTTGAGGCCCTTGGGGAAGCGGCGGAAATGACAACCCCCGACGGCGGGCCTTATGTGGTTTATTCGCCGGGCCATGCCGAACGGTTCTCTTATGGCGAGAACGTACAGCTTATATTCGACTCCGTTCCCTTTATCACCGCCGGATTTGATCCTGACAGGCTTGACGGAAATAATATTACCGCAAAATATGATTATATCGTACTTACCTCGGAAGGCACATCGGGTGTTGCAAGTGTAAATGGCGCAATCGATACAATGGAATCCATATTGAGAAACAACCGCCAGCACATTCATTATCACATGGATCACGATCTTTTTGAACTTCATCTGGGCGGCCATGCTTTCCGCTGGGCACGGGATTGGCGGAATAATACGCGGGGTATGACATTCGTGCTGAATCCTGAATCGTTCATCGAAGCGGGGCTTGACCCGGAAATGTTGGAAGGCTGGACATTGGCAAACGTCACGTTGAATCACGGCAGAGGAGATACGGTAGCGAGGCTTTTGAAGAATTATTCGTTCGCAATCGAGTAAAAAGTCGGATGGTTTCTATAAGGCTGTTTTGAGCGAACTCAAATTACGTAGTTATCCGCACTCTGTTCAGGGCCTTGATTCATTAAATCCTGTAGTGTTATTCCGTCAAAATACTCGTTCATAACCTTATTAAATCCATTCCATATCGGTAGGGTTTTACAATAATCAGCGCGGCTGCATTGATTTATTTCATCCTCCATGCAAGCCACGGGTACAAGGCTTCCCTCGGTAATTCGCAGTATTTGACCGACCGTATATTCTTCGGGTTCTTTCGCCAGCATATATCCGCCTTGTTTCCCGCGATTTGCGCGAAGGATGTTTGAAGCGTTCAGCAGGGAGACTATATGTTCTAAATATTGCTTTGATATCTCTTGCCTTTCGGCAATTTCTTTTAATGAGATAAAGCCTTCGCCCTTATGCTCTGCCAGATCAAGCAGCATTCGCAGCGCGTACCTTCCTTTTGTGGAGATTTTCATCCTATTTTCCCCCATCCCGACCCATGTTCCATTATCTCATTATGCGAAATCCGGCACAAGCGTTTTGGCCGATCAGTGGGTTGCTTATTTGATTTTTCGCGATTAAGCGATAAACTAGCAGGGTATGGATGATGTCCGTTCATAATGGAAACGCAAAAATATCGAGGAGGAATGGAAATGCTTGTCAGCGCCGCTGAAATGCTGAAGAAGGCCCGCGACGGGAATTACGCCGTCGGGCAGTTCAACATCAATAACCTGGAGTGGACGAAGGCGATACTTTTAACCGCACAGGAGACGAACAGCCCCGTAATCCTCGGGGTGTCGGAGGGCGCCGGGAAATACATGGCCGGCTTTAAGACGGTGACGGCGATGGCCCGCGCGATGGACGAGTCGCTCGGCATAACGGTTCCCGTAGCTCTGCATCTTGACCACGGTTCCTACGACGGATGCGTGAAATGCATCGAGGCGGGATTCACGAGCGTTATGTTCGACGGAAGCCATTTCCCCTTCGACGAAAACGTGGCAAAGACCAAGGCGGTCATCGAGCTCGCGCACAGTAAAGGTATCTCCGTCGAGGCCGAGGTCGGATCGATCGGAGGCGAGGAGGACGGAGTCGTCGGGGCGGGCGAGGTCGCCGATCCGGAGGAGTGCGGAAAGATCGCCGCGCTCGGCGTGGATTTCCTCGCGGCCGGCATAGGCAACATCCACGGCGTCTATCCCGCGAATTGGAAGGGATTGAACTTCGACGCGCTGGCCAAGATCCAGGACGCGACTAAAGGAATGCCGCTCGTCCTTCACGGCGGGACCGGCATTCCCGCGGAAATGATCCGGAAGGCGATAAGCCTCGGCGTCTCCAAAATCAACGTCAACACCGAATGCCAGCTCACCTTCGCGGCGGCAACCCGCAAGTACGTCGAGGCCGGCAAGGACAGGGAGGGCAAGGGCTTCGACCCGCGCAAACTGCTCGGGCCGGGGACGGACGCCATCAAAGCGACGGTCAAAGAGAAGATAGAACTCTTCGGCTCGGCGAACAAGGCGTAACGGCGAAATAAAATCGCGGCGAAGCAATCCGGGCCGGAAGCGATGGGCCGGATCGCTTCGCCGCTTGCGCAAAGACGATCGACAGTAGATGAGAAAAAACAGGCGGGCGTCCAGTATCATACCGTACCTTGCGACCGTGCTTTTCGCACTGGCCTTCCTGTATGCCGGAAGCGGCGTCGCCGTTCCGGGGATGGCGATCGACTATCGCGACGAGTACCTTACGGCCGAAGCCAGGGTGGGGAGGATAATCAACATCTCCGAGGACAGTTTCGCGGAGGAATGGAACAGCACGACGGTGACATTTGAAGCGCGGATCACGAAAGGCGCGGCGAAAAACGAGGCCATAACCGCTATACAGACGATCAGCGATTTTATAGACATGGAAACCAGGATCGTATCCGCCGGCAATAAGGTCATTTTGGCTTTGGACGCGGACGAATGGCACTTTGTCGACTATCTGAGAATAGATAAGATCCAACTGCTTGCCGCGGCGTTCGTCGTATTGCTTCTTCTTTTCGGCAGGGGCAAAGGGCTGGCCGCCATACTCGCCCTCGGTTTTACCTGCGCCGCGATTTTTGCCGTCTTCATACCGTCTATTCTGTCGGGGAAAAATATTTATATTTCGTCGGTTACCGTGTGCGTTTATTCAGTCATCGTAACGCTATTCCTGCTGAACGGCATAAATAAAAAATCGCTTGCCGCCGCGGCGGGCTGTTTCGGAGGCATCATCGCGGCGGGAATCCTGACGCTCGTAATGAACAGCGCGTTGGGGCTGACGGGGTTGACGGACACAGATGCGAGGTACTTGCTTCAGCTCCCCGCGCCGAACCCGATCGACCTCAAAGCCGTTATATTCGCGGGGATCATCATCGGCGCCGCCGGCGCGGTGATGGATGTCGCCATTTCAATTTCCTCCGCGCTGTGGGAGCTCAAAACGCAAGCGCCGAGGCTCCCGTTCAGGAAAATTTTCGCGTCCGGCTTGAACATCGGCAGGGACGTGATGGGTTCCATGACCAACACGCTCGTGCTCGCCTACATAGGCGGCTCGTTGCCGGTCATCCTGCTTTTGATCGTCCATGCCGGTTCATACACCGAGCTGCTGAACCGCGAGATGGTGATCGTCGAATTCCTTCAAGCCATCGCCGGCAGCATGGGAATATTATTAACAATGCCGCTCACGGCATTGACCTGCGCCGCGCTGTATTCGAAAAATTAAAGACGGGCCGCACTTCAAGTGGCGAACAGCTCGGTATTATTTGTCGTCTTTATTGCCAAGTAAGTTGATTGCTTCAATATTCCTTGAACTGTGAAGTATTCGGTAAACCTTAATGAGTTTATTTTTTTCGTCCGCTTCATAAAAGATCAAGTAGCGATCAACAATTACGCGACGAATTGTCGGACGGCTGCGATAAATCGTTCCTAATTTGGGAAACTTACAAATTTGTGACAAACGCTCGTCCAGTTCATCAAGAAAATCATTTGCCGCATTTAGTGAATATTGCGCGAGGTAATCAACGACTTCCAGTAAATCACTTTGAGCCAGTTCCAGAAAGCGAGAGCGGCACTTCATGACCGGCTTGATGTTTTTCCTGTTTCAGCCAGGCGTAATCTTGCTTCCTTAATCGCGTCCTGCCCGTCGATCCATTTTGCCTCCGGGCTTTGCGCTTGTTTAATTGCTTCCGTTATTTTCTCCTCAATGTATTTTTCGTGTAAATACTTTTGGTAGAGAGCATATTCCTCAAAATCAATAAGGACGGTATCCCCTCGCCCGCGATTCGTGAGGATAATGTGATCGCCTTGGTTTCTCACTATTTTCGCCAGTTGAGAATAATTATTGCGCAAGTCTCGTGATGGTCTGACATGGGTTGTATTCATGCTAATTAATAGCTCCTTTCGTTGCAATTGTATTGTATCACGAAATGACTACAATGCTTACATATGTTCATAGCAAATGTGTTTGTGTGTTCGCGGTATTCGATTATGCACGCGGAGGCTAAAGACCAAAGAAATATTATATATTGGCCTATCCTAAACAGCTTTGGCAATGTTTAAGCCTCCGAGTTCCGCATATTTGAAGAATGTGTGCGCATTGACCTGAAGTAAGCGTTCAAATAATGCTATCTCATCGTCCGTAAATCCGTCTTTGATAATCCATTCATACGATGGAAGGCTGCATCTTGCCGTGTCAAAACCATACGGCTTCGGGCGTTCGAAATGAACGAGCACCGTTTTTTCGCCGTCTGCTTCAATCAGGTGAGAATGGGTGACGAGAGTTTCGTCGGACAGCGTTATATATGGATACATCATTTTGACGGCCTCCTGCTGCAGCAGCGATTATTATCACGGATCCCCAGCGTTACTTCTACGCTTCTTAAAGTATACCGTATACCGGTTCTGACATTCAAGTTTTAAGCCGCGTCCAAAAGTGGTATGTAAATCCATATTTTCTCAAAACCCCTTGTTTTTGCATAAAATATATGTTAGTCTGCATAAAGACGTTATTTAAGACGTTTAAGCAAATATTTTTAATTTATAAGCGGATAATTTTTCATAAAAACTGCTTGTAAGAGGAGGATGGGTGACATGGTAGAAAAGGAGAAGTTTGGGCGGATCAGGGATATTTTCGGTTCCCTCGTGTTCGACAAGAGGGCGATGAAGGAGCGTCTTCCCGGCAATGTCTTCGCGAATCTGGAGGAGGCGATGGTCGGACGAAAGTCAATCGACTCCGGCGACGCGGACATAGTGGCGATGGCGATGAAGGATTGGGCTATAGCGAACGGAGCGACGCACTGGGCGCACTGGTTCCACCCCCTCACCGAGCTGTCGGCGGAGAAGCACATGGCTTTCACCCTGCCCTCGGATGACGGCACGCCTCTGGAGACCTTCAGGGGTTCCGATCTGATACAGGGCGAGCCTGACGCGTCGTCGTTCCCGTCGGCGGGGCGGCGCTCAACTTTCGAGGCGCGCGGTTACAGCGTGTGGGACATCAGCAGCAACGCCTTCATCGTCAAGAGCAAGAACGGCGGCACGCTCTGCATCCCGTCTGTGTTCCTGTCCTACGACGGCACGCCGCTCGACCTCAAGACTGGACTCCTGAGATCCCTCGACTCCGTCGAGACGCAGTCCCTCAAGCTGCTGCGGCTCTTCGGGCAGCGGGGCGTGAAATACGTCCGCATGACCGTCGGAGCGGAACAGGAATACTTCCTCCTCGACAGGCCGCGCGCCCAGGAGCGGCCGGACATACGCTTCTGCGGCAGGACGATCATCGGGGCGCAGCCCGCCAAGGATCAGAAGTTGGATCACCACTACTTCGGCGCGATACACTCTCGCGTCCTCGACTACATGGAGGACGTGGGGCAGGAGCTGGCGAAGCTGGGAATATCGCTTGCGACGCGGCATAACGAGGTCGCGCGCTGTCAGTTCGAGTTCGCCCCGCTGTTTGCCGAGGCAAATATCGCCTGCGATCAAAACCAGATAATGATGGAGACAATGCGCAAGAAGGCGCACGAACACGACCTCAGGCTGTTGTTTCACGAAAAGCCGTTCGACCATATGAACGGGAGCGGCAAGCACCTGAACTTCTCCCTGATGGACAGCGAGGGGCGCAACCTCCTCAAGCCGTCGACGAATCAGAGGAAGAACGTGGTGTTCCTAACTTTTCTTGCCTCGCTGGTGTACGGCGTCTCCAAACACTTCACCTTCCTCCACTCCGTGAACGCCACGGCTGGCAATATGCACAGGCTCGGAGGCCACGAGGCGCCGCCGGCGATACTGAGCATATACCTCGGAGAAGCGCTCTCCAACATGTTCAACGAACTGGTAAGCGGCCGGGCTGAATTCAAGAAGGGCGCGACGCTCGACCTCGGACTGGCGAAGCTGGCGAAGATCAATGCCCACGACAGCGACCGCAACAGGACGAGCCCCGTCGCCTTTACGGGGGACAAGTTCGAGTTCCGCGTCCCCGGAGCTTCGCAGGCTCTCGCGCTGCCAGTGACCGCGCTCTCTACAATATGGAGTTGGGGCATCAAGCGCGTCTCGGCGTTGATGGAGCGCGCGATAGAGGGCGGCGCCGATCCGCTGGACGCGGCTATCGGAGTCGTAATCGAAGTCATGAACGAATCGAAGGATATATTATTCGAGGGCGACGCCTACACCGAAGAATGGAGGGAAGAAGCCGGACGCCGCGGGCTGATAAAGTCGAATACCATCCCGCAGGCCATAGATCTGATGCTCGAACCCGCCACCGTTTTGATGCTGGAGGAAATGGGCGTCTACAAAAAGGACGAGATCGAGAGCATACGCGACATACGCATGGAGTCATTCTGCACGGCGCTGGAGGTCGAGTTCGTCATGATGTACGACATGCTGTACGAGGGTGTGCTGCCCGCTATATCGCGGCAGATGATCCTGGAGAAGGACTCTCTCTCGGCGGTAAGCGGCCTCGAATTGCCGGAGGAGGCCGGCCTCAGGGCATTCATCGCAAAGCTCGCAAAGGCGAAGGCGGAACTGCTGAAAGACTCGGAGCAACTGGCCGCGCTGAAGTCCCGTATCGCCGGCCTTGAGCCGCGCGAGCGCGCGGAGGTGATAGTGAACGAGATCGTCCCGATGATGCGGCGCGTGCGCGAGAAGTGCGACGCGGCGGAGTTGAACATCTGCCTCGACATCTGGCCGTATCCGATTTACAGGAATCTGCTTTCACTGTCGGCGTAAGGTGGTAAAATAAACCCGAAGAACTCAAAGCGGGAGAGATATGTTTACATGGCAATATTGGACGTGCTGGTTTTTCCTAACCCCGCCCTTCGCGAACCGACGGTCGAGGTTGCGGCGTTCGGCGAGGAACTGAAGCGCCTTGTGGCGGATATGTGGGAGACAATGTATCTGTCGAAGGGAGTCGGGCTCGCCGCGCCGCAGGTCGGGAGGCCGCTTAAGCTGTTCGTCTCGGACTGGGAAGGCTTCAAACGGGTTATTATCAACCCGGAGATCGTGGACAGGGAAGGAATTGAGGCAAAAGACGAAGGGTGCCTCAGCTTTCCCGGTATCTTCGAGGAAGTAAAGAGGCCGATGCGGATACGTATCCGTTATCAGGACGAAGACGGAGAGTTCCGCGATGAAACTGTGGAGGGGCATCTTGCCCGAGTGTACTCGCACGAGACGGATCACTTGAGCGGCAAACTGCTTATCGATCATCTGTCGGCTTTAAAGAGGGCGTTCATCAGGAAGAAATTGAGCAGGAAGGGGCGTTCGAGGGAATGAACGAACCCCTTCGGTATGCTTTCTTCGGCGCGGGAGTTTTCGCCGCTTTATGCCTCGAACTGCTGTCGAAATGGAAGGTTCCGTCGTGGATAGTCACCTCGCAGCCGAAGGCTTCCGGCAGGGGCAAAAAAATTTTACTGACTCCCGTCGGTGAAACGGCGCGGAACGTGAGCGGCCTGCGCGATGTACCTTTGCTGGAGGCCGCTTCCGCCTCGTCCGACGAGGCGGTCCTCAGGATGAAAAATGAGCTTCCCGTCAATTTTTCGTTTGTCGTCGATTTCGGGCAGTTGATAAGAGAGCCGTTGCTGGCGTGGGAGGAACGCGTCGGATGCCTCAATATTCATCCCTCGAAGCTTCCCATGTACAGGGGGGCGGCGCCGATTCAGAGGGCGCTGATGGATGGAGAGGCCGGCATTGGCGTCTCCGTGTTCAAGCTTGCTGCCCGGATGGACGCCGGCCCTATCCTCCTCTCGGAGACGATTCGGGTCGATCCGGACGACGACTTCGGCTCGCTCAGGAGCAAGGCGGCTCTTGCCGGAGTCCGCGCGTTTATCGATTTCGAATCGGCGAATCCGTTGGACTCCTGGGCCTTCGAGGCTCAGGATGACGCGCTGGCGACTTATGCCCCCAGAATATCGGCGGAGGAGGAGCGAATCGATTGGAAACGCCCGGCTCGCGAAATAGCGAACCGGGTGCGCGCCCTGTCGCCGAGGCCCGGCGCGTGGACTACGCTCCGCGGCAAGAGGCTTTTGATATTGAAGGCCCGCGAATCGGAACGCTCCGACGGGCATGAGGCTTACTCGCCCGGGGAACTGCGGTTTGACCGGGCCTGTTCGTCGGCACGCGCGGGCGAGGGATTCGTGGAGATAGTGACGGTGCAAACGGAAGGCGGGAGACCGCAGCCGGCGTCGGCATGGAGGAACGGTTTGCGGCCGGGCCCGGGGGAGAGTTTGGTATGACGAAGAAGTTTGAAAAGGGGACCGGGCCGGAGGGTTTGCGCGAGGAGCGCGTGGACAGCAGGACGATCTACGAGGGCAGGATACTGACCCTGAGAGTGGACAAGATCAGGCTTCCTGACGGGCGTGAGGCGTCCCGCGAGGTCGTGGCCCACGACAGGGCTGTGGTGATCGTTGCGGAGAATGAACGCCGGGAGTTGCTGATGATAAACCAGTTCCGCTATCCTGCCGGAGAGGTGATGATGGAACTGCCGGCCGGAATAGTGGATGACGGCGAGGACTGCATCACGGCGGCAGCGAGGGAACTTCGCGAGGAGACCGGCTGGAAACCCGGCCACATGGCCAAGATAGGAGAATTCTTCACGTCGCCAGGATTTTGCGACGAAAGGTTGATCATGTACTACGCGACGGACTTGACCTGGGACAAATTGCCTGAGGACGACGACGAGTTCATCGTGCCGTTATTTCTGTCTCCCGAAACGGCGTTCAAACTGGCGGAAGAGGGCCGCATCAGAGACGCTAAGAGCCTCTACGGCATCTACTGGTGGTTGTACAGGTCGCTGCGCGGAGAGGGAGCGTAAGGGGGTGAAAACATGAATCGAGCGGGCGGCGCGGCCCCCGGCGGGGACGAACCGGAAGCCTCGGTCAAGGACTTTCTGGAATACATGAATTATGAACGCGGCGCCAGTCCCCACACACTGAGGGCTTACAGGAACGACCTGTCATGCTGGCTGCGGTTCTGCGCCGAAACAGGCGGAAAACCATTCCCCGTGGAGCCCGCCGCGGTGACGAGATACATGACGAGGCTCGAAGCGGAAGGGCTGTCTTCCGGCACGAGAAACCGGCGGGCGGCAACTCTGGCGAGCTTCTCTAAATTCCTGATGTATGACGGAAGGGTCGAATCATACGAAGCTTTGCCGATGCCGAAGCGGGAAAAGACGCTTCCTCAGGTAATGACCGAGGGAGAGATAGACCGTCTGGTGAGCCCGGATGCCGGTGAGAGCGCGATAGGGATCCGTGACAGGACTATGATAGAGATGGCCTACGACTGCGGACTGAGGGCTTCGGAGCTGGTATACTTAAAAATGTCAGACATAGACGAACAGGGGGGCGTAATGTATATACGCGGGAAGGGCCGCCGCGAGCGGATAGTTCCCTTCGTGGGCGCTCTCAGAGGGGCGGTCAGGAACTATATCTCCGCGTCGCGCTCCAAACTCCCCTGCGTCAATGACGAGGGTTGGCTGTTTCTGTCGAGAAGCGGCCGACGGATGAACAGGCAGGACTTATGGAATATTTTAAAGCGGCGGGGCGCCGGCAAGGGAATCGCTTCTTCGCGCCTTCACCCGCACGTTTTGAGGCATTCTTTCGCGACGCACCTCCAGAGGAGGGGCATGGACCTGCGTACTTTACAAGAGCTGCTGGGACACTCGTCCATAGCGACGACCGAGAAGTACGCGCATCTCGATACAGAACTGAGGGATATATATGACAGTTATCACCCGCGAGCCGGAGAGGATGGGAACACTGATGAAAGAGAACAATGATATGGATGTGTCGCGCGCCGTAAGGCATGTGACCGAAGCTGTAACAGCAATCGAGGGGAAGGGCGCGCTTCGCCCGCGAGTCGGCATAATACTGGGTTCAGGACTTGGAGCCGTTGCCGACGCGGTATCGGATCCTGTCGCGATCCCTTACGGTGAGATACCGAACTGGCCGCCCGCGACCGCAATCGGCCACGCGGGCCGTCTGGTCATCGGAATGCTGGAGGGTACGCCTGTGGCGGTCATGCAGGGACGCGTCCACTTTTACGAAGGTTACGGGATGCAGGAGGTCATGTTCCCGACACGCGTGCTCGGCGAACTCGGAATCGGAACGCTGATAGTGACGAACGCTTCCGGCGGGGTAAACATCGGATACCGTCCCGGCGATTTGGTCGCGATATACGACCACATCAACTTTATGGGGACGAATCCTCTGATCGGCCCGAACGAGGAAAAGTGGGGGCCCAGATTCCCCGACATGACCTACGCTTATGACCAGGAATACCTGGAATTAATGGAACAGGCGGCAAGGGAGGAGGGGATATCCCTCCACAAAGGCGTTTATATGGCCTTTACGGGCCCCTGCTACGAGACGCCTGCGGAGATAAGGATGGTGCGCGCCATGGGCGCGGACGTAGTCGGCATGTCCACGGTGCCGGAGGTCATAGCGGCTAACCATATGAGCATACGGACGGCGGCGGTGTCCTGCGTATCCAACTTCGCCGCCGGTATCAAGGCGGAGAAGCTTCACCACCAGGAGGTCTTAGACGGGATGGCGCGAACCGCCGATTCACTGGCGCGGCTGATACGGGCTTTTTTAAGAGCGATGCCGTAAGGGTAACGATGGACGAAACGCGCGCGCCGCATGGCATCGCTTCGTTTATGCCGATATTGGAGCAAGAGGCGCGCAGGCTTGCTTACGGAAACGGCTTTACCACAGACGACCTAATCCAGGAGGGCGCCTTGGCGGCGATGTCGGCCCTGGATTCTTACGATCCCGATCGCGGGAGCCTAAGCGGATACGTCAGGATCTGCGCGCGAAACAGGATGATATCATATCTTCGCCGCAACGGGCATGAATTGCAGATGGGGGACGAGGCGCTCGGGGAACGGCTTGGCACGGCCGGGCCGCATGACCCGTTATACCTGCGCGAGGCGCTCTACTCATTGCTGGATCAACTTAGCGGATTCGAGACCGAGGCCCTCCACGCTTATCTGAGGGGCGGCAGTATTTCCGGAGCGGCGGAAATACTGGGATGCGACAGAAAGAGAGCCGACAACGCGCTTCAGCGGGTAAGGCAAAAGGCGCGCGGCATGGAGTGACGCTGTTGCCGTTACAGGGCCGATACCTATTTGACCGCTGTTGTGGTAAACTTGCGGAAGCTGAATGCGAACGTTGCGAATACCAGCTAAAAACGGGAGGAATGTTAAATAATGAGACGAAAAGCGGCAGCAATTCTATTTTTATTGTCAATAGCGGTGTTCTTGTCGCAGACTGCGGGCCCGGCCTGCGCCGCCTCAAGACACGAAGCGGCCATGGCGCGCTGGACCAAGACGGAGACAAGGCAAGGCAGCATGGGGGGCGAGTTCACGATAAAAGTGACGCTCTACACGTCAGAGTATATCGAAGCCCTGATGCAGAGCGAGGCCGAAAGAAACCTGTGGACGGCTTACGAGTTGGAGGACTATAAATACAATTTACTGAGAAACATGAACATGGAAGAGAATATCGCGATTCACATCGAGATGGAACAACTGGGCCCCACCGCTCACATGGCTCCGTTCGACGAGATGATCTCACTCTGGATAGGCAGGACGAGGCACAACCCGACGGACTATGACCACCGTTTTAACCTGCCCCTTCAGGGTAAGCGCGACGGCATGGTCTTCTTCCCGCGCTACAACGAAAGGACCGGGCAGCCCCTTATCGACAGAAACATGTCGCTCATACTCGTCGTAAGGGGCGCGATAAGCCCCGTGATTAACGCGACCGAATTGCGCTTCATTTGGGACGTTCAGGCGCAGGACGCCGTGAGCGCCGTGTCGGGTTCGGCCGCCAGCAGGCTTGAGATCGATCGCCTGATCAGACGATTGGAGAGGCTGGGCGAAGAGAGGGCCGGCCTGGAATCGGAGCTTGACGCCAAGGTTAGGGAGATCGCCGAGATCAATGCCAGGATAGAAGAACTACAGGGCAGGTAAGCAAAAAATCGTGAGTTTCAAACAGGAGGGGGACGTATAATTGAAACGAATAGGAGTTCTCACCAGCGGAGGAGACGCGCCGGGGATGAACCCGGCGATAAGGGCGGTTGTCCGGACGGCTATCTTCAAAGGGTTGGACGTTATCGGTATCAGGAGGGGGTACGAAGGGCTGCTCGACGGTGATGTAATGCCGATGACCGCGAGTTCCGTGGGGGGCATTATTCACAGGGGAGGCACAATCCTCCGCACGGCGCGCTGCGAGCGTTTCACGAAACCCGAAGGGGTGCGCGAGGGTTTAGCGCGCCTGAAGGAGTATGATATAGACGCCCTGGTGGTGATAGGCGGCGACGGTTCGTTCCGCGGGGCATACGAATTGCACAAACTGGGGTATCCCGTCGTCGGGGTTCCCGGAACAATCGACAACGACATGGCAGGCACCGATTGCACCATCGGCTTCGATACCGCTTGCAACACCGCCCTTGACTGCATACAAAAACTCCGGGACACCGCGTCGAGCCACGAACGACTCTTTCTCGTTGAGGTCATGGGCCGCCATGCGGGATTCCTCGCGCTGGAGGCCGCTGTTGCCGCCGGAGCGGAGTATGTGTTGGTCCCGGAGAGAAAATTCGATATCGAAGACCTCTGCAAAAAACTCAACTACGCCCATAAGAGGGGCAAGCACCATTCGCTGATAATCGTAGCGGAGGGAGTAATGACCGCGGCGGATCTTTCGGCGCAGTTGAAGGACACCGGAGGCTACGACGCGAGGATAATAGTATTGGGGCACATTCAGCGCGGCGGAAGCCCGTCGTCCTTCGACGCCGTACTCGCCTCGCGTCTCGGAGGCGGGGCGGTGGAAGCCGTGGTTCGCGGAGAGGCGGGCGTGATGGTCGGCAGAACTTCCGGCAATATTGTCACAAGCCCGATCCAGTGTTCCTGGGAGAATAAGAAGGATCTCGACGAGGATATGATGGAACTGGTGGAGATACTTGGAATCTGACGAAGATATAGAATGCTCGATCAGCGGCGTGCAGGTGCCATCACAAAGATAGTCTCGGGAGGAACCTCGGGAAGGGGCCCTTCGGTTTTATGCGGTGACGCTCTCTGGCGCGAAGCAGTGAGGTTGATTCGCGCGTCGGAGAGTGTCGCTGTGATCACGGGTTTTTTCGTGCCTTCCGCGGGAGCGGCGGAGACCGACGGCCCGGCCGGAAGCGTCGTCTTGGCGCGCGCGCTATTGGACTGCGGTTTACGGACGGAGATATGGACGGATTTCAGATGCGAGCCGGTGGTGCGGGCCTGCGCCGAAGCGATGGGCCATCCGGCAGTTCGCGTGAGGGATGTGTCCGGAATCGTAAACGAAGTTCACATCCCCGGCCTTCTGATTTACGTGGAACGGTTGGGGCGTTCGGCGAGCGGCGCTTATTACGACATGAGAGGAAACGATATATCGGCCTTCACGTCGCCGCTCGACGAGTTTGCCATACGCGGCGGTTCCGCGGTCATAGGTATCGGCGACGGGGGGAATGAGGTCGGCATGGGCAATTTCGCCGATTCACTCGCCGAGATCATGCCTGATTATGCCGAATGCCTCTCGACGGTTGGGGCGGACGTCGCTATTCCGGCGGATGTATCGAATTGGGGAGCTTACGGGCTGGTCGCCGCGTTGTCGTTGGACGCCGGCGTCTGGTTGGGGCATTCGGAGCCCGGCGAGATAAATATGGCGGAAGCGCTTCTGAAAGCGGGCGCCGTGGACGGGCTTCGAAAGACGGTGTCCGCGTCGGTGGATGGGTTTGATTTGCAGAAGCAGTTGGAAATTCTAACCGCCCTGCGCGGCTTGATGGTATCCGATGGCTGCTAATAATCGTAAATACGCCGATCCTATAGTATTCGTGGGCGTTATCGTGTTGGCGCTGGTCGTCGGTGTCTCGTGGAGCTTTCGGAGCAGCGATTTTATAGCCGGATCATTCAGGATAGAGGAGATTTATATCTGCGATGAGCTCGACGAGAATCTGAGGCCGATGAACATCGGCGCAAGCTTGCCCCCCGGTTCTCAGCAAGTTTGCCTGTGGTTCGGCTATTCGAAAGCGCGCCGGGGGGATTTGATCGAGATAGCGTGGTATCTCGGCGAGACAATGATCCAAAGGGAGACTCTGCGGTTGTCCGAATCGATGGGAGTGAAGGCGTTTTATCTTTTGAGGGAAGACGGCTCGTCATTGGAACCCGGCCTCTATTCCGTTCACATAAGCTGTAACGGCAGGGAGAGAACGACGGTAAATTTCGAAATAATAGAGGAGATAGAGGAATCGGACGTTTTTTTCCTGTTGGGAGATGACACGGTTATCTATGGGGTTGTCACGGAGTCGCCCGAGGCGGATTAATTGAGTTAGAAACGAACAAAATACGCAAAAAAGAGGAAGAGCTATTTCTTTTTTTCCGCGTACCGTATAAAATCATTGGGGTTAGACATGCCGAAGATGATCTCGTCATCATATCGGTATGATGTTCGAGGCCGGCTAGGAGGCATACCAGACAAAATGAATAATAATTTGGATTCGGAAGACGCAGCGCTTCAGGAATCGAGCGACGAAAAAGTGACGACAGTCACGCCCGACGCAGCGGAACAGAAAAATTCTTCAGCCTCTCGCGTTGATTTCATTAAACTCCAATCGATGTCAATAATAGAACTTCGCAAAGTTGCGCGCGGGATAGGGGTTACCAGCCCTACCACGCAGCGCAAGGACGATCTTATATTGAGCATTCTGGCGGCTCAGGCCTCTCAGATGGGATTTCGGTTCGGCGGAGGCACGCTGGAGTGCTTGCCGGAGGGATATGGTTTTCTGCGTCCGTTCGGCCTTCTGCCCAGTAATAACGACATATATGTATCCGCGTCACAGATAAGGCGTTTCGGCTTGAGAAACGGAGACGTGGTATGGGGCATGGTGCGGCCTCCGAGGGACCCCGAACACTACGAGGCGCTTATCAGGGTCGAGACCGTAAACTTCTCGGACCCTGAGGAGGCCCGCAGAAGGCCGATGTTCGAATCCCTGGTTCCTATTTTCCCCGACGAGAAAATCAACTTGGAAACAGAACAAAAGAGGCTCTCAACCAGGCTGGTGGATCTTTTCGTACCGATAGGGAAGGGACAGAGGGCTCTGATCGTCTCTCCGCCGAAAGCAGGTAAGACCACCCTCCTGAAACACCTCGCCAACGCAATCACGACAAATCACCCCGAAGTCATAATGATGGTGCTCCTCGTAGACGAAAGACCCGAAGAAGTAACGGACATGAGCCGCTCTGTCGATGGCGAGATCATCGCTTCCACATTCGACCGCCCGGCGGAGGAGCATATGAGGGTCGCTTCCCTTTCGCTTGAAAAAGCGAAGAGGCTCGTGGAAGTCGGTAAGGACGTCGTGCTGCTCCTCGATTCCATTACGCGGCTTGCCCGCGCGTCGAACCTGATTGTCCCTCCATCCGGCCGTACATTATCGGGAGGCATGGATCCCGCCGCGCTTTATTTCCCGAAAAAATTCTTCGGAGCGGCGAGAAATATTGAAAACGGCGGAAGTCTCACTATAATAGGAACGTCGTTGGTGGAGACGGGCAGCCGTATGGACGACGTCATATATGAAGAATTTAAGGGCACGGGCAACATGGAAGTGCATTTATCGCGAAAGATATCCGAGCAGCGGCTGTTTCCCGCCGTGGATATCACGCGTTCCGGGACGCGCAGGGAGGATCTGCTGATTCCCGACGATGAGCTGCAAAGGCTCTGGGCGCTCCGCCGAAAGATAGCGAATATGGACGAAGCGGAAGTTCTTGCGCTCATTATGGATAAATTGAAATTGACGCAATCCAACAAGGAATTCCTTGGCACCATTAAGGTTGGGTAGGTTAAAGTTTTTGCTTTGCCCCGCCCGGCATGAGGCGAGGAGGTTTCGGGATCGATGAAAAAAACAGGCTGGATCAAAAAAGCATTGCTGCTGGTGGTTTTGGCGATTACGCTCGCCCTGTCTTACTTCAGCATTAATTTCGCCGCCGAGCGCGCGGGCGCTTTTTGGTATATAGCGAGCGCCGCTTACGGAATCGACAGCGATTATTACTCCGGTTACGTAATAATCGACGCGATAGATTCCCGGGACGCAATCGGCCCCTTCAGGGGCGAACTGTCCATGATGAGCGACTACGTCGAAATGATGGAAGAAGGCGAGGACGATGGGTGGCTCATCAGGCCCGGCCTGTCCGATGAGGTATCCGGAGAATGGAGATTGCTGATCGTCAATTCGGGGGAGACCCTTTCAAAAATTTCCGAAGCCTATGGCGTATCGATTGAAAACATTATGAAAGCCAACGAACTCACGGATCAACACAGGATCCGTGAGGGACAGGCGCTATATTTGCCGGACGGCGATGGAACGGTGGAAGTCACGCTGCAGCACGTCCGCAACCTTAAAAACGCCGAAGTCGCGAAGCTGAAGCAGGCGCCTCCGGTCGAAATCACCGACTACGTCGTCAAAGCGGGCGATACGCTTTGGAATATCGCCAATGAATTTAACCTCGACATAAACTCGATCTTCGGCACTAACAAGTTATCAGAGGGGGATGTGCTCAAAGTTGGCTCCACGGTAAGAATTCCGAATCAGGACGGGATTTTCATTACGGTGAAGGACGGCCATACCCTCGAAAGACTCGCGAATGAGTACAGCATATACCAGGAGGCGATCATATCCGCCAACCGGCTCCCAGGAACTGTTCTGTCGAAGGATTCCGAGTTATTCCTTCCGGGCGCTACGGTCGCGACGACCGCAGCTTCGAGCGGCAGCAGAAATACGTCATCCAGTGTGACGGCGAGAAGGAGTTTCGCCTGGCCGGTGGTCGGCAGTATCTCAAGTCAATACGGCTGGCGCAGGGATCCTATAACGAGGAACAGGACTTTCCACTCAGGACTCGATATAAGAGCTCCGCGGGGAAGAACCATAGTCGCTGCGTCTGCCGGACGGGTCGTTCACGCCGGCCGTATGGGCGGCTACGGCCTTACGGTAGTCATATCTCACCCCGGCGGCATAACGACGCTGTACGGACATAACAGCAGATTGTTGGTCAACGTCGGCGCCAACGTCAACAGGGGACAGGCCATAGCGCAGATCGGCAGCACCGGCAGATCGACGGGCAATCATCTTCATTTTGAAGTGCGTTCGGGAGGAAAAGCGGTCAACCCGATCCAGTATTTAAGGTGAGTATTTAATTAATCCGGGAGTGACATTGACAAAATGAGTAAATTCATTTTCGTGACGGGAGGCGTTGTTTCATCGCTCGGCAAGGGGATAACGGCGGCTTCCTTGGGTACGTTGCTGAAAAGAAGAGGGTTTAAGGTTTCCATAATAAAAATGGATCCCTACCTAAATGTGGACGCGGGAACCATGAACCCCTTTCAGCACGGCGAGGTGTTCGTCACCGACGACGGAGCGGAGACCGATTTGGATCTCGGGCATTACGAGCGTTTCATAGACGAACCGCTTTCAAGCGACAACAGCGCCACTGCGGGTAAGATATACCAGGAAGTGATAAGGAAGGAACGTGCCGGGCACTACAACGGAGGAACCGTCCAAGTCATCCCTCACGTTACAAACGAGATACAGGAGAGCCTGATCCGCGTCGCGTCCGGCAGGGATGTCGTCATCGCCGAGATAGGGGGAACGGTCGGCGACATAGAAGGCCTGCCGTTTCTTGAAGCGATCAGGCAGATGCCAAGCAGGGCGGGGCGTTCAAATGTCATTTACTGTCACGTGACGCTCATCCCATTTATAGCCGCCGCCGGAGAACTCAAGACGAAACCGACCCAGCACAGCGTAAATGAACTTCGGCGCATAGGCATTCAGCCGGATATTATAGTCTGCCGTTCACAGGGCGCGCTCTCCTCCGAGATGAAGGACAAGATAGCGCTTTTCTGCAGCGTTTCCAGCGACAACATATTCGACGCAATCGACGCGGATTCCATCTATGGCGTTCCGATCAGCCTGCGGAACCAGGGATTGGACAGGACGGTGCTGGATAAATTGGGCCTCAGTTACGGCAGCGAACTTGAAATGGGGGAGTGGACGGATTTCCTCGACATGCAGGCGCATCCGAAGGGAGAGGTCGAGATAGCCCTGGTGGGTAAATACACCGGCATCAAGGATGCTTACCTGAGCGTAAACGAGGCGATACTCCACGCGTCGATACACAACGGCGTCGGCGTAAAACTCAGGCACATTGAAGCCGAGGATATAGAAAACCATGGCGCCGGCCTTCTAAAGGACGTGCACGGCGTTTTGGTGCCGGGAGGTTTCGGTTTGCGGGGCATGGAGGGAAAGATTGCGGCGGCGGGTTACGCCCGCAGTACGAATACTCCTTATCTGGGGCTGTGCCTCGGGCTCCAGGCGGCATTGATCGATTTTGCCAGAAACGTGGCGCAGCTCGCCTCGGCGAACAGCTCGGAAATGGACCCCGGCACTCCGAATCCCATAGTGCACATTATGGAAGATCAGAAGGGCGTCGGCGACCTCGGCGGCACCATGAGGCTCGGCGCGTATCCCTGCAAGCTCACGGAGGGAAGCCTGGCTCACAAAGCCTACGGGCGTCTCGAAATACGCGAGCGCCACCGCCATCGTTATGAGTTCAACAACTACTATAGGGAGAGGTTCGAATCCCTCGGCATGAAAGTGACGGGGTTTTACAGCGAAAAGGACCTGGCTGAAATATTCGAAATTACTTCGCATCCGTGGTTTGTCGGGGTTCAGTTCCATCCCGAATTTCTATCGCGCCCATTGCGCCCGCATCCGATGTTCAGGGATTTTATCGCGGCTGCCAAACGCCGCGCAGGATTATAGTCAGGTTAGGAGGATTGAAAATGAAACGTTCGCTTTTGCTCACCCTTGTTTTTGCTCTTTTGATATTCGCGGGCTTGGCATATGCCGCGGATGAGAGCGATATTGAGGGTTCCATCCATCAGGAATCTCTACAGAGGATAGAGACCATCGTCTACGGCGCGCCCGGAACCGGCGGTATGCTTTTGAGGCTTTCCAGGGTGGAGAGAGACCTCTTCGGAATGGAGCTTCCGGGCAGCCTTACCGAACGCCAGCAGGCCCTTCTCGCCTTTGTGGAGGACGGGACGCCCTCGCAGCCGTCGCTGGTATTCAAAATAGGCGTCGCCGAGTGCGTCACCATGACTAAAGTTAACCCTTCGCAGCCGTTGGCGGACAGAATGGCCGTCCTCGAAATATCGCTGGAGGGATCGCCCCAGGCGGGAGCGTTATCGGCGCGTTTGGAGCGAGTGCTTGCCAAGCTGCTGCCGAACGGCGTATTCTCAGTCCCCGCGACTGTCCCCGCGTCGACCGTGATAAAGGCTGCTTTCGCAAAAACACTGACGGTGCGCAATGTCGCGCAGGGAGACATAGTGGAACTCAACGTCACCGAGGATTATATCGTCGGCGGTACTCTTGTGGTTGCAAGGGGCAACAGAGTCTTCGGTGAAGTCACGAGGGTGAGAATGCCGCGCAGTTTTGGGAGGCCTTCCGAGATTAACGTCGAATTCAGGGAAGTGGAGACGTTAAGCGGCCGCCGGTTTCCCGTAACGCTTGGCCCGCAGGCGAAACGAGCTATGGAGATAGACGCCGGGACGGCGGGCGCAGCGGGCGCGTCGATTGCCGGGCTCGTACTGTTGGGGCCTCTGGGCCTCGCGGGAGGGTTTCTCGTGAGAGGCAGCGACAGGCAGATACCGGAAGGT
>Ga0099364_10001428_pt1 | contig 39528 bp, 39 predicted proteins | sample TergutTh196P3_FD_73070 | JGI IMG/M metagenome (GOLD analysis project Ga0099364, IMG submission 73070) | Microcerotermes parvus P3 segment gut microbial communities from Pointe-Noire, Republic of the Congo - Th196 P3 | ecosystem: Host-associated > Arthropoda: Insects > Digestive system > Gut ... | reverse complement strand
TATAACTACCGCTTCGACGACGCATCGTACCAGTGCTTGCGTACAAACCGTCCTCAAGATACGATGCTATCTGAACCAGTGTTTCAAGTTCCTTCGCCGAAGTCGCCTTGCCACTCACCGGGTTAACTTTGAACCCAACGTGGACGTGAACTCCACACGAGGCGTTAACTTTATGTCCCCGTTCGTTGAGAACCCGGCAAACCTCAATGACCTGCCGAATACCGTCCTCGCCTTTCAAGATAGGCAATACAATCTCGCAACCTTCGTGACCGGACAGGGCATTGATGCTCCCGTCAGATTTTGCTACCCAGCCTGCTGGAAGGTAGGGAACTTGAATACCGCTCCCGCTATAAGAATCTATGTTCAGTTCGTTCGCTCTCGGTACAGTCGTCTCAATCTCAATGCCGAATGTGAAGTGTTGAGCAATCCCGTTCGTGGTATCCGTTGTGTCTCTCTTGTTGGTCATTGGTCTGTGGCTACGCCCTGCGCTGTTTAGGTTGGTCTGGGACAACGTTGCCCCACGTACCAGTGCAGCCGACCGTATTAGTCAAGTATAAAAACAGCACACAACCCCCACTAAAACCCAATGCCAGCGTTTCGCTCCACTGCCCTCACGTTGCCTCGACAACCCGACACGCCTTCACACCCAAAGAGACGACGGAAACGCCACAGTGGGGCAAAGGAGTGGGATAAAGCAGACGGGGCAGAGAGAGGGTGGACATTCAAGTATTAGACGTTATGTCTTCTAGTCCGGCACATTCGTAGAGAGTTACAGTAGCGTCATAGCGGATCGTATTGAACGCTTGCTACTATCCGGGCTATTCGGGCTTCGTGTATTTGACAGCAGTCTTCGCAACCGCTTGAAAGAACGGGACTAATGAAACTAGACAAATCAACAATTCCCCTAACCCAAATAGTCCAAATGAAGCGGTGTTTCTTTTTCGTACTCATCGCAAGCCTCAATGTCTGCCCCGGCATCAATCAAAAACCGGGCGATTCTTGTATCACCCGTCAGGTGGAGCAGCATGGAACCATATCTGTCGATGGCGTTAATAGACTTGTTGCATAACCCTGATCTTGCTATAATTATAGGGCTACGGATAGAATTGTATCCGATTTTCCCTTTCCCGTCAAGGAGGACAAATGGCCCGCGTAGAGAAAAAATTGAAATTGTCGGACGAAAAGTTCAAACGCCGCATTGGAACGATCAAACCGGTCTTTCTCCTGATGCTCGACATTCTGCAAACCGCCTACGACACATTGCACCAGTCCGGCGGCAAACCACCCGACTTGTCCGTCGGCGATAAACTCCTCATCACCCTAAAATACTACCGAGAATACATGACCATGGAGTCCATCGCCGACGATTACGATTGCTCTAAAAGTGCCGTTTGCCGCTCCATTCATTGGGTCGAAGATGTTCTGTCCGCCGACGGTCGCTTTCAGTTGCCCGGTAAAAAAGCCCTGCAAGAAAACGAAGCTCAAACGGTCGAGTCCAACATAACCGCCCCCAAAACGGTAGCCATTGACGTAACGGAGCATCGCATCGAGCGTCCCCAAAAAATCAGGAAGACTACTATTCCGGCAAGAAAAAGTGCCATACCGTCAAGTCGCAGATCATTGCGGACGTTACAACACGATTGATTTACGATGTGGAAGAGGCACCGGGCAGTGTCCATGATTTTACGTTGTGTAAGGAGACGTTGCTGTTTGTGATGGTTTTGGCAGTGATCATTTTTGCGGACAGCGGTTATCAAGGCATTTTGGACTATCACGCAATGGAGTTTGATACCGATCAAGAAGAGCAAAAAAAAGGAATTGTCGGAGGCGGAGAAGTCGTTTAATCGTGAGTCATCTCGTCGGCGCATCGTGATTGAGAACATCAATGCCCAGATAAAGGTGTTCAAGATAATGTCCTATCCTTACCGGAATCGCCGACGCAGACATCTGTTGCGAACGAAACTCGTCTGTGCGATACTCAACGCAGAAAAAGCATGAAAATGGTTATGCAACAAGTTTAATCTCTTGTAATTGGCTGAAAATGTGCTATATTGCCTCCCGATGTTTGGAATACCATTCCGATTTCGTACCGGACGGATCAAATGCGGATACGACAACAAAGCCTCTGCTTTGCTTCAGTAAATGATTGTTTTTCATGAGACCATTAAATCACCATGTCTCCACCGTCAAAATCATATCAAGAAAAAATTCTCCAGAAAATTGATGAGTGGAAAAAAGAACTTCTTGACCTTTCCAATAGAAATCCGCTACTCAACTGCATAATTGACCCGTTACAAGGTCGTAAGACCGCAGGGCATGTAGTGGAAATCGTTTATCCCAATGGCACCTCACTCTGGAATTCACTCGTTGTCGAAACTGAAAAATCCTTGCCCAAATTGACATTTACATGGAAAAATAAGATTCTTGAAATCAACGACGACGAAGAGACTGAAGAGGAAAGTTCTGAGCAAATAAAGTTCAAATCGTTAGAAGAAGAAATCGAAGCCTGCCAAAACTCCGGCAACCTAAAAGCCAGGGACATTCTGACATCGCTTTCGGACAAACAACTTCGTCTCCGACTGAATTATTTGGCAAGACGCTCAAAAGAGTCACTTTCAGAACAAGGCATCAATGTCCTGTTTTTAACCTTTGGATTGTTGAAACGTAAAGACTCATCATCGAGCGACAGACTTTTGGATGCCCCGATTTTTTTAGTTCCCGCTGCATTGGAACGCCGCTCGCCCAGTTCGCCGTGGACACTCTCCATTGCGGAAAATGATCCGATACTGAACCTTTCTCTGACTGAATTACTACGTAAGGATTTCGGATTGACTTTACCGCCGATCCCCGAATCGGGATTTGAAAACATTGACGGTTGGATAGAGTACCTGGACGATTTGAACAGGAACGTTACTGAAAACCAAAATCCCTTATTCAAAGATTGGTCAGTTGCTCCACGAGTCGCTTTGGGAATTTTCGGATTCCAAAAGGTCGCCATGTGGCGTGATCTAGATGACAATGCCGAACGAATTGCTGGACATTCGATGTGCCGGTCTTTCGCCATCGGTGAATATGTTGCCCATGCAATCGACCTGCCGGAACCGAAAGAATTTGACCAAAAGACCAATCCCAAAGAGTTCTTTTCCATTCTCGATTGCGATAGTAGTCAATTCGAAGCCATTCTCGCAGTCAAGCGAGGCGCAAATCTGATTATTGACGGACCGCCGGGAACGGGAAAAAGTCAAACTATCGCTAATATCATTGCCGAATCTATCGCGTCGGGAAAGAGGGTTCTCTTTGTCAGTGCAAAGGCAGCTGCCCTCGAAGTCGTTAAGCGGCGTTTGGATCAATGCGGCATCGGCGATTTTTGTATTGATTGTCATGATGTCAAAAAGAATAAACGTTCGTTTATCAAAGAAATCGAACGTTGCCTGAAGTTGCCCCCCGTGCGGTACAACAGTCAAGAGCAAACATTTCTTGATCTGGCACGTTCAAGAAACGAGTTGAACTCTTATATTGATGCCCTCCATACCGGGCGGGGAGTAATAAATTGGACGGCATTTCAAGTCTACTCCGACATTTCTGCGTTGAAGGAAAAAGGAACTCCAGCATCGAATTGCGCTATCCAAACCCCGCTCAATATCGGCATGGAGAAATACAATCAATGGTTTTCAGTCATTGACAAGATACCGGCGTTAAAACACATCATTAATCATTATCAAACGAATCCGTGGCGGGATTGTACGCTCAACGACTTCCATCCACGCATTCAAGAAAATGTGCAATGCGATCTAAACCTGTTAATAACGACTCTAAATGAAGTCAAACCGGCATTGGCACGATTGAGGGAATGGAAATGTATGCCTACCGATCCGACCTACGATGGCTGGACGAAAGGATTGAAAACCACCGCCGTGATTCTGAACTATCCTCTCGTCTCTCCGCATTGGTTCAAAGAAGGTGCCGAAGCGGACATCGCCAAGGTCGAGGATATTGAAAAAAGAATCGGCGAATACGATCAATTCCGTAAAAAATATAATGATCTGGCGGAACAGGACGTATTGACAGCGAATGTCCATGTACTCGGTATTGCCGCCGAGTACCTCCGGCAATCCTGCGGTGTTTCTTCACCAAGCACGTTGCTGGAATGGCGAGAGGCATTGGAAAGCATTGCGAACCTCCTGAAGCAATGTGCCGATGAAATCGTCTCCTTGAAACAAACTACTTCCAGAGTGGGGCGAGAACTCGGCTTGGAAATTAACGACGAAACCGGTTTATTCTCGCTTTCCAAAGTTTTGACTGCCGTGCCTGTACTGTTGGAATCGCCTGTCTTGTTGGAAAGTTGGTTCGACCAAAATGTACGGAAATGCCTATTGGAAATCGTTCGGACATGTGCTGCAAGGGAGAAAAAGCATCGTGAGATAACGGACTTGCTAAAAAAACGTTTCAACGAAAAGGGATGGGGATCAGAGGGCAAAGCAGCGGTTCAAGAGACAAGTAGGTTTCAATCCTTCTGGAGCCGCTTGCCGTGGAACAAACAATGGCGGGAATTTTGGAAGACAGCAACGGCATTTTATCAACCTGGTTGTGTGCCGAAGACTGCACGCAGTCTATTCGACGACCTTGCGATGCTTGTCGAGTACCGTCAGACGGAAGAGATGCTGAATCAGGAACTTGTTGATGAACGCCAAAATATACCCACTGATGAGGATGGGAAGTACGATTGGGATCGCCTTGAAAGTGTTTTAGATGCTCTCGAAAAAATTAATACTGTGCTTCCCGTTTCCGAATCATTACGGAACGCACTTGAAACCTCGCATCCACTTTTGCGTCAGGATTGTGAACACTGTAACGAGAGAATCGCTATTTTGCGAAGTTGGATGACACAACTTACAGAACTATGGGGACGGATTCGTTTTGTGGAACGCTTTTCGGTCACAGATTCGGCATCGTTTCAATTCGTTCTGGCGATGATTGAGCAAGCCCAAATAACAGCGACTACAATAAACAAGCATTTGGATACGCTCCTGTCGTCAAACATTGCTTCTGAAAAGACTCCCCTCAAGACCGTCCAGACTTATATTGATTACTCCCGTGATCTCCAAGAGCGGCGACAAAATCTTCTTGATGCTCAACGCGAAATTACCGTCCTGCTGGGATTGGAACAAGACAGTGCTGACTCTGATGTTCCGTTTTTAATTCAAACAGAGGGACTGCCCGTCAGAAAAAATTGGCTCATGGTTACGGAACAGGCTCAAGCCTTCAAAGCGATGACAAGACTGTTTCAAAACAAGACTGCCGTCCTCGCTCCCCTTGTTACCGATAAACAAACTCGTGCGGATTTTGCCGTAGCCGATCAACAAGCCCGTCGTCTTCTTGAAAATGAATTCACCGAATGTTGGCAACGTGTTTGGGCAAACTTTGGAAGTATTGATCCTGCGAAAAAAACATTGTCGGAGATTCTCCACTGGGCAAATGAGCTTCTGAACGCGATTGACCTGCTTCCAGATAGGGTTCATCTGAATGAGGTACTCAAACAATTACGTTCTTTCGGACATGATTCTTTTTGCGAGGAAATCTTGCGTCATTCAATCCCCGCTGAATCGGCAGTCGAGGCGTTCAAATTGAGATTCCTGCAACGCTGGCTGGATGACCTTTACGCCAGTGTTCCCCAAGTAGCGAAGTTTCGACGTGAAGATCATGAACGTCTCATCGAACAATTCCGGTCTCTTGATTCGGATTACGTTTGCAATACGTGGAAACGTGTCCGGGAGACGCTGCTTGCCGTTTCGGATCGTCCCCATTTGAGTCCGCAATTGAATCAGGGTGTACTTGGCAACACGTCCGAACTTGGCATTATCAACCGCGAAATCCAAAAGAAAAGACGGCATTTATCGTTGCGACAACTTTTCAAAAAATGTCCGGGAGTTTTGCAAAAGATCAAACCGTGTATGATGATGAGTCCCTTGTCGGTCAGTACGATGCTTGAGGCAAGTGAGTATGAATTCGATTTGGTGATTTTCGATGAGGCATCTCAAGTTTTTCCATGGGACGCTATTGGTGCCGTGTATCGAGGCAAACAACTGGTGGTTGCAGGCGATCAGCAACAGCTTCCGCCGTCGGGTTATTTCCGTGTAACCAGTGATGATGACGAGGTCGACGAGGATTCCATTACCGATTACAGCAGTATTTTAGATGTCGTTAAGTCCGCCGGAATAAAATCCAAACGTTTGAAGTGGCACTATCGCCGCCGCCGCGAACAGTTGATCGCTTTCTCGAATCAACATTTTTACGATAACGAGTTAATCACGTTTCCCAGCGTGGAAGATGGTGCGGGACCGCCTGCGGTTGAGTTCCACTTTGTGAAAAACGGTATTTGGGGGCGACCGGACGGCAGCACAGCAGGTTCGTCTTTCAATCCTATTGAAGCAAAAGAAACCGCTCAACTTGTTTATGAGCATTTCAAGAAGTATCCAGAGAAATCATTAGGGGTTGTTACCGGCGGTAGTAGGCAACAAATCTGTGTCGAAGACGAAATTAACCTGTTGCGAAGGAAAGACCGATCCTTCAACGATTTTTGCAGCGACAACGCGGACGAACCATTCTTTGTTAAAAATTTGGAAACCGTTCAGGGAGACGAACGTGATGTCATTATTTTCAGCGTTGGCTACGGTCCGAACAAGGTGGGAAGAATCTCCATGAACTTCGGCCCGCTGAACAATGAGGGTGGAGAAAAACGCCTGAATGTCGCTGTAACCCGCGCGAGAGAAAAAGTACATTTGATAAGCTCTATTCAGTCAACGGATATAGATTTGAATCGTACCGCTAAACTCGGTCCCAAACGCCTCAAAGAGTACCTTGAATATGCGCAGTATGGTACTCAATCACTTCCGCAAGTTAACGCCGTAACGACAGAGACTTTCGATTCGGAATTTGAGCAACAAGTCGCGAGAGCGTTGGAGAAACGCGGATTGACGTTACATAGCCAGGTCGGTTGCAGTGGTTTTCGGATTGACCTGGCACTCATTGATCCCGAATATCCTGAACGATACGTACTCGGAATCGAGTGTGATGGAGCGACGTATCATCGAAGCGCAACGGCACGAGACCGAGATCGTTTGCGTCAGGATGTTCTCGAAAGTCTCGGTTGGAAAATCGTGCGAATCTGGTCATTCGATTGGATGCAAAATGCAGAACGACAGGTAGATCGCATTATCGAACACTATAATGCCAGACTAGAACAACTCAGACAAGGGCAAGTAGAAAAACCGAACGAACCTTCGCAAAAACCGGACGAGGAAAAGCCTATCATAATTGAGCCCAAAGGGTTCAAGACCTATCCTCGTCGTGCTAACATTGAAGATGTGCCTTATAGTGACGTTGCCGAGTGTATTATGGAGCAGTTGAGAGTAGGCGGTCGGATAAAGCGAGATGATTTGATCGTGGCTGTCGGCAAGCAATTGGGGTTCAACAGAACAGGCATCAAAATCAAAAGGCGGATTGGACGACAAATAGAAGATTTGATCAAAAAAAATATTGTTTCTACGAAGGAAGACGACCATGTTGTGTTGCAATAAGAAAGGCGGGTAGAATTTGGCGGCGTGAGTCCAAGGCAGAAGGCTAACGTTCCTTGCTTTTTAGAATCGAAAATCTTGCGGGGGGATTACTTGCTTTTTCCAAAATATGTGCTATACTCTCCTCAATATTTGGGATACGGCTCCGGTTGCGTACCGGGGCGATTAAATTTAAGAGTACGACAACAACTGTTAGAATCGCTTCGGCGAGCGGCAATTTTCTGCAAGCCAACCGGACAACCGGGTAGAAAATTATCGATGATTGATAGAGTTGCGTTGCTCCCGTCGAGGGAGTGCGCGTATCAATCTGCGGACATAATCAGCATTGCGACCATGCTCCCCAGGCGGTAGCGATCTAGTGATGCACCACTTTGGCTTGTGGGGTTAATCCGTTTCTAACAGACGTGCCGCTCCCATCTTGAGCGGACTCTTGTTGCCGAACTTGGTATTATCCCACACAGATGTTACCAACGCCGCTAAAAACCATCGGAGAATTACAGGAATGACTACATCACGTCAAAATTACGTTAAGTGTCCATGCTGCTGGGCAGAATTTCCCCTATCGGAGGTCATGTGGATTGCCGCAGACATCACACTAACAGACGATTGTTTCTCAGATGATGGAGGGAACGTAGAAACGCTACAGAAGCGATTTCTTCCCGAACGTTTTACGCCTGATTGTCGGGCGATTGATGAGAAAGAGCGAAAGTGCGAGCGGAACTTTGCCTGTAGGGAATGTTTCATGGAAATACCGCAGACGTACTTCGATAGCGAACCAATGTGTGTCCCAATGGTGGGAACGTCAGGTGCCGGTAAAACGTTTTTCCTGACAGCACTGCATAAGATGCTAAAAGAAAATCGGTTTGAAAAAGATTACGGGATGTCAGAATTATCTTACGTTACAGGACTACATGCATCGAAAAATACACAACTCGAAGAACAAGTCCAAAAACTATTTAGTCAGACCGTACTGTTTGAAGATTTTGTTGCACTTAGAGGTACTGAAGTAGGGGACCACGAAAAGACTCTGCATAGGGGCAAAATAAACGAGAAAACAGTTGCCCATCCTTTTACTTACGTCTTGGGAGTCGCCGAAAAAAAATACGCTCTCGGTTTGTATGACTGTAAGGGGTCGGTATTTACACAAGGCGGAGAAGACAGCATCGGAAGAGCGGAAAATGTTTTTACTGAGAGTGTTCGTGAGAGTGATTTCTTGTTTTTTTTGTATGACCCGACGCAAACCGAAAGTTGCGTTCTGGATTATACGAAACAAAGCGGACGAGAGATCCGGGATGCTGATGGGAACATTGATACAACAAAACTCAGGGGATTGGAAGGAAAAATTACGGAACCAACCACAAAGCTACTTTCCAGTAATGTTTTCGGTACAGTGGCGGGCTATATCAGAGGGTATTCAGAACTAACCGAAGGAGGGAAGTACACCAAACATATTTGCATTATCGTTACCAAAAGCGACGAATGGAAACAATGTCTCCCTCCTACAACACAAGAGATTCTGGATAGAATCCCAGAAATAGCAAAAATTCCCGATGTATCAGAAGAAGTGGAGAATTGGATAGGAAAATGTGACCCCGCTTTTGTGACGGCAGTGAAAGAGTTTGCGATACGTTATACATACATACCGGTTAGTGCCGCCGGAAGACCGGTAACACAGCATGATGGAGTTGAGGGTTACTACGTCAGAGGGAGCCGAGGGGAACCGTTGAAACCGAGTTGGGTTGACGTGCCGTTTTTAGTTGCACTCCAAAGTAAAGGACTGATAAATGTTTGAAATTGTTTACGGTAAAGAAGGAACAAGCGATTACATGGAACTTGCTAGTCCCGATAAGCGCCAGGGGATTGTTACGAAACAATTTCCGGTGATTCGAGCGTTGCTGTATCCGTGGGAGTCACGATTAGAATCAAAACCTATGGTTTTTTGCTTCACAAATGGTACGAACTACAAAGTTTTGTCCTGTATCAAATGGTTAGCGGGGCGAGCGGGTAACTACTTCGCCCAGCATTTGTTTTTTGAAGATGGAGACGAATTGATTGCCGCCGGACCAGCATGGCTGATCAAACGACGAAGGTTTTACATCGAAACGCTGACCGATTGGAGCAAAAGGGACAAAGACAAAACCGAGAAACACGATTGGAAACCGATTATCCGACCTTCAAATTATTGTATAGGCGAAAAGAATTTTGATCAAAACATTGAAGACAAGATCAAAGACATTGCAGATAAATGGAATAGAAATAACGAGCAGACATCAAATTCAAAGTTTGTTTTGCTGTTTGATCCGGCTCTGCACAACGATGAATATCGGCTTGATTTATTGTACGAACTGTATGCAAGAATAGATACGGAGAAACGATGGAGGTATTCTTTCTGCACGTTTGATGGGAAACGCAGTCAACCGCCGCCGAGATGGGACTTGGTTTTCGTCGCAGCCGATGACAAACAGACACAGGACTATTACACCAAAGAAAAATACGATTTTTTTGACTTGTAGAGAAACTAATCATGAGTAAAGATACATATCATTCAGCGTCGTCGGGTGGCAAACAGCCAAGCGCAGAAGTTGCGGTCGTAGAGAAAAGTTGTGAAGAGAAGTGTAAGGAGCGGTTCAGCCTTCTTGAACAAATTGCAAGATTCGAAGCGTTGACGCAAAACTCAAGAAAATCAATAGAAACACTAATAGAAAATATTTGCACTCAATACCAAAAAACAATAGATGCTTTGCGAAAAGACATTTCAGAAAAAGAAAGATTGCTTGAGGAGAAAAAAACTGCTACGGACAATGCTGACAGAAGATTTGAAATATCCGAAAGACGCGTCAACGAGATAAAACGAGAGCAAGCAGATGCCCTAAAAGAAGTCGAATATGAAAACGACAATCTTTTGAAAGTTAGCGAATCCCTCAAAGAAGCAGAAAGTCGTTACGCACAGATGAAACAAAAATATGATGGAATGGAGGTACAATATCGCCATGATGTGCAAATATTTGAAAAAGATGTAGCTAAATACCGTAAAGATGAGGTTGAATATCAAACAGCGCAGGAAAAATATAACAAAGAAGAAGTCAAATTTAACGAAACATTGCAAAAATTTAATAAAGATATTAAAAGAGCAGAACGTGCCAAGATAAAAAGTGGATTTTTTCAAAAACTTTGGTATGGGGTTTCCTGCATTGTGTCTCTATTTTTCCATGACAAGATTTCACAAGAGTCCGAGAACACAGCAGTAAAAGAAACCTATAAAAAATCCATAGAGGCAGAACAAAAATGTCAAGAAGTTCAAGAAAAATTTGGTCTGCGTCGGGAAAGAGAAACGCTAAAACAGAGAAGAGATACGTTGCACAAAAATGAAGAATTGCTAGGACAAAAAAGAAGGATGTTAAAGAATCGGGAAATAGCACTAGAACAGAAAGCAGGTGAAATAAAACGGGCATGCTCTGCCGTAAACAAAAGTGATAAAACAGCCAAAATTGCCAGAGCCGAATTCGAAAAAAATGAAGCCAATATCAAAAAAGCCAAAGATAAAAGTGAAAAGGTTAATGTCGATCTCAAAATAGCAGAGGAAAAACTTACTGCTATTGTTAAGGAGCAAAACACAACAGCCGAGGCATTAAAAAGGGCCGAAGCGGATGTTACCGAAGCAAAGGCAGGACTACGCAAAATTGAAGATAGATTCAGTCAAGAACTCAGTAACCATGATCAGATAGTCGAACAATTACAAAGAGCACTCGGCATTTTGAAATGGTACGAATTGCCAGATGGTAGAACAAGGCATGGAATTCCACTATTCCTACCCCCGGAGAAAGATAAATTAGGGCAAACATATCTCCCGTCGACAATATGGCATGTTCCGTTGCATCCAGGCATAACAGAAACGTTTGAACTAAAATCATTTCCCCAAGGCAAACAATGGACAATCACGGGCAAGCCGAACACATGGCAAATCATGGACAACAGTAAAGCAGTTATTTTAATTCGCAGAGAAGGTGAAAAACTCCAGTTCGAGTGGACGGAACATGTTGACTTTTCGAGTAAGGATAATGTCGTTCTTGCAGTAACTCACAACATAGATAAAGTCAATGAAATCAATATCGATATGACCGCCTGCTCGATACCAATAGCATACAGCACCCCTTAAATTGACGAATCTAACTTACAATGAAACGATCAGGACAAAGCATTTTATCAGACATTCGATTGGCGAACTTTAAAAAAGAACCGCTAAGGGATCGCCTTGCGCTTCTACTGGAACTGGACAAGTATAAAAAAGATATCTCCAGGATTGCCCGTGACCATCTGCCTAATGACATTGCAGAGCATGCCAAGGTGCGACTGCCTGAAATGAGCAAAATTGTCAATAAAATCAGCACTGAGAATGGCAAAGATTATGCTGATTCCATCAAAGAATTATCCGAATTGTGCGCCGAATTCAGAAAGTATTATCGGCATTCGGCTGAAGTATTACTAAAAATCCGAAGATTAGTAGAAGAAACGGAGAAGGAAACTATAAATCGGCGACCCGTAACAGAATTGGTAAAAACGAAACTCGACCAGTTGTTTGCAGGAGCGCAACAAGATTGGCAAGAAATTTATCCACAGGCAATTACGCAGACTGTCGGCGACATCGACCTGTACCTTGCCGAATTGCGGCATGTCAGTTCACTTAAAGATTTTCGATCTCCTGACTTCCTAAAAGTGTTGGAAAATCCAGATGCGTTCTGTTTTGGAACGACTCGGTCCTGGAATCAATTCGTTTATGAAAACGGCAATGCTCTGAACAACTATCCGCCTTCTCTTCTTCTTACCGAAAGTATCCTAACTCTCTTGAGCAAAGATACTACGGGATTAGCAAGTGTTCCCGAATTTGTTCTGATGAAATCAAATAGACAGTATTACGAAGAGACTAGATTGCGCAGCGGAAGGATTCGGAATCAAATCCTACAATTCCGGCGTAACTACAAAGTCACGGATCCTTACATTGATACGATTAACAAAAAGATAACCGACATTGCAGATTCAGCAACTTCTCATCGGCAAGCGATGCTTGCTCTTTTATATCTATTAGAACAAATAGCCGATGAAAAATCTGAATCGCCATGTCTTCGGTTGCATATTACAGGTACTCTTCTCAATGATGTAATTTTATCCCATCGGGATTTTTTATATTGTACGGTATCGTGGAGGTATCGATCTCATACGTTCTTAACGATGTTCAATGATACTCGCTGTTCGAATCAAAAATGTACCCGTTGCAAAGAGGCAGAAAAATTGTTAGCGGAATTTCCGATTAATAGTTTACGCCGTGCAGCACAAACTTTATCGGCAACCTTGTTGCCGGAGCCGTCGGGAGAATTGCGGAATCGTAATCTAATGGTCGAGTACGTTTGGGTTGGCTGGGCAGATCGCGATGAACCGATCCGCCCGGAAGTGATAATTCGTATCAAACAGGAAAACATACCGAAAACAAATTTTGAATCTGCTCTCTATGCCAAGTTACCGGATATTGATGTCATGTCGGTGGTCGGCAATTTAACTGAAAACCAGGCGGGAATTGTACCTGCCAATCATAAATATTTTTACCACCAGGGCAAATATATTGAACGTCGTCCTCATCGTCAGAAAATCGCAAATACGGATTTTCAGTGAGTTTCAGTTCTTTTCCGGCGAAAAATACGATCTTTTGCTCTTTATCATAAAATGGTTTTGCTATCGAAAGTTCCATGACAATGTCCTCTACTAGGTTATTTCTGTTAGGTAGATTTCTAAAGTTACAAAACAAGAGTCTATCAGAATCCAAGAAAAATCATAGAGAACACTTCAAAAGTTAAATATAAAACATTTTATATTTAACTTTTTACGGGTTCTGTTTCGTCAATGCTGTACGCGAGTTTTGCCGAAAAGAATCCCTCCGTGTAACGAAGTTCCATAAATCCTGGCGGGAGCGAGTTGTCCATTTGAACATCGGCAATGCAATCTATTTCCAGCAATCGCTTTTGGATTGTTTTAGGAGGCGTGCCTATCGTGCCTTTATTTATCAAATCGTCAAGATCCGGCGCGTAAAACATCGTGAACTGATCATATAATTGGTGTTCAAAACATTCTTTGCCGAGCTATTAAAGTCGCTCGCTGAACTAGTGCAGGTGTTGTCATTTTTTCAAAAAAGGGTCATTTCTATCGCATCATAGAAATACAAAACAGAATCAAAACTGATCCATTTCAAGAATTTTATCGATGCATCGTAGATTTCCAACACGTTTTTCACTTCCCCACATTTCTGCGGCTTTTGCTTGATTTGCTGGCGTGTTTTCCAGCCTTGTTTTTTTAACGCTTTGAGCACTTCGTCTATCTTTGTGAAAATAACCGAGACTTCTTTACCAGCAGTCAAAAACGCCAAAACAAAGCAATCGAACTGATCCTCGTACTCGGCAAAGGACATATCGGGCATCTTGTGCGACTTGAATGATGGATGTGTGGGGGAGTCAAGAATACTACTGACGACGTATTGACGAATTCCGTTACTGTAACGAGACCGGGACATAGGAAGGAGGGATAAAATCAACCGACGATCAGATTGAAAGTGCCAAAATTATCTTATGACATGACGATTACGTAAGATTGTGGTTCATAGAATAGGTACATTTGTCGGACTTGGACAGTGAGGCAAGTATTGTATGGTATCTTGCCGGATCGGTGGCAACCGAAGATGCAACGCAGATGCAGTAAATCGGAACGCCCGAAAAAGGCAAGAGACATGCATGCTGGAGTGGTTACGAAAAAACACGAAATGTACTCGCGCCTATGAGATTATAACTTAACCGCAATTAAGATATTTCGTGCAACATCTCCGGATTTCTATGAAGTTTAACAAAACAATAACCCGATTCTGAATTTAATGGATACTTTTGATTTCTAATCCTAATTAATTCTGATAAAGAATTATGATTTACATTTCCAATTGGTTGGAAGTTTTCTCTGGCATCAGGGCAAACATAAATATCACCATTGTTTTCGACAGTTACTCCAAACCTGTAAATTCCACATTGTCCTTTGGGGGTTGCAGATGTAAAGGGACGAGAAGAGTATTTGTTTCCTATGACTTGAAGTTTTTCGACATCGGAGCCAACCAGATATTCCCAAGTTCCTACAGATCCTCCAGTTTTTACTGGAGAACGGCAGGTATAAAATATAAAGTGTTCCCGACAAAAATTATAGACATCTTCTATTGAATCGATTGTCTGCTTCGTAACAACAGAGTTTATGCCCAGACGTGAAATAATTTTATTGCCTACCCCTTCCGGTCTGTGAAAATCGTTTAGCAAATTTTCCAAATTCCGTCTGAATACAGGATAGGAATCTTTGATACCTACCATTTTTTCATAAACAGAAGGATCGAGAGAATCTGCTTTCAAATAAAGTGATATAGGAAGTTGTCTTATCCGGTGTATTTTTTCGTTATTCAGATGAAATCCGTTTGTAGTTATTACAATCCAATAACCCAATTTGGCGGCATATTCAATCGTACTCCAAAAATTTTCGTCAAGAAAAGGCTCTCCACGTCCGGGAATTACGAGCGTTTTTGCCCCTAAATTTTTTGCCTCGTCAAGCAACATCTTCCTCTTGTCCAAACTCAGATCATATCTTGTTTTAGTATTCAAATCGTACAAACCCACGAAACAGTAGAGACACCCGTAATGGCAGCTCGATGTAAAATTCAACGCCAAATAAAATATTTCATTTTCGGTATATCGTTCATATACTTCTTGGTTGTGATGATAACCTTTGATTATTACGTTGCACATAACTTGCAGTTCTCGCTTATTCCTTGTTTTTGCTTTTTTTTAGATAAAACTTTGTGTCATTTATTAGATTGTGAGATTGACAGACATTTTTCAATTCTGACGCTAAATCTTCAAACTCTCCTAAATCGTCTTGATGCTCGGGCTGTTTGTAAATATGACGCAATTCAGGTGATGTAATCATGCCATATTCATAGCCATGGAAAGCAAACATCTTGAAAAATTTGTACAACTCTCCAAGAGGCCTATAAAGGGAAAGATCGTTTAAAAGCCGCATGAAAAAATCAAGTATGAGAGGATTTCTAAATTTGAAGCATTGAAGATTTCCCGCAATTTCATCTGCTGCTCTATTTTGGGAAAAGGAAAGATCGTTTATTTTTTTGTCCATTGCTTGCTTGATCAAGTCATGACAATTGATGAACGCCACAATACCTTCTGCTTGATTGGTGTCTGAACATAGCGTCGCCAGTTCATAATCTACTATAGCAAAATACAGTGGTGCTTCTTGTATTTGGTGTCTATTTAGTTTACAAACATCGTTTAAGCACGAGAAAAAATATTCTATTGATTGGTGATATTCATCCCACGGAACAGAGACAGCGGGAACGTGCCAAGCCATTTGTCGCATTAAATTATTTTCCAAATACAAAAATTCAACAATAAGAGTTGTACCTCCTTCTTTTTTCTTTCGTAAAGACTCAATAAACGGTTCGCAAAATATTTTAGCCCATTCTGGCGTTGTTTCCTCGTTATAAATGCCCCATGTTTCTCGAAAAGAATGCAATAATGGTGTAACTAAACACAATCTTATGCTTTGTTTTGCGGTTTCGACTAGCCTGCGTATCTCATACTCATAAGCTGTAAAGTTTCCAATAAGCACGAAACTTTTTTGTTCGATTACAGTATCCTCTCTTTTAGCCAATTGTTCTTTAAGGTCTTCAGTTTTGTCCATTTGTTCCTTAAATCTTTTGTCTTCTATAGTCTTTTGTTTTTTGGATTGTTGTATATGAAAAATAAATATCCCTACAGCTATCAGAATCCCCACTATTCCGATCGCCAAACCTGCTATTCCGATCGCCAAACCTACCCATTCACCCTGTGGAGGTACAGTAGTCCCCTCTGTCCCTACATCTTGCCCGAATCCTAACACAGGCATTATTAAGAAAAGAAACATGATTAGTATGTTATTTTTCATCTTTAATTAATTGGTTTATGAAATCGTTATTTATAAAATCAGTCGCCCCGTGTTGAAAATCTTGCGGAATTACATTAGAGAGAATCATTGACTGCAAAACATTTTCTGCGCCAATTGGATTCACCACCCCGTCAGGCGAATAGAAGTCTTGTAATTTCACAAGAGTTGCCTTATACTGCTCAGCATCTATTCCGATCACTTCTGGCGGAAGAATGGACACAATCTCTTCCGGCGTATGTTCTTGTATAAATCTTAACGCCCGATGAATAGCGTTTACCACTTTTTGAACTGTTTGCGGTTTTCCCTCAATAACATCTTGTCGCGTTACTATTCCCGCCTGATTGTAAGGTCCACCAAAAATACTTACAGTACCTTGACGTGAGTTTAATTCAAGTAATTCAAATGCCTCACCAGCGTCAATCAATATTGTTGCAAAAGGCTCAAGGGCTATTCCTGCATCTATGCTATTGTTAGCAAGTGCTGCCGGTAGAGCTGCTGCCCCCACATTCATCACATTGACATCATTGTGGTTCACACCATTTTTTTCAAGTAAATAATTCAAAACCATGTGAGTTGCAGATCCTCTTGATGTAACACCAATAGTCATTCCTTTTAAATCGGACACATCTTTTACTCTACCCCTATGCCTCTCGTTTACTAGCAACACCATTCCGGGTGTTTGATTCATAAGAACCACCATACGGAAATCAGTTTCGCCTTGTAGAGCCAACTTAAACGCGTGATCAATACTGATCGCACTAAAATCTACTTGCCTTGAGACCAATGCGGTGGCGGTTGCTGTGCCGCCAGAAACATAAATGGTTCTTACATTCAAACCTTCATCCTTGAAATAACCAAGCCGATCTGCAATATCGTAAGGTAGGAAATGAACTATATTTCCGCCAGTAGCGATTCTAATTTCATCGTCATTTTTTCTGTTAGAAAACAGAAAAAATAATCCCAATAACACCAATAATACCAATAAAGCAACTAATGCCTGTTTCATAACTATCTCCATTTAATAATTTTCGGTTCTAACACTCTGATTATGCTGTCTATTACCAGTGTGACTACCATTAAAATGACGATTCCACCATAGACTGCCGTTGAATTAAACATAGCCTGTGCGTTGTTTATGAGAAATCCCAACCCCTCGTTGGCACCAATGTACTCCCCGAGTATGGCAGATATTATTGCGTATGCCACCGACAGACGTAGGCTCGCAAACAACCAACCAAAAATGGCTGGAAAATAGACGTTTTTAAGGACTTGGATTTTCGTAGCACCGAGAGTTTTGGAGTTTTTCAATAGAATGGGATTAATTTCTTTTATTCCATGATAAATATTGAAAAACACCACAAAAAACACCATCGATACAACAATAACGACCTTAGATGATAAACCGAAGCCAAACCACAACATAATAACCGGCGCAAATGCCAATCGAGGCATAGCATTAAACATTGACACAAACGGCTGGAAAATTTCATCAATTGTCGTGTTTAGGGCAAATATAATGCCGAATACAACCCCCAAAAAACCACCTAATAAAAGCCCCCAAAAGGCAGCATTTAATGTTGCCAATAGATGAGTCAGTAAAAAACCATCTCTAAATCCGTTAATAATATAATCGGATATTTGAGTAGGAGAACTTGTATACAACGGCCTTATCACTTCATATCGGGCGACCAATTCCCATAAGCACAGAAATACAAAAACAACAAGACATTGTGTAGCCAGAATATAAAATTTCCTCACCATACCTCCACTATTTTTGTAGTTAGCATTTTAACAGATTGATAAAAATCATCATTTTGGAACTGAGAATAAAAATCTTTTTCGGGACAGAAACTTTCCTCAAATAACACATGGGAAGGACTTTTAGAGAAAACTATTACTCGGCTCGACATCGACACAGCTTCTTGGACATCGTGGGTAATTAGCACCATTGCCTGTTTCATATCTCTCTGAATGTTGTACAACACAGACTGTATATTTCGTTTTGTGTCAGTATCCAAGCCGGTGAAAGGTTCATCAAAAAAAACAATATCCGGCTGTGTAACCATGGCAGAAGCTATTGCCACCCGCTTCTTCATTCCTTGCGACAATTTATTCGGATAATAGTTTGAAAAACCATCTAACCCTATCGTTTTCAGCCAAAAAGAAATTCTTTTCTTTCTCTCCGAAAAATTTACTTTCTTAATAACAAGCGGATATTCCAAATTTTGATACACGGTCTTCCATGGCACTAAAAAATCTTCTTGCCAAACAACTGCAATACTATAACTGGACAGATCATTACTTGGAGATCTCACAGAAATACTGCCTCGGTCAATTTCTTTATGTCCTAATATGAGATCTATCAACGTTGATTTTCCGCAACCGGAAGGTCCCAGTATTGAAATGAATTCATTTGAGCAAACATTGAGTGTTAGTCCATCTATCACAAGCAGACTCTCTTTGCAATTCTGAAAGGATTTGGAAATATCCTTCACCACTATCAATATGCTATCTTCGTTCATCAATCAAAAATCACTTCTTCTCCACAACTTCCAGCATCACGGCCACCTCGCGTCTTGCACCCATCATTTCCATTTCGACAATAGCCTGACGTTTGTGGCGATTGATTTTCCTAATCCGCCCTTCCAAACCCATCAACGCACCGGATGTAATCCGTATCGCATCGCCTTCAATAAATCCTACCGAGCCCACGACACAGAAATCCGCGTCAAATAAACGTTCCCAATACAAACGCTCTCCTTCACGAATTACCACATCCCTTTCATCGTCGCCGTAGTGGAGGATTGAGCAAATATCCTTCACATTCTCCAATGCCTTCGCCAGCCTGCCCACTATCAAATCCGGTTCAATTCCAGTCTGTACGAAAACATAACCCGGAAACAACGGTTTGCGTATCTTATAAATCACGCCCTTGTTTCTAAACGGCGTTTCTTTCGTCGGGACAAAGGGTAAATATTCCTCGGCATCCAGTTTTTCCTTAAGCGTCTGGACAAGTTTCTCTTCCGAGCCAGTCCGAGCAAACAACACCACCCAATTTTTCATTGCTTCTCCTCCGAGACGTAGCGTTGCCATTTCGCCTTCAATACGGCGACTGAACTTTTACCCAATGCCCCTGCTGACGATAACGTGTCCAAGCCAGCGATTAACGCTTACAGGCGCTGTCTGCACGGGGAATCGCAACGGCAACTCCCACGCTACCTGGTATTTTAGGCTATTTTTCTGGCTTGCCTATCCCCCCTTCTGGGCAAATCAAGCCGGGCGGACACGCTCAGGGCGATATAACCGCGCTGTATTTTGGAGGACTTTGAAGACTTTGCTGGCGGAGTTCGAGGCTTCGCCAGAGTATTTTTATTGACAGAGACAAACGTATCACATTTTTCAATATCCGTGAAACAAAAGTTAGATGAATTTGTCGAAAATTTGGAGAGGGTAGTACCAAATTAGCAAGGAAGTGTCGCGAAATGCTGTATTTTCAAGACTTCGCGTTATTTTCGGCAGATTTCCGGTTATGCAAGGACGGTAAACGTCACAGGGTCTTGCATCCCTATGTTTTCAGGTCCCATGTACTCACTTGGGAAGGAAAGCCTGCTAATTTGTCGCTACTCTCACAAAATCAAAGCAAATAGTGTGGTTTTGCAGCGATCTAGCCTATTCCACACACCGCCACCAAAACCGTATTTTACTGCTCTGGCGGATAAAAGTTCACAGAGTTCGGTTCGTAAGAGCCGGTGTGAGTCCGAAAATACCGGAATCGACGCTCAGGGCTTTGTTTGTTTGGTGATAACATTTATTTGTTTGTTTGGTGATAACATTTATTTGTTTGTTTGGTGATAACATTTATTTGTTTGTTTGGTGATAACATTTATTTGTTTGTTTGGTGATAACATTTATTTGTTTGTTTGGTGATAACATTTATTTGTTTGTTTGGTGATAACATTTATTTGTTTGTTTGGTGATAACATTTATCTGGCAGGGCAGTAATAGAAAAGTCAAGAATTCAGCAAAAATCGCCGATAAACGAAGAAGCACGCTATGAATTAAGCCAATGTACCCGACTCCACCAATTCCAGGAACCATCAAATTATCCTGTTTCCTGAACGCTTCAACATTTGACCTGCAAAATTATCCGTTCATAGAAACGAGGCAGTCTTTAATAAATCGACAAAACTACTTATTGGCGGTACTACAGAAAACAAGAAAACCGATGTCCATATCGTTTTGCGTGAGGTTTCCAATGAACATAGTACTTATTTTCAAGTGTTGGAAGGCTATTTTTTACGTACAAACGTTGATTCTATTCTTCCAAAACACAATCACATTACCTGCTGATATTTGAGCGGTGTTTCCTGATGCTTGCGGAAAAGCGGAAATAAACATGTCAGGGCTAGGAAAAGAACCGCCACTACGAAACGTCGAAGCAATTTACAGATGGTTTTACGCCAATTCCAACACGTTTAAAGAAGTTATCGATACTCATAGTATTCATGTGTACTTTATTTAGTCAGAACCACCCTTAAATGTCCAATCCATCGCATTCAACATGTCTACTTTTTGCACGTGTTTATGGGCAAGTTCTTTATGCAAGACCTCTTCCTCCTGCCATACATTAAACTTTGCCCACATTTCTTCTGTCATTTCAGGGCGGTTGCGATCAAATTCCATTTTATCTTTTATCCTTTTACTTCCTATCATAATACTTGTTCGCAAATAAACCCTCTGGATAACGTCAAACATCTTTTTAGCATGTATAACATTGTCTATTGCCGTTGACAACATCTCGCTCAGCATCCTATGCAGTATCAAGTCGTCGGATGTCGTGTCGTATTTTTCTTGATCTTGTAGTTGTTCCTCTGCTATTCGCTGTATTAAAGCAATCAAATCAAAGTTCTTCTCGTTGTCTAAATTCAAATCGGTCATAATCAGTTCCTTGAGGCTGCACAGAGGCCATGTTATGGATTATAGGAATTGGCATTAAATCAAAAGCAACAGGATAACCATATCGTTTTTCATTGGAGTGGTTCCTTGTGCCACCTACCGTAAAAGACATACACCGAGCAAAAACTCATTTTGCCTTTATGAACATGATTTTAACTTTCTATAAAATGTCCTTACATTTGCTTACCTGTCGGTTTAAAATGCATAACTTTTATAAGCATATCGAGCACCGTACTGGCGTTCTTGGTGTCTTTCAATTTTTTTGTTATTAACATGGTGTAGGCAATGGAGCTGTCTTCTTCTGATTCAGCGACAGACAGCTGTTTTAAGCATTTAGTGACTGATTTTTCAAGATATTCTTTTGCGTTGATCATCCGCAAAACCAATCTTGGATATTCGAGAGCGAGCTCATCGTGGTCATCCTTGTTATACGCGATAATATCTTGGCACGTACTGTCGACCAAATCCCATGCTGTGCAAACTTCTTTATCTGCCAGTAGCGCGTCTAAAGCCGCCTGCTGATTATCCGACAACTCATTATTTAGGATAACACCGGCAGCCGCTTTTACATCGAATCTATTGCGTTTACGCCAGAAGCCGAAAATTGCATTGAAAATTTTATTCTTGAAAAAGCCCATATCGAATTATTTGATTATTTTTGAATCATAGGATTAGCGATTCAAATACATTGATTATAGGGATTGGGATTTTACAAAACAGAAACATGCACATAAAAAGGGGCTGGCCAATAACGACCAGCCCCCTAACCCTACAAACCAAGAAATCCAAAATCCTTTAATTTTCGCCAAAAGTAACTTTAGGCGGAATCATGTCGTATTCTTCCTGTACCGGCTCAGGACAACTCATCATAGCCGAAGTAACAAGTGGCATGGTCGAAAGGTTCGCCACGGCAAGCATGGCGTTCAGCATTGTATCGGCTGAAGCATTATTCGTCGCAACTTCACGGGTGTTTTGTGTTTTGCTGACAACACGGCCATTTTCCACGACTTCAACAACAGTTGCTGGGGCAATACCACTTTCGTCACAGCTCGGCGAAATTTCAACTTCTTCCGCTTCAATGAGAATATCATACGAACCATCGCCGTTCAGGACTTCACGGTAGTTTTTAATCCGTTTGTAACGGGAATTTTTCTGTAACTTGCCGTCCTCGTCGATGATGTTCCTTGGTTTCTCTTCGACCGTTGCGTTAATGACCTTGTCTTGCGTCCGGTGTTGATTTTTAGTTGACTTGTTTTTTGTCGTACTATAATACGCCTTGGCTTTTTGCACTATTTTGCGCACGTATGCAGGCATATTTTTTAATACAGGTTCTATCATTTCGTCAGTCATTTCATCGAAATCGCAAATGACGGCATGTTCGGATTTATGAGAAGCGTATGTGAAATAACAGTCAATTATAAAAGCATTCACATCACAGCCGGGTATAATTTCTACGCTCACAAATTCGCCATCGTCCATGCGTATCTTACATTCAAATTCATCTACACTATCTGATATCTCATCGTGTTTTGTTATGGAAATGTCGGAATTATTACTCAATGCTTTATAAAGATCGGCATCAACACGCCCTATCATAGCGTAAAGATCATAATCATCGTCATCGTCAAAATCATAATCGTCATCATCGTTTTGCGTACGTGTATTCTTGGTGATTTTCAAACCTTCATCGATAGGCGGCTTATACACATCGCCTTTCCGCATTGCACTGAGGCCTGTACCGGGCTCATCGGTGTTCCTATTGCCTGTTTTGCCATTGGCTGTTTTCACGGTCATGGTGTTTTGCTTCCGTGAATTGCGGATTTTGACAGATTTCGCCAATTTCGCTTGGCGAACTCTGCCGTTTTTCGTGCGGACGAGCACAGTCCGGCAAAGATCAGAGGATTCGTCATCGTCAACGATATCTTCGTCCATTTCATCGAGTACTCCAACGAGTTCTCCCTCAATGATCTCCTCTTCGGGTGTGCCTGGATTTACGACGATTTCGACAATATCACCGACTTCGGCGACTGTTTCCATGTCCATATCTTCGTCATTCAGCGTGTTATTGATAGTTCCGAGTGCGTTAGTGAGCGTCTTGCGCAACTGATTTAGTTCTTGATTTGTGGGCATGGCATTTAAAATGAGTAAAATCCCGATATTTCTAGGATTTGGGATTTGCAAAACAGTAAAATGAAAATATACAAAAAAAAACAAGTACATTCAAATTCTTAGGCAATCTCGCACTGCCTAAGGATTGAGCTCTTAATGTATCTTCTCCAACTCCAACATCTATATCAATGAAATGGGATTTGCAAAACAACTCTCTATAATTACTTTGAAATACCCCTTATTATAACATTACTACACACGAATCATGAAAAACGTATATTTAGAAAAAATAGATGAAGCAAAACGATTATACGCCGAATTAGAAGCGGATTCGAACAATGTGGAAGCTCGTGCAAAATTTACAACAATATTCGAGGCAATATTTACATATTTTGACGAGTTATCCAATACAAGCAATGTGACTGAATCGGACATGAGAAATGCCCTCGAATGGAGATATTACACAGGCTGTTTAAATTATGAATTAATCCACGGAGCCAGTAATCATTCTGAATATTGCCCGCCATCCAGAAACACCGAAGAAGAAAAAGAGCAGGCAGAACGGCATGAACAATATTTACGTGAAGAAGAAATAACACTAGAACGAGAACGTCCTGAACGTGAGCGAAAACAAAAACAAATACAAGAACTATACAAACAATACGCGCCCGATCTACACGTCAAAATATACGGAGCTGATGCAACATGATTATTGCAATGGGTGCCCTGTTTTTGCATCAAGTGAGGGGAGTAAAAACCGAATCCTATCCTGATACAATAAGCATGATTTTTGGCAACTAAATCATGCCAATCCTTCGGCGAACTCGTCCAGCGTGTCGCTCTGGATGGCTTGCGCATGCAATGACTCCAAGGCTATCGAGTCCGACATCCCGAGGATTGCTTTTTCAATGTTCTTGGGAACTTTACCAAACCTTGTCCGCAAGGCATTTAAAACCATTTCGGCTTTCCCCTTCGCGATTCCTCTGGCTTCGGCAATATCCTCTCGTTCTTCAAAAATAGTCTTCATCATTTTTTGTCCCTTTCCTTTAAAAATTGACTCTACTACTGCGCCTACTGCCGCTGTATCAAGTTTACGGCTATTAGCAGCAAATGCCTTTGCAGCAAAATCCAACAATTCTTTTGTAATTTCAACCCGTTTTCCTTCAGGCAATTCCAACAGCGGCAATAACGCCTTCGGGAAATCATCAAGATTTCCGCCCGTCATCGTATGCAACATCATCAATGCCGACCGTAATACCGCTCCACCGGTTAACTTGTCAAAATCCCAAGCGGGCAAATCCACCACATCGTAAGTCACTTCGACCATTTTACCTACAGGCACACCATCGCCATGCTTCGGCAACGAATCCGCCATCATAGGATACCGCTTCCGATGCGGTTGCTTCCCAGTTCTTAAAACGATAAAATAAGGTGCCGACAAAGGCTTACCTTCTTTCGCCTCCGATTCCCAAATCGCACTGATGTACTTGAGCAATTTTCGGGGTATCGCCTTCAAATTACCGTTCTGGTGCTCAAACACAATAACCGCCATCAAGCTGCCATTACCGTTTTTTAACGGGCAACGAAACACCAAATCCACAATCCGTTCATCCCCATCCTTACCTATGTAATGCGTCGGTGCTGGCATTATTTTACCTAGGTCTATCGCTGCCACAAACTTCGGATCGGCGTAGTGTCGCAGGAAGTCCGTAAAAACCAACACCCGACCGAACATTTGTTTGACGAACGAATCAATATAATTGCCTTGCGACTTGGTCTTGCGGGTCGGCGATTTGGGCTTCATGCCGACATGGTATCAAAATTACTAAGTAAAACAAGGGGAGATGTCGACCAAGCCCCGCAATAGGCGAATGAGCTCTGGGGCTGACGGTTTGTCACGATATTTCTCAATGAGAACCTTGGCAATTTACTTGTAAACGCCAACCCAAGAATACTGATTTTCGCTCATTTTTACCGCCTTTACGATAGACGGAGTTCATTTTATCACAGTGAGGGATTTTTCATAGGCGGGGGACTTTTACGCCCGAGGCAACGGCAAAACGGGAGTAGATTTCTACTCCCGTCCGAAAATCCAAAGGAAATTGTTATTTCCTAAATGATTTACCATCAAAATGTTTCGGATTATCACGACTATCCGTGGATAGGACACACATTGTTTTGTGTGGACGCTGCACACAATGCTCACAGAGTGAACACTTAGGTTGACTGTAGCAGTCAGGAAGTCCGCGACGATCAGCTTTCAGTATTTTCCAAAAGCTGTTGGGGTCAGTTGCGAAGATGAAATTGTGATAATTCATCAGACGGTTGCTTCGGATGTCCAGTAATGAACTCATGATTATTTGTGGTTGGTTAGAGTTATGAGTTGTTCGTAACTACACTCTTACACAAATAACAAAGTTACAAAACAAATTTTAATTATAAAATGTTTTATATTTAGAATTTCAATCGCGCAAAATTTGCCACATAATTAAACAAGGATGCGATAAAAGCCTTAGGCAACCTCGCACTGCCTAACAGAAAAAAAAACAAAATAAATGGTTTAATATAGTCAGTGCTGATTTTCGCACAAAATCCAATATTAACAAAGCAAAATACAATGCAAAATTTCAATTCATTCTCCGAACTCGCAGCCGCAAATGGAACTCCTGTCTACCAGCCGTTTACGGTAAATACGGCTAATGCTAGGGCAGATGTAATTACTAATAACGTCATGGATACTGATGCAGCTAAATTCGAACGCATTAAAGAACTTAAAACGTCATTAGAGCCTCGTGTTGCAAAAGTGGATAAAGAACTAGCAGCAGTTACAGATGAAATAAGAGCGATTTATGGACAGTGTGAGGAACTTGCTCTAAAATACAGATGGGAAGAAGCTCCTGAAGATCAGGCATTTCTCACTGAAATACGCGAGATTATGAGAGAAATATCAAATTCAGAAAACGCTAATCATATTTGGAAAATGGGGACGTATTTAAAATAAACGATTTTATTCCAATCGCCTACAACATAGACAAAGTCCACAATTATAAAAACACTCTTTTTACACTCACGTAATAAAAAGGTAAAATTATGTATAACCAGCCGTCAAAAGCACGTTAAGGGGCTTGTATGGCACTTTTACGAAATTCAAAGAAGATTGATTTTCCGAAAATCGAATCAAAAAAACCTGAACACCAAAAGTGTTCAGGTTTTGTAACAAGAAGAATGTTTAGCTGAAGCTAAATCCTGCAAATCTGGCGGCTTCTTGCATCATTTTCTTCGATACAGTAATCCGCCTGGATTGCGTGGCTTTGAGCACCTTGCCGGTGTTTATGTCGCCCTCGACACAAATGTACGTGATCCTGCGAACCGCCTTAATGGGGTCAGTTATGAATGTTGCCGCCTTTTTGACAGCCGAGCCTATTTTTCCGTCCGGGGAAAAAACAGTGGTTTTGCTAGTGACTCCCGTGGTTTCGTAGATGTCACCGTTCCGTTCTACGATTTCCGGTGTGAATGGTGCGTCGACATCAAAGGTTACGTCGAAAATGAAAAACTTGGAATTGTTGTTTGCCATGATTTACTCCTGTGGTTAAAGGTTGAAAGTTTTTAATTATAAAATGTTTTATAATTAAAAGTTATACTTTAAATGTGATGTAATTTTTACAAAACAAATTTTAATTATTAAATGTTTTATAATTAAGAATTCATGTGCGCAAAACACACTTTTTACAGCCGCATAATTTGACATGGTAGAATTATGTATAGCCATCCTATAAAAACACGTTAGAATGCTTGTATGGACTTGGCACAATCCTAAAATACCTAAATTTTGTTATTCAAATAAAAAACACCAGTGCATTTCTTTGGAAATGCACTGGTATTTTATGGCGTGGGTTACTGGATTGATTTTATACAATCTCCAACACCATGTTGCCAACTTCCGCTCTTCTGTTCGCCTTTATAATTGCCCTTTTTACAGCGTCGATATCGTCCACGTCACCGTAAAAACAAATGTTATCACCATCCTTGTGTCCGTCAAAGTTGGTCACGAAGAACTCGAATTCAAAAGGCGTAAATTTTCTACGCCGCTTTCTGGATTTCGCTTGGCAAAACGCACAAGGACGAGGTGGTCTTGCCTCAATTTCAATGATCGTCTTGCCGGTTTCAACCCACGAATCTCTTATGAACTTGTTAAGGCGGTGATTGTCCAGAGGAACGAGTCCTTGTTCTTTTCCCCATTCCTCGAGTTCAGTTCTGCGCTTTACGAATTCTGCGTAGTCCATGATGCACTCGTGGTCGACCACCGCCATCACATCAACTTGGGGATTTTCCGGGGCGAAGGTTAATTTAATCCTGGTCATTGTTCTGTTCCTTTTGTTAGTGGTGATTGATGTTTTTAATTATAAAATGTTTTATAATTAAAAGTTATACTTTACAACAAAGAGTATTTTTACAAAACAAATTTTAAATATAAAATGTTTTATATTTAGAATTCCATAAGAGCACAAAATTTGCCATCTGTTTTATGTTATCTATGATGTAACAAAATCATCAGCAAAATATAAACATGCACAGCAATTTAACTAATCAACAAGCACGGAATTTGATGAACAACATTAATTCCGCTATAGCAGACGGATGCACCGTCAAATTAAACGAAACAGAAATCGGCGGCGCAATAATACTGCAAATACCATATAGTGACGTAATTCAATGGGTAGTGCTCGCAACTATCTACGTAACTCATTGGGGCGACGCAAAATTACAAGGCATTATTGACGAAGATTCGCTCACAATAATCAAACATGATGGCGAAACATGTGTTCATAACTGACATGAAAAAAGATATCGTGGCGGTAGGTGTTGCAATCAGTCCCAGTTGGTGTGAAAGATATGCCGACAAACTGTGGGGTTCCATGTGGGGGATGGAGTTCTTTGATACTTTGCATCAGCACCACAAGGCATTTGATGATACTACACTGTACTCTTATTTCTGGGGGCATCAAACAGCCTTTTGTCTGGACGATAAACGTAAAAAGTTACTGCAATATAAAATACCTAAATGTAAAGTTCAGTTGGTTGAAAATGTATTGTTTTACCCTCGTGTTCGTTCTTTGCCTTATTACAGTCTTGTCAATGGGGTTAATAGGGTCGATATAGAATATAATGAATACGACAGTTGTCAAGGGGCAATACCTCATTTGCCTTCTGTCACAAGAGCGGCAGAAGCATTTTCTAAATGGTAATTATCTATGATGGTTTATACCACATCGAATAGCAGTGGCAGTTGGGAATAATGAATACAATACACATTTCTACAATAGATGTACGATTAGCGACAACCCCTCGTTTTCACTGGGAAAAACCTCTTGTCAAAGACGATGCTTTGCATTTTAATTTGACGCTGCAAGGTGACATGGAGCTTGGCAAGCTTGTTTATGGTGCCAGTGGCGGTTGGCGATGGCATGGTTCGATAATGTTCGGTGGAATTAAATTACGGCACGACTTCACGCCAGATCAAGCCAAGGCTTGTGTCGAGGCGGAGATAGTGAAATTTTTGTCGAATGTGTTAAAGTATTGTGCTGTGGAAGTTCAGCAGGTGATAAAATAAATGGTTAAATTTGTTTTGTAAAATCTAAAATATTTTGTATAATGTATCCATTACATGATTATAGCAACTATCCGTTGTAAGTTCGCCGCAAAGCAGAAAACGACCTATCAAATAGAAAATCCCGATGATAATTTCCGCACTGTGTTCTTATATTGGCTACGACACGAGATTTAATGCGATTCGTCAATAATACCAAACGAAGAGGCTCTAAATCCATTATATTGACTTCAGATATTTGAAGTTCTCCATTGACCCAAACGTCCATGCTGTAAGGTAAATGTTCCGCTTTCAATTTCAAATCAGGAAAAGACACAACGAAAGAGAACATCTGTGTAGAAACATAAATGAAACGCAATTACTGCTTATTTTAGCATGTTTCGAGCACAAAAGAAGTAATAATAGTGTGTGCATGTAAGCGAGAAATAGTCACGTAAAATCATGAAAAATTACGTATTTGAAACCGGGACTATAGGCTCCGGTATTGTTTCGGAACTCTCCCTCGCTTGTTCATTGATTAACTCAAATGTCGTAATATCCTGTTGGCTAAACAGGCCACAACTTGCGAGGTTATTACGAGTTCCTGACAACTTGCTAGGCAGCCTTGTACAACCATCGCCATATTTGGACTTAAGAAAACGGTCTAGTATTTCATCTGATGCGATCAAATCAGCATTACCTTCATGACCGCATTTCAAACATTTAAATATCACACCTTTTCTGTTACCTTTACAACGATGACGACAACTCGGACATGTTGTACTGGTATTGTAAGCCGGGACAGTCCTGAACGAAACACGGTTTCGTTCACAACCCATTTCCAGTCTATTTAGCCAATATCTCACATTCCAAGAACCGAGCAAATAACGAGTATCACGTCCTACTTTTTTATTCTTCTTTGTATTTTTCGTTATGTTCTTTAACTTTTCGACAACAAGCAATGTCAAGTCTTCCATCGTGTAAACTTGTTTTGCTGTAATGTCGATATATTGTTTTAACGCTCGCCTAGCACGCTGTTGGCCTTTACTGCCGTGCTTGCAACGCTTAATACGGTAAATCTTCTCTTTAACATCAGTTCCATATTGTTCTTGTGTAGATACTGATGCTAAAACATTTATACCAGAATCAACGGCAGCACAACCTGTAGGTGGCAATTTAGGTTCAACCGTTATTTCAAACGCTATCTGAATGTAATCCTCTGTAATAGTGAACTGATTACAGCGTTTGCCTATCTGTGCAAGTTCATGATAATGCTTATGAAATTTGATAGGTAAATCCAGACTGATTTTATCACCAAGGCTACTCAAATGTAGCCATGCATTAAAACCATGCGCGTTTTTAGAAATGCTTAACGAGGCACAAAGCGAAGATAACTCTGCCTTCAACTTACGTAAAACGGGCTTCTTCGGAGTTGTTTTACACTTCTCCTTGTTCTTCCTAGCTGTGGCTATCCGTGCCCTAACACCAAGCACCATCCCTAACGCCTGACGTGCTGCGCACGCCTTGGCGCGTTGGGTTATCCACGTAGAACCTATGGTGTCAAGAACACACTTATTTAATTCATTGTTATTTTTAGGTGTATTAAACCAGAATTGATATATGTACAAATTTACAACTCGAACGTACTCAACAAGAAATCTACGCCACTGCTGATGTTTATTGTCAGTAGCAAAACGTAAACTGCATTTAGTCGAACGAATTATCTGCATACTATATCATAGAAATTAACCGTAAAATAAAAAACATTTTTCATAAATTTTCATAGTTCTTCATAATTTACTAAATTCCTTTACAATACGCAAAGAATTTCATGCACACACTCTCGCATTTCTCAAAACGCGCTTCCAGTCCGTTCCCTCAAATATACACATTTTCTACGCACATTCGCTACGTCTGAATTTAACTTCAAACGATGAGACGGAATTTGTAAAACTGATTTATATTTTGTATTGCTTTTTTGAGCCATAATCAGCTTTACTACCGATAATTCATTACAAAGCACTGCATTCATAACGCGATGTTTGTTGCCAAACATCGAACTTATCGACATTTCATACACATCATCATAGAAAATGCGTGATGATAAATCCTCCTTACGGGAGGATTTCTTACCGATTAAAACGCGCTGCCGGTTTCCCAAGCAGCAGCCATCCAACGCTGATGCTCGTCATCCCAGTCTTTATCAGTCATTACCAATTCGTCGACCACGTCATGGTAATCAAAATAGCTGTCATCGTAATCGTCAAGATCGTGCCTGTTATACATTGTGAAACTCCTTTTTGCCGAGTGGTTTTATTATCAGTAAACAACTCTGTAACCTGTTGTAGTATCAGGTTTATTCGCGACGTTCTCACGAACCAACAAATCCGATTCTGGATCTTTGCCAGTTCGATACTGTTCAATATCAGATACCGCTCTGTATGTCCAGTGCAATCCATCACGGCCAATACCGCCTACCGTATCATTTCGTTTTAACAATTTGGCGTTATGTCCAGGACTCCCACGCCACATCCTAAAAACGCGCACACCACAATCAGCACCAACCGCACAATTTTCAAATTCAACACCATGATAAAGTCTTTTAACTCTATTCATGTGTGCTGACCAAGCTCTACAATCCTGTACTATTTCTTTAACGAGCATTATCTGCGGATAACCTCTACTCGCACGAAGTTTATCAAGCTCGTCTATAAAATCTCGCTCTTCCTCTGTAAGTGAAAAATAAACTTCACACGTTCGCGGTTCGACATCCACAGCGACAGGTGCTGTGTAGGTGGGTCGCGGCTGAGGAATCCTAAATACATTTCGAAACGACTGTGCCTCAGCAACAGCACAAATAAACAAACACACCAAACAAATAATGACTATTCTCATAACAAAACTAACCGATTTAACAAAATACAGCAATGAACAACTTCTTGATTATAGAATGATTTGCAAGTTATTCAAATTACAAAATCATCCACAGTAACAGCACGATACCCATTGTCCCAGCCAAAATATAGCGGCTCAGACATTTTGAGGTACTGTACCACCAAATCGCCAAAAGTAGTGTAAGGGTCATTTGTCCCTATCAAAATTTTATCTGAATGATAAATTTCCATTACGCCAATATTACGCAAAGCACCGCAAAATCCCACATCACACCGAAACTCTCTATTTGCCAATTTAAGCCGCCAGTCGCCTGTATTGACCAAAATAGCGTGTGCCCCGCCAAACGCACCATAATTTATTTTACCGCCCTCTAAATGCCACCAACCGGGAGATACCTTGCGTATTTTTATATCTTCATTATCATAAATGATACCCCAACCCAAAACGGCCACTTTCCAATCATCGGGTAAATTTTGTTCGTACACCGACCAAACGTCTATGAAATTGTCAGGTATATCAATGTCGTCTTCTAACCATAGAAATGGTTTGTCGATTTCAAGTAACAGTTGTTGGCGGAATCGCTGTGAAGGAGGATCAAAGTAAACATTATCTCCATACATTTTGCTCCCGTCCGCTTTGTAGGAAGGCATGACCTTCTCTAATGTGTACGGTCGATTTAATTTTTGAAGTTGCTGCGGTAGTATTGCTATCCGTTCATTTTTACACGCCGCTACATAAATCCTGCTTTTTTCTAATGACATGTTTTATAAATATATTCAAAAACACAGAATTATATGATAGCAGAAAATTTAAACGCCATGAAGTTTTACAGATAACTCAGAAACCAACTCCATATCAACTTTAGAAGGTAATGAACATGACTCGCGTGCAGCGTCTATTTTAGCCAAACGTTCTTCTGCTTCTGTCAAGATTTCCTCATAAGACAATCTTCCTGCTCGAATGTCTCTCAATCGTTGTAATTTTGCGCCAAAAAAACGCACAATCGGCTCACCATTTTCAAGAATGTTTTCAGCAGAATAAAGAAGTCGCAAGCAGTGCATCATGTTCTTCTGGTCATATTGCACAATCTTATTTTCTTGGTCTCGCCATCGGGCTTCATTTCTGTTTTTTCGCCATCCCCAATAGTTTGTCCAATCTCGTAACGCTTTTTCGTACGCGTCTTTATTGTAAATAAGCAACCCCATAAAAGAAGCATATTCTTCTGATATCGAAATAGGCTCACATACAATATCAGCACTTTCCTCATCTCCTCGAAATACACCTTTTGCCAGATCGCCAAAATAATAAAGACGATACACATTATTAGCATGTTCCATTCTCGAAGCATTCGCTTTATGGAGCAAAATGGGAGTTCCCCATTGATTTGACGATGACTCTTTAAGCGGAACGGGCCTACAAGGAAATTGCCCTTCTGTTAATCTTTGACCAATTAATCCCTTTACTTCCATCCAACTTTCACAGCCACCTGAATTATTATGAAACGGGATCACCCAACAAAAGTCCTCTTTTTTAGGTTTTTCTTCTGGGATAGGATTATTAACCAACTTATTTTGTCCTTTCGCCTTTTTGATCTGCGACACAGCATACCCGCCAAACGAGTTCAACACAGACTTCGTGACAAACGTGTTACGAACAGTTTTTATCCGCTCCCAAGGCTCGCTGGTTTTTAGAACACAATCTTCCGGTGTCCAAAGTAACTCAAGGATGTTCGGATTACCTGCACATGCCAATTCCAGAAAACGGAGAACAGTGTAATACACCGTATCATTCTTTTCATCCGATACCTGTTCCGGCGGTTTGTTTAAGCGAAAATACTGGTCAGACGGAACAGTAAACACACCTCGAAAATCCGTATCGGATTCTGGTGTATTAGTTCCGTATGCGTGTGAACCAGCAACGCACTTGAATATCAAGCTTTGTTCAGCATCTTGTAATTTCATGATTATCGCAATGTTTTATTTCTTTAACATATCATAGAATAACAAAACAACCGATAAACGGATTCCAAACAATTTCTATATTATAGGCACATAAAGTTAGGTTAATCTCTTTAAGCACAAACGGACATAACCATTATGAAACATATTCTGTACTTGCACAGCAGCAAGGAAATTGAATTGTTCCCAAAAAGTAAATCGACTCACCGACGAAGTTCTCGTTAGAAGTTTGAATGATAGATTGGATGTGGCACAGAATATTCTTGATAACGGATTACTCTCTATTGAAGACCTCGCTTTGTTACCGGGAAATTGGAGATGCAAGCATGGGTGGATACCGATGAGTTTGGCGAGGGCGGAGTAAAATATACACTTCCTGCCGTTGCATCGCATCGTGCATTACAAGCGACGGAGATGTTACCTGCCGCAGAGTGGTATGTAGATTATTTTACGTTAGAGGACGGTATATCTGTGTCATGGACTTCGGGTTCTGGTTCTGTACTCGCTAAGAATCTTGCATTTGAGGGGATAGCACAAAATTTCTCTCGCCCGGGAAACTCTGGCGGACGTTTTCAGTTGTTTTGGAACGCATTGACTTCCGATGTTATCAGTGAAAATCCTTTGATAGGTGTTTCATTTCATGGGATGCCAAACGCGCCTGGTATGCGTGCCCGAATGGGACTTAGTATTGGCAGTGTAATCCGCCCATACAACTGTGCCAAATGATTTTGCAAATTCCGGGCTGCGGTATTCGCGTCCGTTTCTTGTGTGTGCTGTACTTCGTTTGAAACGGCGAGCGTTGCTGTCATATTCGGTATCGTCGGCACCCACGTATTTGCTCTCGCACCAACTTGAGCGGCAGTGTGAGAATGCCCATCGTCGGATTTCTCCGTATCGATCTTTTGCGATGACCACGTGGAGGTGTGAGAAATTACAGTATCGTCAATTGCTCCACCACCACTCGTCACAACAATGTCTTCCGTAATTTGATCTTTTCTGAATTTAGCAGGCATTTACATAGTATGCAACAGTTGAATTGTCAATCGCATTATACCATAACATGCACAAACAAATACAAAAATGGCAAACATGCCATAAAAACGGGTCGTTTTACCACCCCCTTTTCATTTTTATTTTATAGTATAAAATCACCAAATAAGCGGGTATTATCTTTATAATAACACCCTTTACTAAACCCTCCCCTAACCAAAACTAACACAACATGGCAAGAAAATCATTTTCGCTAGAAACGAAAAAAGAGGCGGTCGCGGCAATGTCCACAGGCAATCTCTCGCAAAAGCAAATCGCAAAAAAGTACGGATGCTCCGTACCGGCACTGCAACTTTGGCGAAAAGAACTGCAAAAAGCATCGTCAGAGGATAGCTGGGATGATGACGAGGAATGGGTCGATCCAGAAGAAGAAGCTGCAAACGTTGCGGCAACCCCTCCACCAAAACCAAAAGAATCGTGCAATTGCGCCACAAAAAGCACGAAATCCGCCCATGAAATAATACGAAAGTTCTGGGATAAGAACTATCGTGGGGTGGATATGTTGCTAACGCCCAAAACCATTGGATCCAGCGAAGTAGTGAAACTGGTGAACGAAGCGATTCAATTTGCCATCGACCATAAATGATGTTCTACGAAAGAAAAACACCGTATGTTTATAAAACACACGGTGTTTTCTAATCGCCATAAAAGCAGTCATTTATCGAACAATGACAGAAATCGTAGATCGCCGAGGTGATACAACAACTTGCGCTCCACGATATAGTCGAGGTTCGACCGTCACAACAGGCGTAACCACAAGCGGACGCTGCACAATTCTTTGTGATACAACAGGAACTTGTACATAAACCAACGGAGTCCGTACGACCGTAGGTGCAACGTACACAGGCCTAACGTACTGAACAGAAGGAGCTGTAGTGACCGTTATTGTTTGTGCAGCAACATTGCCGCATAAAGTTATAACGATGCCGACAAGTACAATAACGAGAACCGCATGTACAAAAGCCATTCTTTTCATAAACAATCCTTTCGCCATCAATGGCAGTAAAACACAACTGCACCATACAAATTATTTGCAAGAGCAGCGATAAAATTATCCACAGTATGCTGATTATAGCATATTACAATACAGTAACATATTTGATTCAATGGTTTAATCAAAATAATAGCGAACATAAATTGTCAATCTTCCGACTCAATCACTTTTAGCAGTTCTTTCAAGGGGCGAACAGGACAATAAGATGCCTTTTCACAAACAGCACAATCGCACTTATCACCTAACGTAGGCGCATCACCTTTTACGATACCGTCCATAAAACTTTTGAATTTTTCAAATGACGCTAAAGATTCTCCCATTTCGCCCAAAGCAGATTGCGGCATATTTTTAGCGAAATGAGCCACCAAACCAGAACGCGCATCATTGACTTTAACAACTGCGTCATTTACAGCATTCATCAATAGTTCTTCAAGCAATTCACCATCTGTGAGTAATTCTGGAGAAATTGTGATGTTGGCGCATTCATAATCAAACGTCAGCAAAACGTTGACCAAACCGCCACCGCCAGAACCTTCGTATTTCGCGTCCTGTTTTTCTTGAAGAATATGCATCGCGTCTTCACTAAGCGAAATTTTTGATACTTCCATAAATTAGCGAGCTGTGAATTTATAATCACATCATAAAATGTTTAACAAAACGACAGCGGAATGAGCAAGCCATCAGGGCGGCCGCTGTCGCAGCACTGTTCCGTTATTTTTCAAACATTGTACGTCACAAAATGTCCTCGTGCAAGGGCAGTGTCGCACAACACGGAAAAGCTTGGAGAATTTCCACCCTTGTAAGCTACCAGCCGTCAGAGCGAAAAACGACAAAGTTGCTCGTGTCGCCGATGCGCTCTGCTAACTTTTGGCGAGCGGTGTCGTATGCCTGATCCACGTTGCGATGTAAGCTATAATCTGCTTCGACTTCGACATCATAAAGTTGCGCGAATCCACACTCATCAGCTGTTTTGCTTTTGAAGTGAACCATGATTTTTCTGGTGTTTGTCATTGTTTTTGTTCCTGTGGTTAATGGTTAAAGGGTGTTTTACCTTAAGAGGTATAAAAATGTGAATCCATCAACAAGCCGCCGTAGAAGCCGAATTATGGCGGTTTTACGGGACTATTTTGGCTGGATGTTATCGAACTGTACCCATTGGGAGCTGCTCCCCAAGCCGACCATATGGCAATCTATTTGCTTGATTATTTCCATAATCAAATACACGCCACAACGGTCATCGCCACCAATGCCCTCATCTGACCACAACCTAGTTCTGTTCTTATCCGTCCAGATTTTTTCAGGCGTAAATGAGTGAACAGTGTCCAAATGACAAACCAACAAAACAGGATGGGAACCCGGCGAATAAAGATACCCTTTGGTTACGGAAAATACAGTTGTGAACACGAAAGAAATGCAGCCGTGTAGAGGTTGTTTTACAACAATGAACAAAGACCTTGTGAGATTTGCTAATTTGTTTTTATTGGTCTGTCAAAATGATTTTGGTGTGCCTGTGGATTCGCATGTATTTCAAGTTAATAGCGGTAGCTGGCATAGGTTAAGGAAACATTATATTATAGAGCGTAAACTTGCAGATACCGCTAAACAAAAATATGAGTTGGTGTTAGTTTCGACAGAACCTTATAAACATGCAGGTGAAATGACAAATTATCATCATTTGGAAATCGCAGATTATACTTAAAAACAATGTCTATTTTTATTACAAATGGTGATATGATGTTTTGTGTTTTGGTCGTCTGTGCTGACGAATGATCAAGCAATATTTGTGCTTCATCAAGTCCTGCTTCATTTGTAATTTTGAAATTGTTTTTCTATAATCCATGGTAAGACACATTTAACCATTTTTGTTATCGTCTCCGTAAAGTTTGAATAGCACGCTGAAAGCGGTTCGATAATGAGAGTAATCTTCTTTGCCGTATTTTGCCGAACTTCGCATTTTCAGAATGTGGTCGAGGAATGCAATACCGAGTTCTTTGACGGTAGCACTTGGTTCCCCGATGGTCTCGCACTGTTGGATAGTCGGGACGGTAATTTCCGGCTGCTGTTTGAGTTCGGCGATAAACCGAGCGTAGGCGATTTTGGATTCTGGTGAGCCGTACGACCCCAGATAAATGGTTTTGCCGTGGTAGTACACGACGGCGTACAGTTTCTTGCCTGCTTTGAGTTTGCAGTACTTTGGCGGTTTGTGGGTATTTTTGGGCATTGGTTTTTTTGACGGCGCACCTAACGTTTTATTGTAGGCATCATCGCCGATAAACCTGAGAGTTCGCGAACCAGCGAGCTCTGCTTAAAAACACTGTGAAAAGGCGGAAAAACCAGTGTGAATTGGTTAAAAATGGACGATACATGTCTAAAACCTATACAAAACCTATAATTGTATAGGTTTTGGACGGTCATGACCGCCATTTTCTCGCTTTTTCGTTCGTCACAACCCCCTGTGGCATAAAGGATTAAGTACAGCCCTCGGTGGGAATCGAACCCACAACCTCAGCATTACGAAAATAATTTGCTGCTTTTTCGTTTGTGTGTTTCCGATGCGTAGAAACAAGGATAACTCTATGAAAACCGGTGCAAAACCGACTTTCAATACTCCATTATCCTACATCATTTTTCGGTATTGTCAATAGAAAATGTAGTAAATTTCACCGGTTTGTAGTAAACATTGTAGTAAACTTTTTCTACTGTCCCAACCATTGCTTGCGTCTCCGGTTTGCCCGGTAAGTTTTGCCTATCGAACTGATTTAATCGGACAGTGCCGCCTCAATTTCTTCAATCGACGGCAAACAAGTGTCCAGCGGCTGCGGCAAGGCACGGACAAGTTGGTACTCCGCTACGCCCATCGGCTTTTCGATACCCGACAAGGCATACTCTGCAACAAATCGATCCTTTGACTTGCAGAGCAAAAGACCGATGGTCGGCTTGTCATCGGGTGCTTTGATTTGAGCATCGACTGCCGAAAGATAAAAGTTCAACTGTCCAGCATGTTCCGGTTTGAATTTAGCGGCTTTCAATTCCACAACAACGTAACATTTCAATCGGACATGGTAAAAAAGCAAGTCGATAAAAAACTCCTCCTCGCCCACTTCCAGTCGGAATTGCCGTCCGACAAAGGCGAAACCTGCCCCCAACTCCAACAAGAACCGAGTGATGTGTCGCATCAGGGCATTCTCAATATCCCGCTCGTGAGCCTCATCGCCGAGACCGAGAAAGTCAAAATGATACGGGTCTTTGAGAATTTGGGCGGCTATATCTGCGTGGGGAACCGGCAAACGCTCTGCAAAATTGGTGATTGCTGCTCCCTGTCGTTGATGCAGTCGATTTTTGATGTTCGATTCCAGCGTCGACCGAGACCAGCCGTTCTGAATTGTCTGTTGTGCG
>Ga0099364_10001427_pt1 | contig 39569 bp, 33 predicted proteins | sample TergutTh196P3_FD_73070 | JGI IMG/M metagenome (GOLD analysis project Ga0099364, IMG submission 73070) | Microcerotermes parvus P3 segment gut microbial communities from Pointe-Noire, Republic of the Congo - Th196 P3 | ecosystem: Host-associated > Arthropoda: Insects > Digestive system > Gut ... | reverse complement strand
TGCGCTAAATCTATAGTCTGAACCTGTGTTACCATCTCTCTATCTTTTTGGACTGCAAAGATAAAACTATTAGTCAAGATTTACGCCTAACCTCCCCCCCCTCCCCACAACTTTTGCGGGTGAGCCAAAATTTATACTGAGTGTAGCCGAAGTATCTAAAAAAAAACTGCTGACGGTTTTTCACCGGCAGCAGTTCCAAATTTTTAAACAAGGAGAATTATTTAATTGCAAATTCTACGCGGCGGTTTCTTTGACGTCCGGCTTCGGTGTTATTGCTGGCGATGGGTTTTTCCGGTCCATAGCCAACGCTGGACATCTTGTTCTCATCCAATCCTTTGCCGACTAAGTAATCTTTCACGGCGTTGGCGCGGTCTTGGGATAATTTTTTGTTCTTATCGGCATTGCCTACGTTGTCGGTATGACCGGCGATATCCAATTTTATCCAGGCGATGCTGTTGAGCAAGTTAGCCACTTCGTCCAATAAGACTTTCGACTCTTCGGTCAGGACAGCCGAACCGGTTTTAAATTCAATATTTTCGGCGGTAGCCGTAACTTTCTGGACAACTTCTTTTTGTTCCATCTTAGCCAATGCGTCTTTAATATCTTTCACGTCGTTTTTAATTCCGGTAATATCGGATTTCACGTCGTTAAGGTCTTTCTTGATGGCGGCATTATCGCTTTCGAGGGCGGCTAAGCGGTCATAAACTTCCTGGTCACGCTCTGGGGTAAACATGATGGTTGGTTTGTAGTAGTCGTCGTAAGTCATGTTACGGACGTGGTTCTTTCCGATTTTAAAGCGGAAGCCGGCATTGGCAAAGAATGCGTCGTTGCCGCTTGAAGAGTAGTCGCCGCGTCCGCCTAAGTCGTTCATGTTGTAGTACCTGTATTCGCTTTCCAGCATAAACGATACCCACGGAGCCAGGCTGAAATCAAGACCCGCGTTCGCCATTAAAATGAGACTGAATTTTTTGTCGGAATACTTGTCAAAATTCTTATTCTCGCCACCCCATTCGTCCTTTTCGGTAAATCCCAGCGACGCCGTTTGTTTATACGAATACGCGCCGCCGCCGATACCGGTGCCTACGTAGAACGACACTTTTTTCCATCCGCCTGTCCGTTGAGGAGAGACGAGGTTGGAAATGTTAATGGAGTTGTACAGAATGCCATCCATGGTTTGACCGTAATACTTGTTCTCCTCGCCATTCTGTCCATTCCTGTCGTAGTTGCTGAATCCGAAGTTCAATCCTATGCCGAAGATCGGGTTCGGATTGTACTCTACAAAGAAGTTGCCGTTCCAACTAATGGAGTTTAAACGTTGGTCTAAACGGGTTTCATCTTTCTCAAGGTTAATGTCGGTGTAAGGCGTTACGCGGTAGTAGTCCGCACCGCCTTTGATACCGAGTGACCATCTTGCCAAACCATCATTTTTGTGGTTTTGATTAATTACTTCTGCCTTTTGGGCAAAGGTTCCGAAAGCAAAAATTGCTAACAATGTTGTAAATACACATTTCCTCATAATTTTTTAGTGTTAAATTAAACTTTAATATTTATTATATAATTTACGTTACTGCAAAAATAGTGCCATTTTTCTCGAAAAAGCAATTTGTGTTAAATTTTCGTTAACATTTTATAGTGTTGGCTCGTTTCAAGGTATTTGTAAGCCTTTTCGGGCAGAAAAAACCGGACATTTTTACCGTCGTCGATAGCCCGACGGATAAACGACGAGGAGACGTCCAACAGCGGAGCCTGAAAAAATGTCACATTCGGATGTTGGGCAAACGGCGAGGGTGCGCAGCCCGAACGGTTATAAACATATATCTTATAATGGTCGAGAATGTAACGGTAATCCTTCCACCGATCGAAAATCGCTAAATTATCTTCGCCGATGATAAGGATAAATTTCTCGTCGGGATATTTTTCGGAAAAGAATTTCAAAGTATCAACGGTATAAGATGGTTTCGGCAGATGAAACTCGGCATCGGAGACCGAAAAGCCGGCGACGTTTTCTACCGCCATCAACATCATCTTCAACCGTTCGGCGGCAGGCAACAGCAACGTCTCGTCTTTCAACGGGTTGTGCGGGGAGACGACAAAACAAACCTCGTCAATATCCGAAAACTCTAAAAAATAGTTCGCCAACGCCAAATGTCCGATATGCACCGGATTGAACGAGCCGAATAGTAGTCCTGTCGTTTTCTTTTTCATGTCGTCATCCTTTTAAAAAATCCACGACGGCTTTTTGGGTCTGTTCCACCGCCGTTTCGAGGGAGTCGTTCACGATGATCACGTCGTATTTGTCGGCGAAGGAGAGTTCAAACTCTGCCCGCGACACGCGAATGTCAATAGATTCCGGACTTTCGGTTTTTCGCAACAGCAATCGCTCGCGCAACACCGCCACATTCGGTGGCTTGATAAAAATGGAGAGCGCCTGATCTTTAAAATAATCTTTCAATCGGCATCCGCCCACCACGTCCACGTCGAAAATCACGTAACTGCCTTTGTCCCAAATACGTTGCACTTCCGACTTGAGCGTGCCGTAAAATTTCCCCGCATACACCTCTACATGTTCTAAGAAAGCGTCTTCGGCGATTTTGCTTTTGAAGTCGTCTTCGGTGAGAAAATAGTAATCTTTGCCCTCCACTTCGCCCTGACGGGGCGAACGGCTGCACGCCGAGATGGAAAATTCCAACTCCGGAACATATTCCATCAAACGGTGCATGATGGTAGTTTTTCCGCCTCCGCTGGGGGACGATATGATGATAACCTTGTGATTCATAATATGTTTAATAACTGTTCTTTAATCTTTTCCAACTCGTCTTTCATCAAAACGACTAAGCGTTGCATCTCAAAATGATAGGATTTTGAGCCTAAGGTGTTGATCTCGCGTCCCATCTCCTGAGCGATAAAGCCGAGTTTCCGCCCCGGCGACGCCGGATCGGCGATGGTCTGGAAGAAGTAGTCGCAATGTTTCTTCAAACGGACTTTTTCCTCCGTAATGTCCATCTTTTCAATATAATAGATCAACTCCTGTTCAAAGCGGTTTTCATTGAAGTTGGCTTGATGTTCCAACTCAACAAACGCCGAGCGCAGTTTTGCGCGAAGGTTTTCGGTGCGTTCCTTTTCAAACGGGTCTATCTCTTTCAGATAACCCAAAATGTTGTTGACGCGCAAAGTCATGTCTTGGCACAATATCTCGCCTTCGTTGCGACGGCAACTGTTCATCTTCTCCAACGCCATTGCCAATCCTTCGGACACTGCCTGCCACTCGTCGGGAGCGAGTTCGGATGTCGTTGCCTTAAAAACGTCGGGCAGGCGGGCGATGACGGGTATCAAACCACCATGCTCTTCCTCGCCGACATCTTCAACTAACTGTTTCAGATTGTAGTAATAACGTTTCGCCAAAGGTTGATTAAAAACAATATCTTCATTGTCGGAAGCGAGTTCGATGGTGATGATCAGTTCCATCTTGCCGCGCTCCGCCGCCTGCGCCACCATGTTGCGTATCTCCGGCTCTTTTTCGCGATACAACGCCGGCAAACGCAACGACAAATCCAATAGTTTGCCGTTGACGCTCCTGATTTCGACGCCGATCACCTTTGTCCCGAAAGTTATGTTGGCTTTTCCGTAGCCTGTCATTGATTGTATCATCTTCTTACTGTGTTAAGTGTATTTTTCTTCTTTTTTCAACGTCTCAATCTTTTCAATCGTTCTTCGTAACTGCGGATATACATATGTGATTCATGTCTGTAGCCTTTTAATCGTAATACCGCCGATGACGTCATGTTGAGCGGCAGCCAGCAGAAGTCCGAAGTGGTCTTCTTCGTCAATTTTGAACATGCGGGTCTGAACTCCTTTGTTCACGCCTTCCGACAACATATTGAAAAAAAATGGGAAAAACCGCTCGGAACGATGTTCTTTCTGGCTTTTCGGCAACGTGAGACTGATGGACGAATATTCGGAATTGGAAAAATAATCGTCATCGTAACAAAATGTATAGGAACCGTCATTATGCTCCGTCAGCGTCCCCGCCAAGGTCTTATTCATGTAAACGTGTGCCGCTCTCATTATTTTTTTTGTGCAAAGATAGATATTTTTTTGTACCCAATAGTAGCAGACTATTAAACGCCGCGAAAAGCCCGATGCCCAACTTATCAACCATCATCGAGAGGAGGATGACGATGAAAAAGGCAATGTAGAGCGGTGAGCGGAATTGTTTCGTTTTAATGCCCGGATAGATCAGCGCAAACAGAAACCAGGCAAAGCCGACAACGCCAAAGGTGGTAAAGACGATTAGATAGTGATTGTGGGGCGTTTTATAAATCTCTGGTTCGGGCAGCAAAGAGCCAACCTCTTTGTAGGCGGTTATTTGCGCGTCCATCATGTCGCCAGTTCCGACGCCAAACCAGAAATGGTGCCGGATGGTATAAAACGAGGCACGCCAAAACTCAAAACGCTGCGTCAGCGAAGCTCCTGTGGCATAATTCAACTCTTTCCACGTGTAATACTCCCAGAAGGTCGTTCGGATGCGACTGTCAATGTTGGACTTTTGGGCGTTGTGGTGGTTGGCGATTCCGCGTTCGACATTCCGGATGTCGTCGTCGGAAAGGGCGGCGACGCCTTCGGCATCTTTTCTCAGCCCTTTGCCGGTAAGGTAACGAGTCAATGTCGTTTTGATGCCGTATCCTTTCAAATCCTGTCCGTCGAAATCCATGCTGCTGCGCCGGTTCCAACTTTCGCGCATTTCCGGATAGCAGATGTAAATCTGCACCCAATAGCCGTTTTCCAACTGTTTGGAGGTTGTATCGTGCTGATATTCACAGCCGTGCGCTGTCGTTTTATCCAATTCCGACAGGATTTTGGACTCTTTCGGTTGAAAATCGGCATAAATGTGATGGAGGTAGAGGAAAATAGATACGCTCGCCGCCGCCACCAAGGTCAACATTCCCCATCTGACGATTTTTCGGGGCGCAAACCAGGCGCTTCTCAACCCGAAAAACACCACGATGACCGGCAGAATAGACAACGCCGTCATGGATTCCATCAGCAGCAACATGCCTGTAAACCATAGCATTAGCACAATAAACCAATATTTCTTCGTCGTTGCCGTGTTTTTAAAAAACCAAAACGACACGATGACAGCCATCAACACCGTCAACCCGAAACGAATATTGGAGTTAAAGCCGATGATTTGCCGAATATCGGTAACTTCCCTGAAAAAGAAAGCGTACAAGACAAGCAAAGTCCCAAGCAGATTACCCGCCAAAAAGAGATAGAACACCGCCTTTAGTTCCTTCATATTCAACGGTTTTATCATGGCAATGGTGAACGGAAGCAGAAACAGCGGCAGTTTACTTCGCAAATCGCGCATGGCGAAAGCGTAATTTTCCGTCCACAATAATCCGACGATGTAGAGCAAAAAGAGCGAGATGCAGACCAACGCCGCTTTATTTTTCCACAGGCTGTGGAACCGTTCGGCTATCCGGCGGTAGTTCACTGCCATGTCTATGAGCCATATCGAAGCCAACGCTATCTGTCCGGTACTCATCGTCGCCGTCGAAATCGCCGCTCCGATAAGCATTGTTCCGAAACTCAGTATGTAGATGTAGCGGATGATTTCCTGTATGTATGTGCGGATGAGGTTGTACATTACGGTTTGAAATTAGGTTGCAAAGATATATTTATTTCGTGTATAAATTGTGGATGGTTTTAAAGAACGTAGCATAATTGAATGATTCACAGGATTTAAGCGCGTTTTCCCTGATTTTGGAATAAAGATCCGGATTTTCCAAGAGCGTCTTTGTTTTTTCTACTATTTCGGAAATGGAGTTGGGCGGAATGATGAGTCCTGTCTCCTGATTTTCAATGATTTCTTCTTGAGCGCCGGTATTGGTTGTGATTACGGGGCAGCCCGCCCGCATACATTCCACAAGCGCCAATCCAAACGATTCTTTTGCCCGCGAAGGCAAAATAGCCACATCCAATGCTGCCAAAAACGGAAAAACATCGTTTAGAAAACCAAGAAAAAACACGTTGCCGTCAAGGTTTAAATCGTGTATCTTTTGATGTAAACAGTCGGTATATTTTTTATCGCCGGCGCCCGCAATGAGCAAAACAACATTGTGTTGCAGAAGCAGTTGCGGCAAAGCGTCAATAATCAAATCCACACCTTTTTCCGGGTCTAAACGTCCGCAAAATCCGAGTAGTTTTGTATGGACGTCCAAGTTCAGTTTTTGGCGGAAATCTATCGGAATCATCTTTTCAAGAGGTATATCTTTTACAGCATTGTGAACAACCGCCGTGCGGATGTCTTTGGCTGAGACAGTGGATAAAAAGGCGCTTTCAGCCGCCTTAGAAACAAAAATCAACGTGTCAATGTTCCTATATAAATAGCGGTAGAGAAAACTGTTTTTCCCTTGCTTGACCAAATGCCGCGTCATGACGACTTTTACACTCTTTGCCCGAATCAGTTTCTTCGCAAAAACCGACAAAAACGCATCACAAAAAATGTGGGCGTGAACAACATTAATCTGATGTTTTTTAATGAAAAAAGCAAGCCGGACAATGGAATAAACATCAAACAAAAACAGCAACGGTAATGTAAAAAAAGGCAAATTTAAATCTGAAAACTTTTTCCGAACGACGTTGGATTTTCGAGCAACTACGAACACTTTGTCGCCATTGGCTTTGGTCGCCTCGGCAAGGTCATATACATAACGCTCACCTCCTCCCCATTCCGAAGTAGGAACAATTTGTAAAATTCGCAATTCGACAAGGTTGAGTTTACTCATATTAAAAATGCAAAGGTACACTTTTTTAATAACTGAATAACGGCTAATATGGACAAAAAAAAATTTTAACGCTGTTGCCGCGAATACGGTTTCGCCAACTGATTGGTGATCATGCCGTTTTGATATTTGAAGAATCCTGATACGGCGATCATGGCGGCGTTGTCGGTGGTGTAGCGCAGGGGGAGGAGGTGGGTCTTCTTGTTTATTTTCTCGCCCAGCGCGGTGAGGCTGTTGCGCAGGACGCTGTTTGCGGAGACGCCTCCGGCGATGGCGATGTCGTTGACGGGGTATTGCCGGATGGCTTTTTCAAATTTCGCCATCAAGATCTCTACGATGGTGGATTGGAGGGATGCGCAGAGGTCGGCTTTGTGCGTTTCGATGAAGTCGGGGGTGTGTGCCATTTGGTCTCGCAGGAAGTAGAGGAACGAGGTTTTCAATCCGCTGAAACTGTAGTCCAAGTTGGGGATGTTGGGTTTTGCAAAAGAGAAAGCCTTGCTGTCGCCGTCTTGTGCTAATCTGTCAATGACGGGACCGCCGGGGTATGTCAGTCCCATCACTTTGGCGGCTTTGTCGAAGGCTTCGCCGGCGGCGTCGTCAATGGTTTTTCCGACGATTTCCATGTCGAAATGGCTCTTTACCAATACTATCTGTGTATGTCCGCCGGAGACTGTCAGGCAGAGGAAGGGAAATTCCGGCGGTTGGTGTTGCCAGTTGGGGTCTTGTAGAAAGTGCGCCAGGACGTGCGCTTGCAGGTGGTCCACCTCCAGCAGCGGGATGCGCAATCCTAACGACATCGCCTTGGCAAAAGAGATGCCCACTAACAACGACCCCAGCAGACCTGGTCCGCGTGTGAACGCGATGGCGTGCAGTTGTTCTTTGTCCACGCCGGCATCTTTCAGCGCCTTGTCTATGACGGGGATGATGTTCTGCTGATGCGCCCGCGACGCCAACTCCGGCACGACGCCGCCGTAAGCTTCATGGACAGACTGTCCCGCGATGACGTTCGACAGCACGGAAACGCCGTTCAGCACCGCCGCAGAGGTGTCGTCGCAGGAGGATTCGATGCCAAGGATGAGGGGGGTGGGGGTTTTCATTTCAACTGTCAGTCTGTGGCTATCACCATGGTAAATTATGCTTTTTGTAGGCATCTTTCCGATGTTTTACTCTTCTGATATACACAGTATCCGTTTCCTTGTCGTAATAGATGATTAGTCTGTATTTTTTAATCTTCAACCTGTAATATGGTTCATCAGATCCTTTAATACGTGATACGTTATCCAAATCGCCCAAACTATTTGCAGACATCAATCTCGATACTTGTCGAACTATCAATTCGTGTACATTCTGAGGAAACGCCTCGGTATCTTTTACAGCCCTTGTGGTTACTTCAACTTTCATTTGGTAAAGTATTTGATAAATTCCGCACCGCTTATTGTTTCATCATTTGCGCTTGCTTTTGCATCCATCAAATCCTCATGATTAAATTCGTCTTCATCTTCGTCCGCATTGGCGATGGAAAAAGTGTGACTACCTTTTTTGATAAATATCTGCTCGTTTAATGCCAATTCAAGATACTTGTCTTGATTGACTGCAAACCTTTTACTACTTACTGTCATAATATTTACGTTTATTAATTGACTGCAAAGATACATTTATTTACCGTTACCCGTTTCCCATCCGATTTTTCGACGTGTCCGACAATTTGCGCTTCGACGCGGAACTGTTCGGAGATGGCGATGATGTGCGGGGCGATGTTTTCGGGGACGTAAAATTCCATGCGGTGTCCCATGTTGAAGACCTTGTACATCTCTTCCCAACTTGTTTGCGACTCTTTTTGGATCAGTTTGAAAAGCGGTGGGACGGGGAAGAGGTTATCTTTGATAACGTGCAGGTTTTCAATGAAGTGCAGTATTTTTGTTTGCGCTCCGCCGCTGCAATGGACGATGCCATGAATTTGCGGACGGAATTGTTGCAGTACCGCTTTCACGATGGGCGCGTAGGTGCGCGTGGGGGAGAGTATCAGTTTTCCGACGTTGACGTTGGGTATTTCGGTGGCGTCGGTCAGTTTTTTGCTGCCGCTGTACACGACGTTTTCGGGAAGGTTGCAGTCGAAACTTTCGGGGTACTTTTCGGCATAGATTTTCGAGAGGACGTCGTGGCGTGCCGAAGTTAAGCCGTTGCTTCCCATGCCGCCGTTGTAGTCGTCTTCGTAGGATGCCTGTCCGAAACTGGCGAGTCCGACGATGACGTCTCCGGCGGTGATGTTTTTATTATCAACGACTTCCGTTTTTTTCAACCGCGCTGTAACGGTGGAGTCCACGATGACAGTACGCACTAAATCGCCCACATCAGCGGTCTCGCCGCCGGTGGAGCGGATGCCGATGCCGTGGTCGCGCATCTTCTGTAGGAACTCTTCCGTGCCGTTGATGATGGTGGCGATGACTTCGCCCGGGATGAGCCTTTTATTGCGTCCGATGGTTGACGAGAGTAGGATGTTGTTGGTTACGCCGACGCAGAGGAGGTCGTCTAAGTTCATCACGATGGCGTCTTGCGCGATGCCTTTCCATACGGAGAGGTCGCCGGTCTCTTTCCAGTAGAGGTAGGCTAAGGAGGATTTTGTTCCGGCACCGTCGGCGTGCATGACGGTGCAATAGTCGTCGTCGCCGCCCAGGACGTCGGGGACAATTTTACAGAAAGCGCTGGGGAACAATCCTTTGTCAATGTTTTTAATGGCGGCGTGGACATCTTCTTTCGACGCCGAGACGCCCCGTAGATTATATCGTGATTCCGTCATTCTTCAAATAATATTACTTTATTCTCTTGGTCAATGGTGTATTCGCCGAACTTTTTCAGAATTGAAGCGGGGATTGTGAGCGGCAGGTCGTATTTTGTGTCCACGGTTACGCGGATGTCGTATTCCGAGCGCAGTCCTATTTTGAGGTCGTCAATGACAAATTTGGCGTTGTTGGCGATGGTACCGCCGGCTAACACTTTTTCGGGATTTCCTTCAAAGTCGTCTTTGGTGATATATCCGTCACGCAACAGTCCTAACGCCGTATTCAGCGAGATGACGGCGGTGCGTGCCGATTCGTCTAAGACGACGACTTCGCTCATGCCGTTGAGGAGGCACTCCATTTGGGGCAGTTCTTTTTTGCCGACGAGTTCAAACGGCACACCTCGGCGCAAAGTGCCGCTGACGTCAATGGCGACGGCAGGTCTTGTTCGTTCTTTGCCGGTTTTTGACTGATACCGTGTTGAAGTAACGATAAATTCAATACGGCGGTTCAGTTGATGGGCGGTTTCCTGATGGATGCGCGATTTCAAAGAGTTGATGTAGTCATCGTTGAGTAGCGTTCCTTGCGGGTAGGTGAAACCATCGCGGACGAAGTCTTTGTTCAGCACGCGGGGAACGTCTTCGCCGTAGCCTTTTGCCGTCAGACGGTCGGCTTCGATGCCACGGTCTATCAGATAGTCCACGACCGACTGTGCACGTTTTTGTGCCAGTTCTCTGTTCGCCTCTGCCGAGCCGCGCGAGTCGGTATGCGCGCCTAACTCTATGGTAATGGTCGGATTGGCTTCCAAAATGATAATCAATCCGCGTAACGAATCTTGGTAAATGGGTTTCAATTCCCACCTTCCGTAGTCGAACAGCACGTCGGGCAACACCACCGGTTCACGCGGGATGGGTTGGAAGTTCATGACGTCAATTTTAAAGTTCTTCGACTCTTCCAGACCTTTGGTTGAGACTTGCTCTTCGTAACTGATATATCCTTCTTTTTCTACAATGACGGTATAGTCTGTGTTTGCCTTTACTTGTGTTTTTGGGAAGATGAAGGTTCCGTTTTCGCCTGTTTTCATCTCGATGACGGTGCTGTCGGAGCCGATGAGGACAACGGTTACATCGGGGACGTACAGCATGGAACTTTGGTCGCGGACAAGTCCCGAAATGGTAAAAATCACCGGTTCTAAGATGAAAGAGTAGATGTTGGCGCCTTCGCTGATTTTTCTTCTGGTTGAGAAATAGCCCTCTTCGTTGCCTTCGGGGTGAAAACAGATGCCGAAGTCGTCGCCGACGGAGTTGATGGGGTAGCGCAGGTTTTCGGGTTCGGAGAATGTCGGGTCGCCGCTGTCGTCGTAAGTGATACGGGAGCGGAAGATGTCCAACCCGCCCATACCGAGCAAATAGTCGGAAGAGAAATACAACACCGAATCGCCGCGCAGATGGGGAAACATCTCGTCGCCGGGGGTGTTGATGACGCTTCCCGCGTTTTGCAGTCCTTGAAAGTTGCCGCCTGAGCCGGTGGCGTACCACAGGTCTCGTTGTCCTTTTCCGCCGGGCAGTTCGGCTGAGATGATCAGCAGTGATTCGTCGGGCGTAACGGTGGGATGACCGAGCACTGCCAAACTGTCAGCCACTAAGTCCAAGCGTTGCGGTTCGCCCCAGACCATTCCTTGTCGTTTGCTGCGGTAGATGGCGCAGCCGCCGGGGTGCTCTTCCGGTTTTTCGCACCGCGTGAAATAGAGTGTGGTGAAGTGTCCGTTCATCGCCGGCGAGCCTTCGTTGACGGGGGTGTTGATGACTTCGTCCGTCTCTAACAATGCGGGGTCGCCCCATTTGCCGTTGAGGCTCTTTCGGGCGACGAAGAGGTCGGTGAATTTGCTGCCCGTCCATTCGTCTTTCTTTTTGCCTGTTGACGAGCCGCGGTTGGAGGTGAAGATGATTTCGTTGAGTGCGGTGTTGCTGTATGTCGGTGAGAAGTCGTCCCACGTGGAGTTGAGTTGTTTCATGATGGTGATTTCGTATTTTCCCGGATTCACCTCATATTCATTGGCTAAGGTAACGCGCTCTAAAGCTAACACGCCCAATGTGTCGTCGGGAACCAATTCCACATATTTGGCGAAGGCGTCAACGGCGCGGTCTAACTTGTTGTTTTTCAGCAACATGTTTCCGTAATGATAATAAACCAACGGTTGTGTCTCGTAATAGTCGTCGGAAATCAGGTTTTTGTATGCTTCCGTGCCGTTGGTCATGTCGTCTTTGTAGCGGTAGCACTCGGCAATCTGCCAGCGGACGCGGCGGCGTTCATCTTTGTTTTTCACCTTTCCGACGACGCGGGAGTACGACCTGCGTGCTTTGTCGTATTTGTATTCGGTAAAATCTCTATCTGCTTTACGGATTCGTCGCGCCACACAAGAGGTCAACATCAAGCACGACATCAATAAAAGCGCCAAAGTCAGTATGTGTATCTTTCTGATTTCCATTTTATAAAATTTATAAAAAATATTATAGATGATATAACGTATTAATTATGTAGTTGTTGTCTGCTGGGTCTCTTTTTTGTCCATAGACTTTATTTCTTCGTCTTCTTTCATGATTTCGTCTTTGATGGACTGCGTCGCCTTTTTAACATCTCCCAAGACCTTTCCCGTCTTACGGGCGACGTCAATCGCCTGCTTTGGTCCGAAAAGGAGCAGCATCACCAAGAGCAATACTACGATTTCCCCGCCGCCGATGTTGAAGAATAAGGGTGTCATGGTGCAAAGATACAACTTTTTTGCGATGTGCGATGTGCGATGTGAGACTTTTTTACCACAAAGAGCACAAAGTACACACAAAGGTTCACAAAGACGACAATCTGTTTAGCAATGTTTTGTGTTCTTTGTGAAAACCCTTTGTGAACCTTTGTGGTAAAGAATTTTGACTTTTGAGACATCCTCTGTGTAACTCTGTGTCCTCCGTGCCTCTGTGCTGAATTAATATCTAAACGCATAGATTTACAACAAACCGGGCTTCGTCACGTTATTTTTGCGTTCAAAATCTTTATCAGAATGACACGTAACATAATCATCACCCGCGACGGCTCGCACACCTTGTATCTGCCTGATGTTGACGAGAGTTACCACAGCGTTCACGGCGCTGTTCGGGAGGCGCAGCATGTGTACATCCGTGCCGCCCTGCGGGAGGTGTTGCCGCTGTTGCCGGAGATACGGCTCTTGGAAGTCGGTTTCGGGACGGGGCTGAACGCATTGCTGACGCTGCTGGCGAACGACACGCAGAAAAAAATCTATTACTGCGGCGTCGAGGCTTTCCCGTTGACTGCCTCCGAAGTGCAACATCTCAACTATCCGGAACTCTTACAGATTGATCGTCAACTGTTTCAGTCGCTGCACGATGCGGCGTGGGACGCCGGATACGAAGAGATAACGCCGACGTTCTATCTGAAGAAGTTAGCGGCGCCCCTGCAAGCCGTCCCGCTGCCCGCAAGTTGTTTCAACGTCGTTTATTTCGATGCTTTCGCTCCGGCGGTGCAGCCGGAATTGTGGGAGAGCGCGATATTTGAGAAAATCTATGCCTCCATCTCCGCCGGCGGCGTCCTGACGACCTACTCCGCCAAAGGGAGCGTGAGGCGCACCTTGCAACAGACAGGCTTCACGGTAGAACGCCTGCCCGCCCCGGCAGGAAAACGGGAGATGCTGCGGGCGCGGAAAATGTTTACATGATTTAAAGATTTAAAAACTCTGTGAACCTCTGTGTCCTTTGTGTCTCTGTGTTGAGAAAAAATATTCAGCACAGAGGCACAGAGAACACAAAGTTACACAGAGAAATTCGTGCATTCGTGGCTAAAATCAAAAAAAAATCACCACCCCCCCCTTTTAGGGGGTATTGCGTTCTTTTTTGTCGCCGTACCTTTGTACCCGATTTACGAATTTAAAGATTTAAAGATGATAAAGTAGATAATAAATAAAGTTAAACAAAAAAAAACTTGAATTATGGCAACACATTCTTTACAAAGGAAATCAGTTTCGACGGCGGCGGCAGTTCCGGCGTTGAGGAAATCAGTTTCGACGGCGGCGGCAGTGTCGGCGTGGAGGAAATCTATTTTGATGTTGGCGCTCGCGCTGACGTTTTGCACAGGCGCTCGGGCGCAGTCCACCATTACGCTGACCAATGGTCAGACTTACTCGAATTCGATATATGTAACCAGTACTACTATCATTACGATAGCGTCGGGCACGGCTACCATTTCGGGACAAATATATGGTTCCGGCTACATTTACAAGCAAGGAGCAGGTAAGGTGATTGTAACCAACAACAGCAATGCGTTTACTGGTGTATTACAGATTGACGCCGGCACTTGGCAGATTGGAAACGGAAGTAATGGCGTTTTTCAATGTGCTCTCGTACAGATTAACTCCACCTCCTCCATTTTACGGTTCGAACCCGGAGCGAGTACGACTGTTGCATATCCTATTGGCGGAACGGGAAAGGTGGAGTATAAAGGGGATTCCAATAACAAACAGTTGTCCTTTTCCACCGCAAAGACCTACACCGGCACAACGACCATTGAAGCCGGCTGGCTTAATATAACGCATTCGGGAACAGTGGCATCCGGTAATATAACAGTGAACAATGTGAACACAGGCGCTGTAATATTTAATGCCGGCAATAATAATCAAACCTATTCCGGCGTCATTTCGGGCAATGGACAAGTGATAAAATGGGGCGCCGGTAAGTTGACGCTGACCGGAACTAATACCTATACCGGTAAGACGGGACTGTACGGCACCGTACAAGTAGGCAACGGCACAAGCGGAAGTATTGCCTCTACTTCAAATGTGGAATTTGGCGACGCCAATGCCATACTCCGCTTCGAGCCGGGTAGTTCAGGTATGACCTTCTCGAAAGTTATCAGCGGACCGGGAAAGGTGGAATTAAGGGACAACAGAGTTCTGTATTTGACAGGCGAAAATAGTTACACCGGCACAACGAACATAGAAACGGGAAGCGATTTGTATATCGGCAACGGCGGCACATCAGGCAAAGTGGCAGGCAATATCACAGTCAATAGCGCCGGATATCTCAATTTTAACCGTTCCAACGAATATACCTACACAGGCGTTATTTCAGGAGGAGGATCCGTATATAAATTAGGGTCAGGTAAAACCATCTTAACCGGCGTCAATACCTATTCCGGAAGTACATACGTTGTTAACGGCACCCTGCAAATCGGAAACGGAACCAGCGGAAGTATTGCAAGCACTTTGGGGGTAGCACTGTCAAATACCTCCTGCATCCTCCGCTTCGAGCCGGGCGCAGATATGACCTTCTCGAAAGTTATCAGCGGACAGGGAAAGGTGGAGTTTAAAGGGGGGATAAGCAGCAAAAGATTGTTTTTCACAGGCGAAAATACCTACACAGGTACCACGACCATAGAAACCGCTAGCCTGTTATTCATCGGCAACAACGGCACATCAGGCAAAGTGACAGGTAATATCATAGTCAATAGCGGCGCATACCTCTGCTTTGTCCGTTCCAACGAATATACCTACACAGGCATTATTTCAGGAGCAGGGAGTGTCGAAAAAGATGCATCAGGTAAAACCATCTTAACCGGCGTCAATACCTATACCGGATCTACAACGGTGTACAACGGCACCCTGCAAATCGGCAACGGCACCAGTGGGAGTATCAACAGCACTTCGGGGGTGAACCTTACATCTACCCCCACCATCCTCCGCTTCGAGCCGGGCGCAGATCTTGTTTTTTCGAAAGTTATCAGCGGAAGCGGAAAGGTGGAGTATAAAGGGACTTCCACCAAAAGGTTGGGTTTTACCGGCGAAAACACCTATACCGGCACAACGACCATAGAAGCCAATGGATATTTGAATATTGGTAACGGAAGCACAACAGGCAAAGTGTCAGGCAATATAATAAACAATGGCTACTTCACTTTTAACCGTTCTAACGAATATACCTACACAGGCGTTATTTCAGGAACAGGACAGGTAATTAAAAATAGTAGCGCCAAAACCATCTTAACCGGCGTGAACATCTATACCGGCGGTACAGTCGTTGAAAACGGCACCCTGCAAATCGGCAACGGCACCAGCGGAAGTATCGCAAGCACTTCGGGAGTATCACTGTCATCTACCTCATCCATCCTCCGCTTCGAGCCAGGCGCAAATATGACCTTCTCGAAAGTTATCACCGGAAACGGAAAGGTGGAATATAAAGGGACAAGCAGCAAACAATTGATTTTCACAGGTGAAAATAGTTACACCGGCACAACGACCGTTGAAACCGGAGGTTACCTTCGTATCGGCAACGGCGGCACAACGGGCAAAGTAACAGGCAATATTATCAACAACGGCGGAGTCGCTTTTGATCGCTCCAATGCCTCTACCTACGACGGCGTTATATCAGGAACGGGCGGACTAACCCAATATGGCACCGGTACGCTTACACTCGGCGGAGTAAATACCCATACCGGCTGGGCTGAAGTTTATGACGGAACGTTAGCGCTATCATCATCGGGAAGTCTTGCTCAATCTTCCTATCTTGGTATTTACGCCGGCACGTTCGATATTACCGCAGGCAACAAAACAATAAAAACTATATACGTTGAGGGCGGGGTCATAAATCTGGGCAGCAACACGCTGACGATTGGCACGCCGGGGCAAAACGATGGTGGCGGTTTTGTCGAAGGTTCTTTTACCGGCACGGGCGGCAGCGTTACCAAAACCGGTAGCGACATACTCTCGTTATATAACCCCAACACAGCCACCGGCACTTTCAACCTGAATGAAGGTACCGTTGATTTATGGGCAAACTGGGCAGGCAATTTCAACGTAGCCTCCGGCGCCACCTTAGAGGTCAATCAAGAAAGAACCATCGGGGGGACGCTGAACCTTCTCGGCGGCGATATCCACATGAACTTAACGACGTCGCCTCCATCGAAACTCATCGCCAACGGCGCCGCGTCGGCAGTAGGGACGAATACGCTGCACATCACTTCGGGCGTTGTAACCAACCAGGTCATCATGCAAGCGGCGTCGGGCTTAAACAATGCCAATGCTTTCACGCTCAATATGCCCGGCTATACTGCCGAACTTACCGCGACAGGGACACTCTTACTGCTTACCGCCACCATCGAAGACTTGGTGCCGCCCGTCCCCGGCGCCGGTGTTAACGGCGCCGCCGACATCACATCGGTAAGCCTCTCGTGGAGCGCCGCCACCGACAACCAAACCCCGCAGGACAATCTGCGCTACTACGTCTATCAGTCGTCGAGCAACAACATCGCCACCGTCGCCAACTGCGAGGCAAACGGCACGCTGCTCAATGCCGGCGGCACTGTCAATATCACCGGCTACGACGTTACCGGCTTAACCCCGAAAACGACCTACTACTTTAACGTCGTGGTCGCCGACATGGCAAACAACAAAGCGGCATATACCACCAAAGAACTGACCACGCTCGAAGCGCCCGACATCACCCCGCCCACCCCCGGCACCGGCGTTGACGGTAATGCCGGCGCCGACATGGCAGTGCTTTTCTGGAGCGCCGCCACCGACGATGTTACCCCGCAATCCGAACTGCGCTACTTCGTCTATCAGTCGGCAGACGACAACATTGCCACCGTCTCCGGTTGCGAAACCAACGGCACACTGCTCAACGCGGGCGGCACGCTCAATCTCACCACCTACGACGTTACCGGCTTAACCATTGACGTTACCTACTATTTCAACGTCGTGGTCGCCGACAACGCCGGCAACAAAGCCGTCTATAACCCCAAAGGCTTAACCACCACCAACGACGCTAAAGTGCTGAACGTCATCATCTCGCCCAAGACGGTAACGGTGTTGCCGGGTCAGACGCAACAGTTTAGCGTAACGGTCATCGCCGTCGGCGGCGCCGACGAAAGCGTAACGTGGAGCCTTATCGGCAACGAATCGGCGCTCACCACCCTCAGCGCCGGCGGCTTCCTCACCGTAGGACACAACGAGACCGCCGACCCTCTCACCATACGGGTAACATCCGTCCTCGACCCAACCATCTTTGACGAGGCTATTGTTATGACTACTTCTACGGGCATAGCCCCCTCAAGCCCCTCCGAAGGAGGGGATATGCGGGTCTATCCGAATCCGACAAGCGGGTTGTTAACAATCACGTGCTACCGTCATTGCGGGCTTGACTCGCAATCCCCTGACAACGATGAGATTGCGGGTCAAGCCCGCAATGACGTTCGCGGAGTGGAAATATTCGACATCACCGGACGTGCCATCACTACTCACTACTTACATACTCACTACTCACTGCCCACCATGGACATCTCGTATTTACCCGTCGGCATCTATTTCCTCCGCATCACCACCGACAACGGAACTGTAACGAAAAAGGTTGTAAAACAATAACATAATAAAAAAATACTGTGAAACTCTGTGTTGGATGATTTTTTGCAACACAGGGTTCACAGAGTTTTATTTTGAACTTGTAACCATTTTCGCCTCCACTCGTCTAACCCTTAAATAATAATAAATTATGAAAAAGAACGGCATCATTTCAGGGCTTATTTTAGTGGCAATCGGGGTTGTAATCTTATTAAAAAGTTTCGACTTAATCTGTTTTTCGTGGTGGACGCTGTGGCGTTTGTGGCCTTTCTCGTTTATCTTTGTCGGCATCGGCATCATGCCGATAAAAAAGATGTGGAAGGGGATTTTTTACGTCATCGCCATCCTGGCTTGCGTCGCTACGATGAGTTATATGACCAAACACAACAGTTACGGCAGATGGGGCGACCGCTTACGGAATTTTTTCGACAAACGGGATATAAAAGAACTGAAAGAGGATTTTCTGCGCTCCGACCAGATCTCCTATCTCGGCTTTTCCGATAGCATCACCCGGATAAAAGTCAACGCCGAGTTCGTCTCGGGGAACTATCTGTTTGAAACCAAACCGTATAACAGTATGCTGCGTTTCACCTTTCAAGGCAATAGTTATTCGACCTCCCTTACCGAAGAAGGAACCACCGGATTTTTAGAACTGCTGCCCAAAGAGTGGGACAACCGCAAAAGCAGCGGCAAGATCTATCTCTACGAAAAATTCGACTACACCTTTACCCTGCAAGGGGAAAAATCGGACATCTCGTTGGACGCCGCCAAACTGAACATTGATACGCTGAACATCAACGCCGGTGATGCCTCATCATGGAATATCACACTCTCTGCGTCGGCACCGGAGACATACCTCTTCATCACCGCGCACCCCGACGCCGGCAACATCAACCTGACGCTCCCCGCCTCGTCGGGCTATCAGTTTATAACAAGCGCCATCGCAGATACCACCCAATGGAACAACCTGCAACCGGCCAAAACAGGAACATACCTATCGGACAACTTTAAAGAGGCGAAACAGTGGGTCTTTATCGAGTCTAATAGCCGGAATGTTGAGGTGCGGAGATAATGGGTGAATATAATAAATTATCGTGTACGGGATGGTGCGGACAATGAATGGGTGTGTGCGATGTGCGATGGAAAAGAAAACAACTTCGGTATATGAAAATGAGAATAATAAAAGTTGTTTCATATCTTTCATTTTAAAATATCTTCATATTAAACGCAACCGACGGCAGAATGGGGAAGATAGATATCTGGTTGGCTTTTATCTGCAACTCTCCTTTCGACAGGTTTCCTTCGGCTTGGTAGGAGATGTAGTAGGGGTTTTTGCGGTTGTAGGCGTTATAGACGGAGAAGTTGAGGCTTCCTTCGGTATGTTGTCGTTTAAAGAGCGCCATGGTTGCCGAGAGGTCGAGGCGGTGGTAGTTGGGCATGCGCCATGCGTTGTATTCGCCCCATTCGGTGATGATTTTCCCTTCCATGAAATAGAATGCGTTGGGGATGGTGGAGGCGTTTCCGGTCGAAAAGACCCAGACAGCCGACAGGTTCCATTTGTCGTTCAGTTGGTAACTCAGCAAGAGCGAGGCGTCGTTGCGGCGGTCAAAACGGGCGTAGAAAGTTTTCCCATTCATGATTTCGTCGAAGTTGCGCGTTGTCCAACTGAGGGTATATCCGACCCAGCCCGTAAATTTTCCCGACGTCTTGTTGATAAAGAGTTCGATACCATAACTTTTGCCTTTGCCGAAAGTGAAGATGTGGTCGTAGTTGGTCTGCATGGCGTTCATGATGTCGGCGCCGGTGCAGTATTCTATCAGGTTGTCCATGAACTTGTAGTAGGCTTCGACGGATGTTTCGATGGTGTTTCGGGCGAAATTCTGAAAATATCCCAACGAAAACTGATTGGCGCGTTGTGGTTTCACCAATTCGGTCGCCGGAAACCAGACATCGGTCGGCAATGACATACTGCTCATAGAGACCAAGTTAACGCATTGATGGTTTAAAGTATAGGACGCCTTCAACGACTTGCTCCGGTCTATTTGAAACCGGAAGTTGATACGAGGGTCGAGCATGTTGTATGCCTGCACCACCGTTCCTTTTCCGTACATTGTGGAGTCAATGTTGTTCAGGTCGTAGATGTTGTCAATTTCGTAGCGGGTAAACGGACCTGCCTGTGCGAAATAGTTATACCGAACGCCGTAAACGATTTTTAGCCAGTCCAACGGATCCCATTCATGTTGCAGATAGAGTGCGAGGTCGTGGGCGTACATCTTTTCGGGGTCGCCGAGGTTGAAGTCCACTTCGTTGGAAGAGGCGGAAGCCGTTGAGGGCGTGAAGGTATGGAAGATATAATCCACGCCGCCTTTCACCTTATTCAGCGGATTGGGCGACCACGTGAGGTCAGACCGGAGTTCCCAGTCCTGCACGCCGGAGTAGAGTTTCATGTTGTAAACGTCCTCTTTGGCTTTGATGTAAAAACGGTAATCGGTGAAGATGGCGGAGGTGTTCAGATAGAGATTGTTATTGAAAAAATGCGCCCAGCGCGCCGTCGCAAAGCCGTTGCTCCAGTTGACATCGGTGTTCATGTTGGCTTCTTTCGGATTAAATCCGAAGACGTCCCGACCGTAATATCCGCTGACAAAGAGATGGTCTTTTTTGGAGAGTCGGAAAGTCATCTTGCCGTTCAAATCGTAAAAATGGTAACCGATGCCTTCCATGTCCGTCCCTTTTGTAAAAGGTTTGAGCATCACATCCACATAAGTCCGCCGCGCTGCAAACATGAAAGAGGATTTTTCCTTTTGAATCGGACCTTCCGTCTTTACACGCGCCGAGATAAGTCCAATGCCAACTTCTCCCTTATAGTTTTGAAAATCACCATCTTTGGAAGTGATGTTCAACACAGAAGACATGCGTCCGCCGAACTCCGGCGCGATGCCGCCCTTTAAAATCTCCGCCGTGTTGATGATGTCGCCGTTGAAAACCGAGAAAAATCCGAACAGGTGCGAAGGATTATAGACGGTAGCGTTGTCCAAGAGTATCAGGTTTTGGTCGGCGCCCCCGCCCCGCACATAGAAACTGTTGCTGCCCTCGCCTCCCGACTGTATGCCGGGCAACAACTGCATGGTCTTCAAAATGTCCGTCTCGCCAAACAGCACGGGAATGGCTTCGATACGTTTCATGGGCAACTCTATAACGCCGATGTCGGCGCTACGCACGTTCTTGTCAATGCGGTCGCCAATGATTTCGACCACCTCTCCGGTGAATTTTACCGGATTGAGTTTGATGTTGAGGGTGAGATTTTTATCCAAGACAATCGCCTGCTCATACCGCTCATAGCCTATGTATGAGCATATTAGCGTATATTTCCCCTGTTTTTCGGAAAAACTGAACTTCCCGTTGACGTCAGACGAGGCGCCGTTGATGTTTTCATGTAGATAGATATTCGCGCCAACCAACGTCTCCTGCGAAACCTCATCGCGCACGCTTCCCGAGATGGTGAACATGGGCTGGGCGGCGAGAGTGATGTTAATTAATAATAATATTATCAAATTAATTGGGCGTTGCCCTATCCTATTTATATTAATGGGGCGTTGCCCCCTGTTGATAGGGCGTTGCCCTATCCTAAGTGATGTCGCCCTTTCAGGGCTTTGATTTCGTGGTGTTTGCGTATTAAGGCTGAAAGCCTTACATCCACCAACGTAGGGTAGCGCCCTATGGTAGAGCCGGCAGAGCCGGCAGAGCCAGAGCCAGCACAGCCGACAACGAGAGCCAAAGCCCTGAAAGGGCGACATCCTAATCCCATACATACCGTTCATCGTATTCTACCTTATACTTCTTCAAAAATGCCAAAAACTCCCGCTGAAATGTACGTTTTCTATGGTGTTCACGCTGGTTTTTAATATACTCAACGACTCTGTCGGTTTCATGCGGGTTAACGGAAAATATCCCGTAACCGTCCTGCCAATAAAAATTGCTGTATCTTCTACCTTTGGTCTTTATCCATTTCGACGATGCTTTTTTGACTTCTTCCAACAACTTCATCTGCGTTATCTTTCGCGACAACTGGCAACAGATGTGTACGTGGTCATCGTGTCCGCCAACACGAAAGGGTTGACATTCCAAACCGTTACAAATGCCACCGATATATGCCCATAACTCCTCGCTGATGTTATCGTCAATCAACGGATGCCGGTGCTTTGTGCTGAACACGATATGGACGTAAACTTGTGATAATGATTGTGCCATAATTTATTTTTTTTATTTAGTAGGGCGTTGCTCTATTCGTTTTTCAGTTGATAGGGCGTTGCCCTATCTTAATTGATGTCGCCCTTTCAGGGCGTTGTCCTATTGATCTTTTAGGGCGCTGAGCGCCTCCTTTATCCTCTTAGTCGCCTCTATCAGTCGGTCGTCGCTGGTGGCGTAACTGAGGCGGATGCATTTGTCGTTGCCGAAGGCGCCGCCCGGGACGGTGGAGACGTACACGCTTTCAAGGAGATACATGCTCAAGTCCACGTCGTCATTGATGACTTTTCCGTTGAACGTCTTGCCGTAATACGCCGACAGGTCGGGGAAGAGGTAAAAAGCGCCATCGGGAAGGTTGATTTTGATGCCGGGGATATCTTTCAGCAGGTTGTAGAAGAGGTCGCGTCTTCTTTTGAAGGTGGCGGTCATGGTTTGCAACTCCGGGATTTCCATGGGGTCGCGCTCTAATGCCGGAATGACCGCTTTCTGGGTGATGCTGTTGGTGCCGGAGGTGATCTGTCCCTGTAACTTGTTCGCTGCCTCTGCAATCTCGACGGAAGAAGCCGAATAGCCCAGACGCCATCCCGTCATCGCAAAGCCCTTCGACACGCCGTTGATGATGATCACCCTGTCCCGAATCTCCGGAAACTCGGCAAAACTGACATGACGACCGCTGAAGTTGATGAACTCGTATATCTCGTCGGAGACGATGTAAATGTTAGGATACTTCGCCAGCATGGTAGCCATGGCGGCGGTTTCGTCGTAGTTGTAAATGCTTCCCGACGGGTTGTTGGGCGAGTTGAACATGATCAGTTTCGTCTTCGGCGTGATTGCCGCCTCGACCTGTTCCGGCGTCGCTTTGAAGTCGGTTTCAACGCTCGTGTCCACACACACAGGCACGCCTTCCGCCAACTTGACCAACTCGGTATAGGAGACCCAGAATGGCGCCGGAAGCACCACCTCGTCGCCGGGGTTGAGTGTGCAGAGTAAGACATTCGCCAACGCCTGCTTGGCGCCGGTGGAGACGACAATCTGCTTGGGCGTGTAGTCCAAGTCGTTGTCGCGTTTCAGTTTTTTCACAATAGCCTGACGTACATCCAAATAGCCGGGTACCGGCGAGTAGTGCGTAACGTTCTTGTCTAACGCCTGTTTCGCCGCATCTTTGATGAAGTCGGGCGTGTTGAAATCGGGTTCCCCGATACTTAAACTAATCACATCGTGTCCTTGCTGTGATAACTCGTTCCCTTTTTGCGTCATGGCTAAAGTCGCTGACTCCGCCATGGATAAAACTCTGTTTGCTATAATACTCATATCTTCTTTTTTTTCGGCGAAGATACGATTTATTTTTCAATTCTAAATCCTAATTCAACCATCACTTTTACCACTTCCGCCGCCGTATTCCTGTCATACTCTTTTTCGTTTTCCGGCAGTTCTTCGTATGGCACGAGGCAGGGGTGTTCTTTGCGTTCGTCGTGGCGTTCGGGTCCGTACTTCCATCCATCGGCAAGGCGTTTTTGCGCCCAGACGTCGTGGGTGTTTTTTGCCAAGAGTTCGGTCAGCGCCAGCAGGTCGGCGGAGAGTTCTATTTGGCTGGTGTCTATGGGGTTCGGGGTGTATGTGTTCATTTATTTTCCTCTTTTAAAACCAAAAATCCTATTAATACTTCCGTTTCCGGTACTACCTCTGTATGTTTTTGTAACTTTCCCTCATGCAGTCTTAAAAAAACCACAGTATCATCCCTTTCTGTTTTTGCCACACTCTTATAATCTGTCGTACTGTTCACAGTTTTGTCTTTGCGGCTAAGTACAATATCTCCGATTTTGAATATTGGGTGCGGGATGTCATCTTTTGTCCCTATTACCACCATTCCGTTTAGAGGTTGTTTGCCGTCTTTCACGTTTGTGTAGAATTGTTTAACAGCAGGGATATAATTTTTTGTATCCGGAAAATATTTCATATACTGGTCTAATCGGGTAATAATTTCTTGCAAGACCTCGTCCATGGTCAGCGAATATTTCACTGAAAACCAATTTGACACATCGTAGCCTTTTGCTTGTGCAGTTTCTTTATCGTGCTTGTCAAGGCGTTCTGTTTCCATTCGTCTTGCCGTGGTTTGTGCCATACTGGTAGCAATGTGGACAATTTTTCCCCACATTAGGTATTGGTCGTCGTTAGGAGAAAGTTTGCAATCTTCGATGATATTGCGGAAAGATTCTTCGATTTTTACCTCCATCTCCTGTAATTGTTGTTGTTGTTGTTCCATCGCCATAAATTCTTTTATCTCCTTCAACTGATTTTGTATGTCTTCCACATCTCTGTCTTCCGTATTGACGATAGATCCCATTTCCATGACAATCTGTTCTGCATTTCTGAGCATGGCGTCGCCCTTGGATTCATATTCGTCATAACTCAAATTCAGAGGGATTTCCGAAAAATTGTTGAGATATTGCTGCATTTTATAAAAATCCTTGTACACCTCCTTAGGCATGGTAGTCAGAAGACCAAGAAAATAGTAGTACGTGGATTTGCCGGATGCTTCTAAAAATTGATAGTTGAGGCGTACAAATTTATCGTAAATATCGGCAATATAATCGTCGTTGGCATAGACTTGTAATTGATCCAGATAATGGATGGCATCTTCTATATCGTGAGGCAATGCTATCGAGTAGAACGCTATGATTTCTGATGTTTTTATATTGTAACGGTTTAACACTGTGGCAGTTTCATTAGAAATCTTTAATTCCGGATTAACGCGCTGTATGGAGTTTTTTTGATTTTCGATCCATGCCACAAACTCTTGTTTGACTGTTGGAATTTCTTGAGGCTGGACCCTTGACAATTTATTTCTGAATTTACCCCATTCGTCATGTGCTGATCTGGCAATGTTTAGATTGTGATTCATGTTGGCAATACCGACGCTCATCAAGTTGGTTTGTTCAATGCAGCGTTGTGTGAAATATTGTCGTTCTTTGTAATTGTGCCACAAAAACAGACCTGCGGTAAGCGACAACAGGAGAAGTAAGCCAACGATGTATGTTTTGTATTTGTGCCAGGAAAAACCGCGTTTTGCCTGTAGATAAGATTTCAACTTGTCCACCGCTGCATCAAAATATTCATGGCTCCCCGCCGCAATGCTTTGATAATGTTCTAACCCCTCCAATCCGGCAGGCATGGCTTCGGGCCATTTGAAATCGGACAACATCACCGGCACGATATTTTTTTTGTATTTCATGGCATGAACGACTTCCTGTTTTACCCAGTCGGTTTCGTTTGTGCAGCGGTCTAAGCCGTCTTTGGGCAAAATAATGATGAAATCTTTGCAATTTTCGATTACACGGAAGAGTTGCTCGTTGAACTTTCCGGATCGCAAGGACTCTACATCGAAAAATACGTTGTAGCCCGCGTTGCGTAGTTTTTCAGCGATTAAGTTTGCTGTCTCAAAACCGCCGTCGCGACGGTAACTGATGAAGATAGAGTAAGTGCTCTTATTTGTTACTTTTGCTTTCATTTCGCTTGATTATTTTAAAAGTTTCTCCCACTGATATTTATATTTTCTCAACCCACCACCCAGTATTCCTCAAATAATCAAACAGATATGTAATATTATTCTTGTCATACTCTTTAAATCTCTTTTTTTCCCTATCCTTAAAGTTGGGGATGTCTTTATGATTTTCATTATACCGTTCTATTTTTTCATTGAGCAAATTTTCAAGAGGGTCTAATTCGTCATATTCTACCAAACAGATATGTTCTACTATTTTGCCGTCAATGTCTTTGGAAGATTGCGGGTCATTATCATTGATTGTTTCGGGATTCATCGGTAAAATGCCTTCTAATCGCATGTAGGCGTTCCATCTTCGATGTTCGTATCGGGCAAATTGTTCAATGCGATCATTAATGATTGTTATTATTGGGTGGGGTTGGTCGGATTGGTCGGATTGGTGAGGCGGGTTTACCGGTTGGTTTTTCTGTATTTTTGTAAATTTATATCCTGCCTTCAACGGGATGTTCCACAATCCTGCGGCGGCGGCGCGGGAGGAATTTTGCTCATACAGGGAAGCGTTATTCCATGATTCGTTTTCAGATAATCCCTCCCCTTTACTTTGTTCGTCCCATTTATAATGGAGCACTTTTGCAATCATGTCAACCGTCTCATTAACAACCACATCCACAGTATAAATCTTATCCGGATTACCGAAAGTGGTGATGCTTTTATTACCTTGGTTACATTCGTCAAAATAGGTATATGCGCCTGTTTCTTTGATGTGCGCAAAGATGACCTCTTTACTGTTTCCCAATCCGTTGTTTCTTCGCAGGTTGCAGATAGTTTGGGCGACGTCTATGTTTAGACGGGAATCGCCAAGCGTTACGAAAATACGGTTAAATCGCTTAAGGTGTAAAGCATTGTCTTTCAACAGCCAACTGAAAAAATCTTTGCTTCTGGCGTGATTGACGCCTTCCGGATTGAAATCAATGCGATACTTCTCCACAGCTTCCGCACAGCGAAATAAGAAGTCGGAATAGCGTCTCTCAAAGTGTTCGTCAATAACGGTTGCCGACAGTCGTTTATCGGAATATTGGGCATCGCAAACGCTCTTTTTCAATAATTCTCTGCCCATGTGTCCGAAGCCCAAAATCAAAATGTTATTCTCGTTACATTCCGACTGAGGAGCGTTCAGCATCGGATGGTCTATCACAAATTGACGGGCGGTGATGTCGGACTGATTGAAAACGTGAATATGTAACTTTTTGGCTTTTTCGGTATCGTTGCTCTTTTTCTCAAAGAGCAAATCTATATCTTCTATTTCAGCACGGACATAAACGTCCAATTCTTGTTGCAGGCCAATTTGTTTCAATCTGTGAACAAACTTTAACGCTAATTTCACGCTGGCGTCCTCATTATTATCCAAAAAGAAACAGGCGCGGCATCTTTTGATGTTTTCAGGCGATATTTTGAAGATGTTACTGCCATCGAAAGGGACATAACGGACAATAAATCCCAAAGAGTCCAACTGCTCGAAAAGTTCATTATCGTTTATTTCGGAGTAGGGCATATAAAATACAACGCTTATATTATCCTTTTTATCACTCAAATCACGTGCCAGCAAAATGGAGGCTTCGTTGGCTCCGACAAAGACATACTGTTGGACATTTTTCGGATGGAGCCACCACCAGTCTCTGGCTCTATTTATCATACGCCGCCCTGCATAAATAACGGAAATAGCCAACAAAGCAAAGTAAACGTATGCTAAAAGGTGAGACAGGTAGTAAAGAATGAGAAACCATTGATAGTTTTGCAATCTATCGGAGATTCTGTAATTTCCCCTCGACGGGAAAAATATGGACAGACTGTTATTGATAGAACTGAATAGGATGGAAAAAAAGGTTTTTTCACTGGCTTCGCCGGATTCTTCCGATTTACCGGCGTCAGGCACTTTACCGATGTTATCGGCTTCGGTCGTGTTATTGCTTGAGGTGGTGTCGTTTTGGTTTCTTATCCCCAATGTTTCAATGATTTCGCCCGTGTCTTTTGCTATTTGGGTTACAGTTATTTCCCATGGGTCTTCAACCTTTTCGCTGATGACGCAATAGTAAATCGAATTGACCACCACCGCAAACAGAAATATACCAACAAAGCCCCAGATCTTAAAAGATGATCTCTTAAAACGCTGATAAAACAATAATACCAAACACGCAACCAAACCAAGCGTTACTATTGAAAAAGCGCCAAGAAGGGAAATGTACAAAAAACCGCTCTTGTTTTTAAAAAAATCAGTCCAATGGTGTTCACCAAAAATCACTACCCCCAACAGAAATAAACAGGCGACTACCCCACCCCATAACCTCCGTTTTTCACTCCTCTGAAAAGAAAATTTTGTGCTCATAATTCTTTTTGTTTTTATTAAAAATAACGTTGCCGGTAGGCGTTGTGTTTAATCTTTTATCTTAGCCGCCAGGCGAAAACCTATATCCGGTTCGGGGGCATCTTCATTGGGATATAAACCGCAACCTCTATATGAAACTCGGCTGCAATAAATATCTAACAGATAACTGCCGCCTCTAAGCACGCGGTAGCGTGTGTCATAAAGAAGTGAATCAGTCTGATAATGACGAATGCCGATATCGGCGCACCATTCGAATACATTTCCGCTCATGTCATAAAGTTCAATCGCATTAGGTGTTAAATCTCCTACTTTGTGTACTTCTCCATTTGAATTGTGTAGAAACCAAGCCACTTGTTCGGCGGTATTGCTGCCCGAAAATATATAATCTTTATAGGTGGTATCGCTATTTCTACTCTTCCTTGCAGCATATTCCCATTGTACTTCTGTTGGGAGATGAAATACCAAAATTTTAAATTCGGCGCTATCTTTATATTTTGTTTTTAACTTTGCTTCGTATTTTTCGCTCAGTTTATTGAGTTTGTCTATGAATCTGTTCGCATCACTCCACGATACATAATAAATCGGATAATCATCTCCTACGCCGGTATATTGCATCTTGGTTGTATCCATGAGAAAAGACACCCAATGAGCGAGTGTTTTACGACACCATCTCGACCAATCATTATTTTGTTCTGTGCCATATCCAACAATAATAGGATTATCGCCCATGACCGCTTTCCATTGTTTTTGTGTTACTACGTATTTATTCATAAAAAAACTTCCGACACTTGTATCGGCAGGCGCCTCGTATTTTTTATCCAAGTAGATTTTATACTCTTCGTCGAGGGCAACAACATGTTTTTCTGTATTATGTTGTTTTATGATATCTACCACATTTATAGCATTATAATCTTTGCCAATCGTAAATTTTCCGCCCGTAACTTCTACCATGGAGTCATAAATTTCTTTTAATACAGAAAACTTGTTTTTTTGATCAAGGCAGTGATTGACTATGGAAAAAACGCCGACGATGATTCCTAATAACAGTAAAATTATTATTATCTTTTTCATTTTTTATATTATTTTTTCATTTTTATTGCTTTCAACCGAAATCCCACATTTTCGGGCGCCACATCCTGCGTTTCAAAAATAGGGCGTGATGATATTTCGCACTCTCTCGCCATAGATGCAAAACTCCCACCTATAAGTCTTCGTTTTGTTTCCGTGGTATCTGTATCGATGCACCATTCAAATAAATTCCCACTCATATCATAAAGTCCATATCCATTGGGTTTCAACTTGGCTGTTCTTAATGCTTTATATTTGGCATTTCTAAAGTACCATGCTACTTCTTCGATATTGTCGCTTCCTGAATATTTTGTTGCTATAGGAAGTGAAAATACCGTATCCTTATTCGTAGCCGTTTTTTCCCATTCGTCAATTTCAGATAATATGTTTTTATAATCATTCATTGAATCTAATTTTTGCAGTTCATGAATCATCGATACTGCTTCATTCCATGAAATGTGTTTATATCCTCCTTGCGCTGCATGTTTCCATTCTTCAGCCGTTGGCAACATATATTCATAATTGCTTGTATTAGATTCATGACATCCTATATATGATAACATGACATGCAAAAAGTATGGATCATCCCCATATCTTTTATTAAGACTATTTAATGCATCAATAAAATCCGATGCTTCTTGCCATGAAACATATCGAACAGAAAAGCCATCGCCAATGGACATTGTTTCTTTCTCTTCGGTTGATAACAAGAAATTCATCAATTTTGTTACGATTCTTTTCGAAAATATATGGTGATTATCTATTAATCCAACTATTTTTATGGATGGGTTATATCCCATAATCTGATAAAATTGTTTTTGAGAAACCTCATACATTCCCATGTAAATGGAATCGTTATTGTTCAGCAGAATAGGTGCGCTCATGTCTTTATTAATCTCTTTAAGAATATCTCTGTTTTTACAAAAATTCAATCGCCCTGCTCCTATAATCATTAGTATCCCTAATAATGCAACAAAAATATTTTCAATGATGCTGTCTCTTTTAGCCCGTCTTTTTCTGTTTTTAAATGCAGGTTCAGCCAACACATCATGGGCATATTCGACATAGCGCATAGCCTTCCCTTCTATTGTGTTTAGAATATTCTCTTTTTTAAGATATTTAAGATGTCTGTCCATGATTTTCAAATCTTCGCAGGCAACACTTTTCCTTTTTCCTTTCGAACTTATCAGTTTTTTTTCCACAATACGGATGCATCTATTCGATGTTTTTTTCATCGCATTTTTGTAAAAATTGAAAATGATGTCTTTTCCATATTTTTCTACTGATTCTTTCGTAATATATCCCGCCTTCGTCTCTTCTTTTTCATGGAGTTCTCCCATGAAAAGAGACAATATGGCGGGTTTAATTTTTAATTGCTTTAAAGTGCTTTTAGGGGATTCGTCATCGGATTTCTCAAGGGTTCTTTTCTTGAATTTTTTCGGTTTAATATTTTTCGGTTCGGCAAGTGTACGAACAATCAGTTCTGCCAATTTGCTGTCCGAAGTCTTGTCATTGTCATCACATTCTTTGTGTGAAAAACCCTCACCCTCGACCTGTTGAATTATTTTTGAGGCATGTTCCCCGTTCAGCGGTTGTATGAAAAATAGATTTTTTTTCAGAACGGGAATCTTCTCTTCAAATGCGGCTAATTTAACTAAATAATCATCTCTTAAAGACAAAATTATTTTATAATTAATTGCCCAATCAATTTTATTTAATTTCGGTTGTAGCCGTTCTAATAATTTTTCGGGCGCTTTATTTGAACATAAATATGATAATTCTTCAAATAGGGCTTCTACAGCCTCATTTTTTTTGCTCTCTTTTTGAGAGTCATTTTCGTCAAAAAGTTCCCCTAATTGATCTAACACAAATAGTGGGGTAAATTGCTCTTCGCCTTTTAAAAATTCGTTACAATGAAAAAATTCCCACAAAGAATCGCCACTTTGATTAGTTATGAGTGGTTTAATACTGATATTTTCTTCGTCGGATTCGGCGAATTTTCTAATTTCACTTATGATTTGTTTTACCAAAGAGCCTTCTTGTAAAGGGGATTTAAGCCTTATGTAAACCGGAAAAAAATGTTCTTTCCTTAACTTTGGGAAAAGACCGGCTTTAATCAAAGATGTTTTCCCTACTCCTGATAATCCTGTAATCGTTATCAGGATGGAATTATATAAAGTATTGATTATTTCTGTAATCTCACGATCCCTCCCATGAAAAATATCTTTATCACGTTCTTCGTATGATCTTAATTTTAACCAGCGTGTGGATTTTTCTTCTGACATGATTTAATCTTTTGGTAATCTTTCTCTAATAACCTTTTCTAACTTGAGCATACATTCTTCATTTTCTAATTGAAAATCATCTATATGGAGTCGTCCAAATTGTTTTCTAAAAGATTCGTCATCTTGCCTAACATCATCAATCCTTATCGGAACAATAAAACTTTCAGGAACTCTACTTCTATCGTCCTGTCTTTTACATGCCCTTTCCCATTCTTTAGTAAAAAAACGCTTGCCTTCTAACAGATGGATTGCAGTGGTTTCTGATAAAATCGGGATAAAAATTTTACAATCTTCTATTGCCTTTTTTATTTTTTCTTCCCATCTATCACCATGTCGCAATTTTTTTTTATCAAACCAAATCTTACAATTGAATTTTTTTAACCATTCGTAAACTTTCTCAACTGTTTCTAAATCATCCCTTGCATAACTTATAAAAATATCAGGATTATCAGGACAATATTCCGGGTCGGTTTTGGGTGTCTTTTCCCATCTGTTGTAAAGTTCTTCAATAAATTCAAAAGAATTCCCTTCGTAAAAAAAAGCATTCACTCTATTCATAAACTTATGCAACGATTCATTACTTTCGGTTTTATCGTCTGTCGAGTATATTATATGACGATCCGAATCTTCCATATAGACTCTTTCCTTTTTTAAAGTATAAACCATAAAGCGATATAGCCAATCTGAATGAGACCATCCTAACAACAGCAAGTGTGTATCTGCTTTTTTTAATAAAGAGGATATTTTAGTTGTTTGGAACCTGCCATTTACCATTTTACTCAAATAAAACAAAATATCATCGTCTGTTATAGCGTATTTAGGGGGGAACGTGTTTTCTTTATCCTTGTTGTATGTGCCAAACAGGTGATAGACAGTATTGTTCGGTATCTCTTTTGAACTTTTTATGTCGTTCTCCGGTAATACAGGCGGGTCAATATCGACATCATTTCCTCTCTCATTGTCTTTATTTTCATCTCTCTTTTTGGTCTCTCCTTTATCTTCTTCCCAATATTTCGTTGTTCCTTTTTCAATATTTCTAATTCTTTCAATGGTCTTGATTGCCAAATCATCAAATGTTGTTGATATAAACATCTTAAAATCCGTGATTCTCGCCAATTTTTCTAAAGCGTCGCATTTAAGGCTATTGTTTTTTAAAAACTCTTGAATATGTGCATGATAGCAATATTTATCTTTACCCTTATTGCATTTATTACGCTTACGAAGATGATGAACCACATCGTACAGCGATTCTATTTTATCGTTTGGAAGTTCTTTTTTATCAATATGCTCTTTTTTATCAATGTACTGTGCAATATGGTAATATAATGTCTCATCGATGCCGTCATATTCTACTTTTAACACTCCTTCACCTAAAATTGGAATTACACTTCCTTCTTTAATCAATTCTATTAAACGATCATAGTGTTCTTCTTTAAAAATGATGTCTTCCTTTATGTCCATTTTCCTGTTCTTTCTTCTTAAAACCCTATTTTACCTTATTCTAATTTTTGCGATGCAAAAGTACAAAAAATTATTATATAAAGTACACCTTTTCTATAGAATTTTTTGGTATATGGCAATGTGTGCTTTAACGACTTTTTTGGTAATTTTGCCGCCAACTAATTTTTTTCGATTTTGTTGATATACTCCGAGGCTGTTATGATAGGTATTTCCTGAAATTCTTTTAATGACAACAAATCGTTGTCGCCGCTAATGATAAAATCAACATTGCCCCAAACAGCACACTCTAATATTTTATCGTCATCGCTATCACGACAAACGCCTTGAATTGTACCCAAAGTAGGGACACGATATGCAATTTCTTCAATAGAGTCTATGAAATGCATAATTTGGTGATTGTTTACGTTAAATTTAGGACGGGACATAACAAAGAACACCTCTCGCAATATTTCGTTGGAAACGAACAATATATCTATTCCGTCAATAATTCGTGTTATTATTTTTCGCGGATTACCGCCCCAAAAGAATGAGGATATAAAAATATTTGTGTCTAATACAAGTTTCATTTCTCGCGGCGATAGGCTTTTATTTCATTTATCACATCGGTTTCTGACAGATTATTTTCCAAAGCCAAGCGGTCTCCAAACGAGAATATATTTTGCCAATTCTGTTTGCGGGCAATGTACATTTTGGTTGCATCAAGGATAATATCGGCACGAGAGTGAACTTTTTCGTTAACAAAACTATCTATTTGTTGCAACAAATCCGCTTGAAACGGTACTTCTACGATTGCTACTGACATACTTTTTACTTTTATTTTTGTTTCTTTTATGAACTGCAAAGGTACGACTTTTTTTGTAATTTTGCCGCCAACTAATTTTTTATAAAATGAAATCAACCATTTTACGCATATTTGCATTAGCAGGCATCTTCGCCGTCTCGGCGTTGTACGCCTTTTCACAGTCGAAAGAGTATGTTTTCAAGCCCGATTCCGTTGAAGCCGGAAGGTGGGCGGATTCTGTATTGCAGACCCTGTCGGTGCAGGAAAAGTTCGGTCAGTTGATGACCGTCCGGGTTTATTCCAACAAGGACGAGGCGGAATATGCCGCCATTGACAAGATGATTGACGACTGTAACATCGGTGGCGTGCTCTTTTTTCAAGGCGACGTGCGCTCGCAGGCGGCGTTGACCGACCGCTGGCAGTTGAAGAGCAAAATACCGCTGTTGGTGAGCATTGACGGCGAGACAGGATTGGGAATGCGGCTGAGCGACGCCATGCGCTTTCCTAACGCCATGACGATGGGCGCCGTCTCCGACGAAAAAACCATTTTCAACGCCGGCGTCGAAATCGGCAAACAGTGCAGGATGCTCGGCTTGCAGATCAACTACGCTCCCGTAGCCGACGTGAACGTCAATCCGCGCAATCCGGTAATCGGCTCCCGCTCTTTCGGCGAGAAGCCCGAAAATGTCGCAAAGAAAGCCGCCGCCTACGCCAAGGGGATGCAAAGTCAGGGCGTCATCGCCGTCGCCAAGCACTTTCCGGGTCATGGCGACACCGAGACCGACTCACATTACGCCTTGCCCGTCATCAACCACGCACGCAGCCGGTTGGACGACATCGAACTCTATCCCTTCCGCCATCTGATACAGGAAGGCATCGAGGGCGTCATGCTCGCACATCTCAACATTCCGGCGTTGGAGGCGAAACAAAAACCGTCATCCCTCTCTTTCGACATCGGTACCAAACTGCTGCAAGACGAAATGGGATTCAAAGGACTTGTCATGACCGACGGATTGGACATGAGCGGCGTTACCTCGTATGCCAAAGCGGGAGCCGTCGAAGTCGCCGCATTCTTAGCCGGAAACGACATCCTGCTGATTCCTCCAAAGCCTTACATCGCCCTCGACTCGTTAGTGAAAGCGTACAACAACAAGGTCATCTCGGAAGAAGAATTAAATAAAAGATGTCGTAAAGTTTTGTATTACAAAGCGTTATACGGACTTGCCCGTTATACTCCGGTGAAACAGGCGGATGTTGAGTATCTGTTAAATCCGTCGCCGGTTTCCATCGAGCAAATCTATCGCGAGGCGGCTACCGTGCTGACCAACGACAACGCCATCCCGTTGAACCTTCGTAACATTCACAAAACCATCATCATAACGTATGGCAACGATAAGGGAAATTTTGTTGAAGAGTGGAAAAACTTCGGTCCCGTCCGTTCCGTCTCTTACGAAAATTTGATACAGTCGAAAGACAGTTTGAAAAATATTGACGTCGTTGTCGCCGCCGTCTTTGCGGGTGGCAAAAGCGATGGAACGTATGGAATATCACAGAATTACATCAACCATATCCGCGCACTTGCGCAAAAAAAGAAGGTCATTTTGGTTTTATACGCTTCCCCGTATTCGTTGCGTCTGTTTGAACATCCGAATGTGAAAGGTTTTGTCATGGGCTATGAAAATCAACCGTTTGCGACGTCGGCGGTTCCGCATATTTTGTGCGGTGAGAGCGAGGCAAAAGGGATTTTACCCATCACAGCGGGTGATTTTAAGGCGGGAGACGGCATCAATATTCAGCCAAAATCGGTGTTGCGCATGGCGCTCGACAACGAAGTCAAAATCAATGACGGCTATTTGGAAAAAATTGACTCTTTGGCGTTGCTCGGCATCGCAGAGGAGGCGTATCCGGGATGTCAGATTCTCATTGCAAAGGACGGCAAAGTGTTCTATAACAAATCTTTCGGCACGTTTTCGTACCAAGACGAAGAACCCGTATCGAACGAAACCCTTTACGACGTCGCCTCGCTCACCAAAATCATGGCGACTACGCCGGCAATTATGAAACTCGTCGAACAGGGAAAAATCAGCATCAACCAGACGTTAGGACATTACCTGCCGTTTTTAAAAGATTCCGACAAGGAGAATATCGTCATCAAAGACGTCCTGGCACATCAGTCGGGATTGCCGGCATGGATTCCGTTTTACACAAAAATCGAAAATTCTAAGGAAGTTTACGACACCAAACCCTCCGCCGACTACTCTGTCAAGATAGCGGACAACATGTACATGAAACCGCAATATATTGATACCATGCTCAATATGATTAAGACATGCACGCTGAAACCGAAAAAATATCTCTACAGCGACCTGGGCATGATTCTCATGAGCGTCATCATCGCCAAAGAGTCGGGAATGCCCTACGAGGAGTTTTTGGAGAAGGAGGTTTTTAGCAAAATGAACTTAGCCACCATCGGCTTCCATCCGTTGGAACGCTTCCCAAAAGAGAAAATAGCGCCCACCGAAGACGACGTGATATGGAGAAATCAACAAGTGCAGGGCTACGTCCACGACATGGGCGCGGCAATGTTCGGCGGCATCTGCGGACACGCCGGCATCTTCGCCAACGCATGGGACGTCGGCGCCATGATGCAGATGTACCTCCAAAACGGCTATTACAACGGAAAACAAATCCTCACCCAAACCCTCGTCGCCGACTTCACCAAACAGCAATTCCCGCTGAACGACAACCGCCGCGGCTTGGGCTTCGACCGACCGCTCGTCAACTCGACAAAAAGCCCCGTCTGCGCCGCCGCCTCCAAAAGCAGTTTCGGACACAGCGGATTCACCGGATGCCTCGCATGGGCTGACCCCGCCAACGGACTAGTCTTTGTCTTCCTCTCCAACAGAATATGCCCCTCATCCGAAAACCGCAAAATCATTGATATGAAACTGCGGACACTGATTCATCAGGCGGCTTACGAGGCGATTAAAAAGTGATTTTTAGTTATCGTTGGTATTGTAGGAAGTTTCCGGCTCTGCAAGGATATATGCTTCGGTAAGAGCATTGCTTTGTTGCCGCGCATACTTGACAAGTCCTTTCTTAACCCCTAACTCCGCTCAAGTTAGGTAGTCTATCCCAATGTTAGCGAAGAGTTTTTGAGATTTTTGGGTTACTTCGGCTTGGTACCATACCTGTCTGATTTTTATTTTGCAGATTGCTTTGGAGAACTCGATAATATCTTTTGGGGAGAATTTAGAAATCAGCTGCGCCTGTCTTAATCTGACGTAGAGTTTGTAATAAGCGATCATGGCGATAAAATTGGCAAAGAGCCATCTTTCCATATAATTCTATTCTGGAAAATGAAATACTGCATCTCTTTTTTGAAATTTGCACGTTGTCGTTTCCAAAATACACACTTTTCATCAATGCAACCTGATGCAATTTTTAACCGCAAAGACGCAAAGGTCTTTCGCAAAGGGCGCAAGGGAATTAGCACACAGATGACGCAGATTGAACGGATCTCCGCAGATTAAAACAAATTATTATCTCTGTACCACTCTGTGCCTTCTCTGTGCTCCTCTGTGTAATTTTTTTGTTTCACAGAGTTGCACGGAGAAGACACAGAGAACCACAGAGATTACTTCATTAATTGTTCACATAAATTCTTTGCTGTTTTATAGCTACTTCTGCTGTTTTTGACAGTTATTGCTTTTTCAATGTCTCCACTCTCGACATCAATAAGCCGGATACTTGTTGACCTCTTAGAATATTCCCCTGTTATAATTTTATGTACTCCGAGCAGTTTTCCTATTTCAGCAGCCTGAACACTTGCGTCTTGTGTGCTTTGTAATCCAAGTTCTTGCATTATTTGTTCTATTCTTGTTCTTTCTGCCACTCTAAATTTGTTGGTATTAACTAATTCGGTAGTCAAAATACTTGTTATTTCTTTAGCAGGATTATTACCTGCTACCATCAATAGTTCTGTTGAATGTATATTTAGTACTGCAATTCTCAGCTTCGAATCCTGCGCATAAGTAGAAAATACGCCCCAAAAAAACAAGCAAACAAAAATTGTCAAGCAGCGTTTGTTTCCCCTACTCCTCTGGTTTTTCGGACTAACCCCGTTTGAATGGTCTCTGGACTCCATGCCGCTTTTGCAGTTGATTTCGGCTATCACTTCGCTACCGATGGTAGCGGCATTAATTGCATTGACTTTAGTCATAAAAAAATATTTTTAAAATTTTGCCTACTCTTTACAGGATTTTCGGCATTTACTCCTTTTATCGTTTTCAAAATCGGACAATAAAAAAAAGCACGGATATTATCTCCATGCTCTGTGGTCGTAGGAATAACCATAATCCGAGAAAAGCCATACCCATGCTATCCATAGGCATTTGCCGACTTATTCAATCGGATTGCTGTTTGAAATTTCCTACGTTTCAGAGCAGCTCGAAAATAGCAAAACGCTATTTGATACCTCCTATTTAGTGCTTCTCAGCACGTTCTCTTTTTTATGTCATGATATATATTATATTGATTTTCAGTTGATTAAAAAGTTATTTACTTGATTAATATACCTGTTTGTTGGATTTCGTTGAGGAAACCGGAATAATCTTCTTCCGGCACAATGACGTGAGGTTCAATTCGATAATCAACCTGTTCGGTCAGTTTCCAAATCGGTGGTATCACATCAAAATAATCGCCTTGCCATTTATTTACAACAAAAGCAACATCAATATCACTGTCTCGCCGGGGATTGCCTTTTGCATACGATCCGAAAAGGTAAACCTTGTCAATTTTCATCGGGAAATCGCTTTGTTTTACCAATGATTGGTACACCTTTACTTTTTTTACAATATCTGCTCTATAGTCCATTGTTGCAAAAGTTTTACTTGTTCATGACATATAAATAATGCCTGCCTTTCAATAACGTATTTGCAACATTCAAGTCATTATTTGAAAGATTAATCCAATATTGTATTTTTTCTTCTGTAGTCATTTTATTTACCTTATTTTAACACTGCAAAAGTACAAAATATATTTAATTATCATTTATCAATTTTTCTATTTCGGCAATAAAATTTTCGGCGGGTTGGATGAGGGGGATGATGTCTTCCTCTTTCAGAACTATCACCTCGCAGCAATCATCTTTTTGTTTAATTTCAAAGAGTGCTTGATACAACTTGTAATATTCTTTGCTAAGAATGCCTTCTTGAACAAAATATTTCCTCAAAATAGCAAAAACCTCATTATGCTTATAGGCTAAATGTCCATTTTTTATAAGTAGCGCAGTAACAGCATAATAACAAGCATAATATAAACGATCGGCAACAAAGCACCATGAATTCATCGTTATAATACTTTTCACTTCCGTAATGGTATCGCGTGCTTTTTCCAAGCGGTGATTTACCATAAAGTTTATGTTTTCTTTGTCCAATATCATACTATTTCAACTCTTTCTCGTTCAACATTATAGTTTAAATTTGCGTATTCATTTTTGATGATGATTTACCGGTGCAAAGGTACGATTATTTTTTGTTGATTTTATATTTTCTTCCGTTATTTTTTCTTGTCGAGATGACCTACTATCTGTTCTAAAAATTCCAATTCGATTTTTGATAATTTAAATTGCACTTTAAAATTATTTGCTGTCCTTTTACAAGTTGATTTAATTCCGTCTTCAAAAGCCTTATGAGTTCCATTACCTATTATTGGCGGTTTGGGATTTTTAACTGTTATTGCTGTTATGTTTGGACACTCGTAAAAACTGTAATCACTAATAGCGGTAACTTTTTCTCCTATAGTTAGAATTTCCAATGCAGAATTTCCCTGAAATGAACTTAAAATGCCATCACTCCCCATGTAAAAGAGTATATCTCTCCCA
>Ga0099364_10001426_pt1 | contig 39598 bp, 35 predicted proteins | sample TergutTh196P3_FD_73070 | JGI IMG/M metagenome (GOLD analysis project Ga0099364, IMG submission 73070) | Microcerotermes parvus P3 segment gut microbial communities from Pointe-Noire, Republic of the Congo - Th196 P3 | ecosystem: Host-associated > Arthropoda: Insects > Digestive system > Gut ... | reverse complement strand
AACTTCGTCAAAAATACTCGTAGAAGAGCTTATATCTGTTTCCGGTATAGGAACATCAAAATCTTTTGCATACTTTCTTATTGCATGGTAAATACCCGGCATGGCTCTGTCAGCTTCGACAAAACCCTGACAACGTTCCACACTCACATAACAAGCCACTGCCTCGCCACCGGCATTAATCTCGCGCACCCAAGACTGTAAGAAAGTCGTCTTGCCCACTTGACGCGGAGCATGAAGCACCCAATAAAGCTCGTCGTCAATGTAGCGATTTAACTGCGAACCGACAAGACGGGTTGCAGGAGGAAGCATGTAATGCCTGTCAGGATTACACGGACCAGTGGTGTTAAAAAAACGTTTTGCGCTCATTTTATTATATTTTTCAATTTCCAATTATTCGCGGCAAAGATACGAATAATCTTTGAGATTTCCTAATTAATTTTTTGCATGCAGATAACACAAATTTTTAAGATGACCGCAGATTTTGCTACCGACTAATGACTACCGACTAAAAGCTATTCACTCTTCACCACTTCCGCCGGATTTTCAACACTCGACTTATACACTTGCCACCCCACGCAAACCACAATCACTAATGCTAACATGCAGACAATCGACAAGTAGAGCCATGCCGGTATATTTGTCCGAAAAGCGTAGTTTTCCAACCAGCGTTGCATGATGAGATGTCCGGCAGAAAAGGCAATAGCCACGCCTATAAACAGTAGCAGAAAATATTCTTTTGCAAACATGGCAAGAATATCGCTTGCCGTAGCGCCGTTGACTTTGCGGATAGCAATAGATTTGCGTCGTTCTTCGCAGGTTAGCGAAATAAGCGAAACAAAACCGAAAACGCAAATCAGTACGCAAATAACCGAAACAAAAGACAGTAAAAGCATTAGGTTTTTTTCCGATTTTAGGTAATTATTGTACTCTTCTTCGGCGTTATATATTCTGCTTATGTCAAATTCTGTAGCCAACTGTTCTATTTTTTTCGTACATGTTTCCCATGTGCCTTCGTGGTATTTGAACAGAATGACGCCGCCGCTAACTGCGGTACCATCCGCTAACCATTTGGTAGACATTATTGCGTCGGGCGAGCCTTTAAAGTAGCAAACCGGATTAGCCTGAACAGTAGGCGCAAAGTTGTGAACATGCCTGATAACGCCTTTTACCGTCACTGTCGACAATTCAATAAAGGGAAAAGAACTGCCGTCAAATTGTTTTCCTACAGGGTCGTGCCAACCAAACGCTTTAGCGGCTGTTTCGTTAAGTAAAACCATCGATTGCGGGTCGGCGTCGGTCAACATTTCACCGGCAACTAACCGAAAGTCGTAAAAAGAAGTATATCTCGGCGAAACCCGCTGCAATTCTATAGTTATGTCTTCCACGCCGGCAGGTTTATCATCCCATGATTTAATCTCTCGGGTAGCGCGCCCCGATTGGGGAAGCAGATTTTGCAGTCCCATAGCGTTATAAACCTCCGTAATTTCGGGTATCTGCATCAATCTATCAGCCAAAACGTCTCTGTTGTCGCCCCATGCCATTATAGACGCTCTGTTTTTGAATGAAAAACCCAAATCGGCAGTGTTGTGTAAAAAATACATTTGTTTGAGAATGACTGCTATGCAAAAAACAAAGCCGGTACTAATCACTAACTGAACAACAACCGAAGCTTTACGAAGCATTTTTTTATTGTTTTGACGAATTGACAAGTTTAGACTTCCGTGTTTGAAAATAAGTAATATCAACCAGAACGCCGCCAACGAAATAAGGATAACGCCGCCAACGTAGATAAACGCCTCGCGATAAATAGCAGACAAATTCAGTTGAATATTTGACATGGAAATGAAAGGTTTGTAAACCAATTGCGTTAACATGCACCCTAAAACAACGGCAAATATCAGCGTTAGAATAAATTCTACCGAGAGCATCGTAAGCAGCGAACGTCCCGAAGCTCCACACACCATGCGCAAAGCCAATTCCTTTAGCCTAATCCGGAAACGGCTAACATACAGGGTCAAATAGTTGAACAAAGAACACAAAACAACTAACAAACCGGATAAAGCAAAAATCAATATATATTGATATCTGACCTCTACATCGATGGTCATGTCGGTATACCTCATTTTTGTCAATGGCTTGACAGTCATTTCTGTCCAATTGGGTCTGGATTGGGTGCTGTGTTCATAAAGCTTCTTTTCAAAAGCTTCAACGTCTGTTCCACGATGTAGTTCAATAACAGTATTTTCCCCGCCGGTACGAAACCACATTACATCAGGGTTCGGCAGCATTAGCCCTCTTATTATATCGTAGGGGTAATTGCTTTGTTTGAGCATTCCTGATACAACCGCCGTAATGGTAAGTTCGGTTTCCCCTAATTTAAAGGTTTTCCCTAACGGACTTTCATTTCCGAACAATTGTCGAGCTTTGTCTTGGGTAATAGCCACTTCGCCGCCAAATCTGTCGCCCGGATAGTTCCAAAAATTTCTGTTACCCGCAATAATTTTCACGTCAAACATTTTTAAGAAAGCCGAATCAACGCTAATAAAACGAGCCTTAGATTCAACGTCGTCAACTGTGATTGTAAAATCGATTGTGGTAGGCGACACTAAAGCCGAATTTGCAATCTCTGGAAATATTTCTTTCAAGTGTGCTGCTAAAGCGCTGGGACCGCTTCTTTGATAGCCAATTTGATTGGAACTCTTGAAGTAAACCACATACATTTGTTTGGCGTTTTTGTGGAAACCGTCGAAAGTTCTTTCGTAGCGAATCCACAGCGTTGCCAACGCAAAGCAGGTAAAACCAACTGCCAAGCCAATAACACTAATGAGCGTCTGGTTGAAGTATTTCCGCATGTTACGAAACGCGATTTTTAGATTGTGGATAAACATGATTATCAATTTTCAATTATTATTTCGGCAAAGGTACGAATAATTTTTGAGATTTCCAAGCGCGAGAACGAAAAAATATTTTTGTACATAGGAAGAGCACAAAATTTTTAATTTTTAAAAATAAACGATGAAATCGTAAAGGCTGGACACAAATTATTAAAATATTATATTTTTTATTTTGTTCATTTTTTCTTCCAGTGTCAATCCCCCGTCTATCCAAAATATTTTTTCGCCGTTACGTTCCATGCGTCTGAACCATGTCATTTGTCGCTTTGCAAATTGGTGTATTGCAGTGTTAAGTTGTTCAAACATTTGTGAATAAGTCAGTTTATTAGCTAAATATTGAGCCAGAAACTTGTATTCAAGCCCGTAGTATTCGAGATTTTCTATTGTTAATCCGCTATCTAACAGTTTCTGCGCTTCTTCAACTAATCCTTGGTCTAAACGTTTTCGCAGTCGTTGGCTAATTCTTCTTCTTTGAGTTTCGCGGTCGAATTTAATGCCAATCAGTAGTGGTCGTATGTCAGGGTAGTTTTCGTCAAAATGTGGATTTTCTGCTTGGTATGTTTCAATTTCAATTGCGCGTATTGTTCGTTTTCGGGAATTTGTGTCAGTACTGTTGTGAAGTTTTTTCATATTGGCAAGCATTTTTATAAGTTCTTCGTCTGTTTTTTCATTCAGTTCGTTTCTTAGAGCGTCGTTTACCGGAACTTTAATTAGCTTGTAACCTTTAATTGCCGCTTCTATGTACATTCCCGAGCCGCCGCAAAGTACGGGATTTTTTCCGGCTGCAATTATTTTTTCGTATGCAGAAATAAAATCTTTTTGATATTCGTAGACATTGTATTGTTTTCCGGCTTCAACGATATCAATACAATGGCATTTGATATTTTGTCCATCAACGATGCAGTCGGCATAATCTTTTCCGGTTCCTATGTCCATTCCGCGATATACCTGACGTGAATCGGCGCTAATTATTTCGCCGTTGTTGTAACAAGCCCAATGCGCTGCTACGGAGGTTTTTCCACTTGCTGTGGGTCCTAAAATTACTAATAGATTTATCATCAGTTCTACACTCCCATATCTTCGAAACGCGCTGCCGGCGCCACATTTTGCGTGGTAAACATACCATTAATATATTTGAAATATCCGGTTATGCCTATCATTGCTGCGTTATCAGTTGTGAATCTAAATTCGGGCAGATGCGCAGTCCATCCTTTTTCATTTGCTATATTGGTCACAGCGTTTCGCAGTCCCGAATTTGCGGCAACGCCTCCGGCAATAACTATCTCTTTAATGCCGGTTGTTGCAACGGCTTTTATCAGTTTGTCGAGCAATATGTCTACAATGGTCTGTTGTAATGAGGCGCACAGGTTTGGAATATTTTTTTCAACAAATGCCGCGTCTTCTTTGACTTTGTCTCTCAACGTATAGAGAAAGGAAGTTTTTAGTCCGCTGAAACTGTAATTCAGTCCAGCAATATTTGGTTTGCTGAATTTAAATACGGAACTGTCGCCTTCGCGTGCATGGCGGTCAACAACGGGTCCTCCCGGATAGGATAGTCCCATTACTTTAGCGCATTTATCAAAAGCCTCTCCTGCAGCATCGTCAATTGTTTGTCCTATTATTTCCATATCAAAATAGTCGCGCAGAACGATAATTTGCGTATGTCCTCCCGACACTAACAGGCACAGAAAAGGGAATTTTGGTAACTTTTTTTCCTTTCCTTCTTCTTGAATGAAATTTGACAGTATATGAGCGTGAAGATGGTTTACTGCAACGAGTTTTGCGTTGCTTGCCAGAGCAAAACCTTTGGCGAAGGATGTTCCAACGAGCAAGGAGCCGAGTAATCCCGGTCCGCGTGTAAATGCCACAGCATTAATATCTTCCTTTTTTACATTTGCCTGTTTTATAGCAGTATCAACAACGGGTACAATGTTTTGTATATGAGCTCTTGAGGCGAGTTCGGGCACTACTCCGCCATATTGGCGATGAATCTCTTGTGATGATATTACATTAGAAAGCATATATCCATCGCGAATAATCGCTGCCGACGTATCATCGCATGATGTTTCTATGCCCAGAATTACAATTCCCACTTTATTGACGCTTAAATATTCATACTGCACTGTCTGAGCCTTTGCTTCCTACAAAATAATCATCCTTTTCGCTGAAAAGCACGTTAAAGCTTGTTAAGCTACCGTAAACGCGGGTAATATACTGCTGTATATTTACTTTTTCTTCGTCGGAAAGCTTTTTGTTGCTGTTAATATTTTGCTCCAACACCCTCATCCGGTCTCTTATCATTACTATTTTGTGAAAAAATGTTTCTATCGGCATTTCTTTTGCCTGAAGTCCGGGTTTTCCCGGTTTCATCACAATTGTTCCGCCTTCCCATTTTTCGCCAAGCTCAACGCGATGCTCCAATCCATTGTATTTATCGAGGACATTTTTGAGAGCCATTTCGAGTTCCTTCACGTTTAAACGCGGCTCATCAAGAGGCATTTCGTTGTTTACGTCCAAAATGTCGGCTTCAAAGTTTGATTTAACGAACTCTATTTCGCCGCCTCGAATAAAAATCACCTTGTAAGTCAATTGGTCGTTGCGACTTACAATACCTTCCCCGTATTTGGGATGGTCAATCCGTGTTCCTACATTCAATTCTTCATTCATAACTATTTTTTTATTTACCCACAAACACATTTTCAAAAGCCTCACAAATTTCTCTGCAAGGCTCTTATTTTTAGGGCGGACTCGGAGGAACTCGAATCCCCAACCTCCTGATCCGTAGTCAGGTGCTCTATCCAATTAAGCTACAAGTCCAAACTTCTTTTGACGCCGCAAAGGTAAATAAATTTTTTTTTTTTGCAAAAAAAATAAAAAAATTTCGTGTTTTTTTTATCTGCAATATTTTTTTTTGTATCTTTGACGCGAAGTTTTTAACAGTAATAATTAATGTATATCAATAACATGCAAGATGAAATAAAGAAAAGAGCGGAAAGTTGGCTATCAGACGCATTTGACGAAGCAACCCGCGCACAGGTAAAAGACATGATGGAGAATAATCCGGCTGAACTGACGGAATGTTTTTACAAAAATTTAGAATTTGGCACCGGCGGTTTGCGCGGACTGATGGGTACAGGCACAAATCGTATGAATATTTACACAGTCGGTATGGCTACTCAGGGCTTGTGCAACTATTTAAAAAAAAATGATTCATCATCCACGCTATCGGTAGCTGTGGCGCACGACAATCGCAATAATAGCCGTCTGTTTGCCGAAACGACAGCCGGTGTTTTTGCAGCTAACGGAATAAAGGTCTATCTATTTGAATCTCTGCGCCCTACGCCCGAACTGTCATTCACTATTCGTCATTTCGGATGTCAAAGTGGCGTTGTGATCACAGCGTCGCACAATCCGAAAGAATATAACGGCTACAAAGCATACTGGAACGACGGCGCTCAGGTGATACCTCCGCATGATAAAAAAATCATAGAAGAGGTAAACAAAGTTACGATAGAATCAGTGAAGTTCAACGGTCCTAAGGATATGATAACAATTATTGGAAAAGAAATCGATGAAATATACTCCAATGCAATTGTTGGTCTTATGCTGTCGCCTGATGCCGTTGAAAGTAACAAGAATTTGAAGATAGTTTACACTCCTATTCACGGCACGGGGGTTGTTCTTGTCCCGATGACGCTTAGGAAAATGGGTTTTACCAATATCTACAACATTCCCGAACAGGACATAACCGATGGTAACTTTCCTACAGTTAAATCGCCTAATCCGGAAGAATCGGCTGCTTTAAACCTTGCAATGAAAAAAGCTAAAGAAGTAGACGCTGACATAGTGATGGGTACCGACCCCGACGCCGACCGTGTTGCAATGGCTGTGAAAAATAAATCAGGCGACTGGATTGTAATAGATGGCAATCAGGCAGCGGCAGTGTTGATACACTATCTAATTAAGCGCTGGGGCGAACTCGGAAAAATAAAAGGCAAGGAATACATCGTCAAAACAATTGTTACAACTGAGCTATTAGCAGAAATAGCGACAAAAAGCAATGTTCCGTGCTACGATGTTCTTACCGGTTTCAAATGGATAGCCGATATTATTCGCAAAAACGAAGGAAAAGCAACCTTCATAGGCGGAGGCGAAGAAAGCTACGGTTATCTTTGCGGGGAGTTCATACGCGACAAGGACGCTATTATGTCTTGCGCATTCTTTGCCGAAATAGCCGCATGGGCAAAGGTTCGTGGCAAAACAATGTATGAACTGCTGTTAGAAATATACGCCGAATACAATTTCTATAAAGACGCATGTGTTTCGCTAGAAAAAACAGGAAAATCAGGTGTTGAAGAAATTTACGCTATGATGGAAGACTATAGAAACTACCCGTTCAAAACGATAGCAGGCTCGCCGGTTATTAAGATATTTGACTACGGCAAACAACTATCAACAGATGTTAATAGCGGCAAAACAGAAGAAATTGTTCTGCCAAAATCAGACGTGTTGCAGTATCTATGCGCCGACGGAACAAAGATAACAGTTCGACCTTCGGGCACAGAGCCTAAAATAAAATATTACATTAGCGTAAAAGAGCCATTACCATCTATTGCAGACTTTGACAATGTAAGCAAAACATTAGACGAAAAGATAAGAGAAGTAAAGAAAGAACTTGATATATGACAGAAAAAAAAAGCAAAATACGGATATTAAGCATAGATGGCGGCGGCATTAGAGGCGTCATACCTGCCGTGTTGCTTGAATATATCGAAAATGGCTTGCAGCAACGAACTGGCAATCCTCATGTAACGTTAGCCGACTATTTTGACCTTATTGCCGGAACAAGTACCGGAGGAATTCTTACGTGTTGCTATTTACTGCCGGCATTGCCCGGACAGAAACAACACAGCCGCTTTTCAGCTTCTGAGGCTGTAGATATGTACATCAGCTACGGCAAAATGATTTTCGAGAAAAAATTGCTTCGGTATGGCATCACACGCGAAAAATATCCTATTGCTGGCTTGGAAAAAGTTTTGGAAAAATACTTGAGCGACGTTACACTCGCCGAATCACGAAAAAACTGTCTAATCACTGCCTACGACATTGCCGAGCGTAAAGCGGTCTTCTTCACGTCGCCTCAGGCGCGACAGCACGATATACGCAACTATTTTTTGCGCGATGTAGCACGGGCTACGTCGGCAGCGCCAACGTTTTTCGAGTTAGCCTCGATACGCTCTGTAGGCGGAGCAGCGTCTCATTTAATTGACGGTGGAGTATATGCCGGAAATCCCACTATGTGCGCAATAGTTGAAGCAAACAAAACAGTATTTGAAACTTGTGCTAACCCCGGAATCAATGACATGTATGTGGTGTCAATTGGAACAGGAAAAGACAAAGTGAAATATGACCACTCAAAAGCCAAACACTGGGGAGCAATGGGATGGGCGCGACCAATGATTGATATATTGTTGTCTGCGTCGGCAGAAGTAGTTGACTATCAGATGCAACAGCTATTCAAAATTGCCGGATGTAACGATTGTTACGTAAGATTGGAAACCGATTTAGGTGATGCAAATCCTGAAATGGACGACGCATCTGACGAAAACATCAGAAATCTTATTGATTCTGCAAAAAATTTTATAAAAGAAAATGTAGAAAAATTGGATGAAATTGTGAAAAATGTTTTGAAAACTGAAAACTGAAAACTATTTTGACTGTTTCATTCCATACATTAGGTTGCAAACTAAATTTTGCCGAAACTTCAACAATTAGCAGACTTTTTACCGAAAACGGATATAACAAAATTGAGTTCGGACAAACGGCGGACGTTGTAGTGATAAATACCTGCACAGTGACGGCTCAGGCTGACAAAAAATGCAGACAGGCAATAACAAAAGCGATAAAAACATCGCCCGATGCCGTCATTGTTATAGTCGGTTGTTTTGCCGAACTTAAAGCCAACGAAATAGAAGAAATACCGGGCGTCGATTTGGTGTTGGGTACAAATGAAAAGTTCAACATTATCGCACATATTGAGGAGTTAAACCAAAAAGAACGAAAAAAAAATAACGAAGACGTTCAACACGCTTTTTTTCATTCATTTTCCCTACATGACCGTACGCGCTCGTTCGTCAAAGTGCAAGACGGCTGCGACTATAATTGCGCATACTGCACGGTGCACAAAGCTCGCGGCAAAAGCCGCAACGCCCCAATATCAGAAATAGTGACAAATGTGCAAACCATTGCTAACAAAGGAATAAAAGAAATTGTACTAACAGGCGTGAATATAGGAGACTTTGGAAAAAGCACCGGTGAAACTTTTTTACAACTGCTCGGCGAATTAGACGCTATTGCAGGCATAGAGCGTATTCGCATAGGCTCCGTTGAGCCAAACTTAATTTCTGAAGAACTGATAAAATTTATAGCCAACTCATCTCTAATTGCTCCGCATTTTCACATCCCACTGCAATCCGGAAGCAACAAAATACTTGAATTGATGAAAAGACGTTACACAAACGAGCAGTTTGCCGAAAAATTAAATTTAATCCAAAGATACATATCCCATGCTGCAATTGGAATAGACGTCATTGTGGGTTTCCCGGGAGAAACGAACGAATTTTTCAACGAAACGTTCAATTTCATTGAAAAATTAAATATAGCCTACATTCACGTATTCAAATACTCAGAACGTCCGGGTACACAATCAATTAATCTTCCCGATAAGGTTAAACCGACTGATATCCTGCAAAGAAGTAAAAAACTCATAAAATTATCCGAGACCAAAAAAAAATTATTCAAGACGCAAAATACAGGCAGAATCTGTAAAGTAATATTTGAACAGAAGACAAAAAAAGGCGCAATGACAGGCTTCACCGACAATTACATAAAAGTAGAAGCGCCCTATAACCCCGCAATAATAGGCAAATCGACATCATTTGAAATATAAAAAAATAAAAACACACATTATTTTGCAATCTAAAAAAAAAGTATTACCTTTGCGGCGGTAAAAAAATATTAAATTTCAATAACAATGTCAGATTTAAGTAAATTCATTTTCCCAAAGAATATCAACGATATTCTTGCTAATTGCAAATCAGTTACCGTTCCTAAAAGCAGGGCGGAACTTATTGAATTGGCGCTTGGCGGCAATGGAACTAACAGTTTTACAGTCGAATACGACGTAAACGGAAAACCCTTTGCAGAAGCTGTTGTAACACGCTGTAAGAACGGCGCAGTGATAAATTATACCGAAGATTATATGCGCAGACGCGACCCTGACTGCCTTATAATAGGTGATGACAAACCTACCGACAAACCAAGGTACAAAGACCTGTTCAAGAAAGATTTTGAAACCCTTAGACAAGATACTTTTGAATGGCTTAAAAATCAGGAGCTAATGGTAGTACCTGTTATGGCTGGCGGCGATGAGTATGGATACGAAGCAGCGCTGATTGCTCCTAAAAATGCCGGCTTTTTTGCCTGTGCACTCGCAGATTTGCAGTATTTTTTCAATATTGACGAACGTAAGGACTCTTTTAAACCTAAAGTTGTGATATATCTTGCACCACCCTTCAGACACACGCATTTTGAAGGCAAGCAAATAGTTGCACATAACCGTTTGGACGAACTCTACGAGTTGTTCTCGTACAATCTTTATCCGGGACCCAGCGCTAAAAAAGGAATATACGGCTTTTTGCTCGATATTGGCGAACGTGAAGGATGGGTAACCGTTCATACGGCGGCTGTAAAAATTATTACCCCCTACGAAAATGAAATAGTTTTAATGCACGAAGGCGCTTCGGGAGGTGGAAAAAGCGAAATGAGCGAACACATACATCGCGAGGCTGATGGAAAAATTTTGATTGGACAAAATCTTTGTACAAAAGAAAAATTCTATCTGCTTATAGACGAGCCTTGTGATCTCCATCCTATTGCCGACGACATGGCTATGTGTCATCCCAAAATGCAAAATGGCAGTAAAAAATTAGTTATAAAAGACGTTGAAGCAGGATGGTTTATCAGAGTCGACCATATAACAAAATATGGAACAGACCCCAACATGGAAAAATTATGCGTACATCCGCCTGAACCGCTTGCATTTATGAGTATGCAATGCGAGCCAAACTCAACCGTTTTGATTTGGGAACATATACTTGATTCAACGGGTATACCTTGCCCTAATCCACGTGTTGTTATGCCGCGCAGATTGCTGAAAAATATTGTCGACGATGCAGTAGAGGTAGATGTAAGAAGCTTTGGAGTTAGAACTCCGCCTTGCTGCAAAGAACGCCCAACGTATGGAATTATCGGCTTAATGCACATACTGCCACCCGCCCTCGGATGGCTATGGCGTTTGGTTGCTCCGCGTGGACACAACAATCCCAGCATCGTTGAAACAGACGGTATGACAAGCGAAGGTATAGGCTCATACGGGTACTTCTTAACAGGCAGCGTAGTAAATCAAGCTAATTTGTTGCTCGAACAGATAGTAAGTACGCCAAATACGCGATACGTATTGATACCAAACCAGCATATAGGATACTATCACGTTGGATTCAAACCACAATGGATAGCGCGCGAATACATTGCCAGACGCGGAAGCGCTAAATTTAAACCGGAACATTTAGCGGAAGCAAGATGCGGATTATTAGGATATTCTCTGTCGCAAATGAAAGTAGACGGACAATATATCAGAAAAGCGTTCCTGCAACCCGAAACTCAAACCGAAGTTGGATTGGAAGGATATGACAAAGGTGCGAAAATTTTGACAGAATTTTTCAAAAGAGAACTCGTTAAATTTAACACGCCCGAACTTAATCCGTTAGGTAAAAAGATTATAGAACTTTGTTTAAATGACGCTCCACTGAGCGAATATGTGAACATTATTCAAAGATAATAACTAGTTTTCATAAGATTATTATATATTGGCAAGTCCTTTTGCAAAACAAGCAAAGGGACTTGTTTTGTTTTTATTTTTAATCAAAAGTTTGCAGACTTGAAAATTTGATATATCTTTGTCGCGCTTTTTAATTTAATGTAAAAAATAAACAAATGACCTCAAACGAATTAAGAAACTCTTTTCTGGATTTTTTTAAATCCGTAAACCACCATACACTGCCATCGGCGCCGATGATAGTAAAAAATGACCCGACTCTAATGTTTACCAATGCAGGTATGAATCAGTTCAAGGATATTTTTTTAGGAAATAAACCTCCAACGTACTCGCGTATTGCAAACACTCAGAAATGTTTACGCGTGAGCGGTAAACACAACGACCTCGAAGAAGTTGGACACGACACGTACCACCATACAATGTTCGAAATGCTGGGCAACTGGTCGTTTGGCGATTATTTCAAAAAAGAAGCAATAGGATGGGCGTGGGAATACCTCACAAATGTATTAAAAATTGATAAGGAACGGCTGTATGCAACTGTTTGTGAGGCATGTACAGAAGATGGATTCGATTTTGACAAAGAAGCCTTTGATATATGGAAAAAGTATTTGCCAGAAGAACGGATAATTATTGGTAAAAAGAAAGACAACTTTTGGGAAATGGGAGATACCGGACCATGCGGACCATGCTCCGAAATACATTACGATTCGCGACCGACCGCACTGCGCGAAAAAATTCCGGGTCAAAACTGCGTTAACGCTAACGACCCGCAAGTAATAGAAATATGGAACCTTGTATTCATTCAGTACAACCGCAAAGCATCGGGCGAATTGGAACTGCTTCCCGAAAAACATGTAGACACAGGAATGGGTTTTGAACGCTTATGCCGCATCATTCAAGGAAAAACATCCAACTATGACATCGACCTCTTCCAAAACATCATCAATGAAATTTCTAAATTATGCAATATTCGCTACGGCGAAAATGAAGACAGCGATGTTGCAATGCGCGTCGTAGCAGACCATATCCGCGCTATAGCGTTTTCAATAGCCGATGGACAACTGCCGTCGAACATAAAAGCAGGGTACGTAATCAGGCGATTATTACGCCGCGCGGTTAGATATAGCTACACATTCCTGAAATGCAATGAGCCGTTTATGTGTAAAATAGTTCCGGCATTAGTAGTGGTGATGGGCAACGCATTTCCGGAACTAAAAGCCCAACAAACACTAATTGAACGCGTTATTAAAGAAGAAGAACAATCGTTTCTGAGAACGCTATCAACAGGCATTTCATTGCTCGAAAACATAATTAACGAGGCAAAAACAAAAAATCAAACTCAAATAAGCGGAAAAATTGTGTTCGAAATGTACGATACGTATGGTTTTCCGGCAGACCTTACCGAATTGATACTGCGTGAAAATAATCTTGTATACAGCAAAAATGAATACGAGGCAGAAATGGCATTGCAAAAAAAACGCTCACGAACAGACGCAGTAGTAGATACCGGCGATTGGACAGAAATAGAAAACAAACTCGCAAACAAGGAAACTCACTTTACGGGCTACGATAATACCCAAGCAGAAGTACGTATATTGCGTTATCGCAAAGTTACAACAAAAGGCAAAGAGCAGTTTCAATTAGTTTTTGACGTTACGCCTTTTTACGCTGAAAGCGGCGGACAGACGGGCGATAGCGGATATATTGAATCCAACGGAAAAAAAATAACGGTGATAACAACCAAAAAGGAAAACAACCTTATCATACACATCGTTGAACGTTTGCCGGAAGATTTTAACGCTGTTTTTGTTGCAGCTGTAGACGAAGACAAACGATGCGCAATAGAAGCAAACCACACCGGCACACATCTCCTGCACTACGCTTTACGCGAGGTATTAGGCGCGCACGTAGAACAAAAAGGCTCGTTGGTTGACAACGAACATTTACGTTTTGACTTTTCGCATTTTCAAAAAGTGAGCAACGAAGAAATAACTCAGGTAGAAAAGCGCGTTAACAAATTAATTCGCGAAAACATTGCATTGGACGAATACAGAAACATCCCGTTCGAAGATGCATCAAAAATGGGCGCAATTGCTTTGTTTGGCGAAAAATATGAGGAAAATGTACGCGTAATACGTTTTGGATCAGCTATTGAACTCTGCGGAGGCACTCACGTAAAGGCAACCGGACAAATTGGCATGTTCAAAATAATATCAGAAAGCGCAATAGCTGCCGGAATTCGCCGTATAGAAGCAATTACGGCAGAAAAATTAGAAGATTTTATAAATACGCGGGTAGAAACAATTAGACAAGTGCGCGAAATATTCAACAACTCGCCAACATTTTTGCAAGCTATAAAAAAAGCGGTTGAAGAAAACGCAGAGTTAAAAAAGCAAATTGAAGAAATAATGCGCGAACGCATGGCTGACTTCAAAAACAACCTGTTCAATCACGTAGAAGAACGCAACGGTATCAACATCTTGCGCACAAAAGTATCGTTCCACCCCGACCTCATTAAAGATATGGCTTTCAGTGCGCGCAACAGATTTGAGCGGTTGATATTTATTTCGGGCAGCGACTACGACGGCAAACCATCACTTACAATAGCCCTCAGCGACGCACTTGTGGCAGAAGGAAAAAACGCATCAACAACAGTACGCGAAGCGGCTAAAGAAATTATGGGAGGAGGGGGCGGACAACCATTTTTTGCTACTGCCGGCGGAAAAGATATAAACGGATTGGAACGCGCTATGGAAAAAGCCTTGAACATACTTGTTTCAGAATAAAACGAACTTGAAACGAAAAAAAAATGTAAAAAAAAGTTGTATTTCTAATTTTTTTTTCGTAACTTTGCAGAAAAAAAATGATTAGTCTTAGAAAAATTTTAGTTATACCTCTGCTCTTATTTGTTTTGTCCGGATGCAGAGGCGGGTCGGGGAGTTCGCAAAATACGGGCGAGATGGGGTTACGCGCCGCCAACGCTTCCGTTGCCTCAGAAGCTGCCGGAGAGAAGGACTGGCTGTTGTTTCGTGGCAATACTGCCATGACAGGCTATTCTGATGCCGTCATTCCCGAAAAACCAACTCTACTGTGGTCGTTCGAAACTGATGCAAGAACATCATCATCGCCGGTAATAGCTGATGGTATCACGTATTGGAGCGACAGACGCGGACATATACGCGGAGTAAATTTAGACGGCGAACAAGTGTTCAGCTACGATTTTCAAACCGCAGTGAACGCATCGCCAATGATATACAATGGAACATTGTATATAGGTCGTATAGACGGATTTATGTCAGCCGTTTCACTTTCGCAAAAAGATACGGTTTGGACTTTCGAAACTATGGGACAGCTGGAAGCATCGGCAAACCATGCCTATTTTTCAGACAAACACGCAATAATTATCGGGAGCTACGACAATTTTCTTTATGTATTGGATAGCAGCACAGGCGCAAAGATAGCGAATTACGAATCCGGCTACTACATCAATGGAGCCGTTGCCTTGTGGAACAATCACGTTATTTTCGGCGGATGCGATTCGTGGCTGCGAATCATTAATCTTCAAACAGGAATATCCACAGATTCGTTGCTGCTCGAAAATTATATCCCGTCATCGCCGGCTATAGTAGACAACTACTGCTATGTAGGAGATTATAGTGGAAATATTTTTCAAATACATTTAGAGAACGGAAAATTTGAAAGCCATAAAATAATTCTGAAAGCAAGCGAAGATGGCGATTTCTCCTCCGTGCCGGCTGTTACAGCGCAATCGGTCTACGTGCTTTCATCCGATAGGCATCTGTACTCAATAAACCGAAGCGATGGAAATGTAAATTGGAAATACCTGCTAAAAGGCAGCACAGGAGCAAGTTCACCGGTAGTGTGTAAAGACAAAATAATAGTATGCACAAGAACAGGAATAGTCTCAATACTCGACGCCAAGACAGGTGCGTTGCTATGGGAATTTGATACAGGCGAACAAATTCTCGCATCGCCGGCAGTTATTAACGGAAGATTTTATATCCTTACCGGAAGAGGCACGTTGCTCTGTTTTGGATAATTTTTGTTATATAAACCAATGTATACGCTAATTTAAAATTTTACCAATATGGCAGAATCAATCAAACTTTGGGCAGACAGTTATCCGGTTCATTCCTATGAAGTAGACAGTAAAAGTAGAGCAAAAATAGTTTCGATTATCAACTATTTTCAGGAAAGCGCTTGGCGCAACGCAGAATCGCTTGGCATCGGATTCCACGATTTAGCAACTAAAAATCTGTTCTGGGTGTTGTCGCGTTTGTACGTAGAAATATATGAATATCCTCTTTGGGGACAAAACATTAGCTTGGAAACATGGGCTAAAGGCATAGACAATATGTTCGCTTTGCGCGATTTTCGCTTAAAGTCCAACGATAGCGAAAAACTGCTTGGAGCAGGCACGTCGGCATGGTTGATAATTGACGGAAAAACCCAACGTTTGCAGAGAATAGAACAGACATTCAGTCACATAAAATGCAACACTCAAAACGCTATTGAACACAAATTTACAAAAATTACTCTCGCGCCAACGATGACATCTCAAGCGCGCACAATAGCAGGATATTCAGATTTGGACGTGAACAACCACGTCAACAACGTGTCGTACCTCAATTGGGCTGTAAATTATTTTCCCGTCGAATCTCCCGTGTTGAACATTCGTTCGGCAGAACTCAATTTTCTTTCGGAAGCCAGATTGCGTAGTCCTATCGAAATTTTATACGGAAAATTATGCGAAAAAATATGGATATGCTCACTAAGAAATCCCGAAACAGAAAAAGAATACTGCAGAATAAAATTAAAAATAGAAACAGAAAAATAGTGAAGATATGATTAAGATTTTTGAATTTTTAAAAAAAATTTTTGTATTTAAAAAAAATAATGTATTTTTGCGGTTTGAAAAAAATCGTTCGTTTGAACGATGAAAATTCAACCGGAGAGGTGGCCGAGTTGGTCTAAGGCGCACGCCTGGAAAGTGTGTGTACCCCAAAAGGGTACCAAGGGTTCGAATCCCTTTCTCTCCGCTAATTTTAATAAATATATTGTAAAAATTTTTAATTGTTGTTTTATATAAATTTGTTTTTTAAATCATGAAAAAATTTGTTTCATTAGTAGTAGTTTTTGGGGTGTACTTTCTAAATACATCCGTTTTGTTCGCTCAGGAAGGAGGACTTTCAGAGTTGCACAATGTTTTTAAGGAAAAATTTGTACAGGGTGGCGTAGAATGGATGGCTCCTATTCTTCTCGTGCTGATACTCGGCTTGGCAATAGCCATAGAGAGAATCATCTATCTGAACTTGGCTACCACCAACACCGACAAGCTTTTGAAAGCTGTTAGCGAGGCGTTGGAAACAGGCGGACACGAAGCCGCTAAGGAAGTTTGTCGCAGCACAAGAGGACCTGTGGCAAGTATTTTCTATCAAGGTTTTGAGAGATACGACGAAGGACCCGAAATGATAGAAAAAGCAATCATTTCGTACGGTGGCGTACAAATGGGCAAGCTCGAAAGCGGAATGGTATGGCTACAACTATTCATCGCTATTGCTCCCTCGTTAGGCTTTTTGGGAACAGTAATCGGTATGATTATGGCGTTCGATGATATCGCTAAAGCAGGTGATATTTCTCCATCAATTGTTGCCGAAGGTATGATGGTAGCTCTCTTGACAACCGTATTCGGTCTGATAGTAGCGATGATACTGCAAGTGTTCTACAACTATCTGTTGAACAAAATCAGCAGCCTAGTAAACACAATGGAAGACGCCTCTATCTCAGTTATGGATATTTTAGTTCGTTATAAAGCTAAAAATTAGTCGACTATGTTAGAAAGTATTTCATTAGCGTTTGCTATACCATTAGCATACATCTGTCTGGGAGTTGCTGCACTGTCTGCCGTCTTGTTTCCTGTAATCTTCATGTTTCAAGACCTGAAGAAAGCAAGAACAGCGCTAATAGGCGTTGGATTTATGGGAGCGGTTTACTTGGTTTGTTATTTTATGGCTGACAGGGTAGATTTTTCTATAGGCGAAAAACACGTAGCCGCTTCTCAAATGCAATTTGTCGAAGCCGGTATCTTCATGTTCTACGCCTTGTTGATGATATCAATATTAGCAATAGCTTCCTCAGCCCTTACACGTTTTCTTAAATAAATTGGCATCATGGCAAACGTAAAGAAAACACCGGGTATTAACGCTGCATCTATGGCTGACATAGCCTTCATCATCCTGATTTTCTTCCTTATGGTTACAACTATGGGAAGCGAGTTCGGAATGATAAGAATGTTGCCGCCATGGACAGACGACAGTGACAGCGAACAAATTAACGAACGAAACATCTTCGTTGTAAACGTTAACCAGCACAACCATCTGATGGTCAGAGGACAACTTACGGATATTAGCGCACTGCGCGAAATGACTAAAGACTTCTTCGACCTTGGAAATATGGGCGAAAATGACCCCGAAAAAGTGCAGGAAGACCTACCATTGCTCGGATTAACGTGGATAAACAGAGGCGCGGTAGTTTCGTTGCAAAATGACCGTGGCACTTCATACAGAGTATATATGCAAGTGCAGAACGAGTTAACCGCTGCAATACGCGAATTGCGCGATGAGTTCACAATGCAAAGATGGGGAACTTCATTTGATGACAGTACACCCGAACAGCAGGATGTAGTCGGAAGAACAATATTTCCGATTGCTATTTCAGAAGCAGAGCCAAGAGAATTTGGCGGTAGATAATTTATTAACTTAAATAAAGAATAAAAAAATGGCTAAATTTAAGAAAGACGTTGCAAAAGAAACGCCTGAGTTATCAACCACATCGTTGCCCGACATCATTTTTATGTTGATTTTCTTCTTTATGGTTACAACCAACATTAGAAAAGATACTGTGATGGTGCAACAAAGAATGCCTTTCGCAACTGAAGTAAGAAAATTGGAAAACATGGCGCTGATAAGCTACATCAACATAGGTCAGCCCTTGCCGGCATACGAAAGACAGTTTGGAACGGCTACGCGTATACAGTTGAACGACAAATTCGCTCAGATAGACGAAATAGAAGAATTTGTCGCCAGCGAAAGAGAAAAAAGAAGCGAGCACGACCAAAAATTGATGACAACGGCGTTGAAAATTGACGAAGAGGTCAGAATGGGAATGGTTAGCGACGTAAAACAGGCGCTCAGAAGATGTCAGGCGTTGAGAATTGCGTACATGACCAGAAAAGGAGAGGCTCTATAAAGGGGACACTCATCACAACACGGTTTTATAAGAAAAACCTTATGTGAATAGCTGAGGTTTTTCTGTAGTATCACTTAATGTAAACAAAATGAAGTTAGACGTTTTGTTAGGACTCCAGTGGGGAGACGAAGGAAAAGGCAAAATAGTGGATTTCCTTAGCCCTCATTACGAAGTTGTGGCACGATTTCAAGGAGGTCCTAATGCAGGACACACGTTGGAGTTTGACGGAAGGAAGCATGTTTTGCACACAATTCCTTCGGGGATATTTCATCCCGAAAAAGTTAATATCATCGGTAACGGCGTGGTTATCGACCCTATTGTGTTCAGAAAAGAAATAGAAAAGCTCCAAGCAGACGGAACTGATTTGTCAAATCTGTACATATCGCGCAAGGCAAACCTAATCCTTCCTACGCATCGTTTGCTTGACGCCGCTTCTGAAGCGGCAAAAGGCGCGGCTAAAATAGGCTCGACCCTAAAGGGGATAGGTCCCGCGTATATGGACAAAACCGGACGGAATGGGCTTAGAGTGGGCGATGTGTGCGCGCCCGACTTCATCGCCAGATACAACCATCTGCGCGAAAAACACTTTAATATTCTGAAACAATACAACAGCGACGTTGACTGTGGACAAGAAGAAAAATTGTGGTTTGAAGCTGTGGAACTACTAAAAACTTTCAATTTGATTGACAGCGAATACGTTATAAATCAGTATTTAGCCGAGAATAAAACAATATTGGCTGAAGGAGCGCAAGGCACACTCTTAGATATTGATTTCGGCTCGTACCCTTTCGTAACTTCCTCAAATACTCTGTGTGCCGGCGCGTGTACGGGATTAGGAGTAGCGCCGTCGCGCATCGGAAAAGTACTCGGAATAGCAAAAGCATACTGCACGCGTGTAGGCAGCGGACCATTCCCAACTGAATTACTCGATGATACCGGCGCAAAAATTCGTGAAAAAGGCGGAGAATTTGGCTCTACAACAGGCAGACCACGACGATGCGGATGGTTAGACCTGCCGGCGCTGAAATACTCAATCATGCTAAACGGAGTTACAGCGCTGATAATGACAAAAGCCGACGTGTTGTCAGGGTTTGATACAATCAAAGTATGTACCCACTACAAGGTAAACGGTAAAATAACCGACAAAATACCGTTCGACCTGAACGCTCAAATAGAGCCGGTGTATAAAGAAATGAAAGGATGGGCAGACGATATAACAAATATTTTGTCATTCGACTCGTTGCCAACAGAACTTAAAGAATATACGGCGTTCATTGAAAAAGAAACTAAAACGCCATTCGACATAGTATCTGTCAGTCCGCATCGCGACAAAACAATAGTTAAATAGTTTTTAATTTTATTAACCTTGATACAATAATGATGTTTAAGCCAGATACATACAAGAAACGCCGCGATACGCTGCGAAAAATGTTACCTGAGGGAGGTATAGTCTATTTTCCGGGAAATACCGAAGTCCCGTTCAATTATCCTGACAATACATATAAGTACCGGCAGGACAGCACGTTTATATATTATTTCGGATTTCAGGAACCGGGGCTTGCCGCCGTGATGGATATTGACGAAGGTACAGAATGTTTGTTCGGAAACGATTCAACTTTAAGCGATATCATTTGGATGGGAAAACAGCCGTCTATGTCTGAAAAAGCGGCTGCAATCATGGTAGACGGCACAAAACCCTGCGAGGATTTGACTGCCGTATTGCAAAAAGCGCAACAACAAGGACGCACAGTTCATTTTTTGCCGCCATATCGCGCCGAAACGAAAATTCGCCTGTGGGAATTGCTTGGAATACCACCCAACGAACAAAAAGAAAAAGCCTCCGAAGCTCTCATTAAAGCTGTAGTGAAAATGCGAATGGTAAAAGAACAGCAAGAAATTGAGCAAATAGAAACGACAATGGACACAGCTTGGAAAATGCACGTGTACGCAATGAAATACGCAACCGCCGGTACTGTTGAACAAAGATTGACGGGAGCCATAGAGGGTATTGCATCTATGGACGGCGGAAATATAGCTTTTCCCGTAATACTGACCGTTAACGGACAAATATTACACAATCACTATCACGGTAACACGATGCGCGATGGACAGTTACTATTATTAGATACAGGCGCTGAAAATGCTATGAGATATGCAACCGACGTTACCCGCACAATTCCGGTAAGCGCTCGTTTTAGCGAACAACAAAAAGCTATATATAATATCGTATTGCAAGCAAACCTCAAAGGTATCGAAATGAGCCGACCGGGCGTATATTACAGAGATGTACACCTTGCTGCCGCGCGCGTAATAGCCGACGGACTAAAAGACGCCGGAATTATGCGGGGAAACATGGAAAATGCCGTTGCACAAGGAGCTCATACACTCTTCTTCCCGCACGGATTAGGACATGCGATGGGATTGGATGTTCACGACATGGAAAATCTCGGCGAAAATTACGTCGGATACGATGAAACAATAGCTCGCAGTACCGAATTTGGACTGAAATCGCTGCGTTTCGGAAGAAAACTTGAAAAGGATTTCGTGTTAACTGTAGAGCCGGGAATATACTTTATCCCCGCGCTTATTGCCCAGTGGGAAGCAGAAAAAAAACACTCAGAGTTTATTAATTACGACGTTCTAAAAAAATATAGCGATTTTGGTGGTATAAGATTAGAAGATGATATACTGATAACTGATGAAGGCAGCCGTCTGATGGGACGACCGATACCTAAAACGGTTGAAGAAATAGAAGAATACAGAAGTCAACAATAACAAACTTAAAAATGTTTGCCCATGAAAAAATATGTCATTGCAACAATAATTTTCAGCGTTATTAAAATTCAAGGAATAGCGCAGGAGGCGCGTGATGCGCTAATGTTCTCGCGTTATTATGCCGGTAGTACCGCCCGCTCAACAGCTATGGGCGGCGCTTTTGGAGCCTTAGGCGGCGATGTTTCGGTATTGAGTACTAACCCCGCCGGATTAGCGCTTTTTCGCAGTTCTGAATTTACATTCTCACCAACGTTGAACATTGCAGCAACACAAGCCAAATTTGATGGAAGATTATTTCCGCGAAGCAGCAATACCCGATTTATTCTGAACAACATCGGATATGTTCATACTAAAGAATACCAGAGAGAACGTGGACTAATGTCTCTTAACTTCGGGATGGCATACAATCGCTTGAGTGATTTCAATTTTGCTACCCGTGTGAGTACCGTGTCGGCAACCTCATCCCTGTTAGACGAGTTTGTATTGTTTGCAAATGTAGATGATTGGAGCGAACATTATGAAGGAATAGCTGAGAATACTTTTGTTCTTTTTAAACCTGACGAATATGGTGATTACATTAACGATTTCATGCTTGAAGACAGGTACGGGCAATTGCAATCACGACGAATAAGTTCAAGAGGAGGCGTGGGCGAATACGCATTTTCTTTAGGTTTTAACATAAATCATAATATATATTTGGGCGCCACGTTAGGCATACAGGATATTTCATACAATGAATATTCTTTGCACGAAGAAATTACGCCAAACGATTTTATTTATTTACAAAGATTTACTTTCACTGATGATTATACCGTAAGCGGGCTTGGCTTAAATTTCAAATCCGGCGTTATATACCGCCCAATATCAATGTTGCGCGTTGGCGCTGCTTTACACACTCCAACTAAAATATGGCTACGCCCCGACCACTATACGCGTATGGAAACCGTATGGAACGAATCGCCATACGAAGGACAAAAAGCGTTTTGGGACGATGCGAGTACAGACCCGTTTGATGAGGACAGAAAATTTCAATTGAGAACGCCGTGGCGCTACATGTTTAGCGCAGCGGCAATAGTTGGAACTTTTGGCGCGGTCAGCGCGGAAGTAGAAATAATTGACTATACTGAAAATTACATCACTCCGCAGTTGTTTCATTCCGGCGCAAATAAAGACATTGTGCAATACCATAAGACAGTGGCAAATATTAAAACAGGCGCTGAATATCGTCTGGGCTCTTTATCTTTTCGCGGAGGATTTGCGCTATTCGCAAACCCGTACAAAAAATTGCCGGATGTCCCTGCTGAAATAGGAACGTTGAGCTATTCAGGAGGCATAGGTTTCAGAACGCGTGAATTCTATTTGGATGCAGCGTATTCGTTTACTAAACACCCAGAAAGAATGCACCACTTGTATCAACATTTTCATGGCGATGCAAATACCAATTTACAGACCGATGCACACAAGGCTATACTTACCTTCGGTTTTAGATTTTAAACAGAACAAGAAATAAAGATTGAACAAGAAAAAAAGAAACAAAATACCACCGGATGCAATTGAACTAAAACGGCGAGCAGTTGCCGTGTTTAAACGGTTCCCCGGCATGCCCATGAATTATAAGCAAGCTGCAAAAAAAATGGGCGTATTCGCTCCAGAGATACGTGAATTGATACCGAGCGTACTCGAAAAAATGAAAGCCGATAATTTGATAGACAGCGCAGGACGAGGAAGGTATCTGTTAAAATGCGACGTTGGCAGCGTTGTCGGAAAAGTTGATATGACCGTGCACGGCTTTGCTTACATTATTTCGGCGGAATCGCCCGATGATGTGTTTGTATCACAAAAAAACCTTCGCGAAGCCCTACACGGAGACACTGTGAAGGTACATTTATACGCCCGTCGAAAAAATGCGAGACTTGAGGGGCAAGTGTCTGAAATTATTGAACGCTCACGTACAAAATTCGTTGGAACAATTGCTATTACCGATGAATATTCGTTCATGATTCCAGACAGCCGACTAATGCCATACGATATACTAATCCCAAAAGATAAAACGGGAGGAGCTAAAGACGGGCAAAAAGTGGTGGCGCACCTTATTGACTGGGTGCACCGAGCTAAGAATCCCATAGGCGAAATAATCCAAATATTAGGCTTTCCGGGCGAAAACGATACAGAAATGCACTCAATTCTTGCCGAAAACGAATTGCCATTCAAATTTGAGCAAGATGTAGAAGACGCTGCAGACGCAATACCGATAGAAATTACCGAAGAAGAGATAAAAAAACGTCGCGATTTTCGCCAAATCCCTACATTTACGATAGACCCTGCAGATGCAAAAGACTTCGATGATGCACTTTCGCTCAGAAAACTCGAAAACGGAAATTGGGAAACAGGCGTACACATTGCAGATGTAACTCATTATGTGCTGCCGAATACTGTTATTGAAAAAGAGGCGTTTAACCGCGCTACATCAATATATTTGGTAGACCGCACAGTGCCGATGCTTCCCGAAAAACTCTCAAATAACGTATGTTCGTTGCGCCCTAACGAAGATAAATTGTGTTTTTCAGCTGTGTTCGAAATTGACGATAATGCGAATGTACGTAAACAATGGTTTGGGCGCACGGTGATACGTTCTATAAATAGATTCTCATACGAAGAGGCGCAGCTTATCATAGATACGGGCGAAGGAGAAATGAACTGCGAATTACAGACGCTAAATAAATTGGCTCAAAAAATTCGCAAAGAACGATTCAAAAATGGGTCGATAGCCTTTGACCGTCCCGAGCCAAAATTCCAGTTAGACGAAAATGGCAAGCCGTTAGGCGTGTATTTCGTGGAAAATACAACATCGCATCAACTTATTGAAGAATTTATGCTGCTGGCTAACAAAAAAGTAGCAGAATTTTTTTCCGGAATTGAATCAAAACAAACCATAAGTCCGGAACGTAAAGGAAAAGAAAAAATAGGAGTGTATAGAGTGCACGATACGCCAAACATGGAGAAAATAGAAAAATTTGCAGAGTTTGTTACGCGTTTTGGGTACACAATAAAAACATCGTCAGAAAGTTCAATAGCCACGTCTATCAACAATTTACTCGCTAAATCGAAAGGTACTAAAGAAGAAAATATGCTCGAAACCTTAGCGTTGCGCTCTATGGCAAAAGCGGATTATTCTACAGACAACGTAGGACACTATGGTTTAGGATTCAAGCACTATACGCACTTTACATCGCCAATAAGGCGATACCCCGATATGATAGCGCACAGACTGCTGCAATACTATCTCGACGGCGTGGGCGACAAGCCGGATAAAAGTCAATTAGACGCGCTTTGCAGACAATCGTCGAACATGGAACGGCGCGCCGTAGAAGCAGAACGAACTTCCGTCAAGTACAAGCAGGTAGAATTTATGAGCGACAAGGTTGGACAGCGCTTCGAAGGCGTTATTTCGGGAGTTTCGGAATGGGGAATATACGTTGAACTGAACGGAAATAAATGTGAAGGAATGGTGCATACGCGCGACCTTATCGACGATTATTATATCTTTGACGAAGACAACCATTGCATAAAAGGCAAACGTACCGGACGAAAATTTCAATTAGGCGAAAATATTCAAGTGGAATTAGTGCGGGCAAATCTGCTAAAAAAACAATTGGACTTTAGACTATAATGAAAATTGAAAATATCGTTATCAAATCTTTCTGTGGGCTACCAAAACTATGCAGTAGCTCGTAACCTGAATCTGAAAATAGCTGATTGTGAGCTCGTTGCTCTAATTGGTCGTAATGGCATCGGCAAGAGCACTTTATTGCGCACAATAGCCCGTTTGCAACCTGCACTTTCGGGCAAAATAGAAATTGCCGGAAAACCGCTCAAACACTATTCGCGAAGCAGGATGGCAGATATAATGAGTATTGTGGTTACTGACCCTGTCAATGTAGCGCATTTAACTGTGAGACAATTAGTATCGTTAGGCTGTTTTCCACATTCCAACTGGCTCGGAAAGCTTTCAAAGAAAAACATTGACTTGATAGAAGATGCAATGAATATGACTGGCGTTTCAAAGCTTGCAAATAAAAACCTGCACGAAATTAGCGATGGCGAACGACAAAGAGCGATGATTGCACGTGCGCTGGCACAAGATACCGAGTTGATACTGCTTGACGAACCAACTGCTTTTCTCGACATGCCAAACAGATTCGAAATTGTGAACTTACTTAAACGACTTACCCGTACAAGAGAAAAGACTATCCTCTTTTCGACGCACGATTTAAACATAGCCATGCAAGAGGCTGACAAGCTATGGCTCATAGAAGCCGGAGCCATACAAGAAGGAGCGCCCGAAGATATGGCGCTGAACGGACAGTTTTCTGAAATGTTTGAAGGAACAAAACTTAAATTCAATGACAACACTGGACAGTTCAGTGTAGAACGCAACAATATAAGACAAATAAAGATGTTTGGAGAGGGTAAAAACTTCTTTTGGACAAAAAAAGCCTTAGAACGTCTTGATTTTTCGGTTGAAAAAATAGAAACCGAAAACCAAGCCGATATAACAGTTAATGCCGAAAACAACGTTATTAGCTGGACATTAAAAACATACGAAAAAAAACTTCAATTTACCTCTATATATGATTTGGCTGGTAGTGTAAAGTTGCCGTAATAAATCGTATTTAAACATTAAACCGAATATGCATTATATCGCCATCCTGAACGATATATTTTTTTCCTTCAAGACGAAGTTTTCCGGCTTCTTTTACTGCCTGTTCTGTTTTATGTTGAACTAAGTCGTCGTATGTCATCACTTCTGAGCGAATAAAACCTCGTTCGAGGTCGCTATGAATAACGCCGGCTGCTTTTTGAGCGTTCATGCCATGCTTGATAGTCCATGCTCGCACCTCTTTTGGTCCGGCAGTAAAAAACGATTTTAGATTAAGTAACTTATATGCACTTCTTATCAGGCGATTTACGCCCGGTTCCTGTAATCCTGCATCATTCAAAAAAAGTTGTCGGTCGTCTTCATTTTCTAACTCGGCAATTTCTGATTCTAATTTTCCGGCAACTACAATGACTTCGGTGTTTTCATTTTTGAGCGCTTCTGAAAATCGCTCTGAATACGCATTACCCGACAGCGCTGAAGCCTCGTCGACATTACAAACATAAATAACAGGTTTCAATGTCAGCAGAAACAAGTCTTGAAGGTACAATTCTTCCTCGCTTTCAGTCATTTCTACGTCTCTGACGTTTGTTAAATTTTCTAATCCGTCTTTTACTCGATTCAAAAACGAAATAGCATTTTTTGCATCTTTTTCGCCCGCTTTCAACAATTTCTCACATCGAACTATTTTACGTTCAATCAATTCCAAATCGCGTACCTGCAATTCCAAATCAATAAGTTCCTTGTCTCTGACAGGGTCTATTGAACCTTCAACATGCGGCAACGCCGGGTCGTCGAAGCAACGAATAACGTGAATTAAGGCGTTGGTTTTTTGAACATCTGCCAAAAAACTGTTTCCAACTCCCTCGCCATGACTTGCTCCTTTCGCCAAACCGGGTAAATCAACCAAGTTTACGCTTGCGGGCACTGTTTTGGCTGGTTTCACAAGTTTGGAAATTTCAAATAATCGCAGGTCGGGCACATCTGCCATACCAATGTTTGATTTTGTAGCGCTGAACGCAAAATTGGATGATTCCGCTTTCGTCTTTGATACACAATTGAATAATGTGGTTTTTCCTACATTTGTCAATCCTACAATTCCACAATTTAAAGCCATATTTACAAACTCTATACTCTAATATCTACACTCTATATTCTGTTATCTCCTTTTTTTCGTCATCAATAGCCAATCCCACCCACAACGCATCAGGATATGCCTTTGCATAATTTTTTTCTATTTGCCTGTACGCTTCTTCGGCTTTTGACTTCACATTTACTCCTTTTGCGGCTACTTTCAGCTCTATGAGCCAAATATGTCCCTGAAGCGACAACATTATATCCGAGCGACCAACGTTTGTTTGCACTTCGGCGAAGGTAACAATGCCGCAACTTCGCAAAGATGCAATTATACACGAGCGATAAAGCCATTCCTGAACGGTTAGTTTGTTGCCGGTCAGTTCGATGCTTTGTTTTGCTGCGTTGGTAAAATCATCGTAGGGGATGCAGGATAAAATGTAGTTGACAGAATTAATAAATTTTTTGACATCGTTTGAAACAATGGCAGAACGTAATTTTCCTTCAAAAACGTTATAATTCTGTGTTATAATGTTTTGCGTCAACAATTTAGACATTGAATTGAGCACTTCAGTGTTCGGATAATCTAACGAAAGCTCGCTACCATTAGTTCCCGGGCGCAAGGTCAGGTATCCTGCCTGATGCAAAAAACCTTCGGGTGTAGTTTTGTCCATTTCGTCGGGACTTCCGGCAAAATCGTCAGAAACAGGAAACATGCGAAATTCTTCTACAGTTAAATTCCTGTGTTTCAGATAGTCGGCTATAGCCTTCGGTTTACCAGTATGTATCCAAAAATTTGAAAACGACCTTTCTCGAAAAAACTTCAAAGTAGAAAAAGGATTGTAAAGCCTTGAATTACAGTCTCTGTCGAATGTAAAACCATTGTAATATCCACGCATTTTTTTGAGCAATTCATCTGTTGTGATTCGCATCTTGCTTGATGTTTCCTCGATGTAGTCGGGAAAATAACGAACAATTTCCTCCTCTGTATATCCGCATATTTTGGAATAATCTGGGTTCAAAGAAATATCGTCGGGATTATTCAGGGTAGAGAACACGCCCATTTTTGCGAACTTGGATATGCCGGTAATGAAAATGAAACGAATGTATTTTTCGTTGGCTTTAAGTTGTTTGTAAAATCCTCTCAAAACGTCGCGTACACTATCTGCCATTGTGGTATTATTTACAAATTCGACGTAGGGCGCATCGTACTCGTCTATCAAAACGGCTACCTGTTGATTGTATTTTTCGTAAGTATTTGATATCAAATCATCAAAGAGAATACCGGGTATAGTACTGTCAGATAACGAAATATCTAATTCTTCAGCTATTTTTTTTACCTGATATATCATACATTCTGTTATCCCATCAATACCACTACTTGTTACTACTTTGCTCATATCCAGAGAAATAATCGGACAAGGCTCAAAACTCTCCATAAACTTCTCCGCATACAGTCCCTTAAAAAGTTCCTTCTCGCCCGAAAAAATAGCCTCAAAAGTAGAAACCAAAACCGACTTGCCAAACCGACGCGGACGGGCAAGAAAATAAACTTTGCCCTTACGTATCATTTCGACAAGATATTCAGTCTTGTCCACATATACATAGCCACCTTTTCGGATTTCCTCGAATCGCTGAAATCCTACCGGTAAATTCAATCTATTGGTTTCCATTTCTTTAGCCTTATGTTGAAACTGACGAAAAATATTTCGCGCAAAAGTACGAAAAAATCAAATTTTCCAAAAAAACGACAAAGATAAACATATTTTTCCAACCACACAATTTTTTATTTTTTTTGTATTTTCCCAAAAAAACACTACCTTTGTAAAGTTATTTTAAAGAATGTGTGAATTTGTAATTAATTGATATACAGCAAATAGCATGAAGCTTGTTTTTTTTATTTTTGGTTCGTTTTTCTTTGCTTTCTCCGCATATACCCAAGATGAAGGCGAAAACAACAACAGAATAAATTTGTCGGTGGACTTGTTTTCTAATTTCGTTTGGAGAGGCATGTCGCTAAACACTTCTCCGGTAATTCAGCCTGAAGTGTCAATTAGTTTGGGAAATTTTTCCTTCGGCGCATGGGCTTCTACCCCGTTTACGCCGGGCGAATACAATGAGCTTGACCTTTTTGTCAATTATCAGTTAACTTCCTCTATGTCAGTTTCTATAATGGATTATTTCGATTACGGGAGTTGGTGGTCGTCACCTTCTTTTTTTGAGTACACAAAGGATTTAACTAACCATACCATCGATATTTTATTAGCCTACGATGGCAGCGGCATCTTTCCGGTTAGAACAATGCTTTCGACTGTTATTGGCGGCAATGACCTGAATGACAAAGGTAAACGGAACTATTCAACATATTTGGAGGTGGGCTACGAAAATACTGCTCGCAATGGAATAGAGTGGGAAGTATTTTTGGGATTCGTTCCGATGAAATCTGATTTTTACGAAGTAGCAGGCGCTTGGGTTACAAATATTGGATTTGGGGTTGGTAAAAACTTTGAAATAACGCCAACTTACACGTTGCCATTAGCTTTCAAAATATCGCTAAATCCAGCGCATGAATACGTGTTCTTTACCGCGGCAGTCGCATTATTTTAGAAACTATCAATCTGTAATACAATCGAAAATATAAAATCTTTCTTTTCAAAAATCAACGTAATCAAAAGGATTGTTCAGGAAGTTAACTTGTAGATATAAAAAACGCATATATGGATATTAATTATATTGATAAAGACATAATTACATTAGAATTTCCGGACAATATTCGTCGTCGACCGGGAATGTACATTGGCAAATTGGGCGACGGCTCAGCGCCCGACGATGGAGTTTATATACTCGTAAAAGAAACCCTTGACAACTCGGTAGACGAGTATATGATGGGCTTCGGTAAGCATATCGAATTGAGCATAGACGACAATCAACAAATTTCAATACGTGATTTCGGGCGCGGTATTCCATTAGGTAAATTGCAAGATGTAGCTTCGAAATTACATACTGGAGCTAAATTTGATTCCGGCGCGTTCAAAAAATCTGTCGGATTAAATGGCGTTGGCGTTAAAGCGGTGAATGCTCTGTCAAATCACTTTCAGATTCAGTCATTTCGCGATGGACGCAGCAAATCAGTCGTATTTTCGCAAGGAAAACTTGTTATTGACGAGCCAGAAACAGATACAGACGAGCCAAACGGCACCTTAACGCGTTTCACTCCCGACGAAACACTCTTCGGAGACTTTCAAATATTACCAGAATACGTTGAAAAATTACTAAAAAACTACACGTTTCTTAACACAGGGCTGTCAGTCATCTACAATGGCGTAAAATACACATCTCGCAGAGGATTATTGGATTTGCTCGACGACAATATGAACACTCCGGCAAAATATCCTCCCATACACCTAAAGGGCGATGACATTGAACTTGCTGTCTGCCACGGCGACGAAAGCAGAGAAGAATATTACAGTTTCGCCAACGGTCAATTTACCCCTCAGGGCGGAACACATCAGCAAGCTTTTCGCGAAGCCTATGTTAAGACGATTCGCGAATTCTTCAAAAAGGAATACGACGCATCAGACATACGTTCCTCTATCATTGCAGCCGTTAGTATAAGAATACACGAGCCAACATTTGAATCGCAAACAAAAATAAAATTAGGCTCTAAAGAAATGGCTCCAGGCAGCGACCTGACGGTAAACAAATTTATTGGAGATTTCGTTAAAAAAGAATTAGACAATTATTTACACAAACATCCGGATACAGCAAACGCAATAAAAGAAAAGATTGAGGAGGCAGAAAAAGAGCGAAAAGCAATGTCAAGTATAAAAAAAATTGCAAAAGAGAGAGCAAAAAAAGCCAATCTTCATAATCCCAAACTTCGCGATTGCCGTATACACTTTACTGACAGCAAACACGAACAATTTCTTGAAACAACTTTGTTCATTACCGAAGGCGATTCGGCAAGCGGCTCTATAACTAAATCTCGCGATGCAAACACGCAAGCCGTTTTCAGCCTTAGAGGTAAGCCACAAAATACTTTTGGAATGAAAAAAACAGTTGTATATGACAACGTAGAATTTAATTTACTTCAGGCAGCGCTCGATATTGAAGACGACATAGAAAACCTGCGCTACAATCGCGTGGTTATTGCAACTGACGCCGATGTAGACGGAATGCACATAAGACTGCTGTTGATAACGTTCTTCCTGCAATTTTTTCCCGACCTCATTAGAAAGGGACACCTTTATATCCTGCAAACGCCGTTATTTCGGGTTAGAAATAAAAAAGACACACATTACTGTTACTCGGATGAGGAGAAAACAAAAGTAATTAAAAAATTGGGAAATAATGCTGAAATAACCCGTTTCAAAGGATTAGGAGAAATTTCTCCAAACGAATTTGCAGCATTTATTGGTAAAAATATAAGATTAGACCCCGTTAATCTTAGTAAAAACGATATGACACAAGAATTGCTTACATTCTACATGGGCAAAAATACTCCTGACAGACAAAATTTTATAATAAATAATCTGCGGATTGAAGAAGAGGTTGGGTGAGCGACTGTTATTTTAAAATACATATCCAAACTTTATGGCTATACCAAAAGGAAAAACCCACTTTGAATTGGTAGGTATTAACTGTGGAGAGTTTGGATAAATGTAATAATGATTCGAACTTGGCTTTTGAGATATCGCCATGAAAGATATACCCGAAGAAAATGAAAAATCCCCAATTTTATACCCACCCGTAAAAGATGAATAAAATCCTCCGCCATTTTTCATGTTAACACCTCCTAACGATGCATTCAAGAGAGGCGAACGTGTTTGTTCGGGTTTAAAATACAAGCGATAGTTGATAAAAACAGGAATATAGCCGGACAAATACGAATAATAATCGTTGTCAGGCTTGTGACTGTTGGAGCCAATTCCAAAGCCAAAACCAAGATGATGCTTATTATCAATGGCAAAACCGTGTATTGTGGTTAATTCAACAGCCACGCCTCGTAAGTTCATTGACATAAATCCGGTTTCAGTGATGTTTGAATATGAGATGGTCCTGGCGTTTTCCTGAGCCAAAATACAGACTGACACAAAAAATAATGCTATAAATGCGAATGTTTTCATTGTATTAATGATTTAAATCAGATAAAAAAAACGCAAATGTACGAATAATTTTGAAATTTTCATTTTTTTTTTTTCAGTCCCGCATTCGGCACAAAACTAAAAAGTGATGTTTGTGTACAATCTAAAAATTAACCCTGCCGTTCCTTCGCTTCCCGTATCGCTTCCTGAACTTCCGCCATCTTTGCCTTGTTCAAAGGATAATAGCGCATACAAACGATATTGATTATCCAACTGAACATCGGCAAACCGCAAAAACAAATCATTCCTATCCAAAACAGTTCTGCGGAATAGGGTGTATTGACCGAAGGAAATTCGCTGTGTCCCGCCATTAGCACTAATGCGCCTACAATGACGGTTGTTAGCGAGGTTATTATTTTATCAACGCAGGTAAACATTGCGCCTATCATTCCGGGCAAATATTTTCCGGTGCGAGCCACCTCATAATCAGCGCAATCGGCAACCATCGGTATTAATATGCTTGTGTTTACGTTCATAAAGCCGCCGCGAAACGCCATCAAAATCAGGAATAAAGCAGTAAAGGCAGTCCATTCGGAAAACTTGAAATAACTTGTTTCGCCGCCGAAAGTGAAACTTGACGGGTCGCCGAACACAAACAATATGAAAATCAAGATGGTAAAGAACATGCCGCCATACGTGCCAAACAAAAACGCCTCTTTTTGACCTAACTTTCGGGCATATTGAATACAAAGCAGCGAAATGACGATAACCGGCGCAAATACATGAAGATTAAACAATCCCGACAGTGCAAAGTCGCCGCATATTATTCCAAAGATAATCACGGTAATAACGGCGTTTGTAGTAACGTTTGAGAACAGTTTGTCGGTTGCCGCCGAAATCATAAGCATTTGTACGCTGCGATTGTTGCGCAGCATGTCCCACCCGTCGCGCAGTTTTATTTGGGGCGCTTTTTCGGCAAGTCCGAAAAATTCAAGCCTGTCCTTTTTCCAAATGCCAATAACAGCCAAAGCGGCACAAGCCGCTGAAATCAATGCAGTTATGACAAAATATTCGTAAAACATGCCTCCGGTAAAATCGCCGTGTTTCACAACTAAAAAATTGCTAACTAACATACTTACACATACATACAATATCACGTTCATTACCATATCGAAAGCGGAATAGACAGGGCGTTGTTTGGGGTCGTTGGTTAGAACTGTCTGTGCGGCACGGGTAATGCAGAACTGCGCGGTATAGCCAATGATATGAACGATGTATGCGAGAATAAACATGGGTATTTTTGCTGCGCCTGCAAATTGGCAAAGGTACATCAGCAGCAGCGAAAGCGCCATTACTGCATTTCCCAAAATCATAAACGGTCGAAATTTACCAAATTTGCCGTTAGTGCGGTCAATAAACCAGCCGGCTAACGGGTCAATTATTCCGTCGAAGATTTTCATTGCCATAAGCAGCCCCGACACCATCGCAATTCCCAAACCTATCACGCCCGAAGCAAAATAGACGATGTATGCCATCATCATCGAATACAGATGCACCGATGTGGCATTGAAGGAAAACAGTCCTATTTGCCAAATTTTAGCGCGGTTATAGATTGTCGTTTCGCTCATAATTTTTCGAGTGCATTAAGCACGTCTTCCGCTTGTTTGTCCGTTGATGCGCTTGCGTCAAGCCACGCTAATTTTCCGTCTTTGAACAGAAAGGCTTGTCGGGCGGCTGACGTGTTGTTGCGCAACGGCACTCCAAACGCGCCTATAACCTTTGCTTCGGTATCCGCCAAAAGTTGAAAGGGCAGGTTGTGCGTATCAACGAATTGTTTTTGCAGTTCGATGTTATCCGTGCTTACGCCGAAAATTTTTACGCCTTTTTCCTGCAATTCATCGTAGGCATCCCGCAAACTACACGCTTGCGCCGTGCAGCCGCGCGTCAACGCTCTGGGATAGAAGAAAAACAGAGTGAAACCTGTTTTTCCCTCCTGCGCTATTTCAACTAATGCGCCATTGTGGTCATATACAGACACATTAGGCATCGTATCGCCCAATTTCAGACTATTGTCGTCTGCGCCGAAAGATGTGGCTACGGCGGCAAACAATATCCATACAACTAACAAAATTTTTCGGGCTTTCGCGCCATTTTTATTTACTTTTTGCATTTTTTTTACTACTAAACTATGAAACTATAAAACTATAAAACTACCATATTCGCAGTTCGCCAAACAACGAACATAACTATTTATAAATCAGCCGCAAAATTACAAATTTTTTCGATAAAAAAACAACATTTTGCTTTTTTTATGAATTTTTATGATTATCTTTGCCGAATATTTAAAAATTAATTTTCAGAAATATGGACGCATGTATTTTTTGTAAAGCCTTTGCAGGCATAAACTGGTGGTGGTATGCCGCGGCAACGATACTGTCGTTTGTCGTTGGCGGCGTATGGTATTCAGCGCTTTTTTCCAAGGCGTGGATTAGAGTTTTTAAGGTAGAAATGGGCGAGGTCACCACAGGAAGCATGGTGCGCACGTTTTCCCTGCAAATAGCGGCAACTCTGTTTCTCGGCTTGGTGTTCTTTGTTCTCACGAATATTTCCGCAGGGCTTGCTGTTTTCACTCTGGTAGGCATTGTGGGATGGGAAAAAGCAATGCTAAACTTTCAATTTAGCAATATCAAGGACTTTCTGATGGCGGTTGTCATTAGAGCAGGCTACACTTTTGTTGCCGGAATAATTTTTATTCTGTTTGCGTTGCTGTAAGGGAATATAAAATATTAGCGCGCTATAAGTCTATTTTTTTACGACATATAGCGCGCTATATATTTCGCCTGACTTCAACAAATATAAAAACATTTTCAATAAAATTAAAAATAAATTTGATTTTGTTAAAAACTATTTGTACTTTTGCGAAATTTTTCATCACAATGTTACCTTGTAATTGTCCAAGTTGTCAGTCGCTGTTAAAGGTTAAAAACTTGAAATGCGACGTCTGTCAGACCGAAGTCTCCGGTTTGTACGAATTGCCGGCATTAGCGCGTCTGTCGCCCGATGACCAGCAGTTTGTTCTGCAATTCGTCAAATGCAGCGGAAGCATCAAAGACATGGCTAAACACCTGAAATTGAGCTATCCGACAGTGCGAAACCTTTTGAACGATGTGATAGAAAAAATTAGTGTTAATTAATACAATGTATAAAAAAAGAAATGGAAAAGATTTTGTTTATCAGTCCTTCGACCCAAAATAAGTCTACTTGGGCGTTGACAGTCATTTTAGGCATTGCGCCAATGGCGTTCTTTGGTTGGAAAATGTTGTCGCTTACCTCCGGCTTTAACTTCTGGGTTTTAATGTTTGCAATATTTCTATTGCTATGTGTTGTCGGATTTGTAGCAACCCCCTACAAATATATTTTGACCGGCGCCCATCTCGTTGTCAAGCGCTACTGGCGGGATGTCAGTATACCTTTGTCCGACATAAAAATTATACGGTTGATAACCGAAGACGAAAAGAAAACGATTTGGAGGTCTTTCGGTTATGCGGGTCCTTTCGGATATTTTGGCGTCTTCAGTTCGTCAAAACTCTCCAAATTGCATGTATGTGCGCGCCGTTATACTAACTTAACGTTGGTAACAACCGAAAGCAAGAATTACCTGTTTGCGCCCGACGACCCGCAACTGATTGAGGCTGTAAGAGATAAGATAAGAGATAAGAGATAAGAATGTAGAGATAAAATCAAAAATCAAAAATTGTTATGTTAATCAATAATCAAAAATCGAAAATCAAAAATTGCTTCGTTTTGGCAATATTTTTTTGCGGAAGTCTTGTTTTGAGCGGGCAGGACATCACAGGTCAGTGGAACGGTGTTTTGAGTATTCAGGGCGTGAACTTGAGGCTTGTGTTTCACATCAACAAGACCGATGGTGGCTACGCCTCTACAATGGATAGCCCCGACCAGAACGCCTTCGGAATACCGGTTGCCTCTACTGCTTTTGACGGCTCGAAACTGTCGCTGGCTGTTCCAAACATCGGATTGTCCTATGAGGGCGAATTTCGCGTCAATTCTATTGTCGGGACGTTCCGGCAAGGCGTTCTTTCTGTCCCTATGACGCTTGAAAGAACTCCCGAAGAAGCAAAATCTGCCGCACTCAATCGTCCGCAGGAGCCACAGCCGCCGTTTCCCTATCGCTCTGAAGACGTTGTTTTCGAAAACGCGGCAGCAGGCGTAACCCTTGCCGGAACGCTGACCATGCCCGCAACGGGCAGAAACTTCACGGCAGTAATACTTATTTCGGGCAGCGGACAGCAGGATAGGAACTCCGAAATAATGGGACACAAGCCGTTTTTGGTCATTGCCGACTATCTGACACGCCGCGGAATAGCCGTTTTGCGCTTCGATGACCGTGGCGCCGGACAATCAACCGGAAACCCCGCAACAGCCACAACAGCCGATTTTGCTACCGACGTGGAAAGCGCAATAGAATATTTGAAAACGCGACGTGAAATTAATCGCCGCAAAATAGGGCTTATCGGTCATAGCGAAGGTGGCGTCATTGCTCCGATGATAGCGGCACACTCAAAAGATGTAGCCTTCATAGTGATGCTTGCCGGAACAGGCATACGCGGCGCAGAGCTCTTGTTGCAGCAAGCCACATTAGTTCACAGAGTGGCAGGTATGCCCGAAGACATAATTGCTAAAACAGTAGGGATCAACGCGAAAGCGTTTGAAAAAATAGTGAACGCCGAAGGGACTGTTTCTGCAAGCGAGATAAGCGACTTTTTGACGGGTATGAAAGATGACATAGCCGCTATTACGCCGCCCGGAATGACAGCCGATGAATACATCAGGTTGGCTACCGCGCAGTTTTCTATCCCCTGGATGCAATATTTTCTGCGCTATGACCCAGCGCCAACGCTACAACGGGTAAAGCAACCGGTTTTGGCTCTCAATGGCGACAAGGATTTGCAGGTTCCCGCACGAGAAAACCTGACAGCAATAAGCGAAGCGCTCAAAAGAGGCGGCAATAGAAGAGTGACCGTAAAAGAGTACCCCGGACTGAACCATCTTTTTCAGGAATGTACTACCGGCTCACCAGCAAACTACGCCACAATAGAGCAAACGTTTTCGCCCGAAGTGTTGAAGGATATAGCGGAATGGGTTGTTAGTCGTTAGTCGTTAGTCGTTAGTTGTTAGTCGTTAGTCATTAGTCGTTAGTCGTTAGTCATTAGCTATAAATCAAAAATCAAAAATCGAAAATCAAAAATGAAATATTTAATTAATCCTTTTGAACGTATTGCCGGTTGGCAGGCTCTTGTTATTGGTTTTGCGGTAATGGCGCTAACCGCAGTTATCGGCAAAATCAATAATATTGCCTTTGACGGCGTTTTGGACGTCCATACAGGCGAACCATTTAGTTTTTCGGCGTCGTTTGCGATGCAGGCAATAAATTTTATTACGCTTTTCGTGACTATGTGGTTATCAGGCGTTTGCTTTTCAAAAACCAAAATCCGCGCTATTGACGTGGCAGGAACGATGGCGTTGGCGCGCGCACCGATGCTGTTGCCGGCAATCATCTGTTTTATGCCGATAGCGCCCGAAGATGTTTCAGATATTCCGCGTTTGGCGATTTTTATTGCAGTTTGCATACCTTTTATTGCGTGGATGATTGCGCTGATGTACAACGCATTCGTGGTGTCATGTCATTTAAAAGGCGTCAGAGCGGTTGTTTCGTTCATAGGAGCCTTGTTGGTAGCCGAAATAGTATCAAAAATTGTTATAATGGTTAAAATAGTATGAACGAAAAACAATATCAACCGACTTCTTGTTAAACCCAATCCGTAATTACATTGTCGGCAACCGAAATGCAAGACGATTGGATAAAAATGGACTTTGTATAAGCGTATGTTTGGGGTAGTTTTTTCAAAATGGACTTTGTATAAGCGTATGTTTGAGGTAGTTTTTCCGAAATGGACTTTGCGTAAGCGTATGTTTGGGGTAGTTTTTCCGAAATGGACTTTGTATAAGCGTATGTTTGGGGTAGTTTTTCCGAAATGGACTTTGAATAAGCGTATGTTTGGGGTATTTTTTTCAAATTCGGCTTTACATACTTGTATGTTTGGGCAAAAAAAAATTGTGGCAAACATACATTTTTTTGCAAAATCTAAAAATTGATTTATATTTGTGGCAAAATTTTTAGAAGTAATGAACAAAGTACATATTTTTTTAACAGCCGCCTTGATTATAGCGGCATTAGGCTGCGGGGGCGGCAAACAGAAAACGCATGACAACGGTAAGATGCTCGAAAGAATTGAAGACCACGGCGAAGGCGCTGAAATAACGACCTTTGAGTACGACAGCAACAACCGTATCGTAAAAATGTATAGCGACCAAAGTCAGGATTGGACAATTACTTACCGTAGAAACGGTTCGGTTAAAATCACTTATGATACGTACGGGGAAGCCGATTTCGTTAAAAAAGGAAATACCTTGGTAAACAATACATGGAGCGATGACAATGCAGGCGTTGAAACAATAACCCTTGACAAAGATGGGTATATAACCAGCATTGAACGAACACACAGCGGTAACATTGGTTGGAAACAAGTCATTAACTTTCAGTATGCAAACGGTAATCTGATAAAAAAAGTAACAACCAATTCGTCGACTAACGAACCAGACATAATTTGGGTCGAAGAATTCAAATACGACAATAAAAAGTCGCCGTTTTGGGGCTGTCAAACTCCCAGATGGCTTATTCTGTATTTATATCCTTGGTTGGGGATTAACAATAATATTGTTGAACACAACACGAATGACCAAGATATTGTGGTTACATACCAATACGAATATGACAGCGATGGATTTCCAACCAAAAGGTCATTTCATAGTTCGAGCCAATACGGACAGTACTCTGGAGTAGATTATACTTTTACCTATCGGGGCG
>Ga0099364_10001425_pt1 | contig 39608 bp, 33 predicted proteins | sample TergutTh196P3_FD_73070 | JGI IMG/M metagenome (GOLD analysis project Ga0099364, IMG submission 73070) | Microcerotermes parvus P3 segment gut microbial communities from Pointe-Noire, Republic of the Congo - Th196 P3 | ecosystem: Host-associated > Arthropoda: Insects > Digestive system > Gut ... | reverse complement strand
ACTTATTACCTTTATAACTTATTAAATTTGTCTTGTCAGCACGAACTTGAACTGAACTATTATGCAAATATAAATCTCTATTTAGATATGGTTTTTCTTCTTCAAACATCTCATCAGGACGACGACCGGTCGTGGCATGAATGCGACAATTTGCTACTTCATTTAGCCATTCCAATCCTTGTTTACGTAAATCTTCTATATTCTCAAAATTCTCACAACACAAAAAACTTGATTTTACATAACCAATTGCACGCTCTACTTTACCTTTGCTCTGAGGATCGTATCCCTCACAAACTATTGGTGAAAAATGATTTATTAAAGCAAATTTGTGAAACTTCTCATTGTATAAAACCTCACGATACTTCTCATTTACAACCACTAACTTGGTTTGGTCATATACATATTCTTTGGCTACGCCTCCAAAATAGCGAAATGCTTCTAAGTGTGCTTTGATAAAATCGTCTGTCTTGTAGGGACGTTCTTGATAATTTACATACATCATACGAGAATATGAAAAAACAAAAACTACAAAATAAATCTTAATGGCATTGTCAAAACCATCGTAATCTGTCCTTATTTCGCCCATATCTACTTGAACTTGGCTGCTCTCTTGGCTCGTTTTTACAGGATGAAAATAACGAGGTTCAGTATCTTTAAACTGCTCACGATACGGCTTTAGAAAATCTCGAAAAGCTCGAACTTTGCCTCTTATATGAGGAAAACGTTCTTTAATCTTGCGAAGCAATACAACTGCTGACACATGAGGATGAGCCGATAATACCTCTTCAATATATGAACTAGCTACCGTAAACTGACTCTTGCGATCGCGGGTCGGTGACAATATCTTATCACTCGCTTCTTTTAAATCCATCTGGAAATACTTTTGAACTGTCCCCGGTGAAACACCAACCTTTTTGGCTGTCTCACGAACAGATGTATTACCTTTTTCTTGCTTAATCTTATGATACATAATCTCTCCTAGCATTGGTTCTCCAATTAATATGTTTTTTTGGAGTACATGCAAAATTGACCCGTTTACTGTGTCAATTTTATACTGCCGATTATGTATCAATTCTGACTGCCGTCGACATGAGCAGTCTCCTACAGAAAATTCCATACGCAATATAAAAAATTATTGACAAAAATATTAGATTAATAATCATTGCACTTCGACGGAGTAATGTAAAAAATGAATTATAAATTGATTATTTTAGTGTTTTTTGGTTTGTTGATAAATAATTGCGGCAGGAGGCTGGAGCACAGTATTGTTTTTTGGCACACACTAGGTGGACCCTCGGGAGATTCATTAAATGATTTTATTGACAAAGATATAGAATTTAAAGAAAGTTTGGATTACATTTTTCCAGTATTTTTAAAGAGTGTGGCGATAAATGACATGGTATGGTCTTTTCCCTTTAATAAATCCGTTTGTGTAAGGAAACTCACAAAAAGAAAAACAAATATAATAGGAGGAAATAAATAATGCAAATTAATATTACTTTTCCAGATAAAACAGTGAAAAAGTACGAACAAGGAATTACACCATTTGAGATAGCAGAATCAATTAGTCATAAACTAGCGGAAAAAATAATTGTGGCGGAACTGAAAAGCACGTCAGAAATACATGTAGATGAACAAAAAAACAGCAATGATGCAGTATCAATTAGACAGCTTAGACTGAGTAACGAATGGAAACTTTATGATATAGATTTTAAAATCTACGAAGATGCGGAAATACTTTTGCACACCTTTGATTCAGACAAAGGAAAAGATGTGTTTTGGCACAGTAGTTCGCATTTAATGGCACAGGCTGTTAAAGAGTTGTTTCCAGAAGTAAAGGTTGCTATAGGTCCCTCTATAGAAAATGGCTTTTATTATGATTTTGAGAGAGCAGACTCTTTTACTGATGACGATCTCAAAAAAATAGAAGATAAAATTTACGACATTGTAAAAGAAAATTATACATACGAAAGAAAAGAAATTAGTCGAAATGAAGCGATAGAACTATTCTCAAAAATAGGAGAAACTTACAAAGTAGAAATCTTAAATGAAATACCAGAAAATGAAATTATTTCTGTATATACCCAAGGCACTTTTACTGACTTGTGTCGAGGTCCGCATCTAAAAAGCTCAATCAGAGTTAAAGCCATAAAATTACTAAAAACATCCGGAGCATACTGGCGAGGTGATGAAAAAAACAAGATGCTAAAAAGGATATATGGGATAAGTTTTCCATCAAAAAAAGAATTAGACAACTATCTTGAAAAAGTCGAAGAAGCAAAAAAAAGAGATCATCGGAAAATAGGAAAAGATCTTGACCTTTACTCTGTTTCTGATGATATTGGAGCAGGTTTGATACTATGGCATCCCAAAGGGGCGCTGATGCGGCATATTATAGAATATTACTGGAAAGAAAGGCATTTAAAAAATGGATATCATCTTGTTAATACACCACATATTGGTAAAGTAGATTTGTGGAATACTAGTGGACATGCAGGATTTTATAAAGATAGTATGTATGCACCTATCCTGATTGATGAGCAGGAGTATTATCTAAAACCTATGAATTGCCCTTATCATATCAATATTTACAAATCAACAAAGCGAAGCTATAAAGAATTACCTATTAAATATGCTGAAATGGGAACAGTCTATAGATATGAAAGGTCAGGCACCTTGCACGGTTTAATGCGAGTGCGAGGCTTTACACAAGACGATGCACATATAATCTGTACTCCAGATCAAGTGATGGAAGAGGTCGAAAAAATCATTGATTTTTCTGTCAATATGCTCAATGATTTTGGCTTTAAAGAATTTCAAATTTATCTATCGACAAAACCAGAAAAATTTGTAGGTGAGGAAGCAGATTGGGAAATGGCAACGGCATCTTTAAAATCTGCTCTAGAAAAACTCAATATGCCTTATGAAGTTGATGAAGGCGGGGGAGCTTTTTATGGACCAAAGATAGATATAAAGATAAAAGATGCTCTTGATAGAGCTTGGCAATGTAGTACAATACAGTTTGACTTCAATATGACATCGAGATTTAATATGGAATATGTAGGTAGTGACAATATTTTACATCGTCCTTTTATGATACATAGAGCTTTGCTGGGGTCTTTAGAAAGATTTTTTGGCACCCTAGTGGAGTTTTATGGTGGTAATTTTCCTGTTTGGTTATGTCCGGTACAAGCTATATTGTTAACTGTTTCCGAAGCATCAATAGATTATGCTAAAAAAGTGCTCAATCATCTTGTCGAAAAAGGTTTTCGTGCAAACATTGATACTCGCAATGAAAAGATTGGATTCAAGATCAGAGAAGCCGAGATGTTAAAAATTCCTTTTATCATAGTGATTGGAGAAAAAGAGGCTAATACAAATACTCTTTCTGTGCGCAGACATACAAAGGGCGACTTAGGAATACACAATATAGATGATGTCGCTTTGCTTTTGGAAAAAGGTTAACAAGAGAAGAAAAAAATTACCTATGAAAGAAATTATCCAAAAAGAAATGATTTTGAGTTCTGAAGCCATCAGAAAAGCATCAGAAAGAATAACAGATAATATCGAAAAAGTTATTACTAGCATTTGTAAATGTAAAGGGAAACTTGTCGCTACTGGTATGGGAAAGTCAGGTCTCATAGCTCGTAAAATTTCAGCAACATTTGCTTCTACAGGTACGACTTCTATCTATTTGCATCCAGCAGAAGGTATACATGGTGATTTAGGTATGTTACAAAAAGGAGATATCGTATTGGCTTTGTCACATAGTGGTAATACACAGGAATTGATTTCGCTAATACCCTATATAAAATATAACAAAATTCCTCTAATCTCGATCACAGGAAATATAGAATCAAAGCTGGCGAAAAATTCTGATTTTGTAATAGATTCATCTATTGAAAAAGATATTGAACCTTTTGGGCTAGTTCCCACAGCTAGCACCACTGTGCAGTTGGCGATAGGGGATGCTCTCGCAGTAGCTACTTTAATTCAAAAAGGGTTTAATTTAAACGACTTTGCGTTGTTTCATCCTGGCGGTATTATTGGCAAAAAACTTCTGTTGAAAATATCAGATATCATGCATAGTGCCCCTAAAAATCCTATGGTAAAAGATACTTCTAATATGAATGATGCTATAATTGAAATGACGACAAAGGGTCTCGGATGCACAAACATCGTTTCCCAAGATAACAAATTGATAGGGATCGTTACAGATGGCGATTTGAGAAGATTTTTGTCACAAGGCCATTTAAACCTCAATATATCTGTATTGAACGTGATGACGAAAAAACCTAAAACAATGTTACCAGATGAATTAGCTGTGAAAGCTTTAAAGCTAATGGAAAAATATAAGATCACGATGTTACCAATAGTGAATAATGATAATGATCTTGTAGGTCTCCTTCATATGCATGATTTAATTAAATCAGGTATTGTGATGTAGATGATATTCCCCTTGTTATCGCAGATCCGCAGTGTCAATCTCTGATTGCTGTAATTACATTTCTCTTTGACTCTCTGATCGCGGCTACGAAATGTTAATGCTCAAAATATTTGTTTAATGTGAAAAAATATTTGAAACAATATAATAGGAAGTTAGTTTTATTGATAAAAATTTGTTGCCAAATGTAGAACTTGTTGACATAAATCGATAGGGTATTTTTTTTGCACTGAGCGACTATTTTGAAAACAATAGTAGTTATATTTGTGCCGAAGTGGTGAAATCGGTAGACGCAGTGGACTCAAAATCCACCGAGTGAAAGCTCATGTCGGTTCGAGTCCGACCTTCGGCACCATGTTTTGTTTGGTGTAATTAGATAATAAAAAGAAATAATTATTCAGATGGAGGAATTTTTAGTGAATAAATTTTCGAGTATAGTGGCTAAGTCAACGTTGTTCTTGTTGATTTTCGTTTTTCCAGTATTAGTTTTCGCAGCGTCAGAAGCTTCTGTGATATTTTTGCTGATAGAGCCCGGATCTAGACCGGGTGGTATGGGTCAGGCTTATGTTGCTCAAGTGGATGATGGTTTTGCTCAATATTGGAATCCGGGTGCGATGTCCTTTAATCGTAAGAATCAATTTGCCCTCATGCATTCAAATTGGTTTGGTTCTCTTGGTGGTGATCTGAGCGATATGTACTACGAGTATTTTGGATGGAACAAGTATTTTGAAGAACTGCAGGGAAATTTGGGATTCAATTTAATTTTTTTGACATATGGAACGCAAGAGAAAACGGATGAAACTGGTAAATTTTTAGGGACATTTACTTCATATGAACTTGCACTTGGGTCAACATATGGCTATCAATATTCTGATAATTTAGGTCTCGGTCTCGGGTTTAAAATTATTTGGAGTGATCTATCTCCAGAAGGTACAGGAGGTACAGAAACAGGGGCAAAAGGTAGAGGGCTTTCCTATGCTTTTGATCTTGCCTTTTTGCGTAAAAATTTCTTTTTAAATGGATTGAGCTGGGGCATAAATTTACAAAATGTAGGACCTAATATTACCTATGTTGACAATGATCAGTCAGACCCTCTCCCTATGAATTTCAGAATGGGTCTATCGTATCGAATATATGAAGATGATTTTTTAAAATTTACAGCAAACGCGGATATGAATAAAATGCTGGCAAACAATGACTGGGTGTTGAAAAGATTAGTGTCAGCATGGTATGATGATGGTGGATTTATGTCGAGACGAGAACGAGAGTCGACCATATTGGGCTTTGGTGGTGAAATGACTTACCTCAATCTGCTATCGGGGAGGATAGGATTTTTATACGATGAAGAAGGCAAGAGGAAAGGAGTATCTTTTGGTGCCGGTATCCAACACACTTTCGCTCAGAGATATCTAGGATACTTTAATTTTGCGATGGAGCCAGCTGGTGAATTGACAGATTACAACCACACATTCTCTTTGGGAATAGAATTTTAATTTTATAGCGTTGCAGATTTTAAAGTTAACGCAAAAAAAGGTTTTTGTATGAAAAACAAAAAGAAAACATGCTTGGTCGTAGTGGGTTTGGTGTACTCACTACTTCTTTTTTCACAGGTAAAAACGGAGCTTGTAGGTGACAAAATACTGGTAACGAGGGAGCTAAATCAGCTAGCCACATCGCAAGATTTCAGCACTGATGTCAGTGGAAAAGACGCTTATTTACCTTTTATTTATGAAGGAGATTCTGGCACTTCTTCCAAATCTGAAAATGTCCAGAGAAAAATTCATCCATACCAGCATTATTTTGATACCAGAAAACAGAGCTATACACCAAACACTAGATCCCTAAACTTTAACAAATTGCTTGCAGTGATGGTCGAATTTCAAGAAGACGACAATGAGATGACAACAGGTAATGGTAAATTTATTGTTGACTCAGATCATGACTATCCGATCACTTTGGGGAGTCCACCTTATGATCGGCAATTTTTTGAAACCCAGCTAGAGGCAATGAAGTATTATTATAGGGCTGTTAGTTTTGAATCGTTTCAGTTGGAATATGAAGTTTATCCAAAGACAAAACAAGCCTATGTTTTACCCCGTGAAATGGGTTATTATCATCCCTTAGAACCACATCTTTTCATAGAAAGGATAGAGGAATATTTTCAAGACGTATTTACAATGATCTCGCAAGACGAAGATAGTCCAGAGTTTTTTGGAGATTTTGAACATTTTATGATCATTCATGCAGGTTCTAGCTGGCAACATGATGTTTTTGGAGATACCCCACAAGACATGCCTTCATTTTTCATAAATATAGCAGATGGAAAAGAGGTAATAGTGGATGATGGGCAAACGAAAATTAAATCCGCTGCAAATGTGCCTGAGAGAATCTGGCAAGATATCAGACAGCGTGGAGAATATGTATTTGGATACGGGGTAGTAAACTCTGTATTTGCACATGAATTTGGTCATTCATTAGGTTTTGTCGACCTCTACAATACAGTAAATGGTAGACCCTCGGTGGGATTGTTTGATATCATGGACAGTGGAGGCTCTGAAAGCATCCTATTTCCCGGAACTCCGTATGTGATCGAAGGGCTGTTCCCTTCCTTGCCTAGTATCTGGTCGAGGCTGAATGCTTTTGAAGATGATTTTCTCAAAAGAAAAATTTTAGTAGATTTATCAGATATCCCTACCGGAGTACAACTGCAAGTATTAGCTGCTTCTACAAAAAGAGAAACAATAGAAGGAGAAATTCCCTATTTTTATAGAGTACGACTTTCAGAAGATGAGTATGTCTTGATAGAAAATAGAACAATAGATCCTGACGGTGATGGCGGTACAGCTATCCAAGGAGCATTAAACGGTAGAGTGGCTTTGCACCCTAGTCCATATTATTCAGAAGGTTTTTCCTACGAATATGATTTTTTATTGCCATGCTTTTTCCAAAACCAAGGCGAGTATACTGATGTACTAGGTGGAGGGATCTTGATATGGCATATTGATGACAATATAATCCACAAACAGGGTGAAATAATAGATGGAGTATTTTACTCAAACTACGAAAGGAATAGAGTTAATGCAAGTGGTCGAGGTGTCAGATTAATAGAGGCAGATGGATTGGACGATTTGGGCAATCCATATTCGAGATTCTGGAGAGGAACTCCATATGAATATTTTTATAAATACAAACCTATTTTAGATTCGGAAGGTTATCTAGTGAATTGGTCGAGTGAAATCCACAATTCAGAGCTTTCAGCTAGTACCATGCCAGCCTTAAAAACAAATTTAGGACGACCTTCTTCATGGAAAATTTCAGATATTTCGATGGCAGATAGGGTGATGACTTTTAAAGTTTCCAATTCGATGTTTGAAAATACCTCAAAGATAGGTACTTTTACCGATCTAAGTGCTATTTCCAATATGGCTGATCTGACGGACGAGTTTTCTGGGAATATTTCCATAATGAATAAAGATGGGCTGCAAATATTTTTACCTGACGAATCACAACATAGCTGGCAGCATTTGTTTACCCAGTCGGCTTTTGCTAAAAAGCCTGATTTTGGAATACAGACATTAAATTTTGGTTTAGGAGATTTGCAGGGTTATATACTGGTTTATGAAAGCAAAATATTGATCATTGACAGAGATAATGTATTTGAAAAAGAATTTGATACACAGATTTTGGAGCCTCCTATAAACTTTTTTTTAAAGGGTGAATCATATCTAGGGATTGTCTTTGAGAACAGCTCGGCAGTATACAGAATAAATAGACAAAGAGGCTCAACGCAGCTTGATCTGGAGCAAGTGATTTATCAAAATAGCAGATCAAAATTTATCCCCAGCTCACAAACTTTGTACGTGATGACAGATGATGTGATTTTTGAAAACTGTCCATGCCATGATGAGCATGATGAGATTTATACTGCTATAAAACTGCCAGAAAACTTTACAAAATTTGAACCTGTAACCTATGTGCAGGAGAGTAAGTTTACAATTTACCTGATGTCTGATAGCTTTAAACTATACTCTATAATAAACGGAAAGATAAGTCAAATATTTGATTTAAGTAAGTTTACAAATGAATCTCCATCACAGCTAGCTCTAGGCGACACTTTCGAGGCTGCGTCCAATTTTATACTGCTACACACTGAGACATGGGTATTTGTTTTGACAGAAGATGGATCCTTTTATCCGAAATTCCCCCAGCGCATATATGATACAAAGTTAAAAATAGACACACATCCTTTTGTTTTTGACATAGCAAATGAGGTATTCTTTTTATTTACGGATACGAGTCAGGGTTTTTTGGGAATGGGTTTGAACGGACTATCCCTTCCTCATAAATCTCAATATTGGAATAGGGGTGATGTGGATCCACAGTTTTTTATCAATAGGCACAATAAAACATTGTACATGGTCTATTCTGATATAGACAACAATGTTTTTTCAGCTACAATGAGTATCTCTGATAAAGATAAAATTCTTTGGAATGGATTTAGAAACGGCTCAATCGGAAGTTTGATCAGGGATTGGGCATCTGAGATCATACCTGTTATAGTCCCGGCGGAAATATACATTTATCCAAACCCTGTACGACAGAATACCGCTAATCTAAGGATAAATAGAACTTCATTACCAGCAGATATAAAGATATATAATATCTCAGGTCAACTCGTTTTATCACATAAAACAGAGCATTCTATCGAAGATTTTCGAGATTTTAGATTTAGCACAGAAAATTTTAGTTCTGGAGTGTACTTTGTCTTTGTAGAAATCAACGGAAAGACCTTTAGAGACAAATTTACTATAGTAAAATAGGATCATTTATGAAGAATTTAATATTTTTTGTGGTGTTTCACTTAATGAGTTTGTGCATTTATTCGCTACCATCGTCTTTTTTCTCTCCGCAAGAAATAGCCATGGATAATGAGATAACACAAACACAATTTACGAATAGTCCATTGTTTTTAGTTCATCCACAAATGTCTGATAATCAGGAGAAATCAGCCAGTCTCGCTATGCTAAAGTCTGCTTTATTGCCGGGTTTAGGACAGTTTTATGTGAATAAAAAAAGCATCACAGCGTATATTTTCCCCATCATTGAATTAGGTCTTTGGATTATCAAAGCTGATTATCAAAAAAAAGGTGATAGGGATACAGCAGAGTTTGAGAAATTTGCAAATGATCATTATGATATTCGAAAACAATATATGGTGCAATGGCACCTGATGGAATATCCCAATTCTGGGGACTTTTATTCAAAAGGTGATGGAGAATGGGGCAATGGAGGTTATTTTCGACTGGACAACTATTACAAGAACGATAGGCAGCAGTTTTATGAAGCGATAGGAAAATATGAGAAATATGTGTTTGGATGGGCAGACTGGTTTGATACGTATGTAGACTACTCTGTCGCAGATTGGAATTACCATATAGACAATATATATTGGATTTTTAACGGGGAGACAGATCCCGCAGATATCAGATGGACAGGTAATAGACCTATACATGACCCTAGTCAAATCCATTATTTTGATAATAAAAACTTTGGTAGCGAATACAAGACGCAATATGTAAAGATGCGAAGGTCTGCAAATCAAAATTATCGGAAATCAGATTCGATAAATTTCGCAATAGTGGGAAATCATATGATAGCTGCTATCGATGCAAATAGAATGGCAAGAAAACATAATGCTCAGCAGGGGCACACAGCTTTAATATTCCCGCAAATCAATACCGTAGTCATAGACAATAGACCAACCCCTTTGATAGGAGTCAATGTCAGTTTTTAGTTGAAATTCAAGAGTTTTAATATTTAAGGAGTAAATATGTATAAAAAGATAATAATTTCTACGCTTTTTGTAGTATCTTTTGTTTTATGTGCATACGCTAGTATTTTAGTTGAGTCAGAAAATCATATTAACAGTTTTGAGCATATAGAACTCGCCTGTATTAAATGTGCTTCTATTTCAGAGATGAGGTTTGCTAATTCAGAAGTGGTTCAAGGTTATGATTCTAAAGAGTTAAACTTCCTAGAAAAATCTGGGCAAAAATCAGCACGCAATGCTATGCTGATGTCTGCGGTATTGCCGGGAGCTGGGCAGATGTATCTCGGGCAAAAGACAAAAGCGGGTGTGTTTGTTGCTGCGGAAATAGCTTTTATCTTTACCATGTTAAGGTTTGATAAAGAAAAAAATATAGCTATAGAAAACTATCAGATGCTTGCCTATGCCAATGCTGGACTGAGAAAGGGTTCAAGCACGAGAATATACGGGCTGGCTCAAAGGTACAAATCATCCGAAGATTACAATAGATACCTAGAAATGCAAGCCCGAAACTATTTTATTATGTTATATAACGATCCTGAATCGTTTAATGAATATATGGAAAGATATAGCATAAAATCTGAGGATTCATGGCAATGGCAAAATGATTTTCATTTTTCAGAATATAAATCAGTCAGAAATGATAAACAAAATTTTGAAATATATGGAAATTTTGCACTGGGTGCTTTGTTAATAAATAGAGTTATTAGCGTGTTAGATTCTGCTATTCAAACCAGAAGAATAAATAGAAATAGTCAAATATACGCAATTCCTGAAAACAATGGGAGGGGGATATCTTTAGTGTATGAGCACAAGTTTTAAAACTGTTATTCTCATAATCTTACTTTTGGCAGTCACATCAAATGTTTTTGCCGATTCAGCTTTTAAAAATGCTCTAAAGTCAGCTATAGTACCTGGCTGGGGTGAACTATCTTTTGGGAGTAAAACGGGCTACATCTTTCTTTTTACTGAGGCTACTTTATGGAGCACTAGATTCTATTTTGTTGGTGAATCGGACCTCAAAATGAAACAAGCGGAGCAATTTGCCTATAATAAAGCAAATTTAAAATCATACGAATTAAACGATAGTATTCGTTTTTTGATGGAAAGATACAACAGCTCTGGGTATGGTCCGGGTGGCTACAATGAATCAGTGATTGTCGCAGCTATTGAATTGTTTCCTTTTGACCCTAAAAGCCAGACAGAGTATATAAATAAAAACCTGCTAGATGAAAGCATTTATTGGGACTGGGAAACAAGAGAAAATCGTAGTCAGTACAGGATTATGAGAAAAGATTCGGCACATTTTGATGACTATGCAAAGGCAGTTGGTGGCACTATTATAGTAAATCATATCATCAGCTTTTTAAACACACTTCGGACTGCTAATACGAGGCAAAATAACAGCTTAAGTTTGTATTCTGGATTTACAAAAGAGATGACACCTTTTTTGGGATGTGTAAAGCTGTTTTAGCCTAATTTAATGAAAAATTCTATTATTGTGAAAGGTGCTTCGGAAAACAATCTAAAGCATGTTGATCTGGAAATTCCGAGAAATGAATTAATAGTTTTTACTGGAGTATCTGGTTCTGGCAAGACCTCTCTAGCTTTCGACACATTATATGCAGAAGGACAGAGGCGTTATGTCGAGTCTTTGTCAGCTTATGCAAGACAATTTTTAGGGTTGATGGAAAAACCCAAAGTTGATTACATAGAGGGGCTGTCACCAGCAATATCAATAGATCAAAAATCAGCAAGTAAAAACCCGCGTTCTACAGTGGGGACTGTCACAGAAATCTACGATTACCTAAGAATATTGTTTGCACGAATAGGAGTGCAGCACTGTTATCAATGCGGGGCAGAAGTTTCATCTCAGAGTATTGATCAAATAGTTTCTCATCTATTAGAGCTGCCGGGAAAGACAAAGATTCAAATATTAGCTCCAATAGTCCAGAATAGGAAAGGCGAACACAAAGATGAATTTGATAAACTAAGAAAAGATGGCTTTACGAGAGTGGTCGTAAATGGAAAAGTCCGAGATTTAGCAGACGAGATAATACTGGATAAAAAAAGTAAACACAATATTGATGTGCTCATCGATAGAATAGTAATAAAAGAAAATATTCAGACGAGGTTGACTGATTCTATTGAAACCTGTTTGAAACTATCAAATGGACTGATAAAGATAGATTTTACAGATGAGAGCACTCCATCAATAACAACTCTACCCGATAAGAAAAACAATAATAAGCAATTAATCATTTCAGAGCACAACGCATGTGCAAAATGTGGAATCAGTTACCCAGATTTAACACCTCAGCTCTTTTCATATAATTCACCACTCGGTATGTGTCAAAACTGTAACGGCTTGGGAACAAAGCTCGAATTTGACCCAGACAAGATTATTCTCGACCACAATCTTTCGATAAATGAAGGTGCTGTGGACCCATGGGGAAAGCTCGGTGATAAAAAGAATGGTTGGACAAATCAAAAATTAAATTCGGCAGGGCAATTGTTTGATTTTTCACTTGATACTCCGTGGAAAGAGCTTTCTGACAGTACAAAAAAAATGATACTATACGGTGCAAGAAGTAGGTCGTTTAAAATGAAATATGAAGGCAAAGATGGTTCTCTTCATCAATTCAATACTCGTATAGAAGGCATCATTCCTACTATGGAAAGAAGGATGAAAGAGACAACTTCGGAAAATATGAAACAGTGGTACTTGCAATATATTTCAGATAAACCTTGTCATGAATGTGAAGGGAATAGGCTCAAAAAGGATGCAGTTGCCGTAAAGATAGATGCCGAAACTATCGTATCTATCTCAAATAAATCGATCAGAGATGCACTTTTATTTTTTGAGAATCTAAAATTATCAGGAAATAAAGCGATCATTGCTTTTGATCTTTTGAAAGAAATAAAAGCAAGATTAAAATTTCTAGAAAACGTAGGGTTGCATTACCTCACACTAGATAGAAGATCCCCTACACTTTCCGGAGGTGAATCTCAAAGGATTAGGCTGGCTTCACAAATAGGAAGCGGTCTAGTAGGAGTAATGTATATATTGGATGAACCAAGTATTGGATTGCACCAAAGAGACAATTCCAAACTAATAGAGACCCTTTTACAGCTACGCGACATAGGTAACACAATCATCGTAGTAGAACATGACGAAGATATGATGAGATGTGCGAACAAGATAGTCGATTTTGGTCCTAAAGCAGGTGTCAACGGAGGTAATATCGTAGCCTTTGGAGATATGATGCATATAATAAACTGTGAAGAGTCTTTGACAGGAAAATATTTATCAGGAAAATTAAATATTGAATATTTTGACAACAGAAGAAAACCTTTTGAATATTTTATCGAAATTGTTGGTGCAAAACAAAATAATTTAAAAAACATAAACGTCAGCATACCTATCGGTTTGTTTACTTGTATAACAGGAGTTTCCGGCTCTGGAAAAAGTTCGCTGATAAACCAAGTCTTGCTACCTGCTGCTATGACGAAATTAAATAAATCTACTGTAAAGCAAGGTTTAGTAGACAACATAAAAGGGTTAGAATATCTAGACAAAGTGATAGCAATAGATCAACAGCCAATAGGCAGAACCCCTCGATCAAATCCTGCGACCTATATCAAACTATATGATATGATCAGAACCCTTTTTTCTGAGATACCTGCCGCCAAAATCAGAGGGTATACACCGGGCAGATTCTCGTTTAATGTAAAAGGTGGACGTTGTGAAGCCTGTGAAGGTGCTGGAGTAAAGCTTATAGAGATGCATTTTTTACCTGATGTTTACGTTGTTTGTGAGATTTGTAAAGGAAAAAGATACAATCATGAAACTTTGCAAGTAAAATATAAAGACTATTCTATTGCTGACATACTCGATCTTGATGTATTACAGGCTTTTAAAGTATTTGAAAAGATACCTACTATCGCAAAAAAACTCCAAACCTTACTAGACGTAGGTCTAGAATACGTTAAATTGGGGCAATCTGCTACAACACTTTCAGGTGGAGAAGCTCAAAGGATAAAGCTCGCAAAAGAATTGTCTAAAACGAGTACAGGTAAAACTGTTTATATTCTAGATGAGCCTACTACTGGATTACATTTTGATGACATAAACAAACTAATTCTTGTCGTACAAAGATTGGTTGATATGGGTAATACTATCATAGTCATAGAACACAACCTCGATGTCATAAAATGTGCAGATTATGTAATAGATCTAGGACCTGAAGGTGGCGATAAAGGAGGCTATATAATAGCAAAAGGAACTCCTGAGCAATTGGCAAAAGAAAAAAAGTCTATAACTGGACAGTTTTTGAAAAAAAAGCTTAACAAAGTACGCTCATTTTAAAAAAAATGGCACAGATAGGAGAACATAATGAATCAAAATCCATTAATAGTAGTGATAGGTGCATATGGAAGTGGAAAAAGTGAATACTCCATAAATCTCGCAAAAATGCTTAAAAAAGATAAAATTATCAACAATAATACATTTATTTCTAAAAGCGAAAAGGTCAGTCTCGTAGATCTTGATGTGGTAAATCCCTATTTTCGCTCTAGAGACGTGAGAGAAATATTTGAAAAAGAAGGTATAGAAATCATAGCACCAGAATCAAAATATAACAAAATAGATCTTCCGATGATTTCGCCACAAGTAAAAGGAGCTATAAATGATTTGAGCAAAACAGTCATTATTGACGTAGGTGGAGATCCCACAGGCTGTCGAGCTTTAGGACAATTTGAAGATGACATTAAAAAAAGGCCTTATCAAATGATACTAGTCGTGAATACTAAGCGACCATTTACTTCTGATTTTGATGAAATAATATCGATGAAATCGATGCTAGAAGGTATCTCAAAACTAAAAATAACAGAGATAATCAGCAATACAAATCTCATGGAATTTACAGATATAGACACTATTACAAAGGGAATAAAGACAATCAAAGAAGTGTCCGTTAAAGAAAATATACTATTTCAAACCTATCTAGTCATGAATGACTTTGAGAACAAGTATCCAGATGAAATAGATGGTGTCAGCAAGATAAATTTGGATTACTTTTTGCCAAAGCCATGGGAAAAAGTGCAACGTTTTTCTTCAGAAAAAAAAGAGAGATTTGAGTATGAATGAGAAACCTATAGTAGCAATAGTCGGTCGCCCCAATGTAGGTAAGTCGACCTTATTCAATAGATTTTGCAGAAAAAGAAGTGCTATAGTAGACTTTGAAGAAGGAGTCACACGTGACCGTAAATATGAAACGGTGGAGTGGAATCATAGGGAGTTTATGGTAGTGGATACAGGCGGCATTATCCCTGATTCAGATCTAACTATGGATAAAGCAATAAAAGCCCAAGCCCAGATAGCAATAGAACAGGCTGATGTGATAGTTTTCTTGTGTGATATAAAAACAGGCATAGCAAAACATGATATGCAAATAGCAAAAATACTATCCAACTACAGGAAAAAAACGCTGTTAGTAGTGAACAAGGTTGATAATGAAAAAGATGAGCTTGATTTATATGAGTTTATGAAGCTAGGGTTGGGGGACCCTATAGGAATAGCAGCTATTTCTGGTAGGAATACAGGCAATTTCCTAGACGAGATCGTAGCATTGTTGCCCCCATTGAATCTTTCACTAGAAATGTACGAAAACGACTATCCAAATGAAAACTCAGAGAGTGATAATGAAAGAGATATAACAAACAATAAAATAAAAGTGGCTATAGTAGGTAAACCAAATGTGGGGAAATCATCTTTGATAAATAAACTAATAGGAGACAATTCTGTTATTGTGACTGATATTCCCGGTACGACGAGAGATTCAACGGACTTTGAAATACAATATTTATACACTCAAAGAAACCAAGAATCTCGCGATGACAATGATGTGAAAGAGGCAAAAGCATATAAAATTGTTTTCATCGATACTGCTGGACTGAGAAAGAAAAGTAAAGTGAAATATGGAGTGGAATATTTTAGTACAATAAGAACAATAGAGAGCATAGACAAAGCTGACGTTATCCTTTTGATGCTGGATAGCTTTGATGATTTTTCAGATCAAGATCAAAAGATTGCTGCCTATGCACAGAAAAAATTTAAAAACATTGTCATTGTTTTGAATAAATGGGACTTGATATTAGATAAAGATAACAAAACATTTAATCAATATCTAAAAAAGGTGAAAGACGAGTTTGAATTTTTAAGCTATGCTCCTGTGTTGACAATATCAGCTTTGACAGGTCAAAGAGTAAACAAAATTCCTGAAATAATATGTCAGGTTTGGGATGAGAGCAATAAAAGAATTACCACAGGAGGACTTAATAGATTCTTTGAAAAAATAATTATCAAAAAGCCACCTAGCCATAGTTCTGGTAAATATATAAAGATTTACTATGTCACCCAGCAAAGAGTCAACCCGCCTACTTTTATATTTTTCACAAATGAACCTAAATTAATACCAGAGCATTATAAAAGGTTTTTAAGAAATCAGATACGCGAAGAGTTTAAGTTTATCGGGTCAACTATAAAATTGATTTTTAGGGGGCGAGACGATGATAGTGTCATTGTTGAGTATTAGTTTAATAGGAGCATACTTGATAGGAAGTATTCCTTTTGCGTATGTATATTCAAAGGTTATAAAAAAAATAGATATCAGGCATTACGGTAGTGGTAATATTGGTGCCACGAATACACTCAGGGTTTTAGGACCCAGAGCAGGCTTTATAGTGCTGACCTTAGATATATTAAAAGGATTTATTCCTGTAAGGCTTGTGATGCTGTTTCTAGCCACTTCTCAAATAACCGGTACTCTAGATTGGCTACCTGTCCTGATAGGTATTTTTTCTATATTAGGACATAGTTTTACTATATTTTTGTCTTTTAAAGGCGGTAAAGGTGTAGCTACCTCAGCAGGTGTTTTTATTGCTCTATGTCCTGTAGCATTTATGGGAGCTATTTTTATATTTTGTTTAATAGTGGCTATTTCAAAATACGTTTCTTTAGGTTCTATACTTGCATCTATAACTATATTGATCGCAAATATAATAAATAATGGGATCAATATGTACATAAAAGGCTTTACCATCGTAGTAGTAGGATTTATTATTTATACTCACAAAGAAAATATAAAACGTCTAATAAACAAGACTGAGAACAAAATAAGTTTTCAAAAAAGGAGATGAAATAAAATGTCTTCTTGGATATTTATGTTTTTAACATGTTTAAGTGTACCGATATTGGTGACTTGTTTCGGTTCCTATATGAAAAGAGGAAAACCTCAAGAACGAAATTGGATACTTGGTTACAGATCTACATTGTCCATGAAAAATCATGATACATGGATATTTGCACAAAGATATTGTGGTTTAGTTTTTTGGAGACTAGGGTGGATTTTGCTGCTTATTACTATAACAACGATGCTTCTTTGCATAAATGCTGACAAAGATACTATCTCTAAAGTCAGTGGAATTGTTGCAACGGCACAACTGTTTCCTTTGATATTTTCTATTTTTCTTGTAGAAAAAAGATTAAACGAAAGTTTTAATAAAGATGGCAGTAGAAAATAGTGTTTATTTGTAACCCGATTTGGAATTGGTAGCATCCCGTGGCGGAGTCCTCTCCGATCGACGACACAATCAGTATCACCTTGTGCTTTTCCCGCTTCTATCCAGCTTATTTTAGGTATCGGTACAGGAGCCGTACAGGGAAGGACCCAGAAAACGAGATTGAGTGCGGGTTTCTCGATTGGAAATTGGGTGTTTTTTATCGATCGGTGTCAGGTTGATTTTAAAAGAAAAATTATTTTTTAAACACCATTCTTTTTACACCAAAAAAAGAAGGACTGTTAAATTGAAAAAAATAAACTCCTGCTGGTACTATTTGCTGATATTTGTCTCTGCCGTCCCAAGTCACTATATGGTTTCCTTCAGATATTTCATTGTATTCCAAAATGAGCTGGCCTCTTATATTGAATATCTTTAAAATAGCTGTTTCGTTTTCTTTTACACTGACATCACAGTGAGCAATGCTATTACCAAGCATAGGGTTGGGATAAACATTGCCTATTAATGTACGAGTAGGCAAATCAACAATATTCTCGTGTATGGTTATTGACACAGGACCATAATGCATTATTGTTCCGTTGTATTCAACGGCTTTTAACCAATAAAAATATTCTTTGTTTATTGTCACGTTGGAATCAACAAAAGTGTAGTTTTGAACGTTTGAATTATTATGTGCAGGAATAATACTATTTGTGATCTGCGTAGCGTTTTCGAGGTTATTTGATTGATTTTTGAGTAGATGAAACCCACTCATATTCATTTCTGATTCAGTAGTCCATTTTATTTGAACAGTTGCATCTGTAGTAGCATTTACTGTAAATGATGAAAGAGTGATGTTAAGAACTCCTGTAGGGTAAAAATCATCACTAGAACGAATTAGGATATGAAACCCGTTGTCATCTCTGCCCAAAATTCCCACTAGATCAAAATGCATATCAGCAGGATATTGTCCTATTGTGCTAGGAATAGATATTAAAGGGATAACTCTAAAATCATCGTCCATAAGGGTCGTTCTAACAGGATTTGTTATTGTAGGAGGACTCCAAAAATTTCCCCATGCTAGTCTCAAATTTGATATTCCTATCAATCTACTTTCATGATATTTTGCGGTTTCTGGTGTAGTAAAATGCAACACCGTTTCAAGAAAAGGCTTTGGAGCTAGCTCATAGCCTAAATCTTGAATATCTGATGTTGGGTAAATATACAACAATTTATTCACATCCTCAATTATTTTTCCTATTATTTGATAGCTGTTTCCTTGTGTGGCATTTATTGATAAACCACCCAGTATTCTGATACCAGAATCGCCGTTTTGTATGGCAAAATCATTGTCTGTTCTGTCGCTAAATGCACCTTGGTTGTTTAATGCGATACCTTTTACTCGAGTAATATAGCCATTGTATTTTGCAGTATTATCTTCATGAAATAATCTGATTTCAGATATTAAAGTAGTACCTGCAAAATATTTGTGAGTTAATGATGAATATATCGACCGTAAGGCAACATCTGGGTCAGTAGTTTGATCTACTGATATTTTAAAACAAATTCTATTCCCATCTAGGTTTACATCCGGAGGGATAGAGGCTGTCCAAACATCGTTTTGAAAAATCATATTTAGTGTTTCTTTATCCGTTTCATTTTCATTGACCCAGTAGGTCAATTTTACAGAGAACACTCCCGTTACATTTTCTACAGTAGCAAAAACTTGTAGGCTTTGATTGTGCAAAGGAGGAATAAAATCATTGACAGAAATCAGTGGTTCAGTGATAGATTCGAATACCAAAATGACATTTGGCATGTTACTATTCCTAAACCATGGATCTGGAAATGTGCTGGTTTCAAAATTAAAAGCACTCCTAGAAACCATGCCTCTATTTGTCGGGCTCGATGTAGAAGAGCGAAAAGTGGGTTGAGCGGAGCCTGTAAATGTCCTCTTTTGGACAGAAACGGCCAAATTGTCGACATTGTTGTAGACAAAAGGTGTGTCTAGTTCAATCTCTATCCATTCGGCTACATTTCGCAAGGGCAAAATCCCGGTGAAAACAAGTTGGAAATTTTCCATAGGTATCCATTGAGTGATATCCAGTTCTGAAAAATATGACTGTTCTGTGTGACCGAGAAACAATTCCCAGTTGTTGACAGTATTAAATGCCCAATTCCCATTGTAGTAAAATGACACTTTTGTGATCTGGCAGTCTGCAATATTGAGTTCAGACTGTAGGTAAATAAACTGCGTGAAACTATTTAACCCTTCACCATAGACAGGTAGCTGATTGTTGTTTATATTACCGTTTCCGATAGATACAACGACTTCAGCTGTTAGTAAAAAGATGTAGACAAGCAAAAATGCAGATAAAAATATCCTTTTCACGATATATTCCTTTGTTTAAAATTGTAGCGGCGAATTGAGACAACCGCTACGTTTTTAGCACTACCAAAATGTTATCAATCTCTATCTTTGTTTCTTTTCTGAGTTTTTCGAGATACATTGGTCTATACAGCACAAAATCTTGCATCCATAGATGATTTATAGCTTCAATATATAGTGTTTTTTTTTCAAATTTTAGTATTTTATATCTCTCTGACAGGAGATCACCGATTGTAGATCTCCATGCCAGAGAGATTATAACCAATTCACGGTATTTTTCACCAGCGATTTTAAACAATAAACCTAATAAACTAGAGTTTATTTGAGTCATCTTGTTTTTTTATTGTTCTAAAGAACATTGTAAAACCTGCCCAGAACAAAATAGCTTCGACGATGACTACAAAATACAGAACACCTAGAGTTCCAGATGCCGAGTCATATGGAGAAACAACCAGAGCAGGGATAGCTGCAGCTAGTATAATCAAAAAATAGCCTAGCCATGCTAATAATTTGTTTTTTAGACTTAACACATTGATCATCCATACTCCTAAAAAGCCTATTCCTAGTAACAAAAAAGTGAATAGGATAATAGTACCAGATGTAATGTTAAAATGATTCAAAAAGCCAGATAAAACTTTAGCAGGAAAAATGAAAGAGAGTACTAGCAACAAAATCCCACCAATCATAGGTATGAAAGTGGAAATTTTGGTGGATGTTTCAGATAATTGTCTTTTTTTCTTATTCAGGAAGAATACTATTGTTCCTAAAATGACAATGATTGCTACCCCATATGCTGGTACCATCAAAGATGGATTCTCAGTAGCAAAGCCTATAGAAGCAAATACTCCTATAAACAGAATCCATGATATTGTTTTACTCACTATCGAGAGTATCGTTTTCATCAAATTCTCCTTAAATTTTTATATAGTGCATTTTTCGCATCAAACATGATTGAAATTTTACACATTTCTACTATTCGCCAGCCTCTACTATAATTTTTAGTGAAGCAAATATGTCACTAGTGAAAGCTATTTTCACTTCATATTCACCTGTATTTTTGATGTGTTTATCTAGTAATACATTGCTTTTTGTGCAGGTGATTTCGTTATCAAATAGATAGTTTACAATATCTGTTTCAGATACAGATCCAAAAAGTTTACCATCACTTTCTGCTCGTCGAGAAAAAGTGCCTTCTAGGGTATTTATCTTTTTTGCCAGTTGTCTGTATTCTTCATTTTTTTGATCAGCTTTTGCTCTAGCAGCAGCCTCGATAGATTCTATCTTTTTTAAATTATTTGCAGTTGCTATAATTGCAAATTTGTTTGGTAAAAGGTAATTTCTTGCAAATCCGTCTTTCACATTTATTACCTGTCCTACTTTGCCCACTTTCTCAAGTGTTTCAGTCAGAATGATTTTCATTTACATCCTCCGTTTGGGATAAATTTCTAAAATCGAACCAATTGTCAAATAATCCGATTACTGATATAAAAAGAACTACATATGGATTTATTATTACCGTCAAGACAGCTAAAAATAGCAAAATTTTCGAGCTTATAATCCACCGTCCTATCTTCATTTTTAAGACTCCTAGCCCTTGTAAAAAGAACAAGGGAGTCATTGCAAATAAGTAGTTTATCGCTGATGTTTGTACTTTACCCATTATAAAAGTAGGCTCACCTTTATACATGGGCGACAAAACGGCGATCATTAATGCCAAAATCAAACTATAAATAATATACCTATGAGTTTGATAGTTTCGTAAAGTTTCCAGAGCATTGTATTTTTTAGAAAGTATGTAGTAGCCTACTATTAAACAAAACATCATTGTCAATATCCATATGCCCGGACTATATTTTTGATAAAAATTTTTCGTCATTTCTATCATCTCTAAAAAGAGTGAATATTGTTCAGAGCCTTCAGGAAATCTATTGCTTAATATTTTCATAGCTTCATCTACAGCTTGTGCATATCGTTCAAAAATATATTCTGAAAACAAAATTTGTCGTATAGCAATGTAGCCACTATTTAATAGTAGTAATGACATATATATCGTATTAATCAAAAACTCTCTTTTAATCATATAAAACAAGAGTATACAGCTTAAACCTGTTCCAAAAACCAGATTTAAAACTTGAATTTTATCGATAATGTTTAGTGAATATAGGATGCCACAGCCAAAAAGCCAGCCTATAAAAAAGCTACTTTCCTTTTGTTTTTTTTCTATAAAATACACACCAACTGTCGGGATGAGATACAATATTCCAGCAGCTGGTGAAAACAAGCCGATAATTATTCCTATCAATCCAATCAAATATATCATACACTTGCCCACGTACTATGCAAAATTGCACGAAGTTTTTCCATATTTTTGCTCAAGAAGAGTGGTCTCTTAATCTGCTATATATGGCAAAAGTGCCATTTGACGTGCTTTTTTTATTTCTACGCTGACTCGGCGTTGATGCTTTGCACAAGTACCTGTATTTCTGCGGGCTTCTATCTTTCCTGTTTCAGAAATATAATATTTTAATACTTCTGTTCCTTTATAATTTATCACGATATCTTTATTTGCACAAAATCTACAATGTCTTTTTTTAAAACGAACAGTTTTTCTCTTTTCAAAAGCCATTTATTCTCCTTTATTTTTAGAATGGAACATCATTCTCTGTTTCTGTGTTCACATCAGCATAATTTGATTCATATGATGCAAACTGCTCAGGTTCTTCATTCCTGTTGTTTGGCTGATGTGTGTTTTGCTGAGACACGTAGCCAGTGTTCGTATTCTGATTTTGATAGTTAGATACATAATTTTCATCTTTTTCTAGGGGATATATCTTTTCAATGATGACTTCGGTTACCTTTCTATTTTGATTGTTTTGGTCAGTGTACGTCCTTGTTCGCAATTCCCCTTCTACTAGGACAGGACTGCCTTTTTTTAAGCTGTCTTGACAAATTTGGACGGTTTTTCCAAAAGCGACCAGATCGACAAAGCTAGCTTGCTCTTGGGTATTTCCATACTCGTCTCTATAATATTTACTCACAGCAATACACATCACGGCTCTAGATATGTTATTTGCTGAGTGCCTCACTTCTACATCTCGAACCAATCTGCCTGAGATAGAGATCTTGTTTATGTTCGGAAATCTTAGCATACCTCCCATAACGTCTCCTACTCTTCTATTTCGAGTTTAACGACATTGTGACGGATGATTTTCTCGTTGATCCTATAATGTCGGTTAATTTCTGTGAGCTTTAATGTGTCTAGTGTAAAGTAATTGATGAGGTAATATCCCTCACGAAACTTATTGATTTCATAAGCTAGAGCTTTCTTTCCCCAGACTTCGGTCTTAACGTGCTCGCCACCAAGCTGTTCTATTAAATCAAGAATTTTTTGGTTTTCTTTTTCGAGTTCTTCATTTGACAGACTTGGTGCCAAAATAATCATACTTTCGTATTTACAAATCATGATATTATTTTCCTCCTGTGGTCATTGATTCTGAATTCCCTTTACCTGATTTTAGTTCTATAGGTAATGATCCAGAATAGGACTTTTTGTTTTTACTATAATGGTTTAACATAGACTGAAATCCTTTTGCGATAAAACAGTCTAAGAGTTTGACTGCAAAATCAGTTGTTTTTTTGAGAATATCTATCTCATTTTCTGTAAAATCATCTAGGACATAATCACGTAACATGCTGGTATGTTCTGGCTTACCAACACCTATTCTCATTCTTCCAAAATCATGAGTTCCTAGTTCAGATATTATCGATTTCAAACCGTTGTGCCCTCCATCACCTCCAGATGATCGCAATCGAATTTCTCCTAGAGGTAGATAAATGTCATCACAGATTATCAGAGAGTCTTCAATATTGTCTACATATCTGACAACTGCTTTTCCACTGAGATTCATATATGTGGTCGGTTTGATTAGTAAAAACTGATTTCGTTTTGCTAAAAGAGCATTGCCGTCTTTTTTGAACATCATTTTTCTATAGAGAGCGTAGTAATCCAACAACATAAAACCTATATTGTGTTTGCTTTGCTGATAGGATTCACCAGGGTTCCCAAGACCTACGATTGTTTTCATATAGCAAGGTAGTTACGAACAGTGATAGATAAAATCTTTAATTCTTTGATATCAAAGAGCTATCTATTCAGTGTCTTTTTTTTCTTCATTTACTGAAATTATTGGAGTCTCCGCAGTTCCTTGTATGACAAGATTCTTGACGACAACATCTCTGACATAAATGGTATCACCTATTTTCATGTCTTCTATATTCAGTGGGATGTTGTCAGGAATGTGTCTAGGCAGACAAGTCACATGCAACGAGTGAAGTGATGTCTCCAAAACACCGCCTGTTTTCAAGCAAGCTGGGACACCTATAAATTTGATTGGGATAGACAAAGATATTTCTTTGTCTTTTTTAAGTTCAAAAAAATCTACATGTACGTACTCCCGTGTCACAGGGTGAATTTGCCTTGCTTTCACTATTACATGGTGATCTTTTCCGTCTAATAAAAGATTAAATACTGATACTTCGTTTATTCTCTTTTTATAGAGTTTAAAGAACTCATTTGTCGGGACCGATATGGGTATACCGGGCTGTCCTTCTGAGTAAATAACAGCGGGAATGAGCCCGCCTTTCCTAAGGTTTTTTCTCGCGGATTTATTTCCTATTTCGCGAGGTTGAACAGCTAGATTGAGTATCATTGTTCCTCCGAATTTTTTGTTCATCTGACCATCAAGGGTCAGAAATTTGTTTTATATATCATGCCAAACTATCTAAACAGCAAACTAATAGACTCTTCCATATGAATCTTTTTTATTGCAGAAGCTAGCAATTCGGCGATTGATAACTGAATTATCTTGCTACTTTTACTTTTTCTTTCTTCAGACAAAGGAATAGAATCGGTAATAAATAGCTTGTCAATAGGTGAGTTTTCAATATTTTCTATAGCATTTTTTGACAATACTCCATGCACACAGCAAGCATACACTTGTTTTGTTCCCTGTTCATAAAGCTTTGAAGCTATTTTTATCAAAGTGCCACCGGTATCTATAATGTCATCAAATAGTATAGCTATTTTATCTTTTACTTCACCGATTACATGTAATACTTCTGCATTGCTATCATTTCCCTGTCTCCTCTTGTCACCAATAGCCAAAGAACAATCGAGTCGCTTTGCAAAAGCTCTGGCTCTATTAGCTCCACCAGAATCCGGCGAAACTACTACCATGTCAGTAGGTTTTACTCCTAAACATTTAAAATGCCTAACAAATATCGGTATAGAATACAAATGGTCCACAGGGATATGAAAGAATCCTTGGATCTGATCCGCATGTAAGTCCAGTGTCACGACTCTGTTTGCTCCTGCCACTGTTATCAAATCTGCTACCAGTTTTGCTGTAATAGGGACCCGTGGCTGATCCTTTTTATCCGACCTAGCATATCCATAATAGGGGATCACACAATTTATGCGAAACGCTGACGCACGTTTTAATGCGTCTATCATCAGTAGCAATTCCATGGTATTGTCATTCACAGGGTAGCATGTAGGCTGGATGATAAAAACATCAGTCCCTCGAACGTTGTCATTGATTTTTACAAATGATTCATCGTTGCTAAATTTAAATACTTCTGTTTCGCATAAAGGAATACCGGCAAAGGAAGCTATGTCCTTTGCCAGTTTTGGGTTTGCATTACCTGTCAAAATTTTTAGTTTCGAAAACATATTACTTGATTATAATCCTTTTGATTAAAGTACTAGGGGGTAGTTGCTAAAGCTTCATTGTACTTTTCAATTATCTTTTTTTCAATTTCATTTCTGGTGTCGGTATTCAATGGATGTGCTATATCACGAAATTCGCCGTTTCTATTTTTTTGGCTAGGCATAGCAATAAAAAGTCCATTTTTACCTTCTATTATCTTGATATTTTTGATTATGAAAGCATCATCGATGACGATATTCGCATATGCCTTCAAGGGGTCCGCTGGACGTAAAAATACTTTTACATCGGTAATGATCATTTTTTGGGTCTCCTTCTCGTTGTGGTTTTAAAACTCCAGAAATGCATCTCTTCCATACTTTTCTGGGCTTTTTTTAATGAAATAGGGTCGGCAAAAATACCTATCATTGTAGGTCCGCTACCTGAGAGCATTGCTTTTTGTGCACCATATTCATTAAGTTTGTTAAGTGTCTCTTGGAGAATAGGATATCTGAGACAGATACCTCGCTCCAATCTATTAAAACAAAATTTGGGATTTTGTTTTTCCAATAGCTGCTTTAGAAAGCTGATTTTATTTTTTGTATGAGAAGGTAGGGAAAAGGTGTCGTCTGTGTATAACATTTCATAAGCTTCTCCACTCGAAATAAAAAAATTTGGATTCACCAGCAGGATATTATCTAGGTTTATTTCATCTAGAATAGGCTCTATCAGCTCACCACGATTGCTCCCGATAGCCTGATAGCCTTCGAGAAAAAAATTTATGTCGCTGCCAAACTTTGACCCTATATCGTGCATCTCTCTTTTTGATAAATTGAGGTCCCACAGCTCGGAGAGTCCTTTTATTGTAGTCGCGGCATTGCTACTGCCACCTCCCAATCCAGCCGCTATTGGTATATTTTTTTCTAGCTCTAAAAGAGCACCACATTGAACACTATATATAGCCTGTATATAGATCGCTATCTTGTAAATCAGATTTTCTGAACTTACTAGACTTTTATTTGTGCACAACATATTTATTTCTTGATTTTTTGTCAAACTAAATTTTATATTATCATATAATTCTATTTCTGAAAAAAACGTAGATATTCCATGGTAATTGTTTTCCAGCCTTTGTAAAACCTCTAAAAAGAGATTTATTTTTGCATAAGATTTTAGTTCTAGAGTACTTGTTTTTTTTTCCATCTCAAAGTTTAACACTCTTTTGTGGCGGCTAGTCCCATAGCCATACACAGCATTTTTATTTCAGCGGTGTCAGCTCTCGAAGCTATTAAAATAGGAACCTTGGTTCCCATCACTACATGTGCTACACGAAACTTTGCAAAATATGTCAAGCCTTTTGCAAAAATATTTCCCGATTCTATGTTTGGGACTATCAATATATCTGCCTGACCAGCTACAGGTGAGGTGATTCCTTTGATTTTGGCAGATTCTATATCTATCGCATTATCTAAAGCTAGAGGACCATCTATTATGCAGCCTTGTATTTGATTTCTCTGGTTCATTTTAGCAATGATTGCAGCATCTAAAGTGCAGTCCATTTTTGGATTGACCACTTCTACAGCTGAGAGTAGAGCCACTTTGGGATTTGGATTTTCTAATGCGTGAGCCACTTTTACCGCATTTTTTACTATAGAAATTTTTTCTTTTAGATCAGGGTACATTACAATGCCGCCATCAGACATCAGTATAATTCTATCCTCTGTTTCAAAAGCTAAAACATCACTAATGACTTCACCTGTACCGAGCCCTTTTTCTTTATCAAGTACCGCTCTGAGCATGAGGGCAGTATCTGCTTTTCCCTTTAGTATAATATCTGCCTTTTTTTCATGTATCGTCTCTACGGCTCTCACACATGCTTTTGCCAAATCAGTTCCTGTGTCTATAATTTCAAAATCACCAAAGTATTCGGGAAAAGTTTCCTTTATTATCATTTCTATGGATACTCTGTCTCCTACTAGGAGACTCTCAGCTAAACTTTCTTTTTTTGCCAATACGGCAGCCTCTATCGCAGATTCTGTCTGCGCCGCAGCAATGACTACAGTTTTTTTTTCTTTTTGATTTTTAAGATTTTTTATTAATTGATCAAAGTTTTTATACATTTTATACTCCTTTCCATCGTTTATTCTACTGTCACGCTTTTTGCGAGGTTTCTCGGCTGGTCGACATCAATTTTTTTTAAATCTGCCACATGGTATGCTAATAATTGTAAAGGTATGACAGTCAAAATAGGTCTCAGTACAGGCAAAGTCTCTGGTACGTATATCACATGCTCTGCGAGTGTGCTGATGTTCAAATCACCTTCGCTGGCTATTGCTATAATTTTACCTTTTCTGGTTCTTACTTCATGCAGATTTGAGATCACTTTTTCGTACAAAAAATCTTTAGGGCATATAGCTACAACAGGCATATTTTCATCTATCAAAGCTATAGGTCCATGTTTCATTTCAGCAGCGGGATACCCCTCTGCATGTATGTATGAAATTTCTTTGAGCTTTAATGCTCCTTCAAGAGCTACGGGATACTCGAATCCTCTTCCGAGATAAATAGCATTTGTAGAATTTATCATAAATCTTGCTATTTCTCTAATTGCCTCACTTTTGTCAAGAATACAAGTTATTTTTTCAGGGAGTGATCTTAATTCTTCGATGTATTTAGTCCCGTCTATTGGAGATAAATGTTTTATTCTGCCGAGTAATAATCCGAGCAAAAAAAGCACAGTAACTTGTGAGGTAAATGCTTTTGTAGATGCCACACCTATTTCTGCGCCTGCATGGATGTAAACACCACCATCTGTTTCTCTAGCTATAGTGCTACCGACCACATTTGTGATTCCAAAGACCATGGCACCTTTTGATTTTGCCTCTCTTAAGGCAGCGAGAGTGTCTGCGGTTTCTCCTGATTGACTTATCGTGATGACGAGAGTGTTTTCTGATACTATTGGGTTTTTGTATCTATATTCGCTCGCATATTCTACTTCTACTGGTATTCTAGATAAATATTCTATTATATATTTACCGACCAGCCCTGCGTGCCATGAAGTGCCACAACCTATCAACTGTATTTTTTTTACATTGTTTAAAGCTTCCTTATGAACGCTCAACCCACCTAAACGTGAAGAAGCATATTCCTCAGAGAGTCTTCCTCTAAAAGCATTTGCTACGGAAATGGGTTGTTCAAAAATTTCTTTTAGCATAAAATGTTTGTAATTTCCCCTGTCTACACTAGAAATGTCCCAATCTATTGTAGTGATTTTAGGTGCTTTGATTTCATTGTTTATTGTGGTCAATTCATAATTCTCGGAAGTGACTTTTACCATTTCTCCATCTTCTAGATATATCACTTTTTTTGTGTGTATGATGATGGCACTCACATCAGATGTGATAAAAAACTCATCGTTTCCTATACCTACTATTATAGGACTACCTTTTCTTGCCGATATTAACAGGTCTGGGAAGTCTTGGTTTATGACAGCTATGCCATATGTACCTTCTATTTGTTTTAAAGCTTGCTGGATGCTAGCATAAAAGTCATCCTCTGTTTGGTCTGATGATTTAAAAAAAAAATCTATCAGGTGAACCAAAACCTCCGTATCTGTTTCTGTGATAAATTTGTACCCCTTTATTTTTAGCTGATCTTTCAATTTTTTATGATTTTCTATGATACCATTGTGAACCAGAGCGATCTTTCTTTCTGAATTTGTATGCGGGTGTGCATTTATGGCAGTAGGTTCACCGTGCGTAGCCCAGCGAGTATGAGAGATGCCTGTATTGCTTTCGCTCTCAGACGGTTTCCAATTTATAGACTGCTCAAGCTTTACAATTTTGCCTTCTACTTTCTCAATCAACAAATTTCCTTTTTTGGTGATGATTGCTAGTCCAGCACTGTCGTATCCTCTGTATTCTAGCCTTTTTAATCCTTCTATCATGATAGGAACGGCATTTCTTTTACCTACATAACCTATTATGCCACACATGCAAGATCTCCTTCAAAAAAATATTAAAACTACTATTTTGAAGACTTTACCCGAATAGACATCAATCTCAAATAGCAGAATCCATTTAATATTACGAGTAAATTTGTCAAGGAAATATATTTTATTAAAGAAAAAAAGTGTTTATTTTAAAGAAAATAGTTGACAAAAATGTACTAATAATATTCTTATGAAAGAAAATTTGTTTGGAGGTGACATGAAAAAAATTCTTGTCATTGGTGCAGCTGGTCAGATAGGATCAGAGCTTGTGGTCGAACTCAGAAATCTATACGGAACCAATAACGTCATAGCAGCAGATATAAATACGGAGTTGAATGCAGATATTTTGAGAGCCGGGATATTTGAAAAAGTGGATATTCTTGATGAGAAAAAAATAGTCGAGCTGATGAAACAGTATCGTATCGACACAGTTTTTAACCTAGTAGCTTTGCTTTCAGCAAAAGGGGAAGATGCCCCTCAGCTTTCATGGACTATAAATATCGGGGGACTAAAAAATCTACTTGATATCTGCTTAGATTTTGATGCTTCATTGTTCACGCCTAGCTCAATAGCTGCGTTTGGAGTGAATACCCCAAAAGAAAACACCCCTCAAAATACTATCCAAAGACCTTCCACCATTTATGGTGTCACTAAAGTGACAGGAGAGCTTTTGTGCGATTATTATTACTTGAAATACGGGTTAGACACAAGAGGTTTGAGGTATCCGGGCATTATTTCAAATGTAACAAAACCCGGTGGTGGTACCACTGATTATGCTGTGCAAATATTTTATGATGCAATAGAAAAAGGGCATTACTCTTGCTTTCTAAAAGAAGATACTCAAATGGATATGATGTATATGCCAGATGCTATTAATGCAGCTATTAGATTGATGGAAGCTGATCCTCTTAAACTCAAACATAGAAATGCTTTTAATGTTACGGCCATGCAGTTTACCCCAAAACAGCTCTATGTAGAAATAAAAAAACATTTGCCTGATTTTGTTATGGATTATGAAATTAACCCTGTTAAACAAGCTATTGCGGACTCTTGGCCTAATAGCCTTGATGACAGCTGTGCAAGAGAGGAGTGGGGCTGGCACCCTAAATACAACATGTCGGAGATGACAGCAGATATGCTAAAAGTTTTGAAAGCGAGGCTGAAAAGAATATAAATTAATACTTTAAAACCCAAAGAGAATTTATGATATATGGTCATGGTATAGATATTGTAGAAGTGTCTAGGATTCAAAAAGCAGTAGAAAACTCTAAAAATTTTAAACATAGAATATTTACCGAGCTTGAAATAGATTATTGTGAATCAATGCATAATAAATACCCGTCTTATGCCGCTCGATTTGCCGCAAAAGAAGCCTTTTTAAAAGCCATGGGGACTGGTCTGACGAGAGGGATCTTGTGGAAGGATATTGAAGTGATAAATGACGAGTATGGTAAACCACAGATCAGCCTACATTCTGTAGCAAAAGAGATTTATGATGATTTTTGCTTATCCAGAATATTTGTTTCGCTCAGCCATACAAAATCATCTGCTATAGCATCTGTTATATTATTATAGTACATGTTATTTTAAAATCCTATTTTTGATAAAAACAATTTCTGGGACAAAGTGTCGTACCCTCTTGTGCTTTTCCCGCTTCTATCCTGCTTATTTTGGGGATCGGTACAGGAGCCGTACAGGGAAGGTGTCAGAAGAGTAGATTGGGTGCGTGTTTCTCGATTGGAAATTGTTGCTACGGGGATGCTGATTTGTCGTCGACCATCCGTGGCGGAATTTTGTATCCCGTAACATATTGGTTTTTAATACGATAGCGGAACGGATAAATGCGTTCCCTACAGATGTGGATGTGGAACGCACAAGTGCGTTCCCTACAGAAATGGGAGGGGACTTCGTGTGGATGATGCTCCACGTAATGGATCTAGCCGAATGATTTTTTCTTTAGCCATGAAATTTAGTTTGACACAAATAGTCAAAAAAAATACTTTGGATTGCGTGTCATAATATGAATGTCATTTCACTATTTTAAAGTATAGTTTTTTAAAAAATTTTAAGGGGGCATAGGATGCCAAAAAAAATAAGGTCCTCCACAAACACAATACTTAGATCTATAGAAAAAGAAAGTCTATCTCAATCTTTGTCATATCCTCAAAACGATGATTGCAGACCCAAAACTATCATCCCTATAAAGACCAATATTATCATAGCCTTTTCCATATTTCTTTTTACGATGCTCATCTACCAAATGACAAATGCGAAATCAATTTCTTTTTGGGATTCTGGGGAATATATTGCATGTAGTAGCATACTAGGTATCCCACATCCACCCGGCAATCCATTTTTTATAATTTTAGGCAGATTTGTGAGCATCTTTAGTTTTGGGTTTGATCATGCAGCTGTGATTAGCTTTTTGGCATCTTTGTTTGGAGCTCTAGGTGTGATGTTTACTTATCTATTTACAGTTCAACTGTTGAGCATGTGGGAAGAGGAAAAGTTTACAGTGTTTTTAGGCGGCTTTGTAGCATCTATGCTGACGGGTTTCTCATTTTCATATTGGATGAATTCCGTAGAGGCAGCAGTCTACACAGGCATGGTCTTTATCATCAATATATCCATATGGTTGATATTGCTCTGGGTAAAAAAGCAACGCGAGTTTTCACATCAAAACATACTATTGTTAATCGTATATTTATTATTTTTGGGGTTTGGGATACATCAAACAGCTCTACAAATAGCACCCGCAATCTTGTTTATAGCAGTGTTTCCCTTTATCAGAGAAAGTTTTAAGAGCTTTACATTTTGGGGACAATTTGTTCTTTATCTGATAGGTTTGTTGGTCGTCTACATCATTTTTGATGGTATTGGTATAAGTGCCAATATCCCTGAACTCGCAAAACTAGCTTTTGGAGCATCGCTGATAGGTATCATGGTCTGGCATTTAAGAAACCATGTGTGCAAAAAGGCATGGTTACTAGGCTTGTTGATGCTGATAATAGCTTTTAGCACGCATCTTTTTTTATTCATACGTTCTGGACATCGTCCATTTATAAATGAAGGTCATCCGCACAATTTGAGCCTGTTTATGGATTATATAATGCGTAGACAATATGTACCTATCAAGTTTTTAGAAAGGCGAGCATCGTTTTCTGTCCAGGTATTTTACCATTTTTTAAGATATTATACATGGCAGTTTATGGATGTCGGTGTTGTAGCAAACTGGTTTAAAATGCCATTCCATATGGTCATGGCACTCAGCAATCTGATAGTTACTTTTCTAGGAATTAGCGGTTTTTACTATGCTTTTAAGAAAAACAAAAATACGTTTTGGTATCTTTTTGCTTTATTTTTTATGACTACTATAGCGATGGTGTTCGTGATGAATCTTTCTGATGAAGAGGTCAGAGATAGGGATTATTTCTTTTTAACAGCTTATAATATATGGGCAGTAGCAATGGGAATAGGAGCTGTGGGATTGATAAAGAATCTAACCACTCACACTAGTAAAATATTAAAATACATTTTATCTGGATTGTTACTACTGTACCCGATGTTTAACATGTTATCTCAATATCACAAACACGATAGGACAGGAGAGCATATAGCACTCGGATATGGCTTGAATCTGCTCAATGGTCTCGAAGAAAACGCTATCATATTTACAAACGGAGATAATGATACATTCCCTATATGGTACGTACAGGCAGTGTTTGATAAAAATGCGATAGAGCACGTTTATCCTGCCGAAAATGTATTTCCGAACAGTACAACATTGCATTTGATTGAAAGAGGTCTTGAGTGGAAAAATAGCCACATAAAAGGCATTCGTAGGGATGTAGTAGTGGCAAATTTGAGTTTATTAAATACACCATGGTACCTAAAGCAATTGAAAGACATGGATGGCATAGAATTAAACTGGACAGATGAACAAATAGATAGGTTGCGCCCTACATATCTGAGCAGGTCTCTGGATGCTGTCGTAGAGTCACCAAATGGTGAAAGGTTTACTATCGTTTTTCCGGAAGGTAGTAGCCTCGCAGTAAAAGATTTTGCCGTAGCGAGGATTATTCAGGATAATTTTGGAAAAAGGCCTATATATTTTGCCTCTACTGTTCCAGAGTATTCTGGTTTTGAAGACTATCTTGTTAATGAAGGCATGGTCTCTCGAGTAGTTTCTACACCAGAAAAGAATAGAACAAATTATGAAAGAACCAAAAACAACCTCAATCATGTTTACTTTTATGGTGGAGTTTTTAATGAGAAACTCTATAAAGATGACAACAAGATAAAGATGATATCAAACTATGGAGCAGCCCATTTAAGGCTTGCGGATTACTATCAAAATATTGATGATTTTGAAAACTCTTTGGACTATTTTAATAGAGCTATGGAATTTGTGCTCGATCCAAATGAAAGGATCAGATTTAACGGGACATTAGCTATCTCAAACGCTGAGGCAGGTCATTTAGAAAGAGCAGAGGAATTGATAAAAGAATTGATGATCAATATGCCAAATTCTGCACAACCGTATTTAGTAGGGACAGTAGCTATGTTTCGAGGTGGTGAGCCTCTAAAAGCTCTGGAATATATAGATATGGGACTGGAGATAGACCCATTTAATAGACAGCTGATAGCTTTGGCTTTTCAAATAGGATTTAATGCTGATTTGAGAGACGAAGCAAATGAAGTTTTAACAAAAATATTACCTTACCAGCCACACATAATAGAGTTTTTAGAAGTTTTGATGGACAGCACAAAGACGATAAATGATCTGTGATGAAAAATAAAGAAATCTAAGATTTAATATCATGCCCAGTAAAAAAAAGAAGCAGAAATCAAAAAAAAGAAATAAAGCCAAAGTAATGCTGGTGAGAAATGCTATCTTTACGATCATTTTCTTTTGTGTATGCTCTTTTTTAACTTATTATTTTGTTACTGCTTTTCATAATTATCAGCCAAAAGAGATGGAATTGGTATCGATAAAAGAGCAGCCGACAGTCGCCACCTCTCGGGAAATTGAAAAAAGTGATGACCACACCAAAGAAATTCTAGAGTCTGCGAGCGCACCTCATGAAGCTATAATCGAAACTCCTGAGCCAAAAAGCACTATCCCAGAAGCCAGAACTCCTTCACAAGAAAGTGTTCGTCAAACTCCGACTCGAAACCGCACCAAAGCATATGTCATAAACCCCAATCTGCCAAAGATATGTATTATTGTAGATGATTTTGGCGCTATCGGCAATTCTCTTTTTAATAAATTTAATACAGTAGATAGAGAGGTTGCCTTTGCTGTACTACCCGGACTATCGTTTTCTAAAGAACATATGGAAAAAGCTGTCGAAGTGGGTAGAGAAGTACTGATTCATATTCCTATGGAACCTGAAAATGATGCTGAAAAGATCGAACCAAACACTATCAAAGTATCAATGAACGACTTTCAAATAAAAGATCAGATAGAATCATGGATGTATGAGCTCCCTTTAGCGGTGGGCGTCAATAACCACATGGGTAGCAAGGCAACACAGGATACGAGAGTTCTCACCACGATGATGATGACTCTAAACCAAAATGACATGTTCTTTATAGATAGTGTCACGACCAACAACTCCAAAGTCAGCCATGTAGCGATGGAGCTGGGTGTCAAAACAGCTGCAAGAAATATTTTTTTGGACAACCCCGATACATCACTTAGAGGAGCACGACAAAAAATAGAACAAATAAAAAAAATGAACAATAGAGATGTGATAGTGGTCATTACACACTGCCATAGTGATGTAAAATTTAGACAGCTTGTGCATTTTATAGATAGGCTAAAAGATGGAGGCTATCAATTGGTAACACCATCTCGTATTGTCGAATAATATCAAATCATACAGTAACAGGCAAGAATACTCGAAGAACAAAGAAAAAATGTGTCAGTACGAATGAGGTGGTGGCTTTTGGTGGTGGGGCAACATCCTCCCCCAAACAGAAAAGGATGGTGGGTGATATAGAACTTGAATCTACGACCCCTACCATGTCAAGGTAGTACTCTAACCAACTGAGCTAATCACCCACTACAAGAAAACACTTTTTTACAAGGCTTCTTTTTTGTCAAGTAAAAAAATATTATTAGTGCTTTTTTTTTGAATGTAGCGCATTATGTGGGGTCAATTCTTGTCGTAACGATGTCGTGGAAGCGACCATCCGATCGCCGCTACAGGATTGGGCGATGTTATCGATTTTGGGCGGTGGTGCTGATTTTTGTCGGATGCGGGACGGACAAGTGCGTTCCCTACAGAGGTGGAACGGATAAATGCGTTCCCCACAGAGGTGGAACGGATAAATGCGTTCCCTACAGAAATAGGGACGGACAAGTGCGTTCCCTACAGAGGTGGAACGGATTCGTGCAGGGTGGGGGGCACACATAAAAAAAGGAGGGAGCTTTCGCTCCCCCCTTACAGAATGTCGAAAAAAATATTATATGCCAATTATTTCATTAGCACCATTCTTTTTATCTCTGAGAAACCTTCAGCTCTCATTTGATAAAAATACATGCCGCTGCTGACGTTACGGCCGTTGTCATCTATACCTGTCCACACTGCAGTATATCTGCCCATATCCATGTGTTCATGTACGAGGGTTTTCACCTTTTGACCCCTAATATTAAAGATGTCTATTTGTACCACTCCTGCTTCTTTGATATCAAAAGCTATAGTAGTAGATGGATTAAAAGGATTTGGATAGTTTGCTCTTAAAGCTGTCATTGATACGGGGTTATCACCCTCGTCTGATATTGTTACGTCTACGACTACCTCAGCAGGGAAAGATTCTCCTATATTGTATATAGCTGAGACCTCGTATGTGTATTGCCCTTCTGCGAGTCCAGTATCTAGATAGCTCGTAGCTGTTTGATTTGCTACCAGCTCGACACCGTCGCGCAATATACGATAGCCTGTTGCTTCACTAGAAGGTGATATCCAGTTTAGTTCTACCTGATCAGGTCGGATGTAGGTTCCTGTCAATAGTTCTGGAGGTGCTAGAGCCGGATCAATTTTTGTTATTCTGTCTGAGACGGCACCGTCAGATTCATGACCATTTGTATAAACAGCTTTTACTATATAGTAGTATTGACCCGGATCCAGGGCTGGGAATTGAGCATCAGTGTAGTAAACAGGAGTATCTTCATCACCAGATCCTAGTGGAAGATTTTCTGCGATCCGTTTCCACTCGGTAGGATTTCCTAGATTGACACTGTTTGTCCTATAGACATTATAGCCCTCGAGAGCACGAGTATCCGCACCCGGAATCATGTCATGATCATCAGGCAGACCGTGACCAAATGCTGCAGGTGGGTTTGCGTCTTCTGTAAAACCTTTGATCATCCAATTGTATGTCAACTGAGGATTCAAATCTACAAGAGTACCCCATGTCATATCAAAAGTACCATCATATGTCACATTTCCAAAAGCATGGTTGTGGGGACCAGCGTCCACACCCATAGGATAGCCACCTGAGTTGTTATATTGTACACCTATCCAAAACTCTCCTGTAGTCGGTATAGGCACATCTTCATTTAGCTCAACTTCGTTCCATACTTCAGGGGTATACGGAGGGGGAACGCTTTGTGAGTAGATCTCTGTACCAGGGTTCCATGGGCTCGCAGAACCACCCTGATATATACGAATGGTGACCTGTGAGATACTAGATTGGTATGGAATAAATGCCACTTTTGACAAAGTGGAACCGGATATTCCGAGAACTGCCATCTGCTCCTGGGTATATCTATGGGCAGCGATCAGCATAGATACGCCATTCGTACCTATACCATCGTTCGCTACCTCTGCTGGAGTCTGGCTAAACCATAGAGGCTCACCTATAAATCTAGGAGGCAACCATTCCAGCTCAGCTTTGTGGTTCACTATCTCGACTTTTAAATCTCTAGGCGGCTTTATGATCTCAAACATTACGATATCCCCGAGGTCTAGGTTTGAGGTACCCACCTCTATATTAGGATCGTCATAGGCCATATAACCATCGCGTGTGACTTTCAGATGGTATGTATATCCGGGGTAAACGCCGGGTATAGTAAAGCTACCAGAAGCATTGCTAGTGGTCGCATAATCCGTGATGCCTGTGAGAGTGATGTTTGCACCATTGAGCCCCTGCATAGTGTCAGAGCCTTTTATCACACCAGAAACAGCCACCGTAGAGGATGCTGCTAGTGTAAAGTTTGATGTAGTAGTGTTACCATCAGTGATGACGACACCGTTGTTTGTAGCTGGCAGGTAGCCAAACTTTGATGCTGTGACAGAATATGTACCCACAGCCACATTGTTCATAGTGTACACGCCTTGAGCGTTTGTTAGGGTAGTTCTACCGAGTTCTTCAATAGTCACTTCAGCTTCTGCTAGTGGACTGCCACCGCTAGTAACAGTACCTGTGAGGGTACCAGAAGGACCACCCATGACAGCAAAGCCACGTAACATCCAGTTTTCATTGTAGCCACCCCAGAACTGACCATTTTGCCATCCACCACTCGGTGTCCAGATGATATATCCATGGCCGTCAAAACCATTGCCATAATCAGTCACTGGTGCGGGACCTTGACCAACAGGACCTTGTACCACGTGCCAGCCTAACCAAAGCTCCTGATCGGAGGGGATGGGGATTTCTGTGGTCAATTCGATCTCGGTCCATATAGCGGGAGCATTATATCCACTATTAGGGGTATAGCTGGTGACGAGTTGCTCATGAACTAAGGTTCCAGGATTTAGTGTAGCACCACCTGTGCCACCAGAACCACCTGTATAAACCTTGATCGTGTAGGTGTGATCTGATCCGTTTCCACCAACAAAAATGACCTTTGAAAGGTTGTGACCTTGTAGACCAAAAGCTGCGATCTGAGCAGGCGTAAACCTTTGCATAGCTTCAACACCTTGTAAAAATTCGCCATTTTGCCATGCGTCTTCTAGGATGTTACTGACAGTGTGTGAAAATTGGATATTTCTCTCATCAAAAGAAGAGGCTCCGAACAAAATCCCTTTTTCTGAACGGATAGAATTTCCTACACTGGATTGAGGAAGAGCATTTACTACTCTTTCTGCTTCGTGGGGCACTGCAGCCCTCATTTGAGCGGACAACATACCTATTGTCAGGCTCAACATCAAAATTACAATTAGTAATTTTTTCATACTGATCTCCTTTTACTTTTTCTTAAAAGTATCTCTTTTATTTATCTATAATCATTTATATATTCTACTACATATTCTACGAAACTACCACCAGTTTACAATATTTTTTCAGACCCTATTTCTGTCAAGAATTATTTTTAAAAAGATGTTTTTTTATTTTTTTCCGTGCGGGGCGGGGCTACTGATTTGTCGTAGCCCCTTGTGTTTTTCCCGCTTCTGTCCAGCTTATTTTAGGAATCGGTACAGGAGCCGTACAGGGAAGGTATCAGAAAACGAGATTGGGTGCGGGTTTCTCGATTGGAAATTGGGTGTTTTTTATCGATCGGGGACGGGGGTGCTGATTTTTGTCGTAGATCGGAGATCTCCGCTACGGGATTGTGCCAGTTTATCGATCGGGGACGGGGGTGCTGATTTTTGTCGTAGATCGGAGATCTCCGCTACGGGATTGTGCCAGTTTATCGATCGGGGACGGGGGTGCTGATTTTTGTCGTAGCTCGGAGATCGCCG
>Ga0099364_10001424_pt1 | contig 39613 bp, 28 predicted proteins | sample TergutTh196P3_FD_73070 | JGI IMG/M metagenome (GOLD analysis project Ga0099364, IMG submission 73070) | Microcerotermes parvus P3 segment gut microbial communities from Pointe-Noire, Republic of the Congo - Th196 P3 | ecosystem: Host-associated > Arthropoda: Insects > Digestive system > Gut ... | reverse complement strand
CATAGATTGCTGCGAGGTAATCATCGGACATCAGGTTCAGTCCCAGCGTCCCGCTCACTCCATAGATTTCCTCATAATCAGTGGTTGCCTGCATCGAATACTTGAAAGCATAAAAGCCGTTTACTGCGGCGTTGTTATCGTAGATCTCCGAACCAACATTGCTGGGAGAAATCCATTGACCGCCTAGCGGGTTGTCCCAGCCGTTGTGCGTCCCGGTGTAAGCATCAGTCCACGTCAGGTTGTTCCAAACCAGATCTTGCTCAACCTGTTTCCATGTCGTACCGGTACTGCCGTAGGTGTAGTGCCCCCAGAGCGTCCCTTCAGCCGGTTCCCATGTCCCGTCCACCCGTTTCCATTCCCAGGTCGTGCCGTTCCAGTTGTAGTTCCAGTTGATTGTTCCGTCCGTTTTCTCATCCGTAAAAACAAAATCTCTGCCCGGATTAATGTACGTGCCCTGTTCTGCCGTAAGAACCGCGGCGGTTTCCCAACCTTTCAGAGCTGTGGAAAATTCATAAAGATACGTCTGTGAACTCCACATATCCGCCTTGACATTGGCTGCCGTCAGGAACAAAACGGCGAACAGCAGCCCGGCGATGTTGCCCCACTCCCTTCCTGTTTGGACACTTTCTATCTTAACGCCTTGTGACTTTGACATTTCTGCTGCCTCCCCGACCTGTTATTTGCTGTTATCAACACGCTACGTCCGTATATCGGCAATTTCTATGCCATCTTCGTCATTTTTTGAAAAAATAGTCGTAAGCGGCTATTGATAAACGAGTTATGACGATTTCTGCCGGAGAGTTCAAGATGTCATTATCAATATAGTGTTGCAAAATAATGCAAATGGTGTATTATGATGCAAAATGGAGCAAAAACTCCCCACACCCCTCTGTACACCAACAACCCAGTTTGAGTCATATCATATTACTGTAAACGGCATGAAATTGTACTTTGCGTACCTTGCGGTTAAAAAAAAGGCTGTAACCGCAAAGGGCACAGGGTATATTTTCGTCCCGTTACGGTTACCAATCATTTGCGGCACTGTGCTGCCGTAATCGTTCCGCCGCCGATAACGTAATCGCCATCATACAGCACAGCGGCTTGTCCCTGGGCGACACCCTTCTGCGGTTCGTCAAATTCGATGTGTAAAGAGTCTGAATCAATCTGCCGTACCGTTGCCCAATCCCCCTTTTGACGATAGCGGACTTTTACGGTTGCCCGGAGCGCACCTTCAATCCGGTTAAACGGAATAAGATTAATGTCCGTTGCCGTCAAGGAATGTATCCGTAAATCATTTTCCGAACCGAGGATGACGGTGTTGTCTTTAACATTATGCGCACACACATAATAGGGTGCCGGAGCGGCAATTCCCAAACCTTTGCGCTGTCCCACCGTGTAACGTATGAGTCCCTTGTGCTGCCCCAAAACTTTGCCGGTTTTGTCCACGAAATTGCCGGGCGGACACGTCTGTCCCGCATATTGCTCAATAAACGCGGCGTAATCACCGCCCGGAACGAAGCACAGATCCTGACTGTCCGGCTTTCCGGCATTAGCAAAACCAAGCGACTCGGCAATGTTGCGGACCTCACTCTTTCGTGAAGTTCCCAATGGAAACAAGACCTGCGATAACTGCATTTGAGTCAACGTGTATAACACGTAACTCTGATCCTTCGTTTCATCGACCGCCTTTTTCAGCAGATACCGGTTACTTGCCGGGTCATATTCCACTTGGGCATAATGTCCGGTGGCAATACGTGAAATGCCGAGTTCCTGCGCTTTTTGGAAGAGTTGTTGGAACTTCAAGAACCGGTTGCAGATCACACAGGGATTCGGCGTTCGCCCTTCCATGTAGGTTTTCACAAAACGGTCAATAACGCGGGTACGGAACTCAGCCCGGAGATCGAACAGGTGAAAGGGTATTCCCAATTTTTGTGCAATGATTTGAGCCTCGGCAGCACCGGCACTGACACTGCCGAACAGTTGCATCGTCGCCCCCTGGCAGGAGTATCCTGCCTGCTTCATTTTCCACGCCGTTACGGAACTATCCACTCCGCCGCTCATAGCTGTCAACAGGCGAGACGGTATTCCGGCTGTTTGAAAAGAATCACCCATTGCCGACGAATTCGAGTTACTGCAACATTTCGGGAAAGACACTCACTGTACCGAAAACAGCATTATACTGTAAACGGTAGGAAAAACACCTAATAAAGTTGGACACACACCAATTTGCCCCCACGCATATCAGTCCGATAACAAGTTTTTCTCAAAATGGGCAGCCGATATGTTGGAATCACTGAAAAGGTAGGTACCTGACCATCGGACGAGTGTGTCGGTGTCTGTCGATTTGTGTAATCTTGCCGAAAATCACGTCATTCTGCGATTGACAGGCTACCTCGGAAATTTCACCCAAAAACTTGTTATCGGAGTACCGGCTAAATGCCGTCTTTTGTTAACGTTCACAGAGCCCGTATCGTAAGATAGGGACTCCCTGACTTACGTCACGGGCTCTGTGAACGCAACCTTCTGGTTGCGGCTCCGATTGACCTCACGGTACCACCCGATGCCAAATGCGCACATCTTTAATCCGTCCCTTGACCTGAAACTCCGAAGCAATCTGTCCGCTGTACTGACCTATCACAAGATTGCGCGTCCACGGATTTCCACTCACCACCGCCGCACGCTCCGCTACGAGATTGCCGTTTTCATACAAGCGAAGCGTACCGCCGTCGTAGGTTCCCAAAATGTGCATCCACTCGCCGACCTTCGGAGAACCGCCGTCGCAGTCCACTCCGCCGACATGAAAACGCCAACGACCGCCAATCGACTGCACAAACCAACCGGCATTGTTCCAAAGACCATTGCTCACCACCACCGGCATATTTCCCCGCTCGTCAAACTTCACCGAAAACTCCACACTGAACGTCTCCCGAACATTAAACTCCTCATTCGGTTCAACAATAAAATGTCCGCCATTCGACAGGTCAAGTTCCTCGCCGTCAAAGACTGCCGGGGCAACAAGCCGACCCGCATCGGCAGAAAGCACAAAGACCGGCTCCTTACGTACCGGCAGAGGTTGTCCCGTTACCGTTGCCCGACCGCCGACGACTCGCGACACCGTTTCCACACTATATTCGGCATCTTCCAAAATGTCCGTCGCAATACCGAAAGAGTTCGCGAGAATCGGTTCGGCATTTAGTTTCCGCTCCCCCGCATAAATGTTATAGCGATACTGCCCTGGTCGCTCTTCGTGCCAGTGCAGCCGCACCGCACCGGGATGGCTCGTCGCCCGAAGATTCTGCGGAGCAGGCGGTGCCTTCGGCGGAGGAACCGTGACATGCACAATAACCGGCTCACTCCTCATCGGTTCGACCATGGAGAGCGGACAGCGATCTTCGATACGTGCCAGTTGCGGTACAATCGGCGACAATACCGACAGATTCGGATTCAACACCGCCCCGCTCTTTGCTGTGCCGCAAGTCTCGGCGGGATCGGATATAAAGACAACGCTATAAAGAATAGTGCCTGTTGGTGCATCTTTGTCAATGAACTCGGCAAGTTCGGTACGACCAATGGACTCCGTGTCTCTCGGCGTTTTGCTAAGCGTGGTGGGCAACCGATACACCTCCGCAATGAGTCCAATGGTGCGGTGCGAACGCTCCCAACGAAGACGCACAATACCGTCATCGTCCACCGAAATGTCAACCTCCGGCAACGGGTCAGGCAACGGCTGCGGAATGATCTGCCGGGAACGCCCCGCAATGATTCCGTCCCCGATTTCATTGGCGAAGGGCATATCGACGCGAGGATTCAGCAGTTGCCGACTTCGCGCTTCCTCGATGATTGCCAGCATTTTTTGGTAGGTCGGATCATCGGTCGAAGCAAACGGAGTCACCGGCATGCCTTCGAGACTCTTTTCCCACGGTACCCAATTCTGCGTTGGAAACTGGTCGAGGCCTTTTACCGCATGTTCGTATCCGCTCTGGAACATCAAACCGAGCCGGCTGAACGATTGGTCGAACTTCCGATCCCGGCACAACGCTTCGCCGCCCGATTCTTTGGCAAGCGGCGCACGAAGGATGCGGCTGCGCGTCGGATGTTCGAGATTGATCCAATCGTCGAACCGCTTGATGTTGCCGCCTGCGTCGAGATGACATTCCGCACACCGGCTTTGTTTCATTTCGGCAATTAGTTTGTTCTTGGCGGTTGCATATTCTACGGCACGCAGTCCCGCCCTGGTATAGTCCCAAGTTCCATGATAGAGACCATTGCTGTCGATCCACGTAAAGAGCAGTTCCCGTTCCGACGGGGTAAGGTTGGCATGCGTCCGATGCGGTTCCGAGAGCAAGATTTTAGCAAGCGGCGCATTGCCGGTGCCGTGTTCATAGGGATCGAAAATCTTGCACGACCAGTATGCCGTCCCGTTCATGCAACAGATACCGGAAATCAAATCCGCCGTGTATTGTTTCTCCCGCCGGGCAGTGAGGTTTTCGTAACTGACATTAAACCATTCCGTCCAACCGCCGGAGAGATCGAGTCCGCCGGCAAAGCCTTTTTCGCCGCCATGACAGGAAACGCACCGCTTGTCCAAAATCGGTTGCACCATACTCGGATAATCGAGATAGCCGCTGCCCCAAGATTCATCACGAGGAATCGTCGGTTGCTGTCCCAACCGGCGTGCTTGATGGGCGGTCGGTGCCACACTGAATTTGTACTCATGACAACCGGTACAACTTCGAGTCGTGCCGGGAGCGGCTTGAATGAATGTCCGCATACTCCGCACAAGACGGTAGTCTTCGTCCAGCACTTGGAAAAAAATTGCCCTGCCGGAGGGGGCTTCAAAATAGACGGAACCGTCTTCTTCGACCGGTACGATGCCGTGATAGATTTTTGGACTCCACGCCAGCGCAGCGGAAATCGAAAAGACCTGATTCATCGGATTGCCGCCGGGGCTTTCGCTGACCCGCGAAGTTTCTTCGACTATCCGCAACCATTTAATCGAGCCGCGTTCGACCTCCGGCATGCCTTCATAGACATCATAGACGAAAAAGTCGCCGGTGATCATCGCCCGATTCGTGGTATCCGCAATAATCGTCGGCAGCGGTCGCGGCACTATGGGAATCGGATTGTGCAGGTCAAAGTGCGGATCGGAATGGACAACCGTTTTCGCACCGGTTCGGTCGATCAACATCAATGCGTTGAGTTTGGGGGTGTTCCGTCTCTGATTTTGGGCAACATCGGCAGGGAGTTGCGGAACGTTGTCTCCCGGCGGTATTCCGCTGTACAGAACGACATTTTCGGACAATGCCCAGGGATCGCAAGAGTCACCGCGATCATACGTCGGTCGGTTGGGGGACTCGAAATTGAAAATTGCCGCCTCATCATTTTTGCCGACGCGGGTATCAATGATCGCAATCGTGCCTCGCGGCGGTGCATTATGCGGCGCGAAGGTTCCCACAATGAGATGTTCCGCTTCCGGCACCGGCTTCGCTTGAAGCACCGCTTCGGGAAAGACCATATTATTGGCGTAGAGTGCCGTTTCAAGCGTACCGTCCGGCATCACAGTCCAAAGGCTTTGAATGGTCAAAGCGTTTTTGTCGATGTATTCCCAGCGTCCGAAAAGGATTCGTCCATCGGACAGTTGTACCGGATCGAACTCCGTAACGTTGTTGACCGAAATGGTGTGAATGTCGGAACCGTCGGGATTGACGACGTGCAGAATGGTAACGCCGTTGTTGGCACAGGGAACGAGTCCGCTGTATCGGGTGGAGCAAAAGACGATGCGTCCATCGGCAAGATAGGAGGGTTTAACATCGTGATGTCCTCCGCCAGTGCCTTTGTAGGGATTGCCGAGGTTATCGAGATTGGTAATTTGCCGCAGATTTTTGCCGTCGATGCCGATTTCGTAGATGGTGGAGTTGCCGTGCGGTGAACCTTTGAAGGAGAAAAGGATTTTCGTTGCGTCCCAGGAGAGTGAGGGATCAAAGTAGGTTCCTTCGCCGAGGGTTTCCGGTGTGGTTGCGTCGATGACGGCTCGGACTCGGTGTTGTTCCGGCGGATCGGCAGGATTTTCGAGGATGTAGATTCCTCCGCCGGGTCGCCATTGGTAGAACGTATCGTAGATGTGCAGTCCTTGATAGTTGAATCGTTTGGCAAAGAGGATAGGTGCGTCGAGGATGCTTCGGTCTGCCGCTTGGAGGGTCGTTGCCGAAAGGCAAAAGAGTAGGAGGAGAATTCGTTTCATGGTTCTGTTATATCATAAACAGCATGAAATTGCACTTTGCGTTCTTTGCACAATCCTCGCGCCCCTTGCGGTTAAAATAATTCGGATTTGACCGCGAAGTACAGATTTATTGGTTTTTAGAGGTTCCCATAAGCCTCTCACAAAGGCACAAAGTCAACAAAGGCAATCTGGGTAAGAAGTAGGCTTCATTCGTTTTATTCCCGGACAATTTCAAAATCGGGACACTTTTTTTGGGAAAATGATTGTTTTTTCTCAAGTATCGGGTAAAATAGGCGTAGTAAGAGTGTTTGCTTCTCTTCCTTGTACCTCTCCTTTTTTTGACAAGCAATGACTTCCGACTCTGCCGTTTTACATTCACAGTCCTTTGCTCCAGTGGAGACTATTCCCCACACGGACACAGTGCAGGAGATTCATGAACTCAACGAACTGCTCCGATTAGTGGACGCTTTGCCTGCGGAGCACCGGCCTGCCCTCTATCAAGTTCTGGATCGGCTGACGGCTTGTGTGGAACGCCGGCAACGGACGCTCGGCTATGTACACGATTCGCTCAACCAGATGAGTCTTGACCTGAAATATTTGATTTTCGATCTCGAAGTCACCCGGCGCGAGCGGGACGAATTACGGGACATGCTGGATGGGTTTTGAAGATGTTATACTGCAAACGGCATGAAATTGCCCTTTGTATCTCTTATGGTTAATTCTCTTTTTGTTTAACCGCAAAGACGCAAAGAAGCGCAAGGGACGCAGAGTACAATTCACGCCGTTTACACCATAACGGACTGGCTTTCCAACGTCAGTATCCAAAAAATACTCTTGATAACGGATTACAACTGTGATACAATGCCTACAAATGTAACCAGTGATTCTAAACAATGCCGGAGAAGAAGCCGCCCGCTCCCGCAATCGGAACGAAAATCACGCAAGCCGGGTAACAAGGAGAATTGACATGATTAACCAAAATCGAACATGGAAACTGCGTCGGAAGATTGTAGCACTGCTGGCGGTGCTCTTGCTCGGCGTTACCACGCTGACCGACGCACAGGAACAAAAGCGCAGCGTTGCCGAAATTCAGGCAGACATCGACAAACTGCAAATCGAATTGCGTGAAGCAAAAGGCGTTAGTCCTCTTGCCTTGCAAGAGGACAAAAAAGTAACCGCCTACCGCTTTTTGACGCGGGAGGCTGATATGGTGACGGTTGCCGCTGCGACTCTCTTTCCCTATCCCGAATCGAATGTTCCGTGGAGTCTGGATCGTGAAATGCTCGTCGTTGTCGGAAGCGAAGCCGACCATGCCCTCGTGAGGGAAATGTTTGAGGAGATATCGAAGATGCAAAGGGCAATAGAAATGAATCCGAGACCGCCAAGGGAGATCGGTTCGATCATCGTCGGCGGAAAGGAAATCGACTTCGCCGCAGTAGAGAAGGCAGCCCTTATGCGGACCGTGGAAGAAGCAACAGCAAAAATGAGGGAGACGACCCAAACCATTCCGCTTGAGCATAGACTCGTAGATGGAGAGTTGGCGCGTATCATTGGAGATTTCGTCCGTGATAAGAGTGTCGGCTTCTCTTTTAGCCCAAGCACCAATTCAGTACATTTGCAGGGTTTTCCGAGCGATGTTGCCGAAGTCGAGGCTCTGATATTGGAACTGGATAAACCTGTTGCCGAGGAGCCGCATTTAGCCGGAGCACCGGCAGGATTGCCCACTGGCGGACATGCCAAAACACTTGTCTTTATTATGCCGAATGTTGCCTCCTTTGACGCGTTTCCGGTTTTCTTGGAAAACGAACCAAATGTAAAGATAGACAGATCAGACAAACAATCCAATGCGTACCTTGTTTCCGGTGCAGTAGAAGACATTCAAGAGACAATGGATCGGTTTTATCAATTATCGAAGGAGGAAATAGAGACCCTCGCTTATGGGGAGATGAGTTTTGAATCCTATTCGCTGACCGGCATGGCTGGCAATGCCGATGTTGATATGAGAGTTGTAGTGTCCCTTCTTCGGGTACTCACGCCGGATATGCGCCTCTCGAATTTCGGCAACCACACTCTCTTTGTCGTGGGACGCAAAGCCGAACATGAACGGGTGAAGGAAGCACTGGCGCAATTACGGGAGGCATTCACAACGGAGGACTGGGATGCTCTGCCTGCGGACAAAAAGGTAATGCGGACTTATACGATGCCGAGGGACGTGAATCAAAGTCACGTAACATCTTTTATCACCATCCTTGCACCGGATGCCGTGACAATGCAGGGTTCTACGCCCCATGGTGTCAACCAACTCACGCTTTACGGGCTCAAGTCTGACCATGAAAAGGTGCAGGCGATGTTCGATAAGATGCAGTCGGCACGCGAAGCGGCGGGTGAGGGTTCGAGTAGTCCGCCCCAGCCCCTTTCCATCCATCCAAGAAGGTGAGGAAACGCCAGGGACACAAGTGATAATTCAAGCAGTAATATAGACTTGTTGCATACATTCGAAACGGCATGAAATTGCCCTTGCGTCCCTTGCACAATCTTTGCGTCTTTGCGGTTAAATCCTCTCTTTTAACCGCAAACGCCCCAATCTCCCCAAAAAACGCTCAACCCGCATAGCCGGAATAACCGATATTTCCGACAGGAGATGTTTTGTCCGCTTGTGTTATGTCCGCTATCAGTCCTACCAATCTACTTGTCAGCATCAGTTCACTGCGGGGACAGCAAGCCTTGCATAAGGCGGACTCCGCACTGGCAATTTCGATCCGAAATCTCTCCTCCGGTATTAGGATTCACACGGCAAAAGATGATCCCATCGGTTTCATTGCCAGTACCGTGATGCAAAGCGGCATTGCCAAAATGTCGCAAGCCGTTGCTAACTGCGAACGTAATAATTCCCTTATTGCGACGGCGGATAGTGCGCTCAGTCACGTCAATACGCTCCTGCTCGACCTTCGCGGACTCGTTACCCAAGCCGCCAGCACCGGCGGGGAAACACCGGAAACGCTTGCTTCTCTTCAAATGCAAGCCGATGCGATTATCGAAACGATTAACTTTATTTCGGCAACCACCTCTTTTCAAGGGCAAAAACTCCTTGATGGTTCGCTCGGCTTCGATACCTTTGGACTTGATTCCGGCAAAGTTTCCCTGCTCAACATTCATCAGGCAAATTTTCAAGGACGTACCGAAAAGGATATCGTTGTGCAGGTTCACGAACCTGCCAGACAGGCAGAACTCTATTATCCTTATGGGATTTTGAAAAATGATACTTCGTTCACTCTCGGCGGAACCGGCGGTTACACGTCCTTCACTTTCGATCGTGATGCGACCGTGGGTCAGATTGCCGATGCTGTGAACCGAATCAGCGATTCCACCGGCGTAGGAGCGACGGTCTTTGCCAAGTCTAGTCCGGGCAGTATTGTGTTGACTTCTTTTGGAAAGAACAATGATGTTCTTGTTACCGCCAGTGAACCCGGTACGGCGGCAGGTAATTTTGTTTTCCGTTACACCGCTCCGCGTGAAGGAAATGATGAACTCCGGGTCAATGTTGCCGAAGGAAATGGAAACAATCCGACCATTGTTGAAGTGGTGCTGCAAACACAGCCCGGCGGAAGTGTTTTGACAACGGCGGAGCAAGTGGTAACGCTGCTCAACACCTCGCCGCTGTTGCGAAACTTGGACGGCACCGGGCGAATCTCCGCCTCACTTCCCAGCGGTTCCACAGGGCTGGGTACGGTAACGCCCTTTGCCGAAGTCGGTTATTATGGCTGTATTAACGAAAACAATCTGCTGCAATTTCTCGCCCCGGCGGGTTCGCCGCCGATTAAGTTTTCCAGTACGCCCGGCACGCCGCTGTCGGTCGATGACACCACCTATCCGCCGGTTTACAGCAACGCTGTTGCCCAAGTGCAGGGTTTTGAGCCGGGGACTTCCTTCACGCTGCGTTCCTTGATTCCCGGTCCCGAAGGAGATGAAGTGAAGGTCATCTTCCGCGATGCACCTGTCGAATCCGCAGAATATGATCCGATCAGCAAATCGGTCATCTTCTCGGTGGACTTTACCGGTCGCGCCGATGACCCCAGCCGGCAGGACTTCTCGATGGAAGACCTTCAGCAACTTGCGGCGGACAATCCAGAGGTTCATAACCGGTTTAGTATTTTGCCGCATGCATCCTATCCGACGAGCAACCCGCCGAGGTTCAGCAGTGAAGCCTACCGCGGTATCGACACACAACTGGGGCAAACTTCCGGCGGGACGGTGTCGCCGGGCTATCTGGTCGTTTACTTGGAAACGGACGAGAATGGTCTGATTAAAACGACGGCGAATGATCTCGTCAAATTTTTCAATGATCCATCCACAGAAGAGTCGCTTGCCGTCTTACAACGCTGGGGTATCAGCGTTGCCAATGTTGACCCAAGCAATGTCAACTTGACCGCCTGTACTATCGGACAAGCCGGTTTTGGTACAGGTTTGCTTTCGCCGACGTATGATCCCTTCGATGCGTGTCCGCCGGAAGGTTTTCCCGATGTCTATTTTTCGAGTCACGGCAATGATGTCCGGGAAGGTTTTGCGACGGCAACCCTCATGTCGAACGGCGGACGCAATGCCGACTGGACGGTTACGGCAAAGCATGCCGGAGCGGCATACAACAATGTTACAGTACGGGTGCTGACCGATTCGACGGGACCCTCTGCCGCTTATGACCCGGTACTCAAACAGTTAACCGTTACGATAGACTTCACCAATCCTTCGACGGCGGAAGAAATTGTTTCTCTCATCAACAACGATCCGGCACTCAATACCTTGTTTGCCGCTTCGTTGCCGCCTCATTCCGACGGACAGGGCACGATTACGCCGAATGACCGGGGAGTATTAAGCGGCGGTATTCTGCCCGTTGATACACGTGCCGAGGGTTCCATCATCGCACAGGGGGGCGTTCATTCCACCTTTACCGTGCAGTCTAAAAAGGGGGAACCGCAATACAACAACACCGAAATCCTCGTTGTGCCGGACGCATCGGGACCGAGAGTTTCTTATGATTCACAGTCGAAGCAGTTGACCATCGGCATTGACCCGCTCCATCCGCCGACGGCAGAGCAAGTGATTCACCTCATCAATTCGTCGGACATTGCAGACTTATTTTCGGCTTCACTGCCCCCCTTTGTCGAGGGAACTTCCATCGTGCCGAACGGCAGCGGGTTGGTGCAAGTCGGCGATTTCGGCATCTTGCAGGTGCAGTCGGCGGGTGCGACGATGGGAGCGGCGATGATCGGTGCGACCGACAATCAAAGTTTGGGGATTATGTTCCATTCGGTCGGGTACGGGAGTAAAGAGTTCGTCGATATTTGGGCAACACATGGCGACTTACCCCTTGTTGACCGCTTTGGTGTCCTGACCGAAAAGACCAACGGCGTGGACATCGTTGCATCAATCAATGGCCGGGCGGCAATCGGCGAAGGCAGGATGGCAAAGTCTGCCACTTCGGACTTAGACATTGAAATCACCACGGATCCCTCGGTACTGGCGGGGGATGTTTTCGGCTTCCGCATTTCCGGCGGCGGGACATTAATGCAGTTAGGACCGCAGGCGACGTGGAGTCAGCAGATTCGGATCGGCATTCAAAGCGTCCATTCGACGGCACTCGGCGGGGAAAGCGGCACTCTTTCACAACTCAAATCGGACGGCGAATTCAGCCTGTTGAATAACACATTTCAGGCATTCCGCATTGTCCGGGAGGCGGAGGTTCAAGTCACGTCGATGCGCGGCCGCTTGGGAGCAATTCAGCGTTCGCAGATTGAAATGAATATGAGCCACATGCAGGATGCAATCACCATCAGCACCGATGCCCGGAGCAAAATAGCGGATGCAGACTTCGCCGCGGAGTCGTCGGCGTTTGCGCGGCAGCAGTTGTTGTTTCAATCGAGCGTTACGGTCTTGCAGCAATCGGGACAGACGCGGCAGATGTTGTTGTCGTTGTTGCAATCGTAATTTAGCCGGGCAGGAATGGGAAACAGCATGTGTTTTCCGAAAAAGTGTTAAAATTCCCTCGCATTTCAGTCGCCGCCTTTGCCCGTTTATGGTACAATCACCGCAATAAAGTTGGACCATTTACATCGAAATCCTATGAATGCCAAGGAAATTAAACGGGGTGAAGTCGTTGTCTATAACGGTGCACCTTGCATCATTGAAGGAATTAACGTTCAAACCCCCTCTGCACGCGGTGCCGCCACGCTCTACAAATTCCGGGCAAGAAATCTCCTCACGAAACAAAAAACCGATATTACGCTCAAAGGCACTGAGTCCATTGACACTGCCGACTTCCAACGCCGCGATGCCAAGTATCTTTACAGTGATGCCGACGAATGCGTCTTTATGGACAATCAGGATTACAACCAGTACACCATCAAAAAGACAGACATTACCGAAGAGTTGCAGTACATTACGGAAGAACTCGAAGGAATGAGAGCGTTGATTTACAATGAAGAGTGCGTCGGTGTCGAACTCCCGGCGGCAGTTTCTTTGAAAGTAACGCAGTGCGATCCGGCAGCGCGGGGAAACTCGGCAACGTCCCGATCCAAACCGGCTTTATTGGAAACCGGCTTGGAAGTTCAAGTACCGGAATATCTCGAAGAAGGGGAAATTATCCGCGTGGACACCCGTTCCGGCGAGTTTCTGGGACGGGCGTGACGTGCTCAAAATATACCGTGGATGGTATGGAATGGAGTTAGGAGTTAGGAGTCAGGAGTTAGGAGTTAGAAGTTACGGGTAGTCTCATCAATCCAAAAGTCCCTTTGGAGCGGAAATACCTGTTGCCGCGGTGGAAAACATTGTAGAAGACATTGTGGAAAACATCGTGGAAAAACTCCCTGAATCTTTTTCGCGATGTGGGATATTGGCAACACAAAGGAGGTGCAAGGGACGCAAAGGACAATGTCCAATTCCTGCCCGTTTGGTGCCTTCTTGTTGCCGTTTTTGCCGCAATTATTGGAAAGTGCAGTATTGCTTTTAGCGGTGGAATTTTCCCTCGGCACGTGCCAGTACGGCGGCGGCAACGGAGCGGACACCCGTTGCAAGCAGTACCTTTGTCATTTCGTTACAGGTTGAACCGGTCGTTAAAATATCGTCGATCAGCAGCACCGTCTTCCCTTTGAGCAATGGTTGAAAAGACCGAAGCCCCAATTTTGTCCAAAAACCTGCGGGGCGGACTGCAAATGCACCGTTGACATTTTTGACCCTTGCCTGTCGGGAAAGAGTGTACTGCAAATCGGTCGGACGAATCCGTTGCACCAGATGCCGGACAACGGGAATCTTTAACTGCCGACCGAGTTCTTCAGCAAGTAAATCAGGCGCATTCACTGCTCGTTCTTCCCGGCGGAGACGGTGCATCGGAACCGGTACGAGATAATCCGCCCGGACATTTTCCAAATCAGTCCGGCGGTGAACCGCCAGTGTTTTTGCGGCAGAAATGGTCAAAACACCGGTTCGGTCGGTTTTCATCCGCAAAACCAGTTTCCGCAGATCACCTTCATACTCACCGAGAGTAATCACAAATTTGAATCGAAACTGCACCGTTCGGCACCGGGTACATTCGTCAGAATGGTTGGCGATGACCAACCGCCGCCCCCCGCAACGGCGGCAGAATTGACCGTCCGGAGTAACAATTTTTTGAACACAAGGGAGACAGATTAAATAATTTTTTCCGGCGGAGTCCTCGATCACCTCACCGCAGACTGAACAGATTGGCGGACAGAGCAAATCCAAAAGACCGGTACTCCAAAACTTTGAGGAAAGAAACGCACACCGGCTGTATCGCGAAAACGGCATGAACGAAAAAGAGCAATCTATGAACGCCCGCAGTGTAACGGACGGCGGGTATTTTGTCAAGGTCCAGTCCGTTGACAGTCACTAACAGGTTTTTTTAACCGCAAAGACGCAGAGAAGCACAAAGAACGCAAAGTACAGTTTCTTGCCGTTTTAAGCCTAGGTCAAACTCCACTCCGTCCCGCCCGGTCGGTCTTCCAAAGTGATACCGATTGCTGTGAGGTCTTGGCGAATCTTGTCCGCCGTCGCAAAATCCTTGTTCTGCCGCGCCGACGAACGCAGGTCAATCAACAATGCCATCAATTTGCCGACCAGTTCATCGTTCGCCGCATCGCCTGCGGCTCGCTCCGGCGGCGGTTCGTGGAACAAGCCGAGCGTTATGCCCAGTTCTCGTAACACAATTCCGCCAAATTGCAGAACCATCTCATCGACACCATCGCGCTGCTCGGACGCTTCAAGTTTGGTGTCGTCAATGTGTTTGTTCAAAAACCGCAGCAAATCGAACAATACACCGATTGCGCCGCCCGTGTTGAAATCGTCGTCCATCGCCTCTTGGAATTTCGAGCGATAGTCCAAGAGCGGTTTGAGTTTCGGTTCAGTCCAATGACTGCAAATCACATCTTGCATTCCTCTGCCGGGATTGCCCGGAGTGCGATCATCATAAAAAGGGGACTGTAAAACCTTTTCGTAACGCTTAATGAACCGATAAAACGATTCGAGTCCCTTGGCGACTTCTTCGATTCGCTCCATACTAAAATCAATCGGACGGCGGTAGTGCGTCGAAAGCAAAAAGAAGCGAATCGTCTCCGGTTCGACCTTCTTTAACATGTCGCTAAAAGCATTGGAACCCTTCGACTTGCTGATTTTTCCGAGTTCTTGGGTAGCAACATCCGGCGACACAGTCGCTGGCTCTCTGCTGCCGTCTGCCGTCTGCCGTCTGCCGTCTGTTGTTTTCCTGCCGCCCAACTTGCCGGCTTCGCTCGAAGCCTGCATCAATCCATTGTGCATCCAATAGTTACACATCGGCTTGCCGTGCCGGGCTTCGCTTTGCGCGACCTCGTTTTCGTGATGCGGAAAGACAAGATCGAGTCCGCCGCCATGAATGTCGAAAGTCTCCCCCAACAATTCCCGGCTCATCGCGGAACACTCAATATGCCAGCCCGGTCGTCCACGTCCCCACGGAGAATCCCACGAAGGTTCATCCGCCGACTTGGCGGCTTTCCACAACGCAAAGTCGAAGGGCGTATGCTTTTTGTCGGCAGTGCTGCCTCCTTCACCGGTCATCTGTTCCAGCGAGCGGTGCGAGAGTTTGCCGTACTCCGAAAATTTGCCAACATTGTAATAGACATCCCCTTCGGATTCATAAGCAAATCCTTTTTCAATAAGGTCTTGCACAAAACCAATAATGTCGCCGATGTGATCGGACACTTTGGGAAATGCATCAACGGAGTCGAACACATCCATTGCTGTAAGATTGCTGAAATAATCGGCTGTCATTTCCTCGGCAACCGATTCCATCGACCGGTTCTGGTTCTTTGCTTCGGCGATGAGTTTGTCGTCCACATCGGTGATATTGATGATGAACTTCACCTCATAGCCGCTGTAGGTCAGATAGCGTTTGACGGCATCAAAGATGACGGGACCGACCATGTGTCCAATATGCGAGGGTTTATAGACTGTGGGTCCGCAGAGGTAAATGCCGACCTTTCCCGGTTCGACGGTTTTGAATTCTTCCTTCGTTTTGGTGAGCGTGTTGTAAATGCGTATCATACGTTGGTTGCTGTTGGTTCAATCTAATAATGATAACTGTTTTGGAAACGATTCCAAGTAGTTGGCAACGAAAATTCCCTTGCCGTTTTGAGCGGAGGCTGCGGTTAAAAAAAAGAGAATTGAACCGCAAAGACGCAAAGAAGTGCAAGGTTTGCAAACAGTGCGCCGGCAAGTTTTGATTTTTCGTCATTCCGGCGAAAGCCGGAATCCAGAAAGACAGGCTGCGAGTCGCTCGTCTCGTACATCGTTTCCTAGCCATTACTATTGTGTTCGCTGGCGTATTATTTTCGGGAACCTCTAAAAATCATTTTTGCACTTTGACCGATGCCGAAACACACTAAATCTGTACTTTGCACCCCCTTGCGTAACCCATGGCGTACTTGGCGGTTCAATCCGAACTCTTTTAACCGCAAGGGGCACAAAGCCCTGTTAATCATTTAAGGCGCAAAGGACGCAAAGAATCTATTTTTAGAGGTTCCCATCACAAATGATAAGTTTGTTCGATGAGGTATTTGATAAAAATTTCCCGTTCTTTAGGGGACGATGCAAAGACTCCCACACATTCTTCCAGCCAAATTCCGTCAATCGCATAAAAGATCATTTTCGCTTTCAAGGACAAAGGGCTGTCTTTTTGCTTTTGCAATCGCGCATTGAACCAATCCCGATAGATGTTTGTGATCGACTGATCACGGCTGAGTTCCGAGGCAAACGCACGGAACAACTTAACGGGATCATATATCTTCAAAGGCTTCAAGAATGCCCGGATATAGGCACGGACGAAACGTCCTTTCGGTTCGGGATCGTCGTTGATACAATCGTCGATCTTTTTATCGAGTTCTCTCAGAACATCCCGGCACAGTTCCTCAAGGAATGCTTGTTTAGAGGAAAAGTGATGAAACAATCCTCCTTTACTGACCCCGGCTCTGAGGGCGACTAAATCAAGAGGGACATTGGAAAGTCCGCGTTCCGCAATTAAATCTGCCAGTGCGGTCAGCAAATTCGCCCGCACGATTTCCGGCTGCTTTTTGGGGGAGGATTTAAGTTTCATTGGAGTATTAAAGCCGTCAAAACCGACCGGTCGGTATGTTTTGGGGTAACAAGTCAGGCGTTCTCTCAAGAACGCACCACGATTGTAGCACATTTTTGGTGAAATGCAAGCAATGGCTCATATTAAAAACATTAAAAGGAACCTCTAAAAATAGATTCTTTGCGTCCCTTGCGTCACCCATGGCGCACTTTGCGGTTCAATCCGAACTATTTTAACCGCAAGGGGCGCAAAGAATCTATTTTTAGAGGTTCCCGGCAGTGATAAGCAAGCCTAAAACGAATCTGTGTTCGTGTCGGGAGCCGCATCGTCCCATAAACAAGGATGGTATGCAAGAAAAACTTGTTAAAAGTTTTTCTAAATTAAAATTCCGGCAAACCTTTGATGTGATCCTCATTGTCAGCAAAATTTTTAGTACAGACTCATCAAATCGCAGTAAACTCCCGACCTTTCCAGATGCGCATGATTACCTTAATTGGAAGGGTCAGGATATGTACGCTTATTTGAAAGAAGAAATACAAGATGATCCAAAGGAAAAGTAGAAATGGAAAGCACTGCACCAGATATTCCCAATTTTCGTTCCAATCTAACTGTAACGTTTGGCGTATTTCTTTTCGTATTTCTTTTGGTGCGGAGTATAAAAACCACCACCGGTAGAAAAGAAGATACAATAGTAGATTTTGTTTACGAACTCTTGCCATCATCGTACCGTAAGAGACAGGGAAATGGTTATAGTAGCTAGGTCTTGAAGGCTGGCAGTTTTGATCTTTTGCATAATTATACGCTGAAAATATATCAGGTAAAGAATTTTGAGTTTCGCTCATCTTTAATTTTTGTTAAAAGTTTTTCTAAATTATACCCAAAGTACCACTCTTGAAAAATTCCACATCATGGTAGAATCCGTGCCTGTCAAAAAGTCGATAGTATCCGCCAAAAAAACAACGAATTTGTCTGACACTTTTTGACACTTTTTATTTCGGTTCAATTTGGTAATTTGTGATAACTCCTGATTCTGACTAATCTTCAGTGATACAAGGTAATACAGTGGTTTATTTTGTGAAAATCGACTGTGGTTTTTCTTAAAGTCTTTTACGGCAAGAGATTTGGTGAAAATATAAGGACAAAAATATAAGTCCTTGTTAACGGACTGTTGACCAAAACTGGCTGATGAAGAGTCCGGCACGTAAAATCCCTCGCGGCAGTTTTCGCAATCGGGAGTACAACCGATTTATCACGATGGAGGAGTACGCTAAACTGCTTACCGCTTGCCCTAATCAGGAGTGGCGAACGATTATTACGTTAGCACGGATCGGCGGGTTACGGTGCCCATCGGAACTTCGGCAGTTGCGGTGGACGGACGTTGATTGGGAGCGGAATCGTTTTTTGGTACACTCGCCAAAAACGGAGCGGAGCGAAAAGCATAGCCATCGGCTTGTTCCTTTGTTTCCTGAATTGCGAGAGGAACTCGACAAGTGCGACAAAACGACCAAATTTGTGTTGCAGGGTTTTCAAGGGACGGCTTGGAATTTGTACGAACCGCTTCAAGAGATTGCGAAGAGTGCCGGAGTGGGCAGGATTAAATGTCCTTTTCGGAACATGCGTCGGAGTCGCAGTAATGAGGTCGCCGACCGGTTTGGAGTGAAGAAGGAAAGCCTTTGGATTGGACATTCGGAAGACGTGATGGAAAAGCACGCACTACCGCATGCACTTAGAGGCTGTTTGGAAATTAAGTGCTTGAAAACAAGGCTGGCGACGATTGCCGTTTTTCGGGTTTTGTGAAAACCCCTATGTTTTTTGGGAAACGGCATTTGTCTAATGACGAAAACCCCTTGTTTTTCAGCGTCTAATTGTTAAACTGCCTCTTATACGAGGACTTTGAAAAAGCGACATGCTAAATCTCATTCCTTCACTGCCGATTGTATCCTCTCCAGAGTGACGCTGTGGGGCTTTCGCAGGACAAGTGGGCTATTTCTACCTTGCACGGACAAGCCCCGTAAATCGGCACGTAGCGATTTTGCCCAGCGGGGAAAATCTTGACTCGTTTCTGACTCTTTTCTCTGGAAAATGACTCGTTTTCCTATTGACAATGCCGATATATTGACAATGCCGATAAATGATATGAAATGATACAGCATTAGAGGGCGGTTTTATCCTAGAAATACAGGGGTATTTCTGAATTGTCCCTTGTTTTTTACACTGACAAGCGAAAGCGAAAAAAGGCATCAGGTTAAATCGACAAGCTAGGGGTCATAGGTTCGAATCCTATATCGCCCATCGGGGGAGATTCTTCTCCCCTTTTTTCTTGCGCCAAATGCAAGCCTTTTTTCAAATACTCGTCCCGGAAAAACATCGCCCGGTAACTGGAGTCGTCAATTCTTTTCTCCGCATCCTCTACGGAAATCTTGCCTTCAATGAAATCGGAAATCGTTGACAACATTGAAGTTAACTCGTTTGCCACCGAGGTACATTCGTGGCTTGATTCCCATTCCGCAATCACATCTTTGGCAGAAACATCCAAGCCAAGTCTGTGTTTGAATGTCCCCTCTATCACCGATTCCGACCACCTTTGCCACTCCGCCGAATCGTCCGATTCTGGCGGAAAAGGGGGTACAAAAGGGTGCGCCGAAGGGTGCGCCCACGACGACGAGCCACCAGCACCACCCATCGCCGCTAACTTGTCCTTTTCGATTTTGAAGTAGTAGAACAATTTCCGCACGTCTTCAGTATTCCCACAAACAGCGGTAATGTCGCGTTCTTGCCATCCTTTATCAACCAAGTCATTGATGAACGACTTACGCTGATTGTTCATAAAATTGACCCAAGGCTTAAGACCTGCCCGTCTCATGTAATCCTTGACCAATTCGCCGACATTCGTACAATCCCGATATTCTGTGAGGAGATAGTCAGTCAGTCCCCGCCGCCTTCGCCGACTCCAAGTCATTGTAGTTCGATTCAATGTCCTTGAAGTAAGGCACGAATTCAGGAAAGACCGGCACACCCCGCATACCCGTTTTGCCCTCTTTGGGAACGATGAAAGAGCCATCGCCGTTTTCTTTCCATTCAAAATCGGTGAATTTCAAATTCCGAATTTCCGAAGGAATACGTCCCCCTTGCCAACGGGCAAAAGCCATGACCAACCGCAACTCCCGCCTTTTGGGAGTGTCATTCGGAATCGAATCAACGGCACGTTGCCATTCGTCACGTTTAACCCGGTAGTAATTATCGGGATTGCTTGTACTGCCGCCCGGCACGTCTTCGTAGGGATTCGATTTTATAAGTTTCGGGACAGCCCACTTGAATACCCGTCGGGCTATTTCGATGGCTTTGTTTATTGTTGTCTCTGCAAACGGTACAGGACGATCAACGGAGAGATAATGACGAAATCCTTCTGTGCCTTTTTCGCCTTCCTCTTTAATCAAGTCTATGCGAACATCTCCGTGATACTCGATAAGATATTTAGCCTTGCGATAGTCAACATCTCCGAGTCTGCCGCTCTTGTAACAGCGAGCAAGCCATTCCGACAGCGTTGGCATCACGTCTTCAGGGCGAGCGTCGAGCAATCCCTTGTCTATGAGTTTTTGCCGCAGAATTTTTGACAAGCCGTCAACATCCCTTCTGACATCTTCGTCAACACGGACACGTTCACGCTTCCACCTTGCATACTGTTTAACGGCTTGACGCATTATCGCCACGTACTGCGGACATGTACCAGCAGATAAATAGATTGCGTCCGGCTTGCCGTGTTCGCTATGAATGTAATCTTAATAGACCTCTGTTTACTTTTGCTGCCCATTTGTTCTCTTGCTTGTTAAAGTTGACTTGACCACAGCGAGAACGGAGTTCCCGCCTGCGGGCGATGAATCCTTTGCATTTGGTCAACACGGCACTCGTTCCGTTTTTTCAAAACAAGCGAGAACTTTTTTCGATTACAGATACGAGCGATTAAAACAAGCACAGGCAAACAACCATCACGTTGTTTACGTCAGCCGGGGTACATTCAGACCAGGTGCTACAGCCGGCTTCGGTCAAAAGTTATTAACCGTATGATACCAAATTAAAAACAAAAGTCAAGTCATTTTTTTCCTTTTTCCCAATTTTTCCGAAAATTGTCTTTTCCGGTTTCCGGCAATCCGGTGATGTACCGGGCAGGCAACTCCGTCATGCCAAAATAATTTTTCTTAACACTGCGTTAAAAAATTATTTTGTCATTCCTGCGTTGCGGTGCCCTGCCCAACATGCTCAAAAAGTGCCCTCTGCTGTTTGCCTTGTGTTCGACTGCTACTGCTTGGGCAGAAGCAGTCGAAGGAGAAAGGCTCAACTCCGAACAAAAAGCAGGGGAGTTCCCCCCCTTCCCATCCCATCGCCTCGCCCCGGATTGTGAAGGCGAGACGACGGGACGGGAAGGGGGGGAGGGGAGATGTTGCGGTGCAATGCTCCCTGCGGTCGCGCCACTGCATCATTCCCGTTTCCACCGCAACGTCGGATTATCGAACCGCTCTATTGCTTGCTGACGCAACTGCTCAACTGGAGCATTGTTTGTACCCAGCAGAACACCCTTGATAATTCCAATCGACTCGGCACGTTCATTGACCTTGCGTGAAATTTCGTACTTCGCCGCCCTTGCCCAATCATTAAGGTATCGCTCAACCTCGTCAGGAGACGATTTTCCCTTCTCCACGAGGATGGCATTAGCAATCATACCACCCGATTGTGCCTTCGACATGACCGGTTCACAAGACACCGGAGACGGCTTGCGGTACTGGACATCTTTACGTTCATTCCCGGTGAAGTGTTCAAAAAATAACGCCCGGACTTTCTCCCAGAGACGGTGTATCTTTGCACGAGTACCACGACCGGCAACCTTCTCTTTGTCCAACAACCGGAACCATTTAGCGGTCAACAAGTCGATAGTGCCCCGTTCGCTTTTGAGCAAGTCCGCCACCGAATGGATATTAAAACCCTTTAAGGCATCCCGACCGAGACGAAACTCGATGCGGGTAATTGGGCGACCGCTGTTGTACCAGTCGTCGCCGATACAATACTTGACCATATACGCCTCTTGTACCGGCGACATCTTACGCCGCATCTGGGCACGCTTATCGTAGATGCAGACCTGTACCCCATCTATCGAACCGGCACGGAACGTTTCGGGGATACCTGACCAGAGGTATATCGCTGACTTTCGTGCCTTTTGAACGGCTTGCCGACGAAGGATAGGAACCAGAAACTCCAGCATGTTTTCGGCTATCATCACTTGCATGTCCACCCGTGAGAGAGTCTCTTTGGTGATAGTCAGTCCCAGCGTGGTGAGGAACTCTAACACATGGGCGTGTAACACAGGGAGCGGATTGAGAGCCAGTGCTTCCGCTCCGTAAGTTGCACGTACCTGCTGGGTGTTGTTGGGATTGCGGTGTATCAGGAACGTTACGCCGAACGCATGGATTTTGTAATGCCAGACGTTTTTGCTCTTGCCGTTGCCGACAGTCCCGCCGCTTGGATCAACGATGACCTCATAACCGTAGAGGTCAATTTTAACATGTTTTGACCGGTCTTTTTGGGCTTGTTCTTTGGCGGCTTCCAGAGTGGCGAGGAGGGTACTGAAGAGGGGATTCCAAGTACCCATCCAGCCGATGGTGAGTCCCCCATCGTAGCCTCCGGGTCTAGGAATCACAGGGGATTCATCGAGCATTGGAGGTGAAGGGAGAGGGACAGGGTTACTTGGCGACCCCCCTGTTAGTTGTCCGGGGACATTCGAGGCAACACCGCGTTCGGTGCGGCTATCGCCGCATCCGCCGCCGTGTGTGTCCGAGCGGTGCCGTTCAACAATCCCAAGCAGACAAGCGGCAGTAACTTCCCTAGCCTGCCTATCCTCGTCAGTCTCACACTCACGGATTTCGTCAGCGAGAACCTCTTCTAGGAAGGTGAACTCACCTGCGTATTTTCCGTTATACGTGTCATTGATGTACATGTGGGCGAACCGCTCTTCCATGTTCTCTTGGAGAGAAGCGGCGGTAACTTCGTTATCATTTCTTTTTGTCATTGGTGATTCCTTTCAGTTAAAGTTAAAAAATCATCGCCAGCAGTGGCGGAGGAGCCGACCACTGGCTCCAGTTTGAGGGTGTATGGTGGAATTTGGACGGCGGAGGGAGACGTAGTGGGAGCGGTGATGTGAGAGAAACAAGGAGACGCAGAAGGGTGCGCAGGAAGGCGGAGAAGTCCGAACGTGTTGAAAAATAAAGAGGTTACAATGCGGATTTTAAGTCCTATATCGCCCATTGACGTAAAGTCAATAAAATAAGGACATTAGGAACGCAAGTTACGGCTAAATTGCGTGATCGTTTTTACCCTAAAACCTCAAAAATTGAGGTTTTACAGTTGAAAGGAGCGCAATATGTCCGAGAAACACAACCTCAAAATCACCCAAAATCCTCAAAGTTCGTCAAGACCGAGATTACGATTGTGTCTATCTGAAAGGCAAGAAAATCATCCTCGGACGCACAGGAACACCCGAAGCCGAAGCAGCTTACCGGCAACTCCAAATTCGGGTACTCACCGACCCCACCCTGGCATCCCTTGAACCGGAACAGGTTACGGTCGATACCCTGTGTCTTGCGTACCTCCAGTTCGTCAAAGAGAATGATCCTGGTCAATATTCCGGCATCAAGACCGCCATTGAAATCTTCTTGCGGCAGTTCTCCACACACTGCAATGGAAGAGCGGAAAGCTATGAAAAAGTCGAAAGGAAAAACGAAGCCAACTCCCTCACGGGTAGCAAGAGATAAGGCACGGGCAGGAAAGCCGAAGCAACACCACTAGCGTCCAATCACGTTTCAGGTTTTTTTGTAACCTATTGATTAGTATAGAGATAGATGCGATAATCGACTTGTAACGACTTCAATTTTAGTTTTGCTTTCTTGGGCATTTTTGGTCGTTTTCAGTCTGATGTATCAAGGTCAAATGATTTTCTCGCAGGTCATGGAGATTCTGCCGTGGCGACGATTTCTTACTTGTGTCAACCGTTATCATGGTGCCCCCAAGACCTACACCCTCACGACACAGGAATTTTTCAAGATTATGGCACTCGCACAACTCACCGGTCGTGAGAGTCACCGCGAAACTATTTGATGTCTCAATGCCGTTTCTGCTCACTTGTATCATCTTGGCTTGCCTACTCGACTTATTCGGAGCAACATCGCTCATGCGAACCATCGACGCAACTGGAAGATATTTTACGATTCCGCCATGATCCTTCTTGCAGAGGCAAAAACTTTTTATCAAACAACATCGCATGATTTTAATTTCGATGGCTGTGTCTATGCATTTGACTCGACGACCATTGATCTTTGCCTGTCGATGTTTCCTTATACTGATCACCCACTAAAATTGGATGCTCCCAGTCCGCCAGCATGTTTCACGATTCGACCTGCTTCAGAGCGGGATTTTCGTCCTTTCGGAGGAAAAAGCGTTGCCTATACCATAAACGGGCAGGAATTGGACGTTTTCCTTTGCGCAAAGGACGTGAAGTGCAATTTCATACCGTTTACAGTGCATCCAAAGACAAGCCAAAGGCGACGTTATCCCCCCGCAAGTTGCCGGGAAATTTCGACCTGAATTTCAAGCAGCCGGTGATTACGGTACTTTTTCACCTCTTCGGGAACATCATCCGCATAAAGTTCTGCCGCTTTCGTGCCAGCACGTTCGCTGTACTTGAAGATGAAACTGTTGCGGAACCGGCAATACTTGACCAAATCGACCGTTTGCTCAAAATCTTCCTCCGTTTCGCCGCAAAAACCGACAATAAAATCGCTCGTCATCGTCGCTCCGGGAATGGTGCTGTAAATCCGGTCGGTCATCTCCCGATACTGCGCTGCCGTGTAGTGTCGGTTCATCCGCTTTAAGATAATATCTGATCCGCTCTGTGCCGGGATGTGCAAATGTTTGGACACTTGGGGCAAATCCCTGACGGCTTGGAGCAAATAATCGTTAATGCCCAGCGGATAGTTGGTCACAAAGTCGATCTGCTCCATCCCGGCAATGCCGGAAAGTTGATAGAGCAAATCAGCAAGCCGTGTTTGCCGGTACTGATAAGAGTTGACTGTTTGTCCAATGAGTGTAATTTTTGTGACTCCTTGTTCAGCAAGATGTTGAACTTCGTCGGCAATATCCTGCGGAGGTCGGCTTTGTTCCGGTCCGCGAACGAACGGCACCACGCAATAGGAGCAAAATTGATCGCAGCCGAAAGTAATTCTCACCAGCGACGGCGCATCGCTGCTCGTTGGGCTGCCCGCCATCCTCTCGGGATTATACTGCCGAAAACTTTCGAGTACCTCGATAGAATTATTTTCCGTTCGAGGGAGACTCACGCAGACCGTTTTCGCCGGTCGTTTTTTTTCGCCGCGCAGTTGCTCAATGGTTTCGACAAGAATGTCCAAACGACCGGGACCGAGCACGAAATCGACGTGCGGGGCGCGTTGGAATATCCCTCTTTGGTCTTTTTGAGCCATGCAGCCGAGGATGCCGAGAATGGCGTGCGGTTTCTCTTCTTTCCAATTTTTGAGCCGACCGAGGGCACTGTATACTTTGTCTTCGGCATGTTGGCGGACGCTGCAAGTGTTGAACAAAATAATATCCGCATCGGCGGAAACACCGGTTGGCAGCAGACCCGCGCGCACGAGTGCGGACGCGGCAAGTTCACTGTCCAGGACATTCATTTGGCAACCAAGCGTTTCGATGTAAAATTTTTGCATGGGTGATGTTTTATTTTCTCTCACGAAGGTACTATACCAAAAACGGCATGAAATTGTACCTTGCGTTCTTTGCGGTTAAATTCTCTCTTTTTAACCGCAAAGAACGCAAGGGGACGCAAAGAAAAATTGTCTTATCATTGACGGTAAATCCGATCCTCATACAACCCCAGCAAGTACACGATATAGCGGATCACCCACGCCGCCGGCATGATTGTTGCCGTCAGCAGGATGAGTTGGAACCATTGCAGCATCGAGAGAGCCTGTGTGCGGAAGATGCCGCCGAAGCCGTAGTCGCTAAAATGAACCATGCTGAACTGCATCACGACGATCAAGAGTACGATGCCCACAAACGCTCTGTTTTTGAAGAGCATGGTAAAGGGGGACTCCCCCCAGCATAATGCCCGGCTATTGAAGATGTTCCAGATTTGGAAGAACACAAATGCCGTAAAGAAGACGGTCAACGCTTCAAGGTTTCCCTCGTGCCGGATATTTTCTTTGCCGAATTGGAACTCTGCTCCGCTGCTCACAAACCAGCCGTTGAACAGGAGCAATTTCAAAATCACGACCTGATATACTGCGGTGAGCAGGATGGTTAATCCCATTGAGCCGGTAATGATGGAAGCCTCGCGCTTGATCGGCTTACGTTTCATAAAATGTTCCCTCGGCGGTTCTGTACAGAGGGCTATCGCCGCGAAGGTGTCCATGATGATATTGATCCAAAGGAGTTGTACGACGGTAAGCGGCAACGGTACGCCGAAGAGCGGTCCGAAAAAGGCACAGATTAACGCCACCGCGTTCACGGTCAGTTGGAATTGCAGAAAACGCTGGATATTCTGATAAAGGGTTCTCCCCCACCACACGCCGGTAACGATGCTCTTGAAGTTGTCGTCCACCAGAACGATGTCGCTTGCTTCTTTGGCAACTTCCGTGCCGGTGATTCCCATGGCGACTCCGACATCGGCAAATTTAAGTGCAGGGGCATCATTCGTGCCGTCGCCGGTCATTGCCACCACCTCCCCCTGTTGGTGCATCGCTTTTACAAGCCGGAGTTTGTCCATCGGTGTGGAGCGGGCAACCACTTTGAGACGCGGAATTACTTCGACGAGTTCATCGTCGGAGAGTTCTGCAAGTTCTTCCGAGGTGAGCACCACGTCTTGTTCTGCGGTCAAAATCCCCGCCTCTCTTGCAATCGCCACCGCCGTCGGTTTGGCATCGCCGGTGATCATTTTGACATCAATGCCGGCACTGTGGCATGTGGCAACGGCATGAGGCACTTCGGCGCGAATCGGGTCGGAAATGCCGATGAGTGCCAGTAATGTATTGTCGCAGTATTCGGCAAAACGTTCCGCATTTTCTTCCCGGAAACTTTCCGGCAAACCATCCGCCGCGCCGCCGTGCGGCATGCGGTGCTGCTTCATGGTGACGGCAATGACCCGCAATGCCTGATCCTGTGCATGAACGAGGGCATCCTCAATGGCGGCGCGGTGCTGTTCCATCGGCTCGCTTTGTCCGCCGACCCTTACGTGAGAGCAGCAATTTACCAGCCGTTCCGGTGCACCTTTGGCATAGATCACCCGCTGATAGCCCTTGTTATTGCCCTTGCCAGTGTCCTTATCAATGGCAACAAGGGACATTTTCCGTGCCGAATTATGTCCGAGTTCCCAAATATGGGGAGACTGTTTGCGCAGTTCCTTGTAGTCCATCCCGGCATCGTGGAGTAACCGCAGCAAGGCACACTCCGTAGGGTTGCCGATGCCTTCGACGTTGCCCTCTTCGATCTGGAGCGATGCGTCGTTATTGATCGCAAGGGCTTCGGCTAGAAAAGAGGGCAGACGGCAGACAGCAGACGGCAAAACATGAACAGCAATGCCGCCGACAACCCTCTCTTCCTCTGCTGCCGTCTGCCGTCTGCCGTCTGCCCTCTCTCCCGCCGCCGTCTCCACATCCGCAAACAACCACGTTACGGTCATCTGATTCTGCGTAAGCGTGCCGGTTTTATCGGAGCAAATGACGGTTGCCGAGCCGATGGTTTCCGAAGCAACCAGTTTACGGATGAGGCAGTTCTCCCTCGCCATCTTCATCATATTGAGTGCAAGTGCCATCGTTACCATCATAGGCAAGCCCTCCGGCACGGCAACAACAATCACGGCAACGGCAATGATAAAGGCAGTGAGGAGACCTCTTAATAGCGGTATAATCTGTTCGAGTCCCTCCTTAGACCATACAGACTCCACATTTGACCAGTCGGGAGTCCAGCCCCAAAAGGCGAAATAGCCCATCATGAGAAAGATGAGAATAGCCGCCGATATACCGACAAAACTGATGAGGTGAGCCAGTTTAGTCAACTTCTGCACAAGCGGCGTTTGCGACTCAGTCGCCACGGCACCGAGCGTGGCGGCAATCTGCCCCAGCCGGGTATGGTCGCCGACCCGCGTGACCACAAACTGCCCGCGCCCGTCGGAAACCATCGTTCCGCGATAGACTTCTGATTCTTCGGAGACCGCTGTTGAGACGGCAGTAGAGACAGCAGTCTTCTCAACCGGCACCGACTCCCCTGTCATCACGGCTTGGTCGATGAGGAGTCCAAAGGACTCGGTAACAACTCCATCGGCAGGTATTTTATCGCCGAGATGGAGTTGCACGACATCACCGACGACGAGTTCATTGATCGAAACCTCGTGGATTTCACCGCTGCGCAGCACTTTGATAAGAATGTCCTCCTTTACTTTATTGAGGAGTTCAAACTCTTTGGCACTTTTGAGTTCACTCAAAAAACCGGCAAGCGTCGCAACAAGAATGGCAAGAATGATCCCGATAGAGTCGATAAAGGTCGCATCGGGTGCTTTAATCACAAACTTTTCGAGAACCGCGATCAGGATCGACACACCGGCGGCGAGGAGCAGAATGCGGATCGTTGGGTCTTCAAATTTTTCGAGGAAGAGTTTCCAAAGCGGGTCTCTCGGCGGCGGCGTGAGTGTGTTGGCTCCGTGTTGCTGCCGGGATTGTCTCACTTGTTCTCCGGTAAGCCCGTGCGTGAGATCGGTGTGGATAATATCGGTGAAGGGTAAAGACACGGTATTGTTTTTTAACGGTATTGCTTTTGGGAACCTTCTAATGATACCAAAAATGAGTTTTTTGTGTTGATTCTTTGCGTACTTTTCGGAGGATTGCAAGAGGTTTTTTGGGAAAAATGGAAAAAGAAAGATGGATGCACCCAAATTGTGCGGGCGGTTGTACTGTGTTCTTTGCGTACCTTGCACTTCTTTGCGCCTTTGCGGTTAAGAATTTAACCGCAAGGCACAAAAAACGGTCTTGCCTTTGTTTATGGCATAACCCGCAGTCTTGGAAAATGGTTAAAGTTTCAAACAAATTTTGCCGATGAGCAAAGCGGGGGTTTCCTCTTTTTATCGGTAGCCATGATTCGTTTAACCCGTCTCAATCAGGACGAAGTTGTGCTCAACGCCGAGTTGATTCGGTACGTGGAGCGGTGTCCTGATACGCTCATTACCCTCATTAACGGCGATACACTCATGGTGCGTGAAACGCTGGATGAGGTGGTGCGGCGTGCGGTTACGTATCATCAGGCGAAAAATTTGATTCCCAAACCGGAGTATTTGCCGTATCGGGAGGAGTAAGCCGACGGGAGGTATCCTGAAAACGGCATGAAACTGTACCTTTGCGAACCTTGTGTGTCCTTTGCGGTTAAATTCTCTTTTTTAACCGCAAAGTTCGCAAAATTCCCGCAAAGAACGCAAGGTACAATTTCATGCTGTTTACAGCATATAATGACATTCACCTATGTTCAGGCGAATCCCCGTTGAGTTAGGAAGTGATAAAACGATATGATTAACCGATAAACAAACAGAGCCGCAATCTTTAGATTGCGAAAGGTAGTACATTGTGCCTTAAATGATACAGATTATATTTCGCACAAAGGCACGAAGGACACAAAGGGATTTATGGGCATTTGAGATTTTTTGTGATCTTTGTGCCTTTGTGCGGGGCAAAATTGGAAAACAAATAATCAATGCCATTTAGGACGGAATGTAGTAGATATCCAAAATTTAAACCACAAAAAACAGTATGGACACGAGCACACTCATTGGCTGCATTTTAGGAGGCTTGTTAATCTTGTGCGCCGTCGTTTTCGGCGGACAGGAAGGGTTCGTTCCCTTTTGGAGCCTACCCGCACTGCTCATCGTTTTCGGCGGGACGGCAGCGGCACTCTTCATCGCCTTTCCGCTTAAAGCGATTCGCAAATCGGTATTGTCGGTGAAAAAATGCTTTGCAAAGCCGAGAAATGATACGCACGCAATCATCGACCAACTCGTTTTCTTTGCGGAGTCTGCCCGGCGCGAAGGCTTGCTCGCACAGGAAAACCGATTGGACGATGTGCGTGATCCCTTCCTTGCCGAAGGATTGCGGCTCATTGTTGACGGTCTGCCGCCCGCGACCGTTGAAAGTATTTTGAATGGTGAAATCGAGGCGGAGCAGCATCGGCATCAACAGAGCCGCAACATCATTCTGCACTGCGGTAAGTACGCACCGGCATTCGGGATGATCGGCACCCTTCTCGGCTTGGTACTCATGCTCACGCAACTCGATGCCGCGACGGTTGGACCTGGTATGGCAGTGGCGGTGCTGACGACGCTCTATGGCTTGATTGCCGCCAATCTGATTTTTATGCCGATGGCGGAGAAGTTGAAACAACTGAATGAAGCCGAAATGCGTATAAAGGCGATGATTGTTCGCGGCGTATTGGCAATTCAATCGGGGGAACATCCGCGGATTATCCAGATGAAGTTGCAGACTTTCCTTCCGCCGGAAGAAAGACCGGATGAAGAGAGCCGGGCAGCGGTAGAGCGGGCAATAATGGATGATGAGCAGACAATTCCATTCCCGGCAGCGGAGGATGACGAACAAATAGAAGCGAAAGCGGCATGAAAAATTATTGCCGGATAAACGGCATGAAATTGTACCTCGTGTCCTTTGCGGGAACTTTGTGTCTTTGCGGTTAAATCTTCTTTTTTTACCGCAAAGAACGCAAAGACACAAAAAAGAACGTTAAGACTCAACCCCACCGATAGACTCTAATCATAGCGTATGGGCCGCTCCAAAACAGTTTCTATCGTTCCCCAAACAGGCGCAGAGGATGGTCTGACCGGCACTGGCGGCTTCGGCTCTGCGACAATCGGCTTAAACTGGTCTGCGACAACCGGTCTCGCGGCGGCAACGGCTGGTTGTGGGAACGGGTCAAATGCGGATTCGGGCGGTGTCTCTATGGGTGCGTCAAAAGGATCGCCGGACTGCGGCTCCGCTGGAGATTCTTCCTTTGCATGTTCCGCTTCCGGTTCCCATGGAACAGGCGGCGGTTCCGGCAGTAGGGACTCCGGCAAGACCGGTTCCGGTATTGTTGGCTTTGAGGACGGCGGTTTCGGCAACAACGATTCCAGTGAAACCGGTTCCGGGTTCCGTGCCGGTTCGGGCGGAGTTTCATCGGCAATCTCGTCCGCCTTCGAGGGGATACTGGGATAAAACGCCGCAATTTTTGCCGCAATATCCCATTCTGCGAATGCCGATTGTGCTGATGCTAAAGGATCCTCGTCGCCGAGAAAAAATTCCCGAACGTCAGAAAAAAACGCAACGTTTACGGCTAAACAAATCAGCAACAGCACGAATGCGTAAAACTGAGCGAGGCGGACAGGCATTGCATCGGGGGGGATTGCCACACAACACAAAGGATACACTATCCTATGTCGAAGTCAAATGAATGAAGCGGTTTAGAACGGAAGTAATCATAAAGAATGAACACGCAAAACGGTTAAACCGGTTATACCGCCTGTTTTCCTGTAAATGGCATAAAAATTGTCCTTTGCGAACCTTGCGATTCAATTCTCTTTTTTTAACCGCAAAGGACACAAAGGAACAGCAACGTTCGCAAAGAAGAATACAAAAATTTTGTTCTTTTGGTATTTTGAGAGGTTCCCTTATACAAGTGCGGCGTCTAACGTTCCCGCACGACCACAATCCGGTCAATAAAGACCGCATCGACTTCTCCCGGTCGCCGAGGAGGAGCAAACCAAATATACTGCCTTGGCTTCAAAGCAACCACGCCCATGTCGATCCAAGTGTACTCCTCGCCGCGTATCTCGGCGACAGAAAGCGTTTTATCGACAATGCCTCGCCGCGTTTCGGGATCGTACACGCCCAATGTCATTGCTCTGCCTTCGACTCCCTCTTTCGTCTCGCAACGCACCGCAACTTTTAGCCGGTACTCCGGTGTCTCTTTCGCCTCACCTGTCGGGATTAAGTCGCGTATCGAGTTATCGAAGGCGTAATTCGTCGCCCATTCGTAATGATCGCCGGGCATCTTGACTGCACGCTTATTAGATGCCTGCTCATCGGCGACCGAAAACGTCCATTCGCCGATCTTGGGCATCGTGAACTCGGCACTCTGTATCTCGAACCAACTCGTCTTCGGCAAGTCCTTGCAAAACTCTGGCGGAGCGGCAGGAGGACCAAACCGAGCACGCATATCCGCCTCAAACGCCGCAAAATGCTCCGGGCGGTCGTACTCACGGTAAGCACGGACGTTGTGTTCCTTGCAGAGATTAAAGAAGTTATCGAGAAGATTTTGTGGGCTAGTGAATAGCATTTTGAAAATCCCATCAGCCTTTCGTTCAAATGAATAGTACTCCTTCAGCAAAACGAGGGCTCCCGGCAGATTCTCACGTTGAAATCGCTTGAAAAAAATATCATTACCAATAGGAACGCCTGCCCTTAAATGCGAGGCGGCTTTTCCCCATGTATCAAAATCCAGCCAATCATTGGTAGAGTTCATGAAACAACGAAGATACACGCCGGACTCTTCTGCACGGTCATGGATAATTTTTAGGTAATTCTTGAACATCGTTCCGAATACCGGTCCATAGTACCCCATCAGAAACTCATCGAACAGTTTGGTTTCATCCAGCGAAGGATCCCACATCAATTTAGAAATCACCCAGTTTTTCAAGCGGACGAAATCGCCTGCGGAACAATACGTGTCCCCCTGCTCAAAAAGACCGACGGCATTGTGTTCGACAAAGAACCGAATGTTCGGTGCCAAGACCCGATGATTCGGATGAGGCAGCATATACGCCGAAAAGTTGACCGTGTAGTCCCAAATGAAAAGATTGTCCGCAATTTTACTCCAACCCTGAATATCCTCACGTAGCGGTTTGTTATGCTCCCCTTCGGCAAGCGTTTGGACAAAGCAGCACTCAATCGTACAAAGCCGAATGATGACATTCTTACGCGGCTTGACGAACTTCGGCGGTTTCCGGGTATATTGATACGCCAGCGTTTCGACCCAAACGTCGGGAAACTCCTTCTCGATGTCTTCGGCAACTTGATTGACAAAGCGGAGCAGCGTACCGGCGTGGCTTTCTTCCTCGTCGTCGATAGCCTTGCATTTCGCACAGGTACAATAGCCTGCCCAGTCGTTTTGACTAATAGAAATGTATGTCGCATCGGGATTTCGGCGTAGTCCTTCGAGGGCGTTTTTCGTCAGTTCGGCACGCATTGCATCATTGGTAAGACAGAGTTGGGCGTGTTCGTGTTTGCGTTGCCCATTGATTTCGCTGTACCATTCGGGATGGTCGGCAAAGTATTTGTCCGGCGGGAGCAGCGGAAAGAAGGAATGGACGAAATGGTGAAACCGATGTTGTCCGCCGTATTCTGCCGGTATGCGGAGCAAGGCACCGTTGCATTTCATTCGGCTTGCGAAGGTGCCGTCGAGGGCATCGAGATAATAGGCTTCGCGGTAGATGAGTTTCGGTGCGTACTCGACATTTTGCGGCGGAATTTCGAGCGTCGGTTTTTTCGGAATGAACGATTCGGTCGAAGTCCACCATCGCACGCCGACGGTATCTTCGAGAAAGGTATCGACGGCGTAGAGCGTTCCTCGTTGCGGATGTCCGACGAGGATGAGATTGTTTCCGACCGTTTTGATGACGATGCCGTCGTAGGGAATCTTTGCAATATCGAGGTCGGGCAGTAATTCCTTTGTCCGCTTTGTGTTTCCGACGATGATTTGCGGTTTTGCGGCATCGGTTTCGTTTTCTTTGGCGATGACGAAGTCTGCACCGGTAACTTCATCGAGATGCTGTTTCAATTCCTTTGCGGCGGTTTGTTCGACTGCCGTGGGTTTTTCGGGCAGGACGATGACGTAGTCCGTTTTGCCGTCTTTGGAGAGGGTGAGCGGTTCCGCCGATACGTCACTGATTGACAGAAGAAGGGCAAGTGCTGTGTAGAGGAAGTGTTTCATGGGATATTCCCTGTACCGGGGCGAATTCCTCCCATTGTCTCCGTTTTTGTTCTTTTTGTCAAGCGAGAGAAATTATTGTCCGGCGGTAGGGGCAGTCCGTCGACACGTTTTGATTTTTCGTCATTCCGGCGAAAGCCGGAATCCAGGGAAACAGGATTAAAATCGCTTGTCTGGATTCCGGCGTGCGCCGGAATGACCGGCTTTAGGGAAACGTGTCGACGGACTGGCGGTAGGGGTGCATCAAAGTTCAGTTGCTCATTTGGGCAATATAGGGCGAGACACCTTTTTCAAAGGCATGATTTTCTGGTGCGGACACACAGACACACAAATGGTGCAACTCCCCTCTATTGACCGTGTTTTGATGTGGATTTATTGGGCTACAAACGCCCTACTACTACACCGTGTCTTCAATGATAGAGATGATGTTTCGCACAAAGGCACGAAGGACACAAAGGAATTGACGGCAGTTGAGACTCCTTTGTGCACTTTGTGCCTTTGTGCGGGGAAAAATTGGAAAACAAATCATCAATGCCATTTAAGGCGGAAGGGACTACCCCTGTGAACTCCGAAATTTGCCCACAAAATTTTGATGCACCCCAGCGGTAGGGCAGTCCGCTCACACGTTTCTCAGCAAGTCCCAGAAACAATAGAATCAAAACAGTAAATAATAAGATGGGGGAAATAAACAACACCTTTTCCAGAAGCGAAATGACGAAAATTTCGGCTGAATCGGGTCGAATTGCGAAACTGTTAACGGACTGAAGTGAATGGCGGTTATTTTCCTACTCTTCTTGAAACTGCTGCACAATTACGTTAAAATCTGGTTACTCGTTCCGTTTACCAGTGTATAAGGAGGTGCTGAGATGACCCGTTCCCTTATTGTTCTCTTCCTTTCGTTCACTGTTGCCACTGCGACTCTCTGGGGGCAAGAGGGGGGCACGTTGCGGAAACTGGATGAAAGAATCCCCATCAAAACAACCGGCGGAATGCTTTTTTGGGGGGATGTGCTCTTTTGTAATGGTTGGCATATTCAAAAAAGTGCTGTTACGGATACCTACCGGCTCTTGGATGCCAATGCTGTCCAGCGTGCGTTCGGGACTTTCGACGAGTGTAAAAACCGGCTTGATGAAATCCAAGCCGAGGCGGGAATCTTGCCGATGACTGGCTCTATGGTGATTATCCTACATGGATTCGGTTCCAACGTTTTGATGACACGAAGTTTAGGTGAATGGTTGGAGGAGCGGAAAACGCATGATCACGTTTTTTGCATGTCCTATCCTTCGACCTCACAGTCTATTCTCGAACATGCGAGAATGCTTGACCGGGTCGTGAAAAACCTGCCGCCGACTATTCAACGGATTGATTTCATCGGACACAGTCTCGGCAGTATCGTTATTCGGCGGTATTTGAGCGGTCCTCTGGATGACGATTGGCAAGTTCCCGAAAACAGAATAGCACACCGGCAACAGTTTTCCCCCGATCCGCGTATCAGCAGGTTCGTGATGTTAGGACCGCCGAATCATGGAGCAGTCATTGCCCAACGGTTGATCGGCAATGATCCGATCCGCCGTTTCCTGATGGGGGAGAGCGGCGACGAACTCGGCACTCACTGGAAAGAAGCCGAAAAAACGTTAGGCATTCCCTGTTGCCCTTTTATGATCATTGCGGGAGGACGAGGGAATAATATGGGATACAGCCTTTTGATCCCCGGCGACAACGATGGAACGGTCAGTACCGAAGGTACGAAACTGGAAGGAGCCGAAAAATGGATGTTTTTCAGAGTGGGACACAACGAAATGCTCCTCTCGACCGACGTGTTCAATGCCGTCGAAAATTTTCTGCTCAAAGGGGAATAGTGCCCGTTAAGGTTAAAATTGTGTCTCTTTGCGTTCTATTTTAACCGCAAGGAGCGCAAAGATTATGCAAAAACAAACAAAGAGCCGGAAGTGTAGCGCAGCGCAACTTCCGGGCAGCACATTGTGCCTTAAATGATGCAGATTATATTTCGCACAAAGGCACGAAGGACACAAAGGGATTTGGGTATTCGAGATTCTTTGTGCTCTTTGTGCCCTTGTGCGAGGAAAAATTGGAGAACAAATAATCAATGCCATTTAAGGCGGAATGCAGTAGAACCACGCACACGCCTCGCCACCCGTAAGTTTCGGCGGAGTACCGCCTACACTTGCGGTTCTTTGCGGGAACGCCGCGCCGCTCGTGTGCTCTCATGACTCCGCTTATCTAAAATCGCTTTCAGACATCCACGAGCCGATGTCGTCATCTGTACCAGCAATTCCATCGCGACCAATGGAAAAGATGTCAAATCTCCTACCGTTGTTTCCCGGACTACGATACTGGATTTCATTTCCCCAAACGTCTATATTTGTTACACTTCGGCTAATGTATTCTCCTGCCCAATTTGCCGGATTGCGGAGGTCCGAGGGCGGGTCGATCAACGCCGCAAGCCCCTGCTCGGTGGTGGGCGGCTGTCCCATATCGACTTCATAGCGTTCAACCGCACGCGCTAGCATTTTAATGTGGGTGAAAGTCGCACTTGGATCCCGTTGCTTTTGAACAGTAACCTTTTCATACGTTGTACTTTGCCCATCATTGCTTGTAGTCGCACTTGGATCCCGTTGCTTTTGAACAGTAACCTTTTTATACGTTGTACTTTGCCCATCATTGCTTGTAAGTGTAAGCGTTGATCCCGATATTTTGTAGTTCCAGGCTTCCGCTTTTAAGGGATGGGTAAGATAAAAGCGACTGCCCTCCGTCTTCCAAGTAATTCCTTGTGTATCAACAATACCCGTTCCATCTTTCAGTAACTCCAAGTCTGCTGGAATGTCGCGGAGTGATTGCCCTTCTTCTCTCGACCACATGCCCACAAGCGCAGATGAGCCGCTTTTGCCGCACCCGACAACTGCGCCAAGCGAGAGCATGACGAGAGCCAACGCGAGCAAGCCGGTGATCGTTCCCTGTTTCTGTCCATTGCCATCAGTGTAAAAATAGTTTGCCATAAGTGTTAAGGGGGTAGAGTTTTCATTGCCAACAGAGACTCGGCAAACTTTCAAGAATTTTTAACAAGAAAGAGTGCCAATGCCATGTTGCAACAGACACTCTTACCACGGAGTTCACAAAACAACACCGACCCGGCACTCCCTTTCGGGAGCGTCGCTTCCGATGTCGCCTTTGTGACGTGAGTCAGAAACTCAAGGTGGTAATTTGTCTGCTGGCAACAGAACGCTAACGCATTCGTCTAATTGTCAAAACGAAAACTTATTTCGATAGGATAAATCCTTTGGATTAAAATTGCCGACACCATGCCGACAACGTGTGCCATTGTACATCAACCGGCGGAGAATGTCAACAAGGGCGGGGCAGCATAGGAAGGGTTTTGCGGTAGTCGCGGAAGAAGTTCGCAACTTGGCTTCCCGCAGTGCGGAGGCGGCGAAGGAGACGGCGGCGTTGATAGAGCCGAGTAACACGCAGATTCTCGGCGGATATGTCAATGGGAAAAAACAGAGCCGCAATCTTAAGATTGCGAATCGCACCCCAACGGGGTGCAACACCTATAACCGCCGGGGGCAACCGGCGGAATACCCTCGTTGTACCCCACATGTTTTTGTGGCAAAATTGTCAAGATAGGCAAAACAAAATCCGTGTCAGGCGGAGTCCATTTCATAATTTAGGTCATTCTGGAGAAATGGGCAACTTGTCGTTTCTTTTCGGCTGACAATCTTGCGTAAAAGATGGGCAACTTGTTTTCTCCAAACTACTCATTGTCCCATCTGCCATCGCTATCACAATGCTGCCTAGCCTTTGCATCTTGCGTATCTTGCCTGTGCATGCCAAAGTCAAATACTTGTGGGGTACAACGAGGCGGAATACCGACCCACATAACCCCCTAGCCCCGATAGGGCGTTACTGCAAGTTTTCGTTACGCCCCGTTGGGACTTTTGGATTGATGAGACTGCCCGTAACTCCTAACTCCTTTCGCAACGCCCCTAACTCGCAACGATCCGCAACAACCGCAGTCCTTCGGCATCGACCGTGCGGTGTCTGGAGACACATTCTTCAAGCGGTGTCAGGACCAGTTCGTTGTTTATTTTTCCCGCCATCTTGCCCGACTCCCCCTGAATAATGGCGCAGACCGCAAAGTTGCCGAGTTCCGATGCCAAAATTCTGTCTGCCGGTGCCGGCGAACCGCCTCGCAAAACATGTCCTAGCACGACAGCCCGGCTTTCAAAGGGATTGCCCGCCTCTTGTAAAATTTTCTGAACGGCAAACGCACCGCCGCTTTCATCTCCTTCGGCAACAATTGCCATCACCGATGTTTTTCCTGCTTCCTTGATTTTTTTTAGTTTCTTAACCATCGTCTCCGGCGACTCTTTCACTTCGGGCAGGAAAGCGATTTCTGCTCCCGATGCGATTGCCGTTGCCAGGGCAATGTCCCCGCAGTGCCGTCCCATGACTTCAACGAAAAACATTAACTCGTGGCTGCCCGCCGTATCACGAAGTTTGTCCACTGCCTCGACCGCCGTACCCACCGCCGTTGCAAAACCGATGGTTAAATCGCTGCCGTACAGGTCGTTGTCAATCGTGCCGGGTATTCCAATGATTTGCCCATTCCAAACACGGCTCAAATCAATCGCTCCTTTTTGCGTACCATTGCCGCCAATGGTGATGAGTGCATCAAACTTATGTTTTCTCAAAATTTCCGCCGCTTGGTTTTGCCCCTCCAGCGTTTGGAACCGAGAGGATCGGCTGCTATGTAAAATAGTGCCGCCGATTTTGGAAAGCCCAGAGACAGACCGCATCCCCATGACACAAGTACCATCTTCGCCGGGATGAAAGTTTTCTTCGAGCAATCCTTCGTAGCCGCGGCGGATGCCATAGACTTCCACATCACAGAGACACGCCGTCCGAACAATGGACCGCAAACAAGGATTCATACCGGGAGCATCCCCGCCGCTGCATAAAACACCAATACGCACGTTGTTAATCGTAGAAAAAACAGAGAACCGGTAGTATTATACCGTAAACGGCATGAAATGGTACTTTGCGTTCTTCGATAACACCTAGGTGAACAGTCCGTTAACAAGTTTTTCGTTTTTTTCCCGACAGTTCGCCTCCGACTACGTATTGTCCCTAAACGCATCTTGCCAAGATTCCAGTCTGTTCGGCTCTTTGACCGCTGCATAAATAACCGGAGTTTCCCCGGAGTTTTGCAGTGCTTTGTAAATACCGTATTTAAGCGGGTTGTCCGGATGAAGTGCGCCCGGCAATGCCCGTTCCAGTTCTGCCAGATTATTGACAACGCCGTAAGTACCGGCAATGTTATTCGAGAAGTGCCAGATACGGTGTTCAATGTAAACATCCGCCCGTACAACGTCCAGAATAGCCGAACCGAACTCTCTAACAACGGCAAACATTTCGTCTATCGAGTCAAGCAAATCAAAGGTCTTTTCAGAGGTACTGTTTTTAGCAAACTTCCGGTTGACCAGATCAACATAGAATCAGTAGTTCGTAGAATGTACATTTTTCATTTGTTTTCCAGAGTCTTTTATTTCTAGGGTTTGCGTTGTTTTTTTTCAGTGCTCTCAAATCCTTTTCGAGGAAAAAATGAAGTTTGGCCAGCAAATCTTTGAAACTGAAATAACTCTCCCGCTCCTGACGACTCCAACGATCACCCCTCATCACATACGATCGCT